>Ga0207667_10000466_pt1 | contig 54272 bp, 56 predicted proteins | sample KBSCornC52_FD_184301 | JGI IMG/M metagenome (GOLD analysis project Ga0207667, IMG submission 184301) | Corn rhizosphere microbial communities from Kellogg Biological Station, Michigan, USA - KBS Corn C5-2 (SPAdes) (version 2) | ecosystem: Host-associated > Plants > Roots > Rhizosphere > Soil ... | reverse complement strand
CGTGGGGAACCCAATATATCTACCTCGTAGAATACCGAAGCGGTGAGCCGACCCTGAGCCCGCAATCGGTCGAGGCCAGTATCAACGAACTTGGCAAGAATACCTACATGCCGGCTTGGCTGTCGCTCGGCCAATTGGCGGCTGAACACTTTGTGTCCGAGCGGCTGAAGCAAGCAATATTGGAAGGAGTGAGTCATGGATTCCCAGAAACGCCAGTTACAATCGCCTAAGACATGGCGAGGTCGCCTGAGAACGCTACGCGATCGGGCCTTTGCATGGATGGGGGTGATTATCATTGTCATATCGACGGCGGCGCTGAGCGTCTTCTTCATCATTCAGCAAGTGACGGCGTCAAAGAATGACAGCAATTTGGCGGCAAACACGCCGCCGACTTGCGTGGATAATAACACGGAGCCGACATTGCCGGTACCGGAAATCTATAAACCGGACGGGGCTGTATCGAATCTGCAGACGACTGATCTTGAACAAGGCAGCGGCCCCGCGGCGAAAGCCGGTGACTGCCTGGTCGTCAAGTACTACGGTACGCTTGCGTCAGACGGCACGAAATTTGACGAGAATTTTACGCAACCATCCGCATTTGCCTTTACGCTGGGACAGGGGCAAGTTATCCCGGGCTGGGACCAAGGACTTGTTGGTATGAAAGCGGGCGGTATGCGCCGGTTGGTTATTCCGGCGGCACTCGCCTACGGCAGCCAAGGATCAGGTGCCATTCCTCCGAACGCCGATCTCGTCTTTGTTGTCAAATTACTAAAAATCCAATAGTAAGTGCTGTAAAGTACACAGTATGTAGCGTGCTTGACGATCACGCTTACGCTAGCGTATAGTGGAGTTACCAAAGAGGCGGCAAACAAACAAACTACATGGAGGGTAGCATGGTAAAAAACATCACTATTTTCACCACTAATACGTGCGCGTACTGCGCCATGGTGAAAAAATATCTGGATATGAAGCAGCGGCCGTACGAGGTAGTCAACCTTGACGATCACCCGGAGCGGCAAGCTGAGGCGTTGGCCTTGTCCGGTGCCTTGACTGTGCCGATTACCGTCGTAACGAAGCAGGACGATAGCCGGGAAGTGGTGATTGGGTACAATCTTACTAAGCTCGCTCCGGCGGTAGCATAGCTCAATTCTTGGGCGAATTGCAGCGTCAAGCATTCCGCGCTTCGCTCGCCGTATTCCAAATACGGCTCGCTCCAGTACTTTGATGAGACACTCATACGCCGTCCCAGGCTAATGCTTGGGGACCCTCGGGCCCCGGGTTTCTCACTCATTCACTTCCGGAATAAATCCGGATTCGCTAACGCGAACCGTTCGCTGCTCTTCCCGAAGGATGATTAATCTGAAAAAAGGTACAATAGAGGTATGGCACAGGATATTTCGAAGCATGATGTGATTATGGTAGGGGCGGGGCCGGCGGCGTTGTCGGCGGCCGTGTACACGACGCGTGAAGACATCGACACACTACTCTTCGAGCGTGGTGTAGTGGGCGGCTTAGCGGCTATCACCGACAAGATAGATAATTACCCGGGCTTCCCGGATGGTATCGAAGGGCTCGCGCTAGCAGAAGGCTTGCGCAAGCAGGCCGAACGCTTTGGTGCGAATATTGAGCTCGGCGAAGTTCTGAGCATCAAAGACGAGGGTGAGTACAAGCGGCTCGAGACAACGAGCGGCGGCATGCTTGCCCGCGCGGTGCTCATCGCGACAGGCAGTGATTATAAGAAGATCGGGGTGCCGGGAGAGCAAGAATACTATGCGCGCGGCGTACACTACTGCGCGACGTGCGACGGCGCGTTTTACCGTAATAAACGATTAGTAGTAGTAGGCGGCGGCAACTCGGCCGTGCAGGAATCGCTGTTCCTGACTCGCTTCGCGTCTCATATCGATATGCTGGTACGCAGTACGATCAAGGCTTCAGAAGTTCTACGGCATGATCTCGATGCGGCCGTCAAAGCCGGCAAAATTACCGTTCATTTGCAGACTGCTACGGATGAAATCGTCGGTGAAAACAATATGGTGACAAGAGTAATCGGTGCCGACGTGGCTACTGGTAAAAAGGTTGAGTTTCCGACCGACGGCGTGTTCATCTTTGTTGGCTTGAAACCGAACAGCGAATTCTTGCAAAATTCTAGTATCGCATTGGACGAAGTGGGCTTCGTGAAAACCGACAAGCACATGCAGACGAGCATGAAAGGTGTCTTCGCGGCCGGCGATATCCGTTCCGGTGCGACCATGCAGATTGCTAGCGCGGTCGGTGAGGGCGCCACAGCCGCGCTCGTCATTCGCGAATACCTGGATGGTAAATCTATCCCGCGCGCCGAGGGCGCCGAGGAAGTGCTTGCGCCGGTCGCAGCGTAGGATTACTTGCTGTACGTATTCTCGTAGCCCGGGAAGAAGTCCTGAACGAGGCGCTCATCGCCTAGCGACGGTTTGAGCGCATCGCCGAGTGATTCAACCATTGGTTCCGGCCCGGACAGGTAGACGAGCGCATTGTCGACAGGATGCGTCAGGCCAAAGACCAGTTCGGCGCTGAGCCGGCCGCGTTCGCCGCCCCAGCTTTCGGACGGTTCGCCGACGACAATAATTGGGTGAATGCCTGCTTTCTCGAAATCATCTTCAAAAATAATCTCGTCTTCGGTACGAACACCGTAGATGAACTGGATATTGCGGTGCTCGCCGTGGCTAGCCAACCAGCCGGCCATGCTATGGAACGGCGTAAGACCGATGCCCCCGGCGATAAAGACGAGCGGGCGCGAGGCGTCCTCAGGCAGCACAAAATCGCCCGATGGTTCGCTCATTGCAAGTTCCGCGCCCGGCTCAAGCGCGAATAGCGTTTTCTTGAAGGTGCTGCTCTTGTCGTCGCCTGCGTACTTAGTCGTAATGCTCACCAGTTCGTGTCCTGGGGTGCTCGACAGGGTGAACCAGTGTTTTTCGCCGCGTTCGTCGGGGTGATCATGCTTCAGGGTAAGCTCGGTATACTGGCCGGCCACGTATCGTATAGGACGTTCCGGTTTGAACCAAAAGGTTCTGATGTTGGCTGCTTCTTGAGCGGTGTGGTCGAGTGTTACTTTCATACTCAGCATTATAGCGTATCGTTTCTGTAGGTATTTGACGGGCTTGTCATCAAGTGATGTTATAATACGCGCAAACAGCGTAGTATGTATGCGGTATGGCTAGTGAGTATGAATCGCTATGGGACGGCAGCGAGCGCGAGCCTAGTTTGGTAAGCAGACGGCGGGCGGGGACTTGCGCTTAAAACAGGAAACGATGGCTCGGGCAATGCGGAAGCTGCCCGGTTGAAATAGAATTAGACGAGGCGTTCCAGTTAGGGCAATTGATGAGGCCCATTAAAGTGCCGGAGGTCTTACTGATCCGCTCGATCCACATATATGGAACCGGCCAGATAAGAACTGGTGATACAATTAATATACAGAATTATCCAAGTAATACGGAGGCATCAATGGCTGACTTCAACCAGGTACTAGACGTGGGCGATTATCAAAACGGCGCCGTGAACACGGTCGTCGAAATTCCGATGGGCTCGAGCATGAAGATTGAATGGGACCGCAAGCGCGCAGCATTCACGCTAGACCGCGTGGAGCCAAGCATCTTTGCGAAACCTGTCAATTACGGATTCATTCCGCAGACGATCGATGAGGATGGTGACGAACTGGACACGCTCGTTGTGACTGACGAGCCGATCCCGACCGGTGTCTGGCTGAAGGCGACAGTTGTTGGCATTCTCAACTTCGAGGACGACGGGGAAATGGACCATAAGGTGATTACGGTACCGGCGGACGACCGCAATACCGGCGATCGGATTAAGACGCTCGATGACCTGGGTGAGCGCTGGAAGCAGAAGATCGAGCACCACTTTAACCACTATAAGGATCTTAAGAAGCCTGGCAGTACCAAGGTACTTGGCTGGGGTGACGCAGAGGCGGCCAAGAAGATCATTGCCGAGTGCGTTGAGCGCTATCAGAAAACTCCCCAGCACGCTGCCTAGGGCGATCCGTTCTATTGATGACAGCTGCCGCATGCCGGCAGCTGTCTTGCATTGTGTTGATTCTGTTCTACAATAAGGGCATACTTCTTACGCTAAAAACAGTAAAAAGGGGGAATGATGAAGACACGTGTAGCAATTAACGGGTTTGGGCGGATTGGCCGCAACGCTTTCAAGATTGCTCATGCGCGCAGTGATCTTGACGTGGTTGCTATCAACGATTTGACGGATACCAAGACTCTAGCGTACCTGCTCAAGCATGATACGAATTACGGTTTGTACGACCAGGAAGTGGGCTTCGACGAACAGAACCTAATCGTTGCCGGCAAAAAAGTTCGCGTCCTGGCTGAGAAGGATCCGGCTGCGTTGCCATGGAAAGAAATGAATATCGACGTGGTAATCGAATCCACGGGCTTCTTTGTGGAGCCGGACAAAGCGCGGACTCATATCTCGGCAGGTGCTAAGCGGGTTGTTATTAGTGCGCCAGCCAAAGGCGAGAGTGCTGATAGCGCGCCGACCGTTGTCCTTGGTGTCAACGATGACAAATTGGAGAATGTGGCGGATGTGGTGAGCAACGCTAGTTGTACGACGAACTGCATTACTCCGGTTGCCGGCGTTATAGAGAACGCATTTGGCATTGAGAAGCTTATGATGACAACTATCCACAGCTATACAGCCAGCCAGCATTTGCAGGATGGTCCCGGCAAGAACTTGCGTGAAGACCGCGCCGGGGCCCAGAACATTACGCCGACGACGACCGGCGCGAGTATTGCTGCAGCAAAGGCGTTACCTACTCTCGGCGGTATCTTCGGCGCCTTTGAAGTGCGCGTACCGACACCAGTGGTCAGTTTGGCTGACTTCGCCATCGTTACCAAGCGCAGCGTTAGCAAAGACGAAGTAAACGAAGTGTTCAAGAAAGCCGCTAAAGAGCCGTTCTATCAGGGCATTCTGGATGTGACAGAAGAAGAACTGGTCAGTACCGACTTCATTGGCAACAGCCACTCTGCCATTGTTGATCTTAATTTGACGCAAGTAGTTGGCGGCAATCTGCTGAAAGTCGTTGCCTGGTATGACAACGAGTGGGGCTACAGTAACCGGCTTGTCGAAGTTGTCGCTGATACGGGTAAGTATCTGCACAAGCACGAGGAGCATGCGCACGACTAAGCAGTAAAAGGTGGGCGGGATGAAAATCTACACAGCAGCGGACCACAATGGCTTCGAGTTCAAGCGGCAGCTTGACGATTTTCTGGAGCGCAGCGGCTACGAAATAGTAGACGAAGGCAATACGCAGCGTGATCCTGCCGACGACTTCCCGCAGTTCGCCGGCCGCGCTATCTCCGCGCTGCTTGCTGACAGCGATCCCGAGAGCCGCGCCATTCTTGTCTGCGGTAGTGGTCAGGGTATGTGTATGGCAGCGAACCGCTTTAAGGGTATCCGCGCCTCCCTGTGCTGGAACATAGAAGAGGCACGCTCGGCCCGCAACGACGACGATAGTAATGTTCTCTGCCTGTCGTCGCGCTACACCCCGTTCGAGCAATGCAAGCCAATTATTCTGGCCTGGTTGGCGACGCCGTTCGCTGGCGCGCCGCGTTTTAAGCGCCGTATTCGCGAACTCGATGAGCTAAAGCAATGACGACTGGTCCAACAGTTTGCCCCGCTATCCTGGCGTCGACCCCCCAGGCATACCAGAAGCAAATGGAGTTGGTGGACGGTTTTGCGCCACGGCTCCATATAGACCTGGCTGACGGGCTGTTTGCGCCAGTGCGAACAGTTACGCCCGACCAGATATGGTGGCGTGGTGACCGGTTAGTGAACCTGCACGTTATGTACAAGTACCCGTTTCATTACGTCCGAACGCTGTTCGCGCTCCGGCCGGCGATGATTATTGTTCATGCGGAGGCGGAGGGGCGCTTCCTCGACTTTGCGACGTTTGCCCACCGTTACGGTATTGAGGTTGGTGTCGCTTTGCTGCCGCGCACACCAGTGGATGCTATCGCGCCGGCGCTCGGCGTTATCGACCACGTGCTTATTTTCTCAGGTGATCTAGGCCACTTCGGCGGCCATACTAATATGCAGCTCGTGAATAAAGCACACCAGCTTCGACAATTGAAGCCGCAACTCGAAATCGGTTGGGATGGTGGCGTGAACGAACAGAATGCGCTTGAACTGGTGCGAAATGGTGTAGATGTTCTGGATGTCGGCGGCGCCATCCAGCGCGCTCCCGATCCGATGGCCGCTTATGCTAAACTAAAATTGCTAATACAGTCTGAATAGTGAAGAAGCAATTGACTACCCACCAAATGAAGTTGATGGCGGATACGATCCGTGAGGACATTATCCGTATGCTGAAACACGCCGGTAGCGGCCATTCGGCCGGTCCGCTAGGCTTGGCCGATATCTTTACGGCACTGTACTTCAATATCATGAAAAACGATCCGAAAAATCCGGATTGGCCGGAACGCGATATCCTGGTTCTCAGTAACGGCCACTGCGTACCCGTGCGCTATGCCACCATGGCCGAAGCAGGATATTTCCCCAAAGAAGAGCTGATGACGCTCAGACAGCTCGGCTCGCGCCTGCAGGGTCATCCGGAGCGGGAACGCCTACCCGGCATGGAAACGACAAGCGGTCCGCTCGGATGTGGCCTCAGTCAAGCCTGCGGCATGGCGCTGGCGATGCGCATGGATCGTACGCGCGAGCGCTGGATCTATGTCGTTATGGGCGACGGCGAGCAAGATGAAGGCAATATATGGGAAGCGGCGATGCTAGCCGGCAAGTACAAGTTGAGCAACATTATTGCCATTACCGATCGCAACAATATCCAGATTGACGGTCCGACGGAATCGGTGATGCCACTTGAGGATCTCAAGGCGAAGTGGGAAGCCTTCGGCTGGCATGTACTCGAGATAGATGGCAACGATATCGAGGCGGTTATCGATGCTTGCGCTATGGCGCGGGCAATTACCGAGAAGCCGGTGATGATCCTGGCGATGACGGTACCGGGCAAAGGTGTTGACTTCATGGAATACGATTACCGGTGGCACGGCGCGCCTCCTGGGGGCCAAGATGTTCCGGGCGATCCGCCGAAGGATGACCAGGCGAAAGTTGCTCTGCGCGAGCTGCGCACCCTTCGCGGCAAAATCCGGAGTGAAGATGAGTAGGATGTTTTTACTTGTAGCGGGTACGGTTATGATAGGCGGAATGGCGGTACTGCTAGGGCTGTTGCCTAGTGGCAGAGAAATAATGACGCAATGCGTACCCGCAATGGAGCAGTTCAATTCGGATCATAGATGGGTTTTCGGCTTCCCGTTTCCTACAATTGTGCAAAATCTGTACACCACAGAATGCGACGGCGAGGACGACTACGGTTATTACTTGCCATCCTTTCCAGGCGCCCTGTTTGATATGCTGATTTGGGGTGGGCTTGAAGGATCATTCGTATACGCTGTAATGATATTTACTAAAGACAGGTACTAAGATGAATACACTGCACCTCGTTGAGGATATTGTAGCGAAAGACATTCTGCGGGAGCCGATACGTGCAGGGTTCGGGCGCGGGCTGAAAAAGGCCGGTGAGCTCGACCAGCGCGTGGTTGCGGCTTGCGCTGACCTGACTGATTCGACGAAAATGGTTGATTTTGCCAAAACGTTTCCTGACCGCTATATAGAGATTGGTGTCGCAGAGCAGGACCTCGTGACCGTTGGTTCCGGCCTAGCCGCTATGGGGAAGATTCCCTTTGTCAGCTCGTACGCGGCATTTATGCCCGGGCGTTGCTGGGAGCAGATCCGCACAACGATTTGCCTTAATAACCAGCCAGTTAAGCTTATCGGCTCGCACGCTGGTGTATCAGTTGGTCCGGATGGCGCGACGCACCAAATGTTGGAAGACCTGGCGCTGATGCGCGTACTCCCGAATATGGTTGTCATTGCCCCGGCAGACAGTGTCGAGGCGGAGAAGGCGACACTCGCCATGGCGAACGACAAGCGGCCGAACTACATGCGCCTGGCACGCGAAGGCACGCCGGTGTTCACGACGGCAGATACGCCCTTCGAGATTGGTAAGGCGTATGTGCTCGATCATGGTCAAGACGTGACAATTATCGCGACCGGTACAATGACCTACCAGGCGCTCGTCGCGGCCGAGAAGTTATTCAGAGAGGGTATCGATGCCGAAGTCGTGCATGTGCCGACCATTAAACCCCTGGATGAAGAGACAATTCTCAAGAGTGTTCGTAAAACTAAACACGTCATTACTGCCGAGGAGGGGCAGCGTGCCGGCGGCCTAGGCGGCGCTATTGCCGAGTTGATATCCGAGAAATGCCCGGTGCCCATTATGCGTATCGGCATGCGTGACCGCTTTGGAGAGTCGGGCGAGCCGGACGAGCTTATTCACCACTTCGGCCTTGATGCTACGCACATCCAGGCGGCAGCGCACCTGTTGCTGTCGTAGGCCGTCATCTAGGTTGCTGTCGAGCGCATATATGTATGGAGTGATTTCCCATTGGCTATTCGCTGCGCCAATGAATCGAGTGCGCCTAAGGCTTGCGGCAGCATGGTGGCGTATTCTAGGCTGCATGTCCCCAAAACTCCGCAAGATTTTCTAAAAGTACCCTATTCAGGTTCACGCTCCTCGATGATTACTATTCGCGCGTTCCATATGTCCTCCTCGCCCTTTTATGCCTGTTCTGTATAGTCAGAAGAATAAAGCAGCACGGAAACCTAAAAAGTGGCGTGAAGAACCTTGCATTGGGTGCGACGTGCAAGATCAGTTTGGCAAACAACCATAAGCGGCTATAATGCTAGTTATGTCATTAACTCTTTCAGAAATTCGCAATAATTGCGCGCGCGCCCGTGAACGCATGGACGCCGCACGTGCAGAACATTGGGCATTTGGTGCGTTTAACCTTGATGATGAGCCTACGCTCAAGGCCGTGGCGCAGGCTGCCGTTGCTAAGAAAGCGCCTGTGCTCGTAGAGGTCAGCCAAGGCGAGGTAGACGACATTGGCCTCGATAATGTACGCGACCTAGTTGACAATATAAAAGCCCAGTACGGCGTCGAGATGTATATCAATCTCGACCATTCGCCGTCGGCAGAAAACGCTAAGAAGGGTATCGATGCCGGCTTCGAGTTTATTCATATCGATTATAGCCAGGCCAAGCACGATGCGACTGACGAGGAGATTATCGCCGCAACGCGTGAGGTTGTTGCATATGCCAAGTTCACCGGTGCTCTCGTGGAGGCCGAACCGCACTACTTTGCCGGCTCCTCAAATCTCCATAACGAAGAGATAGATTATGAGGTGATCAAAAAAACATTCTCGACACCGGAAGGCGCCAGGGCTTTTGCGGAAGAAACTGGCATTGATACGTTTGCCGCGGCCGTTGGCAACTTGCACGGCAAGTATCCGGTACCCAAAGTGCTCGACCTGGAACTACTCCAACGCATTCGCGACGCGATTCCCTGCAATATCTCACTCCACGGCGGCAGCGGTACGCCAGGGCATTACTTTATCGATGCGGTAAAGATTGGTGTGACGAAGGTGAATATTAACAGCGATATGCGGTATGCCTATCGGGAAGCGCTCGAAGCGGCGCTGAAGGCGAACCCGGACGAGATATCGGTGGCAAAGCTCGTTACGACGAATGTTATCTCTGCCGTGCAAGCAGTCGTTGAAAGTAAATTAGACGATTTCAATTCTTCTGGTAAGGCTGTCGTCTAAGCGTAAGCTGTTTGCAAAGCAGGAACCAATGCAGTAGGCTAAAAGCAGGACAAACCACCCGGAAGTGGTGCTTATCAATAATATAAACGGAACAGGGCGGGAAGAATAACGATGCCAAAGAGACCGGATGTCATGAGCATTGGTGACATTGTCACTGATGATTTTATTGAATTGCTTGAGTCAGAGGCCCATGTCTACGAGAATAAACAGGGCAAGTGGCTTATCATGCCGTTCGGTACAAAGATACCGTTCGATCACCATCAGGTTGTGCCGGCTGTTGGCAACGCGTCGAATGCCGCCGTTGCTTTTGCTCGGCTTGGGTTGGCCACCACCTTTGCGACTAACGTAGGCGGTGACCAGGAAGGGCGTGATATGATTGCCGCCCTTGACAAAGAAGGCGTGGACTACCGGTTTGTCCGTGTCAATCCTAAGTACAAGAGTAACTATCACTTCGTGCTCAGATACGGTGCCGAGCGTACCATCCTTATTAAGCACGAGGAGTACGACTATCACTGGCCGCATGTTGCCCATGAAGAGACGCCGCGTTGGGTATACTTCAGCTCAATTTCCGCAAAGGCCATTCCATACCATGACAAGGTGTCTGATTGGTTGGATCACAATCCGAATGTGAAGCTGGCATTCCAACCCGGCACATTCCAGATGGATGCCGGTGTCGAGCGACTGAAGCGTATCTATCAGCGGTCTGAAGCGCTGATTCTCAACCGCGAGGAAGCGGTTATTGTCGGCGGCGGCAACCATGCTGACGTCCATGACCTTATCGATCACTTGCACAAACTGGGACCGAAGATCGTCGTAGTGACAGACGGGCCGGATGGTGCGTATGCCTCAGATGGTGATAGGCGGCTGTTTATGCCAATTTATCCTGATATAGCACCGCCGGTAGACCGGACAGGCGCTGGTGATGCGTTTACCAGTACATTCATAGCGGCACTTATCAAGGGCAATACCATCGAAGGCGCATTGCAGTGGGCGCCAATCAACTCTATGAGTGTATGTCAGAAGGTCGGAGCTCAGGCGGGCCTACTCAGTGAACATGAGCTCGAGGCCTACCTGCGCAAAGCGCCGAAATCGTACAAGCCCCGGCCGTTTTAGCTACGGCTGCCAATGATAATCGGTGACAATACGCTCCGTACGGCGTTGTTGGCGTTGATCGTGATGGTGTTTTGCCAGTCCCAGGAGGCATCGCTGCGAAGAACGAACGTCATCGCGCCGCCGCCTTGCAGTAATAGAAGGAATACGACAAGCACGGCGTATGGCTTGATCTTTGGTAGATGCTGGAAGGTGTAGCTAAAGGCTAGGCCGATGATCAGAAATATAAAGGGCATGAACGGTATGAGATAGCGGCCGTTGATCGCCACGAGGTGAGCCGTGGTAATGTAGCCGGCGAGAGTTTGTATGAAGAGAGCTCCCGCATACAACACGAATACGACAAGCACGACTACTCGGTAGCGATTACCGCGCAAGAGACGCCATCCGAACGGGATGAGCAATGCCGCGCCTGCTATACCAACAACAGCTGCCCCCCAACTAGGCACAGGCAGGGGCGGTACCTCGACGAAATTGTTATTGATAGCAAAGAAGCTGCGCGTCCACATGCCTTGTATCCAGTCGAGAGGATAGTGAAGAATATTGGGCGTAAAGTCAGCCGGCAACGTTTGCGCATAATAATAATTTCGCGCCCACGGGCCGTACGCCAAGCAGCTATCGACATCGAGCACAGCCCCGCAATCGGGTGACAGGGAATGGTATTGCCAGAGGTTGATGACGTATCGTTCCCCGAATAGCCCAACCGTAATGAGCGCCAAGATAACAAGGGCAGTGCGTAACGGTACGGACGTATGCCTGAATGTGCTGCCGAAATTGGCTACGAGCTTTTTCCAGTCATGACGCTGCAGCCATATATAGACGGCGAGTACCAGTACGAGTGCTACGGCTATTGGCAGATACGGGTACTTGACGATGCTGCCGGCGGCGATTACCGTGATGAATCCGAGCAACGTGGGCGCAGAGAGTTGATGCTTACGGATGCCGTCGATGAGATTAAACATAAGGAGCAAAGCTGCGAGCATGAGCGTAATGAAGAGGTTGTCATAGTTAATATGCGCTGCCAAGAATGGTACGACTGGGATAAGGCTGAATGTGAACAAGATGCTATGCGCCAGAGCACGTGACGCACCGAGCCGCAACAGTAACCGCCGGAATAAAATGAAATTCAGCACAAATAGCGCCACATCAATAAGGCGGAGGCTAATGACGAGCGCCATGAATGGCGGATGGAAGATGTCGATTGTCCGATAGGGGATGCTCATAAGGTAATGGTATAGATACGACGGGTCGCGGGTAACGGGGCCGTAGCCGCCGCCAATCCCGGATGGCTGATGAGTGAAGAACGGCAGCCACTGGTTGGCATGCTGCTGAATGAGGCCGAAATGATAGCTCTCATCGTAAGCCATCGGGTAGAGTGCGGTACAGGCGAGCCAAATCGCCTGCAGGGCAAAGAATCCAAGGGTAAAGTAGAAGAATCGATTGCTTGTGAGCAAACGGGTAATATCCGACCCAATACAAACAGCTGTGCGTTTTGTCACGCGCTTTCTCATGGTTCCAGATTATCACAGCCCGCATGTGTGTTCACTGAGAGTAAGCCAATAGTAGCGGGTGTAATCACGCTTGTGGTAAGATTGTAATGACTATGACGAGGGTCCTGTGTGAACTGTTTGGCGCTTTTGAACCGTTGGCATTCCGTCGCGGCTTGGAGCGCCTGGAGGCTGCAAGCGGACACGAGAGTACCGACATACGCTTGACAACTGAAGTTGAGCGGGGTGTGCGGCAGAAACTGAGAGAACTGGGACTTGACCCCAGTGATACGACCGGCGAGGAGCTCTACAGTGCTTTAGAAGAACAAGTAAAGCGTGATGATGACCGGCTTGCCGCGACGCTGATTCGCAAGTACGGCTCTGCAGATGCTCTGCCAACGCGGATCGGTAAGGCTATCGCGGACCTGCCCGTACCGCAGAGTTGCTTTGCGCTCAAAACACCGGTTGGCAAGCGTTTGTTGCAGAAGTTGCCGCCGAAGCAGACGATGAAGGCGCTCGGTTATCGCTCCTTCGACTCCATGGTCCGTCGCGAACCGCTCCTTGCACTTTTTGCGACCGCATGGTTACTCGAAGCGAATAACTGGCGCAAACAGATCCTTGACAGCTACAAAAGGCTTCATGCCTCGGACTTTGAAATCCGGCGTCTAAGCGTCCTCACGCCAGACTCCGCACGATGGCACAAGCTAGCCGAGGCGGTGGTGGCGCGCAAGCAGCACAATATTATTGGGCTAAAGGAGTTCGGTGCGGTCGTAATTCTGCCGTTTCCGGCCGCTATGCCATCGGCGCCGGCGCTAACGGCGCTACTCATGGTACTCCATGAAATGAACGAAGTTCGCGCGGCGAGCACGTACCTCAAGCTCTGTCAGGTCAAGCCGGACTTTGGCCGTCATGTTCAGGTGGCTATTGCTGATGAACCCATGGTGGCGACAGGCTTGCTCGACGGTGCGGTTCCCTGGCAAGTCATCCAGCGCTACTATGCGCGTTTTAAGAGCCGGTTCCGTACCGACCTTTTTGAGCCGCATATCCAGAAGGAAGATCTCGTTTGGCACTCTGTGGAGAAAGCGCTCAGCTTTATCGACCCGACCATCACGTTCTGGCACCATACGGGCAGTCTGGCCTATACCAGCAATCATCAGCCCGTCTCGCTGAATGTTATCGACGCGGCACTTAATTGCTGTAACCAGTTGCCGTACGCACGCCGTATCGCGCACTATTTTCGTAGCAACCTGTGGCACGAGTTGATGATCCGCTATCTCAAGCACGACGCAATCGAGCAGACGGTAGTAGATGCCCTAGAGCCTGAGCTTGTTGAAGCATCAGAAATAAGCTACAGTTAAGCGTAAGAAATTTTGAAATCCATACTATGCCAAACGACCTAGAGGAATTAAAAGCAATCCGTTATTCGATCTGTGTCTCGGGCGCTGCTGCCGGCGTAACGATCGAAGAGTCGCACGTCAAGGCGCAAATTTTGGGAGAGTCCATCGCCGAAGCGGGGCATATTCTCACCACCGGCGCTACAGTGGGGTTGCCGTACTACGCGGCGTACGGCGCGAAGCGCAAAGGAGGCGTGAGTGTTGGGTTTTCACCTGCTAGCAGCCTGCGCGAGCACTTGCGCAAATACCGTCTACCGCACGACGTGTTCGACTTTATCAACTTCACCGGTATGAATTACGTCGGACGCGACCTCTACCTCGTACAATCGAGCGACGCCGTCATCACGGTGGGTGGCCGGTTTGGCAGCTTGCACGAATTTACGTCGGCCCTTGAAGCGCGCAAGTTGTGCGGCGTCCTCGTTGGTTCCGACGGAACTGCGGATTGGATTCCGCTGCTCATGAAGGAGCTTGATCCGCCGGAGGGCGGCCTGGTGATTCTGGATGACGACCCGCGCCGTCTGGTAAAGAAAATGATTGCGCTTCTCGATGAAAAATACGCTGATGTCCGCGAGGAGCTCAAGCACGACCAGCATTGGTATCTGCGCCATAATCTGCTCGAGAGCCCACCGCCCCGCGCCGGCTAAGATATAGGATGCAAGAAAAATTTCCAAACGGGTAAGATACAGGGCGAGACAAAATGCCTCAGCTTGTTCCTGCCCGTCTGGCAGCTCTCTAAAGTGTTTTACGCCCTAACAACTAGGCGGATGTCTTGGCTCGATTGGATGCGCGCATCCATTCTTCAGCATGTCCCCATGGACACGCCTTGGGGCGCTGACCATCACGCTTAGGGCGTATTACTAAAAAGACTATTCGGTCGCCATATTTAGGCGGTATATGCCTGTCGCGGACGTTTCGACCGTTTGCAAATCGCGGTCCAGCATTGCCGGAGGTAATGGGACGGAAATCGCCCATATGGAAATAAACTACTACCTCGGTCTCAACATCTCCGTCGAGTAGGCGTGCAAATCCATAATAACGACCATCGTCGCCGGGGACAATGTTGGTCACGGTCGCAAACTTGATGTTGCGCTGGACATATCGTGCAGTCTGCATGGTTTCTCCTGCTCTACTTCCTAGATAGGAAGTGACACGGTCTGGACGCAATAGAGAGCGTTAAGGTGCTTCTCGAGCCATTCAGCTCCTGAAGTGACTCTGTAATAGCATGTCTATTACACGGTGTCAAATAATGCGTGCAAGGAAGAATAGATAAGTTGCTACAATAGACAGGTGAGCAAGTTTATCCTGAATAGTGAGTTCGGGCCGATGGGGGATCAGCCAGCGGCTATTGCCGCATTGACCAGAGGCCTAGAGAAGGGTACCAAAGAACAGACGCTACTTGGCGTGACCGGCAGCGGCAAGACGTTCACCATGGCGAACGTCATCCAGAACGTCCAGAAGCCGACGCTCGTGCTTAGTCACAACAAGACGCTTGCCGCGCAATTGTATAACGAGTTCAAGCATTTCTTCCCTGACAACGCCGTCCATTATTTCGTGAGCTATTTCGACTACTACCAGCCGGAGGCGTACATTCCGCGTTCGGACACGTACATAGAGAAAGATAGCCAGATCAACGAAGAGATCGACCGCTTGCGTCACGCGGCTACCGATGCCTTGCTGACGCGCCGCGACGTCATCATCGTCGCTAGCGTCAGTTGCATTTACGGTATCGGCACGCCGTCGGACTATATGCAAATGTCCATCGACATTACGGCTGGCGAACGCCGCGTGCGCGATAAATTGCTTCGCCAGCTGACAGACATCCAGTACCAACGCAATGACATCGATTTCCATCGCGGTACCTTCCGTGTGCACGGCGACGTAGTAGATATCTTCCCGGCAGGTGAAGAACTCGCCTACCGTGTCGACTTCTACGGTGACGAAGTGGAGCGCATCACCAAGATTGACCCGCTGACTGGTGAAGTTTTGGCGAAGCCGGACGGCATCAAGGTCTTCCCGAGCAGCCACTATGTCACGCCCCGGGAGCAATTAAAGCTAGCTCTGGGTAAGATTGAGCAAGAGCTGCAGCAGCGGCTGCAGCAGTTCCGTACCGAGGGTAAGCTGCTTGAGGCGCAGCGGCTGCAGCAGCGCACGAAGTTTGACCTGGAGATGCTTCAGGAGACTGGGTTTGTGAAGGGCATCGAGAATTATTCGCGCTACCTCACAAACCGCGAGCCGGGCGAACAGCCAGCAACGTTGCTCGATTACTTCCCGGATGACTTCGTGATGTTTATTGACGAGTCGCATATGACGATCCCGCAAGTCCGTGGCATGTACAATGGCGACCGTGCGCGTAAGGAAGTGCTCGTCGAACACGGCTTTCGTCTGCCGAGCGCACTCGACAACCGGCCGCTGACATTCACTGAGTTCGAGCGGCACATGAATAACGTGGTCTACGTCTCTGCCACGCCGGCACAGTACGAGCTATCGCGCTCGCCGGAACCGGTGCGGCAAGTTATCCGGCCAACCGGTCTGCTCGACCCGAAAATAGAGGTACGGCCGATTGACGGGCAAATCGACGATCTCATTGCCGAAATCCGTGATACGACGGCCAAACGCCAGCGCGTGCTCGTGACGACGCTGACGAAGCGCATGGCCGAGGAACTGACCGAGTATTTGCAGGAATTGAATATCAAGGTTGCATACCTGCACAGCGACGTCGATACGCTCGATCGGACGGACATCCTGCGTGATCTGCGACTTGGCACATACGACGTTCTCGTTGGTATTAACTTATTGCGTGAAGGGCTCGACCTACCGGAGGTGTCGCTCGTTGCAATTCTCGATGCGGATAAAGAAGGATTCTTACGCAGCGAGCAAGCGCTGATCCAGACCGTTGGCCGCGCCGCCCGGCACGAGGAAGGGCATGTTGTCATGTATGCCGACCACGTGACCGATTCTATGCGGCGAGCCATTGACCTGACTAATGAGCGCCGCCGGGTTCAAGAGGCGTATAACCAAGAGCACGACATTACGCCCAAAGGCATTAGCCGCGCTGTCGAGGCGGCTATGCGGCCGGAGCTGCCCGAGGAGGCTAAACGGGCAAAGATTGATCTCAAGAAAATTCCAAAGGACGAATATCAGAGTCTCATCAAGGACCTGACATCGCAGATGGAATTAGCGGCTGCCAACCTCCAGTTCGAACAGGCCGCCGAGCTAAGAGATATTATTACGGATATCAAGTCGAAGCTGTAATCAGCCTAGGCGGCGTCGTCGCCCATGAGTGCCTGCTGTGCTTGCAAAAGGCCTCGTGAAGCACGGGTTGCGGCGAGGCTTTTTGACGTACCCAGCACGTCGCCTATTTCCTGCGGCCCCATGCCTTCCCCGTAATATAGCCAGGTAGCTGCGCGGTTGGCGTTTGACACGTTGTCGAGACAATTCCTGGCGACTTCAAGCGTATCGAGATGTTCGGCGATATCTTCTAACGAGTTACTCTGATCCTCGGCACTGGGAATTGTCTGGTAGTACGTTTCAATAGGCTCTTCTGGAAATCTGTATCGATGCCGCCAGTAGTCTTTCGTTAAGTTAACTGTTACACGCGCCATCTACCGGCGTTCGTATTCCGGCGTCCACGTGTCCTGGTCATAGTGATCGCATGCGCGCAGGAATGCTTTTTGCCTAATATCTTCGGCGACGTCGGGGTCTTGGGTATGCTTCAGCGCGACGTTGTATACCAATTCACCGACACGCATGTAAAGCCCGGCTATCGGATCGTAGTGGGCGAGCACCTCGTTAGCCGCTAGGATTTCTCCTGCAAGCGTTTCGCGGCCGTTGGTACGTTGGCTGCCCATACATCTCCTACATTCTCCGTAGTATATGAAATGTCTAGGGCAAATACCATACCTGATTAGTAAATGCAATGAAGATTACAACAGAAACGTTATGTCTCCCGTGATTGAGCAGATATTTGCTATAATCAGTGCCAATGAAGAAGCTATCCCGCGAGGAAGTATTGAAGTTGGCTCAATTAGCCCGCCTTGCGCTCACTGAAGATGAGATAACAGAATTTCAGGACGAACTGGGCGAGATCCTGCAGTATGTCGCCCAACTGCAGTCGGTAGATATCGGCGGGCTCGAACCCACACACCAAGTGACAGGACTAACCAACGTTATGCGCGAGGACGAAGTGCGCGATTATGGCTACGCTCCCCGTGACTTACTCAAGAACGTGCCGCATGTGCAGGACGACCAGATTAAGGTTAAAAGGATGATCGGATGAATCAGTGGTTGCCGGTTGCGGAAATCGCCGCTAAGGTCAACGCTGGCGATCTGAAAGCTATCGACTTAGTAGAGCAGGCGCTCAAGACCATTGCCGACAAGAAAGAATACGATGCCATTATTGCTACGACCGAGCAGCGCGCACGGGAGCGGGCCAAGCAGATAGATGAGCGCGTGAAAACCCGTGAAAATGCCGGACGTTTAGCTGGCGTACCGTTCATTGCCAAGGATAACTATCTGGCGTTCGGCGCCGAGACGACGGCCGCAAGCAACATTCTGAAAGGCTTTTATGCGCCGTACCAGGCGACCGTTATTGAGCGCCTGGAAGCTGAAGGAGCTATCCTGGTGGCGAAGGCCAATCTCGACGCATTTGCGCACGGTTCCAGTACCGAGAACAGCGATTTCTTCACTACCAAGAACCCGCACGACACGTCGCGTGTTGCAGGTGGGTCATCGGGCGGCTCGGCTGCCAGCGTCGTGCTCGATATGGTGCCATTTGCACTCGGCTCGGATACTGGCGGTTCCATTCGCCTTCCTGCGAGCTGGAGCGGCTGCGTCGGCTACAAACCGACCTACGGACTAGTCAGCCGCAGCGGTGTGGTAGCAATGGCGAGCAGTACCGATAGCATGGGGCCGCTTGCGCGTAGTGTTGACGACGTGGCGCTAGTCCTGGACGTTATGGCCGGACGGGACGAACTGGACAGTACGATGATCGACCGTGATGCGGCAGGGTATGTAGGCGCTCGTACGGACCTGAAGGGCAAGAAGATCGGCGTGATTAAAGAGTATATGGGCGAGGGTTTGCAACCCGGCGTGCGGGCGGTAATTGAATCGGCAATACAAAAGCTGCGAGACGGCGGCGCTGACGTGCGTGAGGTATCATTGCCGAGTCTGCCTATGGCACTGGCGGTGTATTACATTGTTGTACCGGCAGAAGTCAGTAGCAACCTCGGTCGCTACGACGGCCAGCGTTTTGGGTATAGCTACTCTGATGCGAAGAACCTGGAAGAGAGCTATACGATGTCGCGCGAGATCGGCTTCGGCAAGGAGGCCAAGCGGCGCATCATGATCGGCACGTACGTGCTCAGTAGTGGCTACTATGACGCATACTACAAGCGCGCGCAGACGGTTCGTACCAAGCTGATCAACGAATTCCAAGCAGCGTTTAGCGAAGTAGATTTTCTCCTCGGTCCAACTGCACCAATGACAGCATTCAAGATCGGCGAGAATGTCAATGATCCGCTGCAAATGTACCTGGCGGACATTATGACAGTCGGTGTCAGTCTCGTCGGTGCGCCGGCTATTGTGGTGCCCGCCGGCGACAGCGACGGGCTGCCAGTGGGTTTGCAGCTCATGGCTCCCCAGCGAGCTGACCGCAACTTATTGGGCCTAGCGGCAAGAACGGAGGAGCTAATCCGTGGATAGCACGTTCAATCTCGTCAATAATTGGTCGCTGCTCGCTATTGCCGGCGGGGTACTTGCCATTCTGCTCGTAGGCGGAGTACTTGTTGGCAAGCGCCGCGTACGCTTGGATACTGAGAAATACCGGACGAGGTGGGACGACATACAGCACTTCTGTGCCAATGGTGAAACCTGGCCGCTGGCAGTCATCAATGCTGACAATTTACTCGACGAAGCGCTGAAAGCCTGCCGCTACAAGGGCAAGACGATGGGTGCCCGGCTCGTCGCGGCGCAGCGCGACTTGAGCGACAACGATGGCGTGTGGTTCGGCCATAAACTGCGCAATAAGCTCGTGCACGAAGAGATCCCGCGCTTGTATAAACGTGATGTGCAGAATGCGCTGCGCGGCTTCCGGCAGGCATTGAAGGACTTGGGAGCGCTGCGATGATCACTAAAGAAGTTCGCGACAAATACACGCCAACAATCGGCATCGAGTGCCACGTGCAGCTTAAGACCAAGACGAAACTATTCGCCGCTGTTGGTAATGACGCCCGTGAGGCGCCCCCGAACACGCTCGTCAGCCATATCTGCTTCGGTCTTCCGGGCGCGCTACCGGTACTCAATAAGGAAGCTGTCCGCCTGGCATCCCGAGCTGCGTTCGCGCTCGGCAGCGAGCCGGCGCACTTTAGCAAATTCGACCGAAAACACTACTTCTATCCCGATTTGCCCAAAGGCTACCAGATCTCCCAGTATGACCAGCCGATCATCACTGGCGGCTACGTTGACGTGCCGCTTATCGACGCGGAGACGAAGGAGACGCGTTCGTTCCGCGTCGGTATCGTGCGCGCGCACCTTGAGGAAGATGCCGGTAAGAGCACCCACCCGACGGGCAAAGACTACAGCCTTGTCGACCTGAACCGTGCGGGTACGCCGCTGCTCGAAATTGTCAGCCAACCCGACATGCATAGCCCAACAGAAGCCAAGGCGTACGTTCGCGAGCTGTACCTACGCATGAAATATGCCGGCGTATCGGATGCGAACCTGTACTACGGTAATATGCGGTTTGATGTTAATGTCAGCGTCAGCGGCGACCCGAACAAGCTTGGCATACGAACTGAGACAAAGAATCTCAATAGCTTCCGTAGCGTCGAGAAAACAGTCGAATATGAGATAAACCGCCAGATAGAGGTACTGGAAAAAGGCGGTGAGGTGATACAGGAGACTCGCGGCTGGGATGACGCCAAGCAGCGTACCTTCGCGCAACGCAGCAAAGAGGAAGCACACGATTACCGCTACATGCCCGACCCCGACTTGCCTCCAGTGGTACTTGACCAGGCCTATATCAGTGCGATCAAGGCTGCGATGCCTGAATTGCCTGATGCGTATCGAGAAATCTTCTCCAAGCTGGGCCTAGATAGAATCGTCATTGAGGACATTATCGCGGTTCCAGATATTGCAAGGACGGTTAACGAGGTGTATGGCGCTGGTGGGGAAAACCATGCCCGTCGAGTAGCTTTTTGGTTATTACGCCCTCAGTCAGAGGAAAATGAGGGCGCAGACACAAAGGTAGATGTCGCTATCCAGAACTGGCTCGACTTGTCACAGATGGTAGAGGATGGTCTGCTGAGTTCTACAGCAGCAAAGCAGGTTCTGGACGATATGCTGATCACAAAGAACCGGCCAAAGGTGATTGCTGAGGCTAAGAATTTATTACAGGTAAGTGACGAAGGCGAAATTGCCAAGGCTGTCGCGCAGGTTTTGGCGGAGAACGAGAAGGCCGCCAACGATGTGAAGAATGGTGAGATGAAAGCCATTGGGTTCCTGGTCGGCCAGGTCATGAAGGCGAGCGAAGGCAAGGCGAACCCGAGTCTGGCACAAGCCCTGATTCGAAAGCAGCTTGGCATATAAACCTTGAGAAAGGAACATGATGGCCGCCAAATCTAAGCGCGTCACAAAAGCGGTGATCGCAGCGGCGGGCTTTGGTACACGCTTCCTTCCCCAGACAAAGGCAATGCCGAAGGAGATGTTGCCGCTCGTTGACAAGCCGGTCATTCAGTATATCGTCGAGCAACTTGTGGACGCAGGTATCACCGACATTATCCTTGTCACCGGGTATAGCAAGCGCAGCATCGAAGACCATTTTGACGCACCAAACGAGGACTTACTCAACAACCTCCGTGCTGGCGGCTCCAGCAAGTCGCACTACATCGATGAAGTGCAGCGCATTGCTGACCTGGCGAACTTTATATATGTGCGCCAAAAAGGCCCGTACGGTACGGCGACGCCGCTCATGAATGTTGCGTCGCTTATTGATGACGAGCCGTTTATCTATGCGTTCGCGGATGACCTGACCCTCGCCGAACCGAATGCGTTCCAGCAGATGATCTCTCTGTATCTGGAGCTTGGCGGTGGCATATTGCCTTGTATCCGCGTACAGAAAAGGGAAGACTATAGCCGCTATGGTATCGTTGGCGGTAACGTTGTACGGCTGGGCGTGCTTCGTGTCGCGAGCGTTATCGAGAAGCCGACGCCGGAACAAGCGCCATCCGATATGGCAAGTGTCGGCGGTTATTTATTTGGTCCAGAGGTATTTGGCTATCTCGACAAGGGCCGCGCACTCCTAAAGGATGGTGAAGAATTTTATGTAACCGATAAAATCATCGCGCCGATGATTGCCGAGGGCCATGCCTTCTACGGTTGCGAGATCCAGAATAGCCGCCGCTTCGATACTGGCAATAAGCTTGACTATCTGAAGGCTGTCTTTGAGTTCGCCCTGCAGCGCGACGACATGGCGGAGGAGCTAAAAAGTTATTTGCGCGAGCGACTGCAATAGTATTAAATGAATGGCATAAGAAATTAACCATCATGCACGAAGCCGAATCCATACTCGTTATCATCGTTTCCGCCACACTGACATTGTTCCTGCTGCTCGCTATCATTGTATTGGTGCTCATTGCGAGAGTACTTTTCACTATTAAGCGCATCGTCGAGCATGCTGACCGCGTCATCGAGACTGCCGGAGAAGCAGCCGACATGCTGAAGAATGTGAGCGGGCCGCTCGCGCTGTTCAAGCTGCTTCGCAACATCATTCGTACATTTGAGAAAACACGGTAAAAGGAGGGAGCGAGGGTATGGGTAAAGCATTAAAGAAAATTGCCGTTGTCGTCGGATTAGCCGGTTTGGCGGGCTATCTCGCGGGTATCCTGACGGCGCCGAAGTCAGGTAAAGAGACACGCGAAGATATCAAGAACGCGGCAAGTACCGGCCTAGCAGATGCCGATAAGCAGCTAAAGAAGGCTGTCGCCGAGCTTGGCGATGCAATTGACGAAGCGAAGCGACGCGGCGGTGAACTGAGCGACAAGGCCAAGCAACAGTTGGATGATCTGGCAGATAAGGCGCGCCTAGCGCGTGAAAAAGCCCGCGAAATGGTGAGCGCGGTCCATGAGGGTGACGCTCAGGATGAAGACTTGAAGGCGGCAATGACCCAGGCAAATGGTGCGCTCAAGCATCTGCGCGAATACCTCAAGAAATAACTATATTCCGATGGGGCGGCGCCTACTTGGGCGCCGTTTTGTTGTAAATCTCCCAGTACCGCTGCTGCTTGTGCTTGTCTATAATAGAGAGATCCGAACGTTGGAGGAGGAAGCGACATGGCTGCTACTGTGCATGCCAAAACATCGAAGTCGGAACAGCCCAAACCGTCTGCTTTGCAGCCGGCCGACTATGTGCACCTCCATAATCACACCCAGTTCAGCTTACTCGACGGATTAACGAAAATTCCGGACCTGGTGAACTTCGTGCAGACTTCGGGCATGCAAGCCGTAGCGATGACCGACCATGGCACACTCAGCGGTACTATCGAATTCTACAAAGAGGCCAAGGCAAAAGGCGTAAAGCCCTTGATTGGCATTGAAACGTACATTGCGTCGCGAAAACATACCGATAAAGACCCCCAGAAAGACAAACAGCGCTATCACCTCATCTTGCTGGCCATGAACGACCAGGGCTACAAGAATCTCATGCGGCTGAGTACCATCGCTAATCTTGATGGCTATTATTACTTCCCCCGCATTGACCACGATTTGCTTGAGCAGTATAACGAAGGACTGATCGTGTTGAGCGCCTGTATGGGCGGTGAAATAGGCGACGCGATGAAACAAGGCCAATACGAACGAGCGCGCCAGACTGCGCAGTGGTACAAGAGCGTCTTTGGCGACCGCTACTATCTCGAAGTCCAGGATCATGGCCATCCCATGAATCCGCTCTATAACGAAGAGCAGCACCAAGTAAACCAGCAAGTACTCAAACTTGGCAAAGAGTTGGACATTCCGGTCGTTGTGACATGCGATGCGCACTACCTGAAGCATGAAGATCAGGAGGCGCACGAGATCCTGCTATGTGTTGGCACGGGAGCATTCTTAAGCGATGAAAAGCGTATGACACTTAAGGATTACCCACTGCACGTTGAGAACCCTCAGGAGATTATCGGGCGTTGGGGCAGCGAACACCCGGAAGTCATTAAGAATACTCGCGCTGTCGCAGACCGTTGCGATGTGACGATCGAACTTGGCAAGATACTTATCCCGAAGTTTCCGGTGCCGAAGGGCGAGGACGAGAAGACGTACCTGCACAAATTAGTTTGGCAGGGCCTGGCTTGGCGATATGGCGGCGTGCCGACCGACAAGCGTGATTCTATTTCCGTTGTTGATGCAAAGAAGACGCTCAGTGCGGAGATTATCGAGCGTGCAGAATACGAGCTGCGCGTTATGAACGACATGGGTTACAACGGCTATTTCCTGATCGTGCAGGATTTTATCAACTGGGGCAAGGACCAAGGCGTGATCTTTGGGCCGGGCCGCGGTTCGGCAGCAGGGTCCATCGTTTCCTACGCTATTCGTATCACGGAAATCGACCCCATGAAATACAAGCTCATGTTCGAGCGTTTCCTCAATCCAAGCCGTATCTCAATGCCGGATATCGACATCGATATCCAGGACACGCGGCGCGACGAAGTTATTCAATATTGCGTCGGCAAGTATGGAAAAGACCGTGTTGCCAATATTGTCACCTTTGGCCGGATGTTTGCGCGCAACGCCGTGCGTGATGTTTCACGCGTATTGCAGGTTCCGTATGCTGACGCGGACCGCCTAGCCAAAATGCTGCCGATGCCCGTTCAGGGGCACCATATACCGCTGAAAAAGGATCTTGAGGATGAGCCTGACCTGAAGCGCGAGTATGAGGCCAACGAAGTTTCGCGGCGTGTCCTCAACGAAGCGCTTGTACTTGAGGGAACGGTGCGTAGCCACGGCGTCCATGCCGCTGGCGTAGTTATCGCGCCGGATGATATCGTCAAATTTGTGCCACTCGAAATGGCTCAAAAGGGCGTCGTTGCTACGCAGTACCCGATGGGGCCGGTCGAAGAACTAGGGCTCCTTAAAATGGACTTCCTGGGCCTATCCAACTTAACTATCCTTAAGAACACGCTTCGTATCGTTAAGCGAGTCTACGAACAGGACATTGAATTGAGCGGTATTCCCAACGACGATGAAAAAACGTTTACCTTGTTCCGTGCCGGCGATACAACGGGTGTATTCCAGTTTGAATCTGCCGGCATGAAGCGCTACATGAAGGAGCTCAAGCCGACGGAATTCAGCGACTTGGTGGCGATGAACGCATTGTATCGTCCCGGACCAATGGAACAGATCCCGGCGTTTATTAAGGGCAAGAATGATGTTGCATCGATTACCTACCTACATGATTCGCTCAAGCCGGTGCTTGAAGATACATACGGAGTTATCGTCTACCAGGAGAATATCATCCAGCTGCTGCAGCTGGTTGCCGGCTACACACCAGGCGAAGCCGACCTGGTACGCAAGGCCATCGGTAAGAAGAAGCGCGAAATCATGGCTGCCGAGGAGCCGAAGTTCATCGCTGGTTGTATAAAGCAAGGCCTAAACGAGCAGCAGGCGAACTATTTATGGGGGCTCATCCAGCCGTTCGCTGATTACTCGTTCAATAAAGCGCACGCTACCTGCTACGCGCAAATTGCCTATTGGACGGCGTACCTGAAGGCGCACTACCCGGCGGCGTTCATGGCTGCGCTAATGACGAGCGATCATGACGATACCGACCGGCTTAGTATCGAAATTACCGAGTGCAAAAAGATGGGAATCGAGGTGCTGCTGCCCGATGTCAACGAGTCGTTTTTGGAATTTGCCGTTGTGCCAGGCAAAAAGTCGCAGATTCGCTTTGGTATGGTGGCGATCAAGAACGTCGGCAAGGGTGCGGTCGAGGAAATTATCCGTGCTCGTGACGAAGGCGGCCATTTCACGGATCTGACAGATTTCTTGACCCGGGTCGATACGCGAATTGTTAACCGTAAAGCATTGGAAAGCCTGGTCAAGGCCGGCGCCTTCGACCGCTTCCACGACCGCTCAACACTGCTTGCCAACCTCGATGTCATGACGGCTTATTCGCAGAAACTTGCCAAGCAGGCAAATAGCGGTCAAACCGATCTGTTCGGTGGTGATGACAGTGCACGGGCCAAGCCAACATTGTCACTGCAAGCTCCGAGTGTTTCGTATAACACGCATGAGCAACTGCTCTGGGAGCGGGAATTGCTTGGCCTGTACCTAAGTCAGCATCCGCTCGAAGCGTTCTCGGCGCTCCTGAGCGAACAGACGATGCCGCTCAACGCAATCGAAACAGGCCATGATGGCAAGGCAGTCACTATCGGTGGTACTATCGCGACAGTCCGGGAGATTATAACGAAGAACGGCCAGAAAATGGCGTTTGTGAAGATAGAAGACATGGCAGGTGAAATTGAGATTATTCTATTCCCGAGCGTTCTGCAGCAGACGCTAGGGCTATGGGAGCGCGATCGCGTAGTTATTGTGCGGGGCAAAGTATCAGCGCGGGGGCGTGACGGCACATTGCAAGACGAGCTGAAGGTACTGGCTGAGGATGCGCGCGAGGTGACACACGAGCAGGCGGTTGCGTACCAGCCGACCGGTAAAAAGCGGTCAGCGCCAAAAGCGAGCGCCAAGGTCCCGACGAAAACGGCCGCCGCTGCTGCTGAACGGGAGCAGAACTCGCGTGTTTATATACGGCTGCAAGAAAGTGATAACCACGAACTGCTCATGTCGCTGAAACGCGTCATTGATGAGCGTCAGGGTGACAGCGAAGTTGTCCTGGTACTGGGCGGCGACGATGCCAAGCAGATCGTCCGTTTGCCGTCACGCATGAATTGCGACGAAGACTCATTGGATCGTCTGCGCGGTCTCGTCGGCGCGCCGAATGTCCGCTTGCAGTAGTTACCAAATTAGCCCCGCGGTATGGCTTAGGATAATACTGAGTGAGACGAGTGTAGCGGCGGTGACGTCAAGCAGCGGGTGGTGCAAGACGAGTGCTCCGCCGCGGGTGAGGAATTTTCGCCACGCCAGACCGTGCCGCAAGAGTATGAACAAAGCTGCTGCGCAGCCGAACAGGATGAGTGCGAAGTTGTTCATGGGTGTATTAGAAGCGACGAGCTGGAAGCGGGAGATCCGCTGCTCAAGTGGTTGCGCTGGCGTCACGGTGTCAGAAGGTGCCGCCCGGGTCGGGATTGCGGCGGGTTTGGTGGTTGTGGTCGGCGATGCCACGGGTTGTGGTGTTCTATCGGGCGCTGGGGATGTAGCAGGCGCGGAATCGGGGACCGGCTGGGCGGTTGGCATAGCGGGTGGCGGCGTTGCGGCGGCTACGACTGGAGTAGCTAGCGCGCCATACATAGCGACGACGAGTGTTTCAGGGCCGCTGCTCTGGTAGTTGGCAATGTTAACGATACCGAAGCCGACGTCCTTGAATGATACGTTGAGGATGTTCGCGCGATGCTCGGGGCTGTTCATCCAAGCAGTGATGGTGTCCGCAGATGTGTCAAAGCCGTATGCCAGGTTTTCTCCGGCCGTCTGGTAGTCGTAGCCGGCCGCAGCGATGAATGTCCATGGTGTCTTGCCGTCCGGTGTATTGTGAGACCAATAGTCGCGGGCCGCCATGTCATTGGCTTTGGCCTGGGCAGCACTGTCGAGTTCGACATTAATTGCCAGTGCAGCCTCACTATTGTTTTGACGCTGTGCGTTTGTACCGTCTAGTAGCTCTTGGATACTTATGTCGGTGGCGTAACCCAGGACGTCCCGGTGGACATGGCCAAGCCAGTTATTGGCGAGCAAACCAATGGCAAGTACGCCTACTATCGGCAAGTACGGCCAGTAGGTCTGCACATAGTGGTGGCTGTGCCGGTGGTGATACCCATAGCGTTTTCGATGGGCAACCGTTGGGCGCCTTGGCTTCTCTTTTGTTAGTGTCATATCTATTCACAAGCAGTATACCATCTAAGCCCCAGTTTGAATGCTCTATGCAAGGGTGCAAGAAATTGACGGATACAACTTAGATGATACAATAAATGAGTTTTGAGCAAGTTGCTCAAAATGTACTTACCCATCTTAAGAAAGAAGGCGAGATTATGGACCGTTCTGACTATCCTATTGAGCTTCCACCTTTGTTTCCTGAGACTATTCCGGCGGTCAAAGCGATTTGCCACGAGTTAGCAAGACGTCACTGGAGTATTCCAGGCGTCAAGGTGACCGTGAGAGTGGAGCGGGTAGGGGACCGCGAGATTCGTAGGTTGTCGAAGCTTACTGGTGATGACTTCGATATTACATTTCCTACAGAGACATCTCCTACCATCCGGATCGTAATCGCAGGAAAGATGCTCAAGATTGACTCTGCGCATCCGTATATGCAAGAGCTTTCGGTCTATCGCGGTGATTGGTACCGGAACAGGCAAGAGTTTTTGCGTAAGGATGATTGGTACATACTAGCTGCGATTCACGGGGTTGACGTATTGAAGTACCGGCTAGCTTGTGATTGTGATGAGCCTGATGGAAGTCTCATCTGGACCCTTCCGGTGGACGAGTCGCCATTCGCAGAAATGGAAGCCCGTCATGTGCATCACGACAAGCCGAACGGGATCCTGGTACTTACGGAAAAATTGTGTCGCGAAAGAGTGGAGTGGCGGCTACTAGCCACAGAAGTCTATAAAGACTTCGAAGCGTGGCTGACAGTGTACGTTTTAACGTGGCTGCGGCACGTCCCGGTCCCGGCAGTGCAGATCACGGAATCGCCGACGGAATCTTACCCCTTTGAAAAGCGATGGAAACTGTTCTTTTTGGCTGACTTTGTCATGGCGAAAAGTTTAGAGAAAGCCCTTCGAGGGGATATGTTCTGGAAGAGGAGTTCGGGGTATCTGGAATGCAAGAGTTTGGCGGATACGTATGAGCTCGTGCAAAACGGTTCGTGGCCCATACTTGCATGCGGGATTTTGCCCCTAGAGGACACTCCCCAGTCACCATTAGAGTTACGTCAGTTGTATCCATGCGATTTAGCTGAGAAGCTTCGTGACCACTATTATTGTATTGAGGTAGTTCCGGACTTCGCTGACAGGATATATATTGCGGACTATGGAAAGTATATTCATGAGTTGAGTCTCGATAAAGCGGCGGATACCGACAAATCCCCCGCGTCTCTTGACTCCCTGGCGCGGAAGGCGATGTTGTCTTGCATGGTGCCACTGGATCTCTACAGAGGAGGTTACCAGATCCCTATTGCGTACCTTAACCGTGACATCAAGGTGTCTGAAGTGTACCGTGTATCAGAGCGGCATGCGGAGTATATCGACCGGATTTTGGAGATGGGCCCTGAGGCTCAGGAAATACTTGAATCGGCGATCTACGCGCTATCAAAGGGGAGCGATGGCTTTCTGGGTGCACTGCGATTACGTATCGCCTATAGCGCATTACGTAGGGCAATCCAGAAAGACAAGCAGTTGTTGAAGTCATTGAAGTCGCTGAACTTGCGTGAAGTCGGTGAGAAGCCTAAGTCGCGCGTAAGCGATGCCGTACTGTACAGTATTGCTAATGCAGCTAGGGAGGCGCGTTCTCTGGAAATTCTTAAGTTGGGTCAGGCTTTAGGGAGATGAGCCTCTAACTCCTACGGATAGGGTGCTACGGTGTCGCCTATGCGATACATACGTATGTACCCTTTCCGTCCATCTCAGTGTGACCGGTTGAGAAGGTCTTAGTGAGACAGGCGGAATACGTACTTAACCCGAAGGCGATTGCACTGCAGCGCATAGCATAATAGCGTCACCTTATTCCATAAGGGGATTATGCGAGATTTTCCCGTTACAAGTGTGGATAAATAATATAGATCATGTGATGATACTAGTAACATAAGGAGCAATCAGTTCCTTTTGTAGTTCATTTACACCTGAAAGAGGTGGAGCATGCGCATTACTATCGTTTTTAGACTTTCGATGGCAGATAAGGCCGGAGGTTCTGAATCTGAAAGTGTGGTCTACATAGGCATTCGGGACAAAAAGGCCGGCGTCGGATGGAGTTATGCCGACGGGAGGGCAGGGGACTTCTTCGTGCCCGGCGAATGCAGTCTGGTTCAACTATGGCGCGCGGTAACTTATGTAGCGCTCTCAGGAAAGAGCTCGGAACTCGAATTTGCTTGCGACCTTTTTGATCCGGACTTGCTCAGCGCCCGCGAACTTTATCCGGATATCCTCCCTAGCCCAAGAGCAAGCATGAACTATTACGATGTAGCGAAGCGGAGGCCATCGGCCTCAACGCTCGAGCATATGCTCGCCGTATTGCAACGCGAGGGCGCCGTAACAAAAACGATGGCCAGCGACTTATTGCGGCATGTGTGCCGTAATACGATCGCGCGCACGCCTGGGGTGATGTTAGCGCTTAATACGTCGTTTGCTACAAGGCGAGAGGAACTTGCTCCCCATATCCTTGGGGATCAACTGAAGGCATGGGGCGTCACGGAGCTTGTCCGTGCGGATCCTGAAAATACCCAAAAGTGGATCACAGTCTATCCGGAGGAATTGGACGGACTCGTCTTAAATACTCCGGATAACGATGTCTATTGGCTGCTGCAACAGGACCAAAGCGGGCCGAATGCCAGTAGTATACGAATTGAAAGTATAGGCGGGTCTAGCTTCCTTTTGGTTGCGGCCAAGTTCGCTGACGGCAGTTTTCTGATTTGGACGCATATCTTACGCCCAAATACGACTGACATTAAGGGTTGGTTTCCTATCGACGCACTGGGCGCTTTGGTCTTCCCCTCGACAGTCTTCGTTTGAAGCGCTTAATGCGTTGTTTGATCCAAGCGAATTGGACAATGAGCTCTAGGCTGTATCCGGGTAATCCCGTGTACCTTAGATTGGAGGAACGTGGGTTGAGGTAACCTCTGGAGTCGGAAGTGGTGCAGTCGATGCGACGACACTACTTGCTCCCGGCACTCCCCACGCTCCGCCATATACCCTCTGCGACTGAAAGTCGTACTGATGAGTCCAAAAGGACGAAAGGATATATTTTGCTAGCCGCATTGCAGGAGTCGATACAACGCCACGGCAGCGGCTATGGAGACGTTGAACGACTCTTTCTGCCCATGCATCGGAATTTCAACTATCGTATCAGCGAGAGCGAGTACTTCCGGCTCGACGCCTTCGACTTCGCGGCCGATGATGAGCGCGGTACGCTCCAATGGCCGATACGTATGGAGCGGTATTGACGCCGCCGCCTGTTCCAACGCGACGATGGCGAAGCTGGTGAGCTTCAACTGATGAATAACCGTTGTTATGTCGCTATCGTGTTCCCATGCAACCGAGCACTCAGCGCCAAGTGCAGTCTTGTGTATTTGCCTGTCTATCTTCTGGGCAAGGTGTGGCATGCGCTGATCGGCTACCGTGGCCGGGTAAGGCGTGTAGCCCGTAAGGTACACTTTGTCCACGCCGAGTCCGTCGGCGGTTCGCAGTAGTGACCCAACGTTATAGCAACTCCGGATGTTATGGACGATAAGTACGATCCGTGGCATGCTTCCACTATACGGGACGCCGTCTGGAAGGTATAACGTTCATGCTTTATACTTTTGGTTATGCAGAATGATGCCGACCAACGTGCCCGCGAAGAGCAAGAGCAGGCAACCCAGCGGCGCGCACGTATTCTGGGCTTACGCTACGTCGATACGTCCAAGATCGCGAACAAGCAACTTTTCCAGTTGTTGCCGGTGGCCGAGCTGTATCGACTGAAGCTTGTACCGCTGAATGCGGACCAGAGCAACATCCTCTTCGGTATCCTCACGACAACGCCGCCTACGGCACAGGCGGAGATGAAGCACCAATTCCTTGACCAGCTCGTAACATTTGCGATTATTTCCGAGGCCGGTTACCGCGAATACATGACACTGTACGACCCGCCGAAGCAGGTCGTGTACCGGGACATTGCCATCAACACGGCGGGTACGGAAGATCTGGTTAAGCAAGTATCGGACATGCTGTCGCAAATCCGTGCCGACGATATGCTTGCTTATCTCGTCTCCCAGGCGCACCACCTGAACGCCTCGGACATTCATATCGAGACGCAGCGCGATGACGTGCGCATCCGCTTTCGGATCGACGGCGTATTGCACCCGATTGCGCGAATCACGCCGGACAAATACCACGTGCTGGTTGCGGCCATCGCTAGTGCCGGTAATATCTCCACGTCATCGAGCGAGGCCCAACAAGGACATATCGCTCAAGTAGTGCGAATGGCGGATGGAACGAGCGTTGACGTGAATGTCCGCCTCGAAACCGTGCCGAGTATCAACGGCATTGACGTCGTTATGCGCCTGTTCAATATGCGGCCCGAGATGTACCAATTGGCGAACCTTGGATTATCCCCTGCGGAGCAGCTTGTAGTTGACGGCATTATCGCTAAACCGACCGGGCTCGTAATGGTAGTCGGTCCAACCGGCTCGGGCAAGACGACTACGCTCTATTCTATTCTGAATTCGCTCAACAGCGAGGAGCGCAAGATCGTGACTATAGAAGATCCGGTCGAGTACCAGTTTCCGGGGATCACGCAGATATCCGTTACCAGCAGCGAAGGCGGCGATGATGCCAGCTTTGCAGACAAGCTCCGTGCCGTCCTGCGTCTTGACCCTGACGTGGTGATGATTGGCGAGGTTCGCGACAATGACACGGCGCGTACAGCGCTCCAGGCAGCACTAACCGGACATCTGGTCCTTACGACATTTCACGCCGGCAGTGCAGCGGCGGCATTGACGCGTCTCGGCGACATCATAGGCCAGAACCCGCTATATATCTCTGCTATACGGCTTGTCATGGCGCAGCGGCTTGTCCGCCGGCTCGATGACGCGAGTAAGCAAGCGTACGTGCCGGACGAAGCGGCGCTGGCGAAGCTACGCGAGGTTATCGAGACGCTGCCGGAAGGCGTTGAACGGCCAAGTCTGGAAGGCCTGCAGCTCTATCATCCGGGCTCAACCGTGGACAATCCTTACGGATACACCGGTCAACTGGCAATCCGCGAGCAGTTTATGATGGACGGCGAGGTACGGCGCGTCCTGACACAGTCGGCTGCGGCCTTGACGACAGACATGATCGAAGCCGCAGCCATTAAGAGTGGTATGCGCACGATGCGCCAAGACGGTTTCTTGAAGGCCATTGCTGGCGAAACGACACTCGAAGAAATCTATCGCGTTCTGGGGTAGGGCACGCGAAACATCTTGCTTCTTGAGGAGCAATGCTGTAGGATATATGGGATATGTCAAGTGTGATCCGTGAAATTGAAAATGGCTTCAAGAAAGCTGCAGTCGTCGATGTCCGCTCAGGCGATACTGTCCGCGTGCACCAGCGCATTCGCGAAGGTAACAAAGAGCGCGTACAGATGTTCCAGGGTCTGGTGATCCGCACCGACCGCAAGGGCAGCCACACCAGCCGCATTACTGTCCGGCGCATTGCCAGCGGTGTCGGCGTGGAGAAGAGCTTCCTGCTCAACAGCCCGCTTGTCCTGAAGGTGGAGGTGACGAAGCGCAGCAAAGTCCGCCGCAATTATCTGACCTACATGCGTGAGCGTACCGGTAAAGCCGCTCGTATGGTAGGCGTGTCATTCGATCGCGATGCGGTGAATACTGTCCGCGACGAAGCTGCCGAGGCTGAGGAAGAGAAGCTGAAAGAAGAAGCTGCCAAGGCTGCTGCCGAAAAAGCCGCCGCTGAGGCTGCCGAGACTGCTAAGCAAGAGGCAAAAGCCGCTGAAGTGCTAGCCCGCCACGAAGAAACTGCCAAATAACAAACGACCTGAATGAAGTGAACGGCAACCGCAGGGTTGCCGTTTTGTTTTATACTTTTAGCTATGATCGTGGGGCTAGACGAAGTTGGGCGCGGCTGTTGGGCGGGCCCGCTGGTAGCGGGCGCGGTTATCCTCGGTGCATCGGTCGAAGGCCTGAAAGACTCAAAGCAATTGAGCGCCAAGCGCCGCGAGGTGCTAGACAAAGAAATCCGTGAATGCGCGATTGGGTATAGCCTGGGGTGGGTTGAGCCGGCGGAGATTGATGTGCTCGGTATGACGGCTAGCGTTGGCCTGGCATTCAGGCGGGCATTAGACACGATTGCCTCCAGCTATGAGCAGATTATCATGGACGGTAATGTCAACTATTTTCCCGATGACCGGCGCGCACAAGCGATTATCAAGGCCGATGCAACGGTGCCCGCAGTGAGTGCGGCCAGCATCATCGCCAAGGTCGCGCGCGATCGTTTCATGACGGAGGCGGCAGCGCAGTTTCCGGGCTATGGCTTCGAGCGGCACGTTGGCTACGGTACCAGTGAGCATGTGACCGCCTTGCGGCTGCATGGTATTTGCGCACTTCACCGCCGCAGTTTTAAGCCGGTTCATACTCTGGAGGTGCGTTAAGTGCGGCCGATACTGGCCGTTAGAACGAAACGGTGGCCGCAAGGTATCTTGAGCGTCAAGGTCTTAAGATTATCGAGCGTAACTTGCGCCGGCAGGATTGCGAGATCAATATCATTGCGTAGAAAGACAGGTGCGTTTACTTTGTCGAGGTGCAATACCGCGCCCAGTCCGGCCAAGGCTCCGGGCTGGACTACGCGACCAACAAGATGCGGCGTCCGTATGGGTCAGTGACCACGAGTGTGGCGGTGAAACCGTCCTGTCGGCCGTAGAAGTCAGGGACCCGCATTGTACTATTGGCAGTTTCGTTGACTTGGTGATCTAAATGTATTGACAATACTCACTAAAGATAGTATCATACTCACGCTTTGTTGAGCGAGGAATTGCTCCGAGGTACCTTGACAAATAGATAGCGCATAAGGCGGGCTACGGGTCCACTAGCTTTGGGTAGACCGGTAGCTCTCCTTATGTGTAAGGATGTAGCTTGGACCCTCTCAAGGGTTAGTTCCAAAGGAAAGGGAACATTTTATGGCAACTAACGAAAGCATTGGCATCACGGGGAAAAATTTTAGCTTGGATGGCGATGGAACTATCAACTTCTTCGGCGTTCGGGGCAGAGTCTGTTCGTCCGATTCGTGGATTGTCCGCGGTATTCAGATTGCACCTGATTCAGTCATGGAGCTTATCGTGTCTTGTCTAGAGGCGGACGAACAGGCGGGTGAATTCCAGCGCGTCAAGGAAATCCAGCTCGCATCACCACAGGCGGTAGTGTTGTTCCTTGAGGGGGTTATCAAGCGTGAAAATATCCAGCAAGCCACAGATGGCGCCGGATATGTCATGATTCCAGAGGTTAACATCCCGTACAAAGGCAGTAAATGTCTTAACGTCCGGGTATTGGAATCATCGGTGTATACGGTAGCAACAGCGGATGAGTTGGGTACTGTCCTATAGGTTCCAGCCTGAGTAGTGGGCGTAACCGCTTGCAAGCTTTTGCGCCCACTACGCGCCTCCTCTTCCCATCTCCGCATCCTCACTATCTATTTGTCTACTCACACTTCCATGAATGCGTGTTCGTGCTGATGAGCTCAAAAGAGCGAAAAGTGTGCATGTGCTCTAGTGATTGGCACTAATGAAAAATCGTTGCATGGCTGGTAGGTCGCGCTGGAGCCACCTCACGCGTGTGTCGATCTCCGCCAGGCCGATTTGGATATTGCGTTTCAGGGCTATTTCGCCCTCCTTCGGCCCGAAGAAGTCGGCATATTTCCCGGCCCATGCCGGCGTATTACATACAGAGGCGGCGTAGCGCGGGAAATTATCGTACGATTTGTCATGGGCGTATGTCGCCACGATCCACTGCCAGTTGGCGACCATCCAGTCCCAGGCGGCAGTGCGGACATAGCGGTTGCGGAGCAGGTAGATGAGCCAATAATCCGCGTCCTGTGGCTTCACGAGCGATGCGTCTTGCAAACGGTCGAGTAGCCTCTTAGCTTCGCTGGTATCTTTGGTTGCAGTCGACGCCGCCATGATATCTGTTTTAAGGTCGCTGTTCGTCGTTCTATCGTGTAGATCTATGAGGTACTCGAAGGCACCAGATGCCTTCTCTTTCACTGCAACAGTGAAGACAATGGCGCGCAGCTCGTTTGGCGTCGTGTGTTTGCCGGCCTGGTAGGATGCAAATCGTGTTAGCGCTTCTTTGATAATCGCTGGTTCCTCGGCATACGCGCCCAGGCCGATAATGAGTGCGCGGAGCTTGCGGTCGGCAGCCGACTCGTCCGGGCGCTCCTTCCATCCGAGGCGTTTATACTCGATTGCGATAAGTGGACGGATGAATGCTTTGATCCGTTCTTCTAGCTTGTCGTCGAAATCAGCAAAGCGCCGCGCTTCACCCAAGATCAGCACGATGATACTCCAGACGGATTCCACCTGTTCGTTGCGATAAGCAGCAAGGAGCTGTAGTGTATCGCTGAACGGCTGATAGCCGGCCTTGGCAAGCATGCTGGCGCCGTTGAGTAGCATGATCCGGTCCGGGACGTCGAGTTGCTGATCGTCTATAAGTCGTACGATATGTTCGCGATGCTCGGGGCGTGCGTAGTTGACGATGTAGTGGCCTGCGAAGCCCTGGTTTATGAGCAGCGGTGATTCATCCTTCAGACGGCGGTGCAGTGCTGGCTTGTCGAAGACGGGAGGGAGTTCAGTGCGGCTAGAGAAGAGCGGGACGGGCCAAACGCGCCCATCCGATTCCTGGCCGCTCTCGAGGAAATGCGTTTGGGTCAAGACTAGCTCGAGTCCATTCTGGTCAATCGAGACGACAGGGAAACCGGGGCGCTCCAGCCATGGCTCCATGAATGCCGCGATATCGCGCCCGCTCGTCTCGCTGAGCGCCAGCCACAGGTCGTTGCCGGTCGTGTTGCCGTAAGCGTGCTTGGTGAAGTATGCCCGCAGTCCTTTCCGGAAGGCCTCATCGCCAATAAAAACCCTTAACATGTTAAGTAATCTGCCGCCTTTGGCGTAGACAATCGACGGGTCAAATAAGGTGCTAATTTCATCAGGGTGGCGTACCTTCACTTGTACGGACTGCACGCCGGAGATTGCGTCACGGCGCAAACTGGAGAGGGCCTCACTGGAGGCGAATAGGTCCCAGATATGCCACTCGGGGAATAGCGCGTCAACTGCTTCATATTCCATCATGTTCGCGAAGCTCTCGTTGAGCCAGAGGTTGTCCCACCAGCGCATAGTTACGAGGTTGCCGAACCACTGGTGTGACGTTTCGTGGGCAATGGTGAGTGCGATACTTTCTTTGACCGACTGTGAGGCGTCGGGGTAGGCGAGCATGACGCGCTCGCGGTAGGTGATAAGCCCCCAGTTCTCCATGGCACCGCTTGTGAAGTCGGGCAGGGCGACGTGGTCAGCTTTGGGCAACGGGTATGGAACCCCGAAGTAGTCTTCGAAGTACTCGATAGAGCGCTTGCCGACATCGAGTGCGTAATCTAGCGTATCGGCCGGTTGCGCTATCGTTGCCCAGGCAGCGACCTCAGTACCGCGCTTCGTCTTCGTATGTTTGCCGTGCAACTCGCCGATCACAAATGCCAGCAAGTATGTGGACATCTTCGGTGATGTCTCGAACGTTGTCTCGACTAGACCTTTACCATGAGGAATGCTCGTCCGTGCAGGCGTATTGGCGAGGACTGTCATGTCCTTAGGACTAACGAGGGCGAGGTCGAACGTTGCCTTAGCCTCTGGCTCGTCGATACAGGGAAAGAGTTCGCGTGCGTGGTGGCTCTCGAACTGCGTCGCTAGCATGACGTGCTCGGTGCTGTCGACGGTAAAGTAGCACGGGTAGAGGCCGGTCATGCCGCGCGTGATAGTGCCACGGAACTCCATATGAACTTCGTAGTCGCCGCTATAGACCATTTCTGCAGTGTGCAGGCGTACTTCGTGCAAAGTGTTCTGGTTGTTGATGCGCACGACCGGCAATTCGCGGTTGCCCTTTTTCTCGAGCTTGGTAATTACTGCTTTATCGATTATCAGACCGTTTTGATGGAAGGTGATGCGCTGGCTCGGGCGGCCGGTTTTGCGCAGGCGGACTGCCACGCTGCCCGTAAAAACCATTGCTTTAATATCAGGCGTTAGCTGCAATGCGTAGTGTGACGGCTTCAATTCAGCATACAGGCGCTTTACCGATCTCATTATTTCAGGATAGCACAGAGAGGCGGCCGGCTTGTCCGTTTCGTCCTTGCAGGAGACTCGTCAGTGCGATGACTAATCGTAGACGGACGACAGGCAGACGAGGGAACGGAGCAAAAGAGAAGTGAAAAACGGCTCCACTTTTTTGCTCCCGGGAGCATTTAGCTCTCAAGTTCGGTAACGTTGGAGATGACGATCTCGAATCCGCACTGAATTGCACGGTAGGCAGCGGATGCTATTAGCGGCGGTACTGCGCTCCAGGCATCTTGGACGGATAGTGCCCACTCACGAAACACTGAATTGGTGATCTCGAGACGGATAAGATGGTCGACACGTATAGCTGGTACGGCATCTCCAGGAGTTCCTCGTCCGGCTGGACGGTGGACTTGCTGTCGTCAGGGGATGAAAGACACCCTGTACGCCAAAAACTGGCTGGGCGGCCGAGATAGCTATAAGGACCGTGCCGTCGTTTTCTGGCATACCGACATCCAGTGTAATGTTGAAAGTAGGTGACTGCGGTTGCATGGTTTCCTCCTCAGGACAAAGCTGCCTCCGTTTGGATATACGACGATAGAGCCATCATTTGGTCCCCTATCAAGCAGTGGTTTGGCTTTGCTTGGCCCGTGCCACTGACTCGGATGTCATGGCTGCCTGCGGCTGCAAACGCGTGAAGATCACGCGAAATTGCCTCTCTTGTACTTTCACGCCACGTTGCAGTGGTGATTGAATCGTCCAAATATATATGCATGTTACGTTTAGTAACGGAACCGCCGCGAACCCAGTGATGGGCCATGATCGTTCTGATCAGCGTCATGAACGAGGCGGGGTAGGCTGAAATGCCATCAGTAGATTGTCTCAGCCGATCGAAGCCGGTTTCTGTCTTCCTCAACTCGATATTGAACGTGCCAACCCTTTGCACGGGAAAGATAGGCTCATTGGCCTGGATGTGTATCTCGTGCTTGCGGCGGTCGAAGGTGATTCGAACTTTTACTCGCATGGAGAGCTTCGTAACTAACGGCTATAAGCCGTACGTATCTCGGACATCATACGAAATGCCCCGCTCGGCTAGCAGTGCCAAGACAACCTCTTGGAACTTCGGCTAGAGTATTTCTTGGATGGTACCACTCTCGGGAAACGGGACACTGAGTGTTCCGCGATCGAGCATATCCACCCTCTCGATTTCTGGCATTACCTTGCGAATCCTCTCGAAGAGCCGTCCAGCCGGTGTGCCATGATATCCTCTGGAAGGTAGGGCTTCAGAAGGGCAATAATGCTACTTCCGCCGGACTCAAACCAAGCGTGTACTTGACTAGGCATAGCGCCGCTAACTTCCACGTATCCTCCGTAGATCACCTACCGATATTGTTCGTATCGGCAACAGACGCCTGCTGCTTGTGGCACGTGCTTACATGCACATGAGCCTTCCACAAAATGAACGCCAGTCCCTCGACAAAAGTTAGGTTAGTAATACCATAGGGGTAGCTTGCACGCAAGATTAGGCCAAACAAAAAGACCCGCTTGGGTCCGAGTGCGTATGATAAAAAAATTATGACAAGCGGAATGATATTTGGGGAGAGTGATGGTGGAAGGAGACGGATGCAGTTCGCCGGCAGAGAAAACATACCAAAATGGTATTACCTGCGAACTGCACCGTTCCATCGGGGGTAACTGTCGTCAAGGAGAGATGAAGGTTGTGGGAAAAGGCTCGGTCGTGTACTGGTTATGCACTTGCCCGTATGGCAAGATGTTGTTTTGAGTCCATTCCCACTTCTGTACCTCTCTTCAGGTGTGCAACCTTTTGGCATGGTGGTGTTCACCAATGGGTCACACGCGAACGGCGTAAGATACGCTACAAAGACGAACTACAGAGACGCCTACGGGCATATATATTCAGGAAGGCGAACGTGCTGCCATGCAATGCATGGGTAGAAGTGGGGTCAGCACGCTGCCTGTCCTTGCGAGAGGGCTAGCATTCAGCTGGGGAAATGACATAAAGAATGAAAATGGCTGAATGCCGGCAGAGGAGATGCCGCGAGAGAGGAACCTGGGTTAACCAGGATGCGATTGGGTATTGTGAGGGAGCGCGATCAAAAGCAAAAGTGACGCCTCCTTCCGCGAATAGTCGTTGTAACCTCAATACCCAAATCGGGTATTGAATACGCAGAACATCGCTCTCACATCTCATGAGACAGACCTCCGAGAGTGGTCGCTTCGTCTCACAAAAGTGAGATGTAAACAGATCGATATATCTGCTTGCATCCCACTTTTGTGACTATAGCGTCTACTTCCGAAAGTATCGATTCCGCTTGTCAATGAACTTCTGCCGGAAGCGGGCCGCCTCAACAGCTGAATTAGTAATAATCGTACTGGCACTCTTCATGCCGTGTCAAGACTTGTGCTGGCTTGGTTTGACTTTCATAGCCATTTCGTTATACTTAATAACAGTGATCTCCGGCCGCAACGGTCGGATTTTTTCATATCAGAACCTGAAAGGAACAGTAAATATGGATATGGATTTTAAGCAATTATCAGTCGCGATACGAGCGATCGCTGAAGAAAAGAACCTGCCAGAAGCAACAGTACAAGAGGTGGTTGAACAGGCGCTTGCCGCTGCCTACCGCCGCGACTACGGTGACCGTGAGCAGGAAGTGCGCGTGACGATGAATCTCAACACGGGTGATGTGGATGCATACGTTACAAAAGATATCGTGGATGACGTAGAAGACCCGTCTTACCAGATTTCGGTGAAGGACGCGAGCGTCATGCGCAAGGATGCAAAGGTTGGCGAGACGGTTGAGGTACATGAAAAGGTGTCGTCCTTTGGCCGCGTCGCGGCCCAGACGGCGAAGCAGGTTATCCTGCAGCGCCTGCGCGAAGCCGAGCGCGAAATCGTCATGGAAGAGTACCAGGATAAGATTAACACCGTCATCAACGTGCTCGTGTCCCGCGTGGAAGGCACGATTGTGCGCATCGACCTTGGGCACGCTCAGGGCATTATGCCCAAGAGCGAGCAGATCCAGGGTGAGCGCTACTACCCGGGCCAGCGACTAAAGGTATACCTGAAAGATGTCGAGCGCGGACCGCGCGGACCGCAACTGGTCGTTTCCCGCGGTAACACGCAGTTCATCGAGTGGCTGTTCCGGTCTGAAGTGCCGGAAATGGAAAGCGGTGCAGTAGATATCAAGGGCATCGCCCGCGAAGCTGGCGTACGCAGCAAGATTGCCGTGCATAGCAATGTGCAGGGTGTCGATCCTGTCGGTACATTCGTCGGTGGCCACGGCACGCGCGTGAACGCGGTAGTAAGCGAGGTCGGCGAACAAGAGAAGATCGACATTGTCGTCTGGAGCGACAACACGGTTGACTACATCAAGAACGCGCTGAGTCCGACGAAGGTGAGCAAAGTCGTTCTCGACGAGGCGCGGAAGTCGGCGCGCGTTATCGTACCGGAAGATCAGTTGAGTATCGCCATCGGCAAGAGCGGCCAGAATGTCCGGCTTGCTAGCAAGCTGACTGGATACGAACTGGATATCGAAGCTGAAAAGGGCACAACGAGCGAAGAACCGAAGGACACTGAGGCTGCACCGGTTGCCGTTCCGGTCAAACCCGCCGCACCGAAGCTGAAGAAGAAGAGCGAGCTCGAAGACAGCCTGCTGAAAGCTATCGAAGAGCAAGGTGAAAGCCAGTAAGCAGTTTCTCACGCAAAAGTCTGACGGGTAAAGCCGTCAGACTTTATTTGCATGTACCAACCATATATAAACCGGTAGTTGCATTATTATCAACAATTCGCTACGATAGCTCCATTCTGAAGCACGACTTGTGCGTCAGCGGACATATACAACCAGGAGTCAATGTCGTCTCTTTGATGGCGGAAGTACCGACATCATGACAGCTTTGCCGAAAGGCGAGGAGGCATTCCGTGAGCAATCTGCAGATCCTAAACCTGGGAGGATTCTTACTAGGTGGCGCCGCGTTGGCGGTAACCGCCGCCGTCCTGTTTGAGGAGCGACCCGCATTGGAGGGGAGGCTTGGTCTACTGTCGAAACGGCAGGTAATGCCTCTTTTCGCTGTAGTGGCGCCGATTCTCTTTATCGCTGTCACTCTGGGCGCGTATGCTGCCACAAAGGCGGGGGACTTTGTTCCGCAGTGCTATGCGGCACAGCCGGTTACGTCCGGGCCACTGATGCAACTGGCAGCGGTGAGCGCGTATCTCGCCTTGGAGGTGGTTACGCCTACTTCCTTCCTGCTGGCCGGCTATGCCATAGATGAGGCCCGGATCATGGACCGCGGAAGGTGGACATTAGCCGTTATCGGTTCGTTGCTGTTGTCGCTTGCGCCTGTCGCGGCGTATACCGCCTTGCGCATCCCCTGTGTGCATTGACCATTCTGGTTACCTCACCTGGTGAGGTGTTAGCGCGGGTTTCCGTGCTCCTTCGAAAGAAGTTGTAGCATGGATTCCCGCATTTTTATACTGGTTTCTTGAATTAACGCAATACTTATTGTATGCTTGCCCCATTCTGACGCGCATTCGGCGTGTCTCAGATGTTCTCGAACAAATCGGTTGGTTTTGGTGTCGTATTTTGCCGTAAAGAGAGGTGCATTATGGCTGCAAATGGAGTCCTGAGCGTACTGTGGCCGACTATTGCCGCGGTGACGTGTGTACTGTTTCTCTTTCTCGGAGGACGGGCTTGGGCGTACCATGCGCGGTTCGCCGCGGCGACTCGTCCGGGAGGCCGGTCCTTCAGCTTCAGCTATGAGGACGGAGCTCCCTACTGGGTAGCACTCGGGACGTTGTTCGTCGTGCTTGTCGTAACCTGGTGTACGGGACTGCTCAATACGAGCGCCTACGGCATGTGTGCCGTTCCAACTAATCCGGCATATGTTACAGGGAGCACGTTCGTGCTTGGTATGGGTCTCGCAATATGGTTTACCATAACCGGATTTATCGAGACTCTGCTTGGTATTGGCTGGGCAACTGTTGATCGGAAGTTGCTGATGCTCCGAATGGGGCTTATGCTCCTTGTCGCTGGCGTCGCTGTCCTCGGTGTAGCGCGTTGGTTCGTGTTGAATGGCCCCGTTAGCTTTCACTGCTAGCTTGGCTCAATGCCTCCCGCATTAGACGGGTAGAAAGAAGGGCACTGTGGTCCTACAGGTGGTATACGCACGGTGGACAGATGTAGCTGCCCCTATCTTCACCATCGGCACACTGCTGATTGCCGTGTACTGGTTGTTGTGGTACGCGAAAGGGCGTGGTAATGCCAAGGGCAATAAACATATCATATGGGCCATAGCTGTGCAGTCATCACTGCTGACGATTATCGTCGTGTGCAGCGTGCTCGTGGCTAAGTATGCTCTGGTTGTGCATAGCACCGCGTGCCGTTCTCAGCTTTCGTTGCCTGGGATTTTGAATGTCCTGGCGTGGTTCGAACAGTTTGTCGCGCCGCTCGTGTTCATCCTTGCCCTAACATTTTGGGCTGAGGGTCTCGGATGGAGGCGAGCAAAACCAAGCGCGGTGGCTATGATCAACGCTAGCAAGACACTGTGGGTGGCACTACTGTTCCTTGTCTTTTTCGGTGCGCTTCTGGTTCCTATCTCTCTAGCGGGCGCTGGGATACCACCGGCACTTTGTGGCTAGCAACTAACCGTTGTTCGTTTCGTACTCTTACAACTTAGGAGTACCTATTCGCGGGTCCGCGTATTTTACCAGAAATGGTAATACGTCGACCCGCTTTTTATAATCCGTTTCGTCCTTGAATGGGACTCATCAGTACGAAGATTATTCGTAGACGGTTTATGGCAACAGACGAGAGAATAGGGCAAGGGGAAGGTGGAAAACAGCTCCACGATAGCTTCCCGGAGCCGTATCCGATCTGCAACGCCAGCCTTCTTAGGCGAAGATTTCTTGTACGCTCTCGGCGTAGATCATGAAGGTGAGGCTTCCTCGCCTGTCGATAATGCTACCGGGGGCGATTTCATCGAGGATCTTCACGTCAGGGTCATGGCGTTTACAGCGGACGCAGATGCCTTCATCGGGGTTTGTGCCCAGATAGCAGGCAAGCGCCAGCAAGATTCGCTTAAGTGATCGGGCATATGCTTTCTCATCTCTGAGAAAGAAGCCGATACCATAGCTGGAAAAGCTGACTGATATTGCATCTCGCAGGACGTGCGCGATGAGCTCGCTTTCGGGCGTGCCGCGGACATCCAGGGGGACGGCAACAAATGCTTGACCATGCAGCCACGCCGGGATGCGGTTGCGCATCGTGATGATCGCATGGCGCGTCCGGCTGCTCCCGCTGTGGTTCTGCGTGCTTGACACGCTGAAGACATGTAGGCCTGGCTCGATGAGTGGGCTGTTGATGGTTGCGCTAGTTATCGCGGTTGCCATATTATCCCTCCCTATGGGTACGAAGCTGTAATCGTAATCTCGCGTCGCGCGTAGTATGCGACTATGGCGCGCTTGATGTCTACCATCGCTTCCATAGCGGCAAGCTTCGGCAGAATGTTCCTCGGAATTCTTAGGGTCACCTTGACGGTGTTTTTGGTGAAGTTCCCATGAGTAACTCCTTCAATTTGCACGAGGATCGATGCTAGCTCGACGATTTTGGGGTTGGACTTTCCTCCTATCCTGTATGGTCGCACGGTGCTGTGAGGGCTGTAGGTGTAAACCATGCTGCGGCTTACGACAAAGTAGGCTGACGCATTAGTACAGAAGCACGAACCGCGGAGCTTTAGCATTATGATGGCGTTTTGGATGCCATCCTTGCTAGTCCTGAGTTGATAGCTGAGACTGACGTGGTTTGCCTCTTCTTGCTGGTGGTCTGCGTGCATGATCTCCCTCTCAGGCGATCTGTAACGGTGATGTTGCGGCGTGGGTTTTGGCTTGTAGCTCGTTGGGCGGTTCTGAGGCGGTATGAACTGTATTTTGGTCCATCGTTACCCGACTTTCTAACTAGCGTAGCATACGTTCGTATCTGGCAAGATACTACGTGTACCATGCGGGTGAAGCGCGAGGACGGTCAAAACAGGATTTGTAATGCCCGCTGTGTTCGCGGCGGAATAGGACTGGCTGTAGAGCCAATGTAAGAAATACGGTTTGGGCTGAGGCGGAAGCAATTGCCGAAGACAGCTTGCAAGACCGCTGCCATATCCTGGTCGTTGCGTTCGCATCGGACTGCGAAGGGCTGGTTGCCGATAGCGAGCCACTCGATCGCCGTCTCAACGACGTGTCTGACTGTTCTGCAGATGGGTGGAGCGTCGTCCTTCCATTGCTTGCCGAGGTGCAGCTTTACGTCTTGCGAAAGCAAGACAGCCAGGTACACTTGAGCGTGTTCGCGTTCGACAGCTATCTCGTCAATGCCATACTCGACCATACGAAGCGCGCTGAGCAGCAAGCTTTCATCGAGACGCGAGGCTACGTTGTCAACAACGAACACGAGTACGTTGCGTACTTTACCTTGTCTGCGCGTTGTTGACGGGTGAATGCTCAGCCCGAACAGCGGGGTCGCCGTGTCCGCGGCAGTTACTGACAGCGTTGGCTGCCACGTTTTGCGCGAGGCTGTGCGGGGGCGGCGTGCTACTACCATGTCGGACATTCCTTCCACTCGCAAAGTCTGCTTGCACCACGCAAGCGGTTGCCTGATCTAACGGTTGGTCCGTTGTCACGCAAAGCGAGCTTTAGGCAGATAAGCAGTATTATCTGGCTGAAGCCCGCCTCGGTGACGCTATTCTCTCATTCTGTTGTCAATGAACATTCTCCGGAAGTAAGCTACCTCAACAGAGAAAGTTATGGCGACTATAGAACTATAAGTGTGGATCGTCAAGTACTTTGCTTCTCCAACTCCGCTCTACGTCTATGAAATATTTTACAGCACGGCATAAGCATTTGTATCCAAGTAGGCGAATTAGCAATCTTGACTGCCGAGTGCTAAGGATTATACAATAGCATTTAACAGTAACTGGTACCGGAGTTATGACGGAACGGCAACAGAATATTCTAAGCGCAATTGTGGAGCAGTATGCCGAGGTGGCGAGCCCGGTCGGCAGCAACTTGCTCGCTAAAGCGTTCGGTGTATCCTCGGCTACTATTCGGTCTGAAATGGCCGAACTGGAACATTTGGGCTATATCTATCAGCCCCATACCAGCGCGGGCCGCGTGCCGACGGACAAAGGTTATCGGCTCTACGTTAATTCATTGAACGAAAGTAAGGTTGATGAGCATCCAACCGCTCTCGAAAGTCGTGGTGAGCGTGCTCTGGCCGCACGGGTCGGCAGCGGCGGCGTGCCCGACCGCGTAATCCGCAACGCCGTGGATACCTTAGTGGAGCTGACGCACAATCTTGGCCTGGCAACTATCGGCAACCAATTATATATGAGCGGCTTGTCGAATCTTTTTGGCCAGCCGGAGTTTATCAATGGTCTGCAGGTACGCCAGGTAGCGCAGCTGCTCGACAATCTGGAACCCTGGTTGCGCGAAGCGGCACTGAACGAGCCGCTCAGTGTGTACATTGGCGCAGAAAACCCCATTGGACGCAGTGCCGGCTGCAGCCTTATCATTAGCCGATTTCGCGGGCCGCACAGCGACCGTAGCTACATCGGCGTGCTCGGACCGACTCGCCAGAGCTATCGCGATGTCATGATGCTCGTCCGCCGCGCCGGCCAGGAGCTGGAGGAAGTGCTGTATGGCTGATAAAAAGGGCCGGGAAACAAGAGCCGGAAGCCAAGACCTTGCGGCATTGAAGCAGCAGATCGAAGAGCTGACGGCGGCGCTCCAGCGCGAGCGCGCGGACGCCGTCAACTTGCGTCGTCACCATGAGGAGCAGACCGCATCGCTCCGCACCGTCGTGAAGGCGTCTGTCATCCGCGAGCTGCTACCCGTGATTGATAACTTTGAACGAGCGCTGAAGCATGTCCCATCCGACCTGGAAGGCAGCGAGTACGTTAAAGGCGTGCAAGGCGTCGTCCGCCAGTTCGGGAAGACGCTAGAAGATATGGGCGTGCAGCGCATTGCAACGGTAGGGGCACCCTTCGACCCGCGTTTGCACGAGGCTGTCAGTATGGAAGAAGGTGATGGCGATCAAGAGGTTGTAAGCGAAGAACTGCAAGCCGGCTACCGTCTTGGCGACGAGGTAATTCGCCACGCCATGGTACGCGTGAAGCCCCAGTAGTCCTACATCATTTACCCGTTTCGCCGTTTACGGCTCGTCAGTACGACTCTTAATATTCGCAGACGGGTATTTGACACGGCAGACGAGAGACAAGAGGAGAAAGGGAAGAGCAGAAAACAGCTCTGCTCTTGTTACTTTCCATGTCGGCGCTGTCACCCGCACTGGATATCGATGCGAAGGTCAGTTGCTTGCGCTAGCAAGAAGCCTAACCTGGCTGCTTCGACCCTTGCGACGTCTCGGTTGAAAAGCATAGTGCCGCCCCAGAACGTGAAAACAGCGCTTACGAAGCCGTTTAATTGGCGACAGATATCGGCGAATGCACGGTGGTGATCGTTAGCGTTGTCTGAGATTCGTACCTCTCCTGGGGCGAGCAGTTGCAGCCCGTCATCGCTGAAGACTGGCGGGGTGATAGCAAGTATCGTTATGTTGCTGCGCCTGCCTGAGGGAAGGAACTTATCCGGATATTGCAGGGTGACGTCTGTGCCGCTGCCTTTGATCGTGAGATCGAAGGCAGGATTATCTACGGGATCGCCGTACAACTGGGATCACCTCCATGTCTTGGCGGTTTAATTGGCCGCTGACTTGCTTAGCCTCAATTGAAGCTAATAGTGACGCCTGCCGGGCCGTAGTAGCCGTACAGCTGTTGCATCAGGAACGCTCCTTCTTCTGCGGCATCTTCTGCAGTTTCGAACTCCAGCGTTCCGTTTTCGGCAGTGAGCTCTGCGCCCACAAACCCCTCAAGATTGCCGCACATTTCTGCCAGCACCAGTATATCCTCGGTCACGAAGCCACCTTCGACTTTGATCGATGCTTCAGCGACGATATACGCCTTACCTTGACGTATCGGGCCGGACTCAGGTGTAAAGGTTGTTGTGCCGATCGGTCGGAACTGGGATGTTCCAAGGCGTACCTTGAGTTCGTTGCCGCAAAGGGTAAACGCAAGGTCGCACGGACGCGCGTCATTGGCCATTATTTTGCCTTTCGCATCTCATGATCTGAACGGATAGTCTGTCCGCTACAGTGTAGGGTCGACTTCATGTGAGCAGGGTCAATGCTGGCTTCTGCGTTACAGTGCTAGATTTGCAGGCGGATTAGCCCTTGCTGCTCCACGTATGCGTCGTGTAACAACGATGCCAGTACGGTTGCAGTGCCTTCCGGTGAAACGCCCAGTAGACGGATGTCCCCGCCGAAGCGATCAAGACTTGCGCTTACCAACCCGTTCAGCTGTGCTATGAGCACGGCCAGTATATGCACGTGCATGCTGGCGTTCTCAAGGCCGGGTAGTTTGACCATATGTTCAATTTCCACGAAAGCATCGTAGACTTTGACCGTATGGTTGACCGGATAGATCGAAACCATCTGTGCCGGCCTGAACTGTGAGGGTCCGTTGCCGAACCTTAGCAGAACGTTGCTTTTGCGCGGGATTATTGTCAGCCCAGCTGCTTGTTGGATATCGTCAGGTGCCATTGTTGTTGCGCCTTCTAAGAGCCGTCGTCGGTGGCCGCTGTTTTATCAGTGGCGGTCATAGATGCGGATCGTGAGCCGCATGCCATGCTTAAGGCAGTACTCCGTGAGTACCTGCTCGATAGCAGCGGCCCTCCCTGCTGGGTCGTAGCCATGTGCTGCGACAGCCGTTGCTACATTTCCTCGTAGGCTGCATATTCCCAGACCTTCGGTCTGCCTGAATGCCTCAATAAGCGCGTCTTGGTCAAGAAGGTCTTGGCCTCCTCGTACCCTCAGGGAGTAAGGCTCGCCGAGGACTATCGTGTCGTACGGCTCTCTATAGAGGTTGCCTACGCCATCTGTCAACAAACGTTCGAAGCTGCCGTATAACACTTTGGGCATCCCGAATCCCGTGAATACGAAGATCAAGGTGTTGTCACGGACGTGTACGTCGATTGCGTACTGCGTGGTCTCCGCCGGCGGTGTGCCACCGAGCATAACGATAACTCTGTTCGCGGCCTCGCGAAAGGCAGGTTTCTGGAGCAGCTTTATCGCGCGAACAACCATATTGATCTCGGCATTGCCAAGACCCATGCGCTGTAGCGCATTGGTCACGATTCTGTAGCGCATGCAGAGTTTCCTTCTTTCCGAAAACACATGTAGGTCGAACATGCCTAGCGCTTGCGCGACCTACCGGCGCGGCTGGATCTTACGAGCAGTTTGGCGGGCGCGTTTGCGTCGCCGTGTCGGTATGGACGTGCTCGGACGGCGGCGTGCCACCCAACTGCCTTATCACCTCATTGGCGATGTCGCGCATGCCGGGTCGCCGCAGCAACTGCACGGTCCAGATTACCCAATCACGCTCGATTTCTCGCAGGAGTTCGTTTTTGGCCAAAAGGGCCTTGAGCCGATGGTACACGTTGCTGCTGCCCTTTCATCAGTATGTCTGGGGTTGGTCGAGCTGTGCCTCGCTATAGCTTGGTCGCTTGGCTCCATGGATGGTGGGTAAGACCCAACGAGTTTTCGTCTGGTACTTCGTCTCCAGTTGGCTCTGGGTCGTCCGGATAGTCCATCGGTACGTACTTTGTAAAGTCGTAGTACATCGTGCCGTCGGTATCGGTCGAGAAGAGCCATTTAAGCAGTGCCATGTCTGCATCGGTAGGTTCGCCTGCGATGGTGACTGCAACGCGCTCGCCGAGCCATCTGCAAAAGGTTGCAAACGCGAACATAATCGGTGTTGCGATCGTTCCGAGACTGTAGGTGGACGCTACTTCGATGACTACGCCGTAGTCTTTGAAATGTGTGTCGCAGATACCTGGAATAGCCTCGATATCGCTCGCAAGGTGTGCCAGCGCATTGTCGGCTTCCTTGCTGCGGGATGTCGAGTTACTACTTCTGCTACGCATGCAGGTTGTTGTCACGACCTCGATGACTATGTAAGACGCGTGAGGGCGGGTGATGATCAAGGACGTCCGAGGCGGTAGATTCATCGCGTCAATCAACCTTTGTACATGTGGGCTTGCTGGTCTTCTCCTGAAGAGCCTTTGCATGTCCTCGTAGAGCTGAGCCATTCCTCCATACGTTGGAAAAGGTTGCATTTCGGTGTTGTCCTTTCGAACATATCCGAACTCACCCACCGATGTCGATACATCGTTGGCAGCAAAGCTGCTTGCGGCTCATGCACACGTGCATGTAACTTCCACAAAGTGAGGCGTAAACAGGCAGCCCATATATCGGCTTGCATCTCACTTTGTGAATTATTGTCTCTCTAGTCTGCTTGTCAAAGGTCGTTAATCTGGAAGTGAGAACACCTCAACAGAAACTGACTAATCATACAATGCGCACGGTAGTGCGTCAATGCCGGTCTAAGGTGTTGTTACCCGTTTCGTCCTAGCTAGGACTCGTCAGTACGACTTATATTCGTAGACGGGTGTTTGACAAGGCAGACGAGAGACAGTGAAGGAGGGAAGAGCAGAAAACAGCTCCAGTTCTTCCCCGACCTTCAGGGTTCACTGCTTAGGTTAACTTGGCAAAACGCTGAGGTACAGCATGTTGCCGAGTGCTTCGTAGAGCAGGTTGGCCAGCCGGAACGCTTCGCGGTCAGCTATACCAGCATTGAGCTGTATAGTGCCGCCGTTATGGTCCAGAATACCGCTTACGAACCCCTCGAGGTGACCGCATGCCCTTGCGAGCTCGCCGATGTCGTTGGTGACATGTGCGCCGTTCGTTTGGTGTGTTCCGACGAGGTTGTTACCGAAAATTAGGATATCTCCCGCTGTGCAACCGTTGCGTAATGCAGCGAGGATCACTTGTCCCCGGGTGAGACGGAAGCGGTCAGTCTCGAAACTGAGGGCGATTGTGTCTCCGAGGGGTCGAAGTATCAGGTCGAAAGGACGCTGTGAGCTAGTGCTCATCCCGAATCTCTCCTTTTGTGAACGGATGTCGATAGGCGGACATGCCGAGGGCATGTGGCCTATCGCGGTGGTTGAACTACGATTCAGGAACGTATCCCTTCTTGATGAAGCCATTCGTCGTACTCGGGCGAAACTTCAGGAGGTGCACTGTATTGATGCACACTTCCCGTTGGTTCGAATCCAAGTAGACGGCGCACCTCCTGATGAGCGGGTGAGTCTTTCGGCAGGGAAGAAAGGTAGAGTGTAAACTTGTGTGCCACAGCAACGGGAAACCCATTTTCCAAAAGGTTGCGGCCGAGCCACGTGCTTTCGAGTTGTTCGCGCATGGTCTGTTCGTCCATCGTAGGTATCCTCTCCGGATGATGAATGGGATAGCCCATATGGCCAGGTGGCCGGGCTTTCATTGGCGGTGAGCCAGTGCTTATGTGGCTTATCGCGGGCACGAAACCGTTCAGTCAACAGTTTCTGGTTCTGGGCTACGTTGAACTATCTGGCTGATGGCTTGTACGATTACCGGAGGCTGTACGCATATGTTGATAGTGCCAACTTCCACCCTTTCTGGGGTTCCGGCTAGCTGCTTGAGCTCTCGCAAGAGGGCTTTACTGGGTCGTTGGATGCGAAGCATGAACTCGTACGCCGCGTTAGGAGGACATCCACACTCAAGAAGTAAGCTACCAATCTCAGTTTGCTCGAGTAGTTTACGTTTTGTAACTTCGTCGAGCTTTTGTGCCATTGTGGTCACCTGAATCTTCCCGGACGTATGCCCGAGCTCACCCACCGATGTCGATACATCGTTGGCAGCAATGCTGCTTGTGGTACGCATGAGTTTGCGTGAACTTCCACAAAGTGAGGCGTAAACGGGCAGCCCATATACCGGTTTGCACCTCACTTTGTGATTAACTTGTCTCTCTAATCTGCTTGTCAAAGGTCGTTTCCGGAAGTCGAAACTCCTTGAAAACACTGTGATAATACAATCGTATATTCTTAGTGTCAAGATGTATTTTTCTCCGCTCGAGCATCGCGCGCACGCGAGCGCGGATGAGTCATTAGCACTCTTGACTCGTGAGTGCTAAATGCTATCATGGGGGTAATGGCTGACAGCGGTAACAACAATCGTTTCGATGGCCACCAGCACGGTCTAGCGACTGTTCAGAATTACACAGACATTTCCCATGCACCGGTGCTACAAACAATTAGTGTGGCATTGGCCACGGATACGGAGGAAAAACATATATGATGCCCAACAATTCGTCCGACTTCCAGGAGTTTTTGAACCATTTAACGACGAACGCACTGCAGAGTTTGAAGCACGCCGAGGCGATCGCCCGGGGCTTTGGCAGCGCATACATCGGCACTGAGCACCTGCTCCTTGGCGTATTGGCGCAGGATACGAGCATGGGCGCGAAGATACTGGAGAACGCCGGCGTGACGCTCGACCGTGCGCGCATGGCGCTGAACCTGACGAGCAAGACGCTGATTATCAACATGGGTTCGAAGGGTCTGAGCGAGACAGTGAAGCTGACGCTGCGCATGGCGTACGAGATTGCCCAAGACTACGGGCAAGAATACTGCGGCACGGAACACATCCTCTACAGTATCCTGAACCAGAAGAATGCCCGGGCGACGCGGCTGCTCCGCGATCTCAATACTGACGTAGAAGCGCTGACGACCGAGCTAGAGCAGTACCTCAACCGGCAGCAGTACGAAGAACAGGGCGGGGCTGACGGCGAGTCGACGCCACGAACGACGGGCAAGAAGGGTCGCAAGACGGCACTCGACTTCTTCGGTACGGACCTAACTGCGCAGGCGCGGGAAGGCAAACTCGACCCCGTTATCGGGCGTGAGAACCAGATTCGCCGTACCATTACTATTCTGAATCGCCGCACGAAGAACAATCCTGTCCTTATCGGCGAACCGGGTGTTGGTAAGACGGCCATCGTCGAAGGGTTGGCGCAGCGTATTATCGCCGAGGATGTGCCTGACAGCCTGCTCGACAAGCGGCTCGTTATGCTTGATTTGGCTGGTATGATCGCCGGCACGAAGTACCGCGGCGAGTTCGAGGAGCGGTTGAAGAAAGTACTGGCTGAACTCGAGAAGGACAATAACACGATTATTTTCATCGATGAGTTGCACACCATCGTTGGCGCCGGTGCGGCTGAAGGTGCCATGGACGCCGGCAATATCTTAAAGCCTGCCTTGGCGCGCGGTAAAATCCAGGTGATTGGTGCGACTACGACTGCCGAATACACGAAGCATATTGAGAAAGACGCCGCCCTGGAGCGCCGCTTCCAACCGGTGCAAGTACCCGAGACGACGCCGGCCGAGACGGTGGCTATCCTGAAGGGCCTGCGCAAGCACTACGAAGCGTTCCATGGCGTGAAGATCAGCGATGACATTGTTGAAGATGCGGTGATGCTCTCTAAGCGCTATATCAACGACCGCTACATGCCCGACAAGGCGATTGACTTGCTTGATGAGGCTGCGGCGTACTTACGCGTCGACAAGGCGCGTACTAGCCCCGAAATCCGTTCATTGCAGAAGGAGCTAAAGCTCGTACAGGCGCGTATCGAAGAGGCTGCCGACAACGAAGACTACGAACGGGCGGCCCGTGAGAAGACGCGTGCCAGCCAGATCAATGCCGAGCTGACCAAGCTGCAAAGCGCGAAGGGTGCCCATAATGATCCGTTGATACTGACGAGCGAAGACATCGCCGATGTTGTGTCGCGGATGACTGGCGTGCCGGTGAAGAAGGTGATCCGCTCCGAAGCCAAGCACTTGCTGACGCTAGAAAAGACACTCAGCAAATACGTCGTTGGCCAACACGAAGCGGTAGAAGTGGTCGCGCGCGCTATCCGTCGCAACCGCAGCGGCGTCAGCAGCGAGAATCGGCCGATCGGCTCGTTCATTTTCCTTGGCCCGACTGGGGTAGGCAAGACAGAGCTGGCCCGCGTCCTTGCCCGCGAGTTCTTCGGTAACGAGTCGGCTTTGGTCAAGATTGACATGAGCGAGTTCGGTGAGCACCACAACGTGTCGCGTCTCGTCGGCGCTCCGGCAGGCTATGTCGGGTATGATGATGGCGGACAGCTGACGGACAAGATTCGTCGGCAGCCGTACAGCCTCGTACTCTTTGACGAAATCGAGAAAGCCCATCCTGACGTTTTCAATATGCTCTTGCAGGTACTCGAGGACGGCTACATCACCGACGCCAAAGGCCGCCGTATAGACTTCAGTAATACCATCGTCATCATGACCAGCAACTTGGGCGCTGAGAAATTGCAAAAGGAAGCGAGTTTCGGCTTTCATGCTCGCACCGGTAACGATCTGAAGGACCTCGACGCGTTGCACAAGGCGAACGAAGACAAAGTCCGCGA
>Ga0207667_10000464_pt1 | contig 54597 bp, 50 predicted proteins | sample KBSCornC52_FD_184301 | JGI IMG/M metagenome (GOLD analysis project Ga0207667, IMG submission 184301) | Corn rhizosphere microbial communities from Kellogg Biological Station, Michigan, USA - KBS Corn C5-2 (SPAdes) (version 2) | ecosystem: Host-associated > Plants > Roots > Rhizosphere > Soil ... | reverse complement strand
GATGAGGATCTGGGTCTTCGGCGCCTGGGCGCGGATCAGCTCGATGAGGCTGTTGTAGTCGGCACGGATGGTTTCGAGCGTGCGGAGCACCATCTCGAAATGATTGCTCAGCCAGAGCCTGAAGGCGGGCCCGGCATCCCTGAGCCGGTATTCGTGCAATTGGAGGTGAAAGCCGAGCTTACGGTGGCGAAAGATCACCCGGCTTTCCGCATGTGCCGACAGCACGATTGCGTCGGGCGGTCCCGCGTCGCGCAAGCCGTCGCGTGCCAGAACCGTGTAGCGCTCGCTGACTGGCGAACGATGGAGCGCATTGAGCATGGCGCCGCCGAAGACCCAGTCGGCGGCGGTTGGCGTTGCCGCGGCACCGGCCATTGCGGTCACCATATCGGCGGCGATCGCCTGACGGTCCGCATCGGTCCGCCGGAGCTGGTCGGCGATCACTGGCGTGCTGTGGACCAGCGGATTGTCCGCGATCGAGACGACATGAGCGGGGCCGGGGACCGCGCCAAGCAATTCGAGAAAGCCATATTGGTCGCCGCGCAGCACGCCCTCCAGCTCGCAGACGCCGAGACCGAGCAGGGTCCCGACCGCCCCCGGTCCGTCGATCCTGGCCGCACGGGTTCGCTCGGCCCAGCCGGCGAGCAGACCGGCCCGGCTTTCGACCAGCGGTGCGACACGACGCGCCGCCATCATCAGAAGACGCACTTGGCCGTCCGACGAACTGTCGTTCCCCTGCTCCGCGGGAAGGATTTCACCGATGACATGGTTCGGGTTCCACAGCTGATAGCTGTCGAGCTGGTCGAAAAAGCCGCCGCGGGAGCTGCGCTCGGCCTGGGTCAGCTGCCCGCTGACCGGCGCCACGATGGCGATCTGCAGCGTGCGAAACTCTTCGGCGAATGGACGCGGCGTTTCGCGGCTCACCTCCGCCTTGACGAGGCCGACATGGCAGAAGGCGATCGCGTCGCCCTGGCGACAGAGCTGGCCATCCGGGACGAGCCAGCGGAACCCCGAGCGGCGCATCCTGTACCCGGGGACGGCGAGTGGGCCGAGGCGTAGCGGAAACGGGCTCAGCTTAGGGCCTCGTCCCAGCTCGACTGCGGAATGATGCCTGCCACGACGTAGCGCAGCAAGCGCGCCGGCGGACCAGTCAGCGGCTCGTCCGGCTCGGTGCTGAACAGGCCGAGGCATGCGCCCACCTCCGGCTCGGCGCCGGCCGACACATCCAGCCGGCGCAACCAGACCCGATCGCGCGACACCAGGCGATAGTGGCTGATCGGCGGGCAGTCATGCGTCGCCGCGGCGCTGAGATCGACGGTCAGGTCAAGCAGCCTGCCGCCGATCGGGACGGCAGCGCCGAGGGGGATGAGGATGCGGTCGATGGTCGCCGCGCTCATCTCCGGATTGATCCGCGGCAATGTCAGGTTCAGCAGCAACAACCAGGCTCCGCGTCGGTCTCGGGTGGCGCGGCATCTTGACCTCGGCCCGGCCGCCGTCAAGCGCTCACGTCGGCGCAGTGATGCGGCTCGATCAGGCGCCCGCTTCGGATGGCGGCAGGCAGCCGAGATCGTCGAGCACGCGAACCACCTCTTCGGCGACCAGGCGCGAACCTTCGCCCTTGAGATGGATCGCATCCATCTTCAGCCGCTCGGCGCCGGCGCGCGCCAGCAATCCATCGACGTCGATGATCGAAATCCCGGTCTCGCGCGACAGCCCGATCAGACCGAGATTGAAGCGGCGAATGCGCGTCGAAAAGAGCTCGTCGAGCCCTTCATAGCTGTGGATCCGTTCGCCCGGGATCACGCTGGAGAGATTGTAGATCAGGATCGTAGCCTGGGACCGCTCGCGGATCCGGGCGATGATCCGGGCGAGATTGGCCATCGAGGTTTCGACGTCGAGAAAATCGACCGCGCTGCATTCCTCGCGCAGCCACGCCCTCTGCTCCGGCGACCATGTGCTGTTGCGATGCGGATAGAACAGGAAGCCGTCGCGCCGGTGGCGCGCAAGGCGGCTGAAGACGTCGGGCTGGATCGACAAGGCAATGACGTCGGCGTCCGTTTCGAACACCGCCCGGCTGAACTGGCTCTCGACGGTGAACGGCGCCAACGGCAGGTCCTGCCGCAGCAAGCTTTCGGGCGCCGTGCCGGTCGCCGCCAGCAGGGCATCGGACCGGCCCCAGGTTTCGTGCTGCACGCGGGCGACGCTGGCCGGGCGCCGGGCGCGCAAAAGCTCGTTGATCCCGTTCCAGACCAGCGTGCCGCCGAGCTTGTGCAAGTGGAGCGAATCGCGCAGGTCGAGATTGCCTTTCGCGAAGATCTTTAACCGGCTCAATCGTCACCCATTTTGCAGGAAGGCACACGCTGCCGCGGCGCCTTTGGAGTTTCAAATGGCATAGCGTATGCGACCGGGAAATGCTTGATCCCGTGACCATGGACCGCTCCGGCGAGTCATTGATGCTCCGGCGGTGGCTGTGAGGATCGCCCTCGTATTCAGCAACAGTGCCGGCCTGACGGTCGACGCCAGGGTGATCGAGCAGGCGCTGACCCATCACGCGAAGATGATGAACGTCGATCTCGATGTCCAAAAGATCAAGCTGCCATGGCAACTTTACTACAGAACGGCACCGGTCAGGCTCGACCGGCTCAAACTGCGTGGGCGGCCGGACGCGATCGTCTTCATCGAAAACCTCGTCGAATGCGATCCGCCGATCGATGCCACCATACCGACCGTGCTGATTCCCAATCTGGAATGGATCAATGCGCGGACCGAGCGCCTGCTGAACAAGGTCGACCATGTCTGGCACAAAAGTCGCTTCAGCCAGGATCGGCTCGCCGCGCGCATGCCGGGCGCTGCACATCACTATATCGGTTTCACCTCGCCGGACCCGTCGGTCACGGTGCCGGACTACCGCTCCTTCGCTCATTTTCGTGGCAAGGCAACGACCCGGCATTCCGAGGCAGTGCTGGCCGTCTGGCAGAAGAATCCTCAGCTTCCGCAGCTCAACTATCAATTTTATCAGGAGCAGGAGGATAACTTCGAGTTTTCCGGCTGGTTGATCTCGAACAATATCGCGATCCACGCCGGCAAGATGGCGAGCGATGTCTACTTTCAGGCGCTAGGCGCGAATGGCATCCATCTTTGCACCAGCGCGGCGGAAGGCTTCGGCCATTACATCAATGAGGCGAGAGCGATGTCTGCCGTCGCGGTGGTCCTCGATGCGCCGCCGATGAACGAGTTGATCGACCGCGACTGCGGCGTGCTGCTTCACCCCAGCGCCGAGCGGCCCCTCGGGCTCGGCGTCCGCTACGAGCTCACCGAGGCCGAGCTGGCGCGCGGCATCGACGCGGTTCTGATGCTCGGGGCGGACGATCTCGAACGCATGGGGCGCAACGCCCGGCGGCGCTTCCAGTCCGAGCGGGATGCGTTCCTCGAGCGGCTCGGGACGGCCTTTGAAATGCTCGTGCAATCGGCGTCATGACGACGCCCGCGGTCTTCGGCGACGCGCGATATCGCACGATCGACGAAGCCAGGATCATCGCGGCGCTCGTCGCCGAAGGGTGGCGCTACCAGGTTGCAAAGGGCGAGCATGCGACAGCCGAGCGCCAGGCGCGTGCCGCACTGGAGCGCTGCGTCGCCCTGGGCCTGCCGCATCGGCGGTCCGCTGCCGGCGGACGGCTGTTCGATCCGGCGGAGGCGAGCAATTTCCTGAAATGGGCCTTCAAGGAAAAGGGGGAGCCGATTTGGCCGGATCAATATCTTCCCTCCGCCCGCCGCGAGATCTGGGAGGCGCATCAGCCTGCCGGCGACTGCATCGACGCGCCGCCCGACCTCGGGTCCCTGGCTGACCAGCGCTACGCGGTGACGGTGCGGCGCAGCTTCAACCTCGCCGGCCGACGACCGGGCGAGCGGATCCGGCTGCGCCTGCCGGCGCCGATCGAAGATACGTTTCTGCGCGATCTAGCGATCGAACCGCTGATGCCCGAGGAATCCCCGGTCGAGGTCGCCATTGCCCCGGCGCAGCTCGATGTCCGGCTGAGGGTCCCCGACGCGGATGAGATCACCGTCGGCCTGCGCGCGACCTTCACCGCAGCTGCGGTCATTCCAGACCCGTCCGCGCAGCTCGATCCGGCCGAGATAGCGCTCTACACGCGGCCGAACGAGGGCCTGATCAAGCTGAGCCCGCGGATACGCGCGCTCGCCGCGGAGCTCGCTGGCGTCGATCGTGATCCATTGGCCATGCTGCGGCGGTTCTGGGCTTACCTTCTCGACGAGCTGGCCTATGGCTTCATCCACTATGACGCGGTCGATCCGGCGGCGCCGCTGGATTGGGTTCTCGATCACGGCTGGTATGACTGCAAATTCGGCGCGGCGCTGCTTGCCGCGCTTTGCCGTGCGCGCGGCACCCCGGCACGGATGATCACCGGCTATCTGCTGCGTGAGGTCTCGCCCGGCTTTCACAGCTGGGTGGAGGTTTGGATCGCCGGTCGCGGATGGCTGCCGATCGATCTGGCGTCCTGGAGTCTCTCTGCGGGCGGCCGCGACGCGGACTGGCGCGACTATTATTTCGGGCGCCTGGATCATCGCATGACCGTCGAGCGCCTGCCCAGGCTGTTCACCGGCCCGACGGCGATGTGGCTGCCGGACGCCTGGCACATGCACATCAACCTGGCGCAGCCGGGGACCGATGTGATGTTCGAATCCCTGGACAGCGGCGTTCTCGCCTATCGCGAGCACATGGACGTCGTCCGCCTGTCGCCGGCGGAGCACGGACAAGAATAGGGGTGCTGACCCATCGTCGGGAACCACCTTTGCGAACAGCGGGACGAGCGTGCTAACCGGCGGCCGGTCGAGCGGACTTCCTTGCTTCTCTACGGAAAACAGAGGCCATGGATCTGATTTCGCGTCATAGAATCATTACCCCTGACATGGTTGGCGGCAGTGACGGGTCAAACATAAATGGACCATGCTGCGTAGAGCTGCCGAACTCCGTCGAAAACAGACTTGGCAGATACTATTTATACTTTGCCCATCACCATGGTTCTTACATTCGCATGGCCCATGCGGATGAGCTGACCGGGCCGTGGACCATCCGCCAGGACGGCGTGCTGAGCCTTTCCGATCTCACCGGCTGCGTTGATCATATCGCTTCGCCCGATGTCGTGGTCGATCCCAAGACCGGCGCGTTCCGAATGTACTTTCACGGCGTCGACCGGGACAGCCGCAAGCAGCTCACCTTTGTCGCCCAGTCCGCGGACGGTCTGAATTTCACCGCGTTGCCGCGGCCGATCGCCAATCCCTATCTTCGCGCCGTGCCCTGGCGGGGAAATTGGCTCGGGATGAGCAAGGGCGCGCTGATCTATCTCTCGCTCGACGGACTGGGCGGTTTCACGCCGATGGCTCGACCCGCGCTGCCGCTGCACAGCCCGGACGGCAATGCACACGGCGACACGCGACATGTCGCTTTGCTTGCCCAGAAAGACCGTCTCTGGGTCGCCTTCTCGCGGATCGGCGATGCGCCGGAGCATATCCGCTTCGGCGATATCGATCTGCTGCTGCCGCTGGATCGGTGGCGGCTGGAGGCGCACGCGCCGCTGCTCATGCCGGAGCTCGATTGGGAGGGTGCGACGATTGCCGTCGCGCCGGGCCGGGCCGGCGCCGCGGTCGGTCCGGAGAATGCCCTGCGCGATCCCTTTCTTCTGCGCAGCGGCGAGGATGTCTGGCTGTTTTATTCCTTTGCCGGAGAACAGGGGATCGGCCTCGCGCGGTTGCCGGATCTCGAGCAATGCTATCAGGGCGCGGGCAAGGAGGCTGCCTGGCCGGCAGGCGAGACGCACGGAGCGGAGGAGGGCGAAGACGCGGCAGCGTTACGCCAGCTGGAGAGCCCGGGCGCGCTCGAGCAAAGGCTCGCCACCCTCGACGCGGCGAAGTCGACGAACCGCATATTCCTGATGGGATGCGGGCGATCCGGAACCTGGCTGCTGACCACGCTGATGTCCTGCTTCGACGACACCGAGGTCGTCGCCAGCGAGCTTCCAGTCGAGGCGTTCGGCCTGCGGGAAACCGCCAGCGCGACCCTCGTGATCAAGCGGCGGTGGGATTCCTACACGCGCGTCGATGCAATCCCGGATGCGATCCACATCCTCTACATCATGCGTCACCCGTTCGATGTGCTGACCAGCCATAACCCGGTGACCGGCAAGAAATATCATGTCTCCCCGCAGCGGTGGCTCGGCGAGGTCGCCGCCCTCAGGCGATTGCTCGACAGCGGCCGCGAGCGGCTCCTGATCGTCACCTATGAGGATCTGGTGAGGGAGCCGGACAGCACGACGATGAAGATCGCGGACTCATTCGACCTCGCGGTGCGCAAGCTGCCCTCGCAGGCGATCGCGACGGCGGATCTTCCTGCCGAAGCGGTTTCGGCAATGCGCGGGCTGAGGCCGATCAGCAGCGCTTCGGTCGCGCGTTATCTGAACGAGCCGGACTCCGTCGCGTTTCTCAAGAAGGCGGCGCCCATTCTGCGCGAGGAGCTCGACTGGGTGGCGCGCTATTTCGGCTATGACGTGAGCTTGCCCTAGAACGTCTGGGCCGGCCCGCTCACGCCGGCACCGCCGCGGCGATCAGATCTTTGACGATCAGCTGAAGCTGTTCGACGTGCGCGCCGGTCGCGTCCGATTCCGCCGAAACCATGAATGGCGGGATCAGGAATTGAGGAAAGCAGTTGCTCGACGACAGGCTGTGGATGCTGTGAATTGCATCGATCCTGTCGGACTCGTGGAAGTGGATCTCAAATCTGTCCATCAGCTGTCGGATGAATTCCCGATCTTCGAAGATCATCAGATCGCTGAATTTGACGTGGTCCCACAGCTCCTTGTGGAAAACATAGGTCCATCCAAAGCAAAGGTGGATGAAGGGGATTTTGACCCTGGCAAGGTTGACCACCTTGACGCCTTGCTTGTTGAAGCAAAAGCCCAGGCCGGATTTGACCTGGGTCTTGCAATATCCAAAATGACCGGTGTTGAGCTGGTAGACGAAGAAACCGGACATCAGCGACAGTTTCTTTCCCGACGCATCAAGCGCCTCAATCCGGTTTTTGACGTAATCGGGCCCATAGAAATCATCATCGTCGAAGTTGACGATGATCTCTCCGGAAGCCTCTGAAATGAGCAGATTTCGCTTTTCGCCGATGCTCATGCGCTGCGCCGAGTGGATGTACTTCAGCTTATCCCACTGACAGCCAGACAGCTCGGCCGACGGCGTCTCGCTGTCGTCCAGCACCAGCCACTCGAAATTCTCGTAGGTCTGTTGACGCACGCAGGCGTGGATCGACGGGAGAAACGCCTCCCGGTTCCAGGTCGGCGTGACGATGCTGACTTTTGTCTGGGCCATGGTCAGTTCATTCGCGGTGAGAGGCGGATGGGGGCCGGTAAACCCGTCGCTGGCCTCTGACGGACATGACAGCGGAACGCAAGAAGCGCCGGGGCGAGCGCGCATTGTCCGCCCGAAGCGGCCGCGCGGCCGTGCTGGGCTTCAAATGGCCGGAACAGTTGGCGGAGCTGAACAAGGGTGGGGTGCATGCGGCGGCGCAGAGCGGGTGCACGCCGGGATGGCCGTGCCGGCGCTTTCTCGGGACCGCGACAGCGGATTTCACCGAGTTTGGCGCTAATCCTGGCGGTGCCAAGACCGGCCTTGATGTGGCGGTAGCGCAACAGTTTTTTAACATTAAGCGTTTTTTTAGTCTATATTGCATCCAAAGTGGACACAGTCGTTCATCACGTGTCGACAGCCATCTCCTCCGTTGGTAAGCATACGTACAGTGCGGTGAGAAGTCTGGCCTGGCGGGGCTGCCGGGTTAGGGTTCTTGCCCCGTACTTGTACGCGTAATTTTACTGATCGTCGTAAAAGTAAAACAGGGGAAATCACGATGGTGTTGGGCAAGCGAACGGCGCTGCTGGCGGCTGGCGTCTCGGTTATAGCGATTGCGGCAAGCGGACCCGCCTTCTCGGCGGCGGTCCACTCCGGCGGCTCGCGCCACACAAGCGTCGCACCATTCGTCGACCAGCTGATTACGATCGACATCGGCACCACGACCGCGGGCGGCGCGGACGATACGCCCACTATTCTGAACCCAACAGCCAGTGCGGTCGTGGACGGCGGCACCGCCGGCACCGCTGCAGGCGGCAATTACGGCGGCTACGTCCAGTTCGGCAGCGCCACGGATGCGAACGGCACGGCCCATGTCGCCTTGCATGTGGCGGGTGACAACACCGGCGTCGGGACTCTCAGGGTCACGGCGATTGCGTCCGCGACCTCGTCGGCCAATGCGACCATCGTGACCGCGATCCAGCAGTCGGCGGTTGCAAACAAGACGGTCACGGTCGGTATGACCAATGACGGCGTCGTCGATATCAACTCGACCGCCAACATCGAGACCGACGAATCCGGCAATGCGCACGGCAACATCGAGACCGGCATCAGCCAGAGCGGCTCCGGCACCGGCGAGGCGATGAGCCTGACGAACAACCACAATATGACCATCCACGCGGTCGGTCACGTCAATGCCCAGAGCGCGACCGACTTCGCCACCGAGACAGGCGCCAACAACGCCTCGGCAGATGCTCGCGCCGGCGGCACCGCCTATGCCAACATCGGGACAGGCATCAGCCAGGCTGCGACCGGCTCCACTTCCCCGGCGTCGAACAGCCTGACCAACACCAGCTCGCTCGATATCGGGGCGATCGCGACGTCCTACGCCAGCAATGCCGAGGCGACGGCTGGCGCCCATGCCTCTGACAACGCCAACGCCAGCGCGCAGGCGACCGCGGTGGCGGTCGCCCGAGCGGATGCCGAAATCAACACCGGCATCAGCCAGGGCGCCGCATCAGGCACCAACGCAACCAATACGCTGGCGAACAGCGGTACGCTGAACATCCACGCGGACGCTTTGGCGATGGCCCAGGGTGCGCACGCATCGGCCTACGCCACCGGCATCTCGACCGAGACCGGCAATGCCAATGCCAGCGCCTACGCGACCGCCGGCGCCATTGCCACGGCCTATATCGGCGTTGGCATCCAGCAAGCCGCCGCCGCCACGGTCGATGCGACCAACAGCCTGACGAATTCGGGCACGCTCAACATTACTTCGGACGCCACGGCGAATGGCCAGGGTGCGCAGGCGACCGCCTACGCCCTGGCCCAGGCCGCAGGCGGCAGCGCGACGGCTTACGCCCAGGGGCGTGCCGGCGCGGTCGCCGATGCCGGGATCGGCATCGGCATCAACCAGGCTGCCGCGGCGAACAATAACGCCACGATCACGCTGGCGAACACGGCGGGCGCGATCAACATCCATGCCGTGGCCGTCGCCCTCGGCGGCGAGGAGGCCGCGGCGTCCGCGCAGGCGAACGCGACCGGCTACAGCAGCGCGAGCTTCGCGAGTTCGACCGAAAACAATGGCGCCAATGCCCGCGCCAATATCGGGACCGGTATCAACCAGTCGGCCGCGGCATCGAAGGCCGCGTCTGTCTCCCTGACCAATTCGGCTGTTATCGACATCCTCGCCAAGGCGACCGCCACCGGTTACAGCGCCTATGCGCAGGCCGGCGTTGGTACGGGTATCGGCCAGTTCGCGGCCGGCGGCACGACGGCCACGGCATCGCTGACCAATACCGCCGGGACGCTCGGCGTCGGCGCCAAGGCGCTCGCCGAAGGCAACCTCGATGCCTCCGCCTATGCGCAGGTCGGCAACGGCATCTACCAGAGCGTCGCGGGCACCACGGGGGCTTCGGCAACGCTCAACAACGCTGCGGCGATCAACGTCGGCGCCAGCGCCTATGCCAGCGCCTTCAGCGCCTATGCATCGGCGGGGATCGGGGTCGGCATTCGCCAGTCGGCTGCGACCGGCGGCCCGTCCGGCACCGTGTCGCTGACCAACTCCGGCACGATCGATATCGCCGCCAACGCCACCGCCTATGCGTTCGGCGGCCTCGCCAGATCCGGCATCGGGGTCGGCATTATGCAGACCGCTGCGGCGGGCAGCGAATACGCCACAGGTGCGGCGTCCCTGACCAACTCCAAGAACATCAACGTCCACGCCAATGCCTCGGCGAGTGCGATTTTCGGATCGGCTTACGCCCAGGTCGGGGTCGGCATCTTGCAGACCGGGCAGGGTGGCACGGCTGGTACGGCTACGCTCACCAACAACTCGCCCGGCGTTATCGATATCGGCGCCCATGCGTTCGCCAGTGCCTATGAAGCTGGCGCACATGCCCTCGTTGGCATCGGCGTCCTGCAGACCGGGCAGGGTGGCACGACCGGCACGACGACGCTCACCAACGCGGCGGGCGGCGCGATCAACGTCCACGCCGACGCGACGTCGTACGGCTCGAATGCGGAAGCCGACGGCGTCGTCGGGATCGGCATCATGCAGGTTGCCCAGGGCGGCACCACCGGCACGGCGTTGCTGACCAACAATGGCACGATCCACATCGACGCCAATGCTTCGGCGAGCGCCTACTTCGGCTCCGCCTACGCAATTGTCGGCGTCGGCGTCCTGCAAGTCGCGCAGGGTGGTACGAGCGCGACGGCGACGATCACGAACACCTCGCCAACCTCGCTCAACGTGGGCGCCCATGCGGTGGACCATGCGAGCAATTTCGCCGAGGCCACGGCCTATATCGGCGCCGGCGTCGTGCAAACGGCGTCTTCGCCCACGGCGACGGTTGCGTTCAACAATACCGGCGGGGCGGTCAACGTTCATTCGACCGCGACCGCGATCGCATCGACCGAATATGGCGACTCCGGCGCTGTCGGATTTGCGAACGCGCGTATCGGCGCTGGCATCGCGCAGTCGGCCGAGGGGGATGTGGCAGCCGTATCGCTGACCAACTCCGGGGCGATCGATATCGGCGCCAAGGCGAAGGCGCGTGGCCATAGCGCCGAGGCTATTGCTAGCATCGGCTCCGGCGTCGAGCAGTTCGCCAGTGCGAGCGAGAACGCCTCGGTTGCCTTCAGCAATTCGAAGACCTTCCGGGCGCACGCCACGGCGACCGCGACTGGCTATTTCGCTAACGCGGGCGCCAATGCGCTTGGTCTGCATCAGACGACCTTCAGCGACAACGTCGTGTTGGCAAGCTTCGACAACACGAGCGCGGGCACCTTCATCGTCGACGCCAAGGCGACGGCGATTGGCGATGATCCGCCCTTCGCCAGTGCGAACGCGATCGGCCAGGTGGTCGATGGCGATCCGGTGGTCGTCGCGATCAACAACGCCGGCCAGTTCAGGGTCACCGCGACCGCGGACGGTCCGACCGCGCAGTCGCATGCGCTCGGCATCGGCATCTATGCGACCGCCAGTGCGACCTCTGAGACGCAGTACGGCGCGGACAACTGGCTCTCGAAGAACACGCTGGCCGGTACCGTGACCAACAGCGGCCTCATCAGGGTTTCCTCGCTCACCGACGAGACCCAGGAAGCCATTCGTCCGTCGTTCGTCTTCGGCAGCGGCGACGCCACCGGCATGTACTTCAAGTCGGCGGTGAACACGGCGACCGTGAACAACACGGGTCGTCTCGAGGTGTCGGCGCAGAGCAACGGGTTCAACTCGGCGATCGCCAACGGCATCATCGTGACCAACGACCCGGCCTCGCCGGTGGTCCCGGGCCCGACCGACACGTTCACCTGGAACAACACCGGTGGCGCGCTGATCGCCCGTCAGAGCACGAACGGCGGGACGAGCTGGAAGCGCGGCACGGCGTTTGACTCGGTCAATGCGCCGAACAAGGCGGCGCTCAACTGGAAGGCCAATGGCTCGACCAGCAACGGCTACATCTACGGCAACGTCAAGATCTCGGCGGACGACGTCATCACCGTGTCGAGCGGCGAGACCAAGTTCGACGGCATCATCAATCCGGCGGCGGCCGCCAATCAGGGCGTCGGCACGCTGACGATTGCCAATGGCGGCACGCTGTACTTCGTCAACCAGCCGTACAACACGGTGTCGTACACCGGCGTGACCAATACCAATAACTGGTATGACGGTCCGTCCGGCGCCAATGTCGCCGACTTCACGGTCGCCTCGGGCGGAACCCTGGCGCTGCAGCTGCCGACCACGCCGGTTGGCGGGGTGCAGACGCCCGGCACCTATCCGAAGATCACGGCCAACAACGTGACGCTGGGTGCGACGAGCACGCTGCAGATCCGGCCGTCGAGCTGGAACGGGCTCTACGCCAACAGCTACACCTTCGATAACGTCATCGACGGGAACACGCGGACCGGGACCTTTGGGACGGTGACGACCCATACCGGCACGCCGTTGCTCATCTTCACCCCGACCTATGACGCCCAGAACAACGTCGACCTGAGCATGACCCGCGTCGCCTTTGGCGCGGTGAGCGGGCTGACCGGCAATCAATCCTCGGTTGGTAACGGCATCGAGAATGTCTACTCGCCGACCTTGACCGGGCCGTTCGCGTCGCTGGTGGGCACGTTGTTCACCCTCGATCCGGCGCATTACTCGGATGCGCTGGCGCAGCTCTCTGGCGAGCAATACGCCAGCTTCCTGCAGTCGGTGTCGCTGGCGGCGAGCCGGTTCAACAACCTGGTCAGCTCGATGACCGACTGCCCGGGGACCGAGAAGGACGACAGGTTCGCCTGCCGTCCGGACAGCGGCGGCCGGCTGTGGGGTCAGGCCAATTACGGCCAGTCCAAGCAGAAGGGCGATAGCGAGGCCGGTGGCTACAAGGCCAAGACCTACTATATCGCGCTGGGCGCGGACTTCGCGGTCGCTCCGAACTTCCTGCTGGGTGCGACCGGCGCCTATGTCGAGAACAACCTCAACTTCAAGCACTACAATGGCAGCATCAAGTCGACCGGCTTCCAGGCTGGCGCCTATGCGATCTACGATCCGGGCAAATGGTACCTGAAGGGCCTGGTCGACTACACCAGCCTGAACGGCAAGTCGAAGCGTCACCTCAACATCACCAGCATGGAGACGATCCCGGCGAATGGTGTGCATGACGCGGTTGCGCCGACCCAGTTCAACACGTTCAACGGTGTGATCCGCGGCAAGCCCGACGCCCATGCGCTGAGCACCTACGCCGAGCTCGGGTTCCGCCTGCCGCTGGGTGGCTCGACGCTGACGCCGTTCATCGCCGGCGAGTACACCTGGGCCACGCTCGACGGGTTCGTCGAGAAGGGCATCACCGCGGCGAACCTGCGGGTCCACAGCAGCGACCAGAACCGGGGCGCCGGCGAGCTGGGCGTGAAGTGGGGCGGCACCTGGGGCGGCATCATGCCGCAGTTGAAGGCGGCCTGGCATCACCAGTTCGGCGATACCCGGGCGTTCGTGCACAACGAGTTCGACCTGATGCCGAACAGCGACTTCGGGGTCGTCTCGCCGCACGCCAACCGCAACTCGATCCTGCTCGATGCGTCGCTGTCGGCGCATCTCGGACAGAACTTCGTCGGCAAGGTTGGCTATCAGGGCCGGCTCAACAAGGATGTGACCAGCCACGCCGCCGGGCTTGCGCTGATCTACCGCTGGGGTGCGGCAGAGGCGGCTCCGCCGCCCCCGCCGCCGCCTCCGCCGCCGCCGCCACCCCCGCCGCCTCCGCCGCCACCGGCGGTTGCGCCTGGGCCGTTCATCGTGTTCTTCGACTGGGATAAGTCGGACATCACGGCGGAAGCGGCTGCGATCCTCGACAATGCCGCGGCTGCGTTCGCCCAGACCGGCCATGCGTCGATCGTGCTGGCGGGTCACACCGACAAGTCTGGCAGCGACCAGTACAACCAGGGCCTGTCGCAGCGTCGAGCCGACGCGGTGAAGGGCTATCTGGCTGGCAAGGGCGTGCCGGACTCGGCGATGACGACCGAAGCGTTCGGCGAGAGCAAGCCGCTGGTCGAGACGGCCGACGGCGTGCGCGAGCCGCAGAACCGCCGGGTCGAGATCACGTTCGGTCCGGGTGCGGGCGCCGGCTCAGCGCCGACCCCGTAAGCTCTGCCACCACGCCACAAGAGAGGGCCGGCGTTCGCGCCGGCCCTTTTCTTATCGGCGGCCGGGGCGTGTGGTCCGGCAAGAAGCTCCACGCCCGGGCAAGTTATCCCCAGGCCTCTTGCAGGAAGTTGCCCGCGGCGATGGCGGCAGCCGCGATACTGCGCTAGAAATATCTGCCTCGATTACCCAAGGCGCGGTGGAACAGAGCGGACTATGGAACGATTAGCGGATAATCTGTCGCACGTGACATCTTCGATGTTGTGGCCTTCCACCTTCCTCACCTCCGACAGATTCAACCGGCAGGCGGCATGAAATGAGCGACACGGACGCACAAGCCATGCTCGATCTGCAGCGGAAGGCCGAACAAGGTCGCGTCAACATGACGCCGGCCAAGGCCGTGGCGCTCGCCGGAAAGCTCTTTACCGATGGCCGGTTCCTCGACGCCGAGACGGTCTGCCGGCAGCTGATCGAGCAATCGCCAAATCAGGCCGACGCCCATAATATTCTCGGTGTCGCGCTCAACGCCCAGGGCAAGCGCAAGGAAGCCGTCGCGTCCCTGAAAAAGGCCATCAAGCTGGCGCCCAGGACGGCAAGCTTTCATGCCAATCTCGGCGAGATAGAGCGTCAACGGGGTGGCCTCACCGATGCCCGCATCGCCCTGCAAAAGGCGGTCGAGCTCGATCCCAGCAACGCCCAGGCGTTCAACAGCCTTGGCATCATCAATTTCGACCGCAAGCACTATGAGGAAGCCGCGGCGAGCTATCGCCAGGCGCTGGTGCTCAATCCCGCGCTCGCCGAGGCGCACAATAATCTTGGCAACGTGCTGCGTATTCTCGACGATCGTGACGGCGCAATAACGGCCTATGAGAACGCCCTCATACATCGCGAATTCTATCCGGAAGCCTATAATAATCTCGGCGTGCTGCTGCGTGACGAGGGCAAGACGGCGGAAGCCGAGCACGCATTCAGGAAGGCGATCCTGCAGAACCCGAACTATCTCAACGCGCACAATAATCTCGCCGCCCTCTATGCATGGGACGGCAGGGAGGTCGAGGCGCTGCGGATTCTGACGGACGCGTTGAAGCTCGAGGCGCGCAACCCAGATTCGCTCGTCCTGACGGCGCGGATTCAGCTCAATCGAACCAACTTCCCCGCGGCCGAGCGGGCGTGCCGAATGGTCATCGAGGATGATGCGCACAACGCCGAGGCGCTGACCGTGCTGGGGCATGTGCTGCACGAGACCGATCGCTTCGAAGAGGCGATCGCGGTGCTCGAGAAAGCGCTCCAGGAGAATCCGGAGTTCAGCGAGGCCCGCAACTTCTATGGCGTGGCATTGAAATCAGTCGGGCGGCTGAACGAGGCGAGGGACCAGATCCTTCAATCGATTCAATTGAACAACAAGATGTTCGGCGCTTTTGCCAACCTTCATGACCTGGTCGATTTCTCCAAGGAGAAGGAACTCTACGCCCAGCTCGACGAGCATATGACGTCAGCGCCGGATCCCGAGGCGCTGCATATGATCCCGCTCCATTACGCTTACGCCAAGGCGATGGAGGATCATGGTGAGCATCCTCGGGCGCTCGACCATTATATTCTCGGCGGACGCCTGAAGCGCTCGACGCTGGACTATGACGAGAAGGAAGGCCTGCAGCTGTTCTCCGACGTCAAGAGCGTCTTTTCGGAGGAGATCTTTGTCGACAGGCCATTTGCCGGCAATGCCAACGACAGGCCGGTCTTCATCGTCGGCATGCCCCGCTCGGGCTCGACCCTGGTCGAGCAAATCATTTCCAGCCATCCCGATGTCTACGGCGCGGGCGAGGTGAAGTTTCTCAGCCGCGGGATCGGCGTCATGCGCGACAGATTCCCGCTGCTTCCCCGTTTTCCCGAGATCGCCCTCAAGATGGGCGCGGCCCAATATGAGATACTTGCCAACAATTATCTGAAGGAAATTCTGCAATCGGCCGGCAGCGCCCGCCGGGTAACCGACAAATTGCTGACGAACTACTTCTACGTCGGAATGATCCATCTCCTTTTTCCGAACGCGAGGATCATCAATACCCTCCGCGACCCGATCGATACCTGCCTGTCGGCGTTCACCAAGCTGTTCAAGGACGCCATGCCGCACAGCTACGATCTCGGCGAGCTCGGGCGCTACTATCGCGAATACGCCAGTTTGATGGAGCATTGGAGAAAGGTTTTGCCGCCGGGGACGATGGCCACGGTGGTCTATGAGGATGTCGTCTCGGACACCGAAACGGCGGCGCGGAATCTGATCGAGTTTCTCGGCCTGCCGTGGAACGACGCGTGCCTTGAATTCTACAAGTCGGATCGGCCGGTAAAGACGGCCAGCGTCGCGCAGGTGCGCAGGCCGATCTACAAGACGGCGGTGGAACGCTGGCGAAAATATGGACCGGGTCTCCAGCCATTGGTCGACGCATTGTCGGATTGATCGCAGCTGGCTCGGCGAGGAAACGCGCTGTGTTGAAGCAAGTGCTCGCAAGGGAACTCTTCTCATCCCCGTTACGTGGCTTCGACGTGCCGGACGCCGGACCATTGAACGAGGAGTTGCTCGCGGCGATCACGGTTCGCCGCCAGACCGAGGGTGGTGTGAAGGTCAGCAATGAGATTGGCTGGCACTCGCGGAACGACCTGTTTGTGCGGCCAGAGCCGGCATATAAGAAGATCGCCCGCCACATCACCAACGCCCTGCTCGCCACCATTCGCGAGACGACGCCGGGCTTCGATTTGGCGATTCATGACGTCGAGGGCGAGGGCTGGACCAACGTTAGCGAAAAGGGCGCCTTCAACACGCCGCATGCCCATGGCGAGTTTCTCTGGTCGGGCGTCTATTACGTCAGCATGCCTGAGACGACAGTGCCGAAAAGCGGCATGCTCGAGTTCATCGATCCCCGTCGCGGCGCAGCCGTTGGGGGCAATTTGAGGCCGGCAATCTTCTCGCCGAAATTTCAGATCAAGCCGCGCAGCGGTCTGATGCTTATATTCCCGTCATATCTGTTGCATTGGGTCTACCCGAACCAGGAAGAGAGCGCGCGAGTCTCGCTTGCATTCAATGCGAAAATCGTATCCCGGGATGTCAGCCGGCTGACGGAGGCGACATAGGATGACATCGTTCATGGTGAATTCATGACCTTGCATCAAATCCTTTTCGATCTTGGATTTGAATACAAGAACAACCGCATGTAAGATTACTCGAACGGTTCATGAAGAGCCGGGGTATAGCGATCACGGATAAGTATCATCGGTGATATCAGGGAGCTTGGAGGCAAATATGTATCGGAGACATTTCCATCATCATCTGATGCAGCTTGGGGCGATCGGTGTTGTCGTCTACTCGTCTGCGTGCCTTGCCGCCAAGCCGAGCCAGGACGAAATGCCAGGCCAGTCGCGGCCCAGCGTCGCCGGTTCGTCGAAGCCGGCGAGCACGCAGCCCGCTCCGCTGACGCGCGAGGCCGCCTCGGCACAGCTGCAGGCCCAGTTCCAGGCGCTCGACACCAATAAGGACGGCTTCCTGTCGCAGGCCGAAATCGCTGCCGGTGTCCAAGCACAGCGGGCGCGGGTTATCGCCGCGGTCCGCAAGCAGCGCGAGGCTGCGTTCCTGGCGATGGACACCAACAAGGACGGTCAGCTCAGCCGGGAGGAGTTTCTCGCCGGCGGCCCCAAGTTCACCGGGCCTGCACCCAATGGGTCGAAAGCGCTGGCCCGTTTCGACACGAACAAGGACGGCAAGGTCAGTCAGAATGAATATCTGAGCGTGGCTCTCGCTGCGTTCGACAGGGCGAATGGCAGGACGAATACGACCAGGTCGACTACCAGCAAATCGACAACCGATAGTACCAAGAAGAGCACACAATAGGGATAACAATCCGCACGTATCTCGTGGCCGTGCTCCAGCGATCAGACTGATCGCTGGCGACCTGGCCAGCCGGAGGCAAGATGTCCAATGCACGCCTCGACGTCGTCTTTCTGAGTTACGACGAGCCGACCGCGAACGAGCATTTCGCAAGGCTGCGTACGTTCGCTCCGCACGCGAAGCGAGTACATGGCGTCAAGGGTCTCGGCAACGCGCATCGCAAGGCGGCAGAGATTTCGGACACGGATTATTTGTTCGTGGTCGATGCGGATAATTGGATACTGAACGGCTTCACGTTCGATCCGCCTGAACCCGGATTGAGCGGGAAGTACCTGTGGTGCTCGCGCAATGCGGTCAACGGGGCGATATGGCGAAATGGCGCGATCAAGCTCATCCGCAGAGCGGATGTGCTGGCCCTGACATCATTCGACGTCGATTTCTTCCTCACGATCCCGGGCAAGATCAGGCTGGTCGACTGGGTCGCGACCGAAACACGATTCAATTCCTCGCCATTCATGGCCTGGCGGGCCGGATTCAGAGAATGCGCCAAGATGGCGGCAGGATCGGTCAGATCAACCAGAATCCAGGAGATGCTGAAGCTCTGGCAGAATGTCGGAGCAGACAAGCCTTTCGGAGACTGGTGCATCCGCGGCTCGAGACTGGGTGCTGCGTTCGGCAAGGCGAATGCGGGGACGCAGGCGCTCCGTCTGATCAACGATATCGGCTGGCTCAAGCAGGAATTTGCGAACTGTGTCGAGCGAGTCAGGCAACGCGAAAACGTCATCGATATGTCGAACTGATCCACCGGCGCGCATCCGCTGGCCGCGGCTCGCGCTGTCGGGCGTGCCGCGAAACGGAACGACGGTGGTGCGCCCGGCAGGACTCGAACCTGCGACCACAAGCTTAGAAGGCTCGTGCTCTATCCAGCTGAGCTACGGGCGCCCAATCCTGCTCTAGCGCCGAGTACTTGCTGCGGTCTAGGATCGTCGCGAAAGGGGAGGGCATGGCCGAGCATCATCCTGTCGCCGTCGAGGCGGAGACACTTCACGGCAAGCCGCTGCGCTATTTCGACTTCGTGATGGTCGCGTTCGTCGTCATCCTGCTGCTGAGCAACGTGCTCGGCGCAGGCAAGCGCGCGGTGGTCGACCTGCCCTGGATCGGTCCATGGCCGTTCGGCGCCGGCATTTTGTTCTTTCCGGTCTCCTATGTGATCGGCGACGTGCTGACCGAGGTCTACGGCTATGCCCGCGCCCGACGGTGCATCTGGACCGGCACGGTCGCGCTGCTGTTCATGGTGTTCATGTCCTATGTCGTCGTCGCGCTGCCGCCCGACGCCGGCTGGACCGGCCAGGCGGCCTATGAAAGCGTCTTCGGCCAGGTACCGCGGATTGTGCTGGCGAGCATCTGCGCCTTCTGGGCGGGCGAGTTCGCCAATTCGCTGGTGCTGTCCAAGATGAAGATCTGGACCCAGGGCAAGCATCTCTGGACGCGGACGATCGGCAGCACGGTGGTCGGGCAGGGGGTCGACAGTCTGATCTTTTATCCGCTCGCTTTTTATGGCGCGCCCGACTGGCCGCTGGAGGCGATGCTGATGGTCATGGTCAGTCAGTTCGTGCTGAAGGTCTCCTGGGAGGCGATCCTGACGCCGGTGACCTATGCGGTGGTCGGCTTCCTCAAGCGTCGCGAAGGCGTCGACGTCTACGACCACCACACCGACTTCACGCCGTTCAAGGCGGGAGTCTGAGTCAGGCGACCGGCGGCGGCTGGCGGGGATTGGATGGCAGATCCGGATCGATCCGCGCCCAGCCCGGCATGTGGTCGGTCCAGATGTTCATCTGTGGGGCGACGATCGTCGGATCGTCGAGCGTGCCAATGCGGAAGAACATGAGGTGCGGGCGGCTCAACGCATGGCTCGTCACCGGCGTGCCGCAGCTCGGGCAGAAGCCGCGGCGCATCGGCGTGCCGCTGTCGGCGGTGCTGTCGTAATTGGTCAGCGTGCCGGCGATCTCGACCTTGTCCGCCGGGAAGCAGACATTCGCCGTCGAGCTGCCCGCGCCGAGATATTGGCAGTCGCGGCACCAGCATTGCCGCGCCGCCATCGGCTCGGCATCGACCGTGTAGCGCACCGCTCCGCACAGGCATCCGCCGGTTATCGCCATCGCTGCCTCCCAATCGCCTTCAAATGTTTATCCGCCGCTCCGAACATGTCTCGGAGCCCATGAGCCGGATGTAAAACGGACCTTTCTAAGCGGTCTCATGGATGCCGGAACCTGCCCGGCATGACGGAAAACTTTTCGCGCCTCCATCGGCGCGTGATTTGTTACGAAGAACCGGTTCCACTTTTTCGCATCACGCTAAGCGACGGCCTCCAGCAATCCTTCGAACAGCCGCCGTCCGTCGGTGCCGCCGTGCAGCCGGTCTATCGCCCGTTCGGGATGCGGCATCATGCCGAGCACATTGCCGGCGTCGTTGAGGATGCCGGCGATGTTGCGCGCCGAGCCGTTGACCTGTTCGGCATAGCGGAAGGCAATGCGGCCTTCGCCTTCCAGCCGATCGAGCACGTCCTCGTCGGCAGTGTAATTGCCGTCGTGATGCGCCACCGGGAAATGCACGCCCTCGCCGCTGGCATAGGCGGCGGTGAACGCCGACTGCGCATTGTCGACGGTGAGCGCGACATCGCGGCAAACGAAGGACAGGCCGGCATTGCGCATCAGCGCGCCCGGCAGCAGGCCAGCCTCGGTCAAAATCTGGAAGCCGTTGCAGATGCCGATCACCGGCATGCCGCGGCCCGCCGCCTCGGCCACCGCGCGCATGATCGGCGAGCGCGCCGCCATCGCCCCCGAGCGGAGATAGTCGCCATAGGAAAAGCCGCCCGGCACGCCGACGATGCCGATATCGTCGGGCAGGCTGGTATCGCGATGCCAGACCATCACCGGCTCCTGGCCGGTTACATCGCGGAAGGCGACGGCAAGATCGCGGTCGCAGTTGGAGCCGGGAAAGACGATGACTGCCGCCTTCACGCCGCTCCTCTTTCTATGCGGTAATTCTCGATGACGGTGTTGGCGAGGAGCTTGCGGCACATCGCATCGATATCGTCATCGCTGACATTGTCGGACAGGTCGAGCTCGATCAGCTTGCCGGCGCGGACGTCCTGCACCCCGGCAAAGCCGAGCCCCTCGAGCGCATGGTGGATCGCTCGGCCCTGGGGGTCGAGCACGCCATTCTTGAGGGTGACGTAGACGCGGGTCTTCACAATGCTCGCTCGGCCGACTCTGCGGGCTCTATGGCCCTGCCGACCGGCCGGTTCAAGGGCGGAGCGACGCGGCGTTACTTGCCCCGCGTCTTGCGGTGCTTTTCGAGATCGAGAACCGTCGTATCGGCGTCCTCGGGGAGCAGGCCGAGCCGGCGAGCGACCTCCTGGTAGGCTTCGACCTCGCCGCCGAGATCCTGGCGGAAGCGGTCCTTGTCGAGCTTCTCGTTGGTCGTGAGGTCCCACAGGCGGGCGCCGTCCGGGCTGATCTCGTCGGCAAGGATGATCCGGGAATAGTCATTCTCCCAGATCCGCCCGAACTCGAGCTTGAAGTCGACCAGCCGGATGTTGATCGCGGCGAACATGCCCGACATGAAGTCGTTCACCCGGATCGCCATGTCGGCGATGTCGTGCATCTCCTCCTGGCTCGCCCAGCCGAAGCAGGCGATATGCTCGTCGGTCACCATCGGATCGCCGAGCGCATCGTCCTTGTAATAATATTCGATGATCGTCCGCGGCAGCTGCAGCCCTTCCTCCAGCCCGAGCCGCTTGACCAGCGAGCCGGCGGCGACGTTGCGGACGACCACCTCGATCGGCACGATCTCGACCTGGCGGATCAGCTGCTCGCGCATGTTCAGCCGGCGGATGAAATGGGTCGGCACGCCGATCTGGCCGAGCAGGGTGAAGACATGCTCCGAGATGCGATTGTTGAGCACGCCCTTGCCGCTGATCGTGCCCTTCTTCTGCGCGTTGAACGCGGTGGCATCGTCCTTGAAATACTGGATCAGCGTGCCCGGTTCGGGACCCTCGTAGAGGATCTTGGCCTTGCCCTCGTAAATCTGGCGGCGGCGTGCCATCCGGGCAACTCCCCTGTGGGACCGGCGAATCGGTCGAAAGAAAGGCGCCCCGGTCGCAGCATCCGCAGGATGGGACGCGCGGCCAGGGCGGATAGGGCCGCTATACAGGAGGCCGGTTAAGGGCGCAATCGCGGCTCCAAGCCGCGAGGATCATTGCGCTTTTAGCTCAGACAACAGGGCGGGGGCGGGATAGACCTTGGTCAGCGTCTCGTCGACCGCGCCGGTCGACACCACGACGGTGCGGTTGAGCGCCGGATCATAGCCATAGGCGCCGCCCAGCGAATGGATATTGCCGTCGAAGGCGGCGCCGATCACCGAGCCGTCGGCAGCGATCACCGGCGAGCCCGAATTGCCGCCGATGATGTCGTTGGTGGTGACGAAGTCGAGCACCCGCTTCTTGTCGATCTTCGCTTCGGCCGCCGCCCAGCGCGGGGTCAGGTTGAAGGGCGGGGCGCCGGTTGCCCGTTTGTACAAGCCGGCGAAGACCGTGGTCGGCGCGACCGTCTGGCCCTGGTAGCTCCAGCCCTTCACCGCGCCATAGGAGATGCGCAGGGTGAAGGTGGCGTCGGGGTAGATCTCATTGCCATAGGCGGCGAAGCGCGCCTGGGCGATGCGCGACTGGGCGGCGGTGACCGGGGCGTCGACCTCGTCGCGATATTTCAGCTTCAGGACGCGGGCGTCCATGTCGATCGCCTGGGCATAGCGGATCATCGGATCCTTGGAGGCCTGGATCGCCTTCATCCCGCCGTCCCACAGCGCCTGGCGGATCTTGGGATCGGCCAAACTGCTGCCGGAGACCAGCCGTTTAGCCAGCGCCTCGGGCGATTCCTTGCCGAGCAGGCGCGTCACCTCGGGTGCGTCGACGGTCAGGTTCTCCCGGGTCTTGGACAGCCAGAAGCCGAGGTTCAGCTCTTCCAGCCAGGGATAAACCGGGCGCGGGTCGACGATCTGCTTCTCGATCAGCGGCAGGCCGGCGTCGTGATATTCCGGGAGCCGGTCGCGGTCGGGCTTGGCCCGTTCGGCCGCGGCGCGCACCAGCGCGCGTGCGTAGGCGAACAGATCGGAGCCGCCGCCGGCGCGCGCCTCGAGGAAGATGTAGCGCAGATACATGTTGCGATAAGTCTCGGTCGCCTTGGCGATTTCGGTCCAGGGATCGCCGATCTTCGCCTTCAGCGCCGGATCGGCGGCGACCTTGGCGCGCAATGCCTGCTCATTGCCGGCGAGCTGGGCGGCGAAGGCCGGATCGAGCAGCGAGCGCCACTGGCCGTAATAGGCCTTGTAGCTGTTCTCGATGCCGAACAGCTCGTCGGCGCCGGTTCGCGCCTTCTCCGGATCGCTCGCCATCGCCTGGATCAGCCGGCCGCGCAGCTCGGAGAAATAGACCTCGGTCACCGGCAGGGTGAGGTCGCGGCGCATGGCGAGCTGCGCCTGGGTGTAGAGCCGCTGGGTGCTGCCGGGATTGCCGACGACATAGACCAGCTCGCCGGGGATTGGCGCTCGCGGGTTCCATGTGAGATGGACCGGCGTCGCCGCTGGCTTGTCCTTGTCGTAGACGCGCAGGAAGGCGGCATCGACGTCGTAGCGCGGGAAGTTGAAATTGTCGGGATCGCCGCCGAAGAAGGCGGCCTGGAACTCCGGCGCATAGACCAGCCGGACATCGGAATATTTGCGGTATTTGTAGAGCGAATAGCGGCCGCCGCCGAACAGGGTGACGACCTGGCAGCGCTGCGTTGCCGGGTCGCTGCAGCCGCCCTTTTCGATCGCCGCGATCGCGGCGTCGCGCGCCTGGGCGAGCTGGGCGCCGCTCTTGCTGCCGATCGCCTTGGTGATGTCGGCGGTGACATTGCTGATTGCGGTGAGCACCTCGGCCTGCTGGCCGGGGCAGCGCTGCTCCTTGCTGCGGTCGGCGGCGAGGAAGCCGTTCTTGACCAGATCGCTCTCGGGCGTCGAGACGGCCTGGGCGCAATCCACCACGCAATGATGGTTGGTCAGCAGAAGCCCTTCCGCTGAGACCAGAGAGGAAGAGCACCCGCCGGTCAGTCGCGCCGCCGAGGCCTGGACCTTGTCGAGCCAGGCCTTGTCCGGCGCCTTGCCATAGGCCGCCGCGACCTTGGCGCTGGGGAATGCGTCGAAGGTCCACATCCCTTCTTCCGCATAAGCCGCGGAAGACAGCAGGGCGATGGCGGCGGTGGCGGCGAACGGCTTGCTGGTCATGCGTTTTCCCGTTCGGTGTTGCGGTCGGATTCTAATTTCCTGACGATACACGCTTCGCGCTCCATTCCTGTTTTTCTCGTCACCGGGCTTGACCCGGGGTCCCGCTTTTATCCTTCGCTATCCGGGAAGGCTGTCCACGCCTTGAACAAGGCAGCGGGACCCCGGGTCAAGCCCGGGGTGACGAACGAAGAGAGGAGCTGTGAATGGGATAGAGCCGATAGTCGAATGTTGTCGGCGGCGCGCGCCACCTTCCTTGCCAAGGGGATTCCCTTCGGAATCGCGAGCGGCTAGGGCAGGCCATGGCCGAACCCGCCGACCCGTTCGATCTCATCGTCGAAGCCCCGTTCGATTCTGCGCTGTCCGAGCGCTATCTGGTCTACGCGCTGTCGACGATCACTGCGCGCTCGCTGCCCGACGTCCGCGACGGGCTGAAGCCGGTCCACAGGCGGCTGCTGTGGGGGATGCGGCTGCTGCGGCTCGATCCCAATTCGGGCTACAAGAAATGCGCCCGCGTGGTCGGCGACGTCATGGGCAAATACCACCCCCATGGCGACGCCTCGATCTACGACGCCATGGTCCGCCTCGCCCAGTCTTTTGCCTTGCGCTATCCGCTGGTCGACGGTCAGGGCAATTTTGGCAACATCGACGGTGATAACGCCGCGGCGATGCGCTACACCGAGGCGCGGCTGACCGCGGCGGCCAATGACCTGATGGCCGGGCTCGACGAGGGCACGGTCGACTTCCGCCCGACCTACAACGGCGAGGACGAGGAGCCGGAGGTCTTTCCCGGCCTGTTCCCCAATCTCCTCGCCAATGGCGCCAGCGGCATCGCCGTCGGCATGGCGACGTCGATCCCGCCGCATAATCTCGAAGAGGTCGTCGACGCCTCGATCCACTTCCTCGAAAACCCGAAATGCGGTCCGGCCGAGCTGATGCGGTTCGTCAAGGGGCCGGACTTCCCGACCGGCGGGCTGGTCGTCGACCCGCCCGAGGTGATCGCCGCCGCCTATGCGACCGGCCGCGGCAGCTTCCGCGTTCGCGCCCGCTTCGCCCCGCCGGAGAAGGGGCCGCAGGGGAGCTGGTCGCTGGTCATTACCGAGATCCCCTATGGGGTGATGAAATCGAAGCTGATCGAGCAGATCGCCGCGCTGGTGACCGAACGCAAGCTGCCGATCCTCGCCGACGTCCGCGACGAATCCGATGAGCAGATCCGCATCGTGCTCGAGCCGCGCAGCCGCACGGTCGATCCCGAGATGCTCAAGGACAGCCTCTACCGGCTGACCGATCTCGAGACCCGCATTCCGCTCAACCTGAACGTGCTGGACGCCAATCGCGTGCCGCAGGTGATGTCGCTGGCGCAGGTGCTCGACGCCTGGCTCGAACATCAGATCGAGGTGCTGGTCAGACGCTCGAAATGGCGTCTCGCCAAGATCGAAGACCGCATCGAGCTGCTCGATGGTTTCCTCATCGCCTATCTCAACCTCGACCGCGTCATCCAGATCATCCGCGAGGAGGATGAGCCCAAGCCCGTGATGATGGATGAGTTCAACCTTAGCGACCGCCAGGCCGAGGCGATCCTCAACATGCGGCTGCGCTCATTGCGACGGCTGGAGGAGATGGAGATCGGCCGCGAGCGCAAGTCGCTCGACGCGGAGCGCAAGGGTCTCAAGGGGCTGCTCAAGGATCCGAAGAAGCAGCGTGAGCGGATCAAGGACGATCTCGGCAAGCTCAAGGAGCGCTACGGCAAGCAGACCGAGCTGGGCGCACGGCGGACGACGATTGAGGAAGCCGGCCCCGCCCGCGAGATCCCGCTGGAGGCGATGATCGAGCGCGAGCCGGTGACGGTGGTGATGTCACAGCGCGGTTGGATTCGCGCGCTCAAGGGCCATGTCGAGCTCGCCTCGGCCGAGACGATGAAGTTCAAGGAGGGCGACGGTCCGGCCTTCGCCTTCCACGCCCAGACCACCGACAAGCTGATGCTCGCGGCCGATAATGGCCGGTTCTACACGCTCGCGGCGGACAGGCTGCCCGGCGGGCGCGGCTTCGGCGAGCCGGTGCGGCTGATGGTCGACATCGACGATCAGGCGGGCATCGTTGCGCTCCGGCCGTTTCTCGCCGGCGCCAAGCTGCTGATGGCGGCGAGCGATGGCCGCGGCTTCGTCGCCAGGGTCGACGATCTCGTCGCCGAGACGCGCAAGGGCCGCCAGGTGGTGCGGCCGCGCGCCGGGGCGAAGCTGCGGGTGGTCTATCCGATCCCGGCGGATGCCGATCACGTCGCGGCGATCGGCGAGAACCGCAAGCTGGTGATCTTCGCGCTCAGCGAGCTGCCTGAGATGGCTAGCGGCCAGGGCGTGCAGCTCCAGCGCTATCGCCAGGGCGGGCTGTCCGACGCGATCGCCTTCCGGCTCGATCAGGGCCTGTCCTGGACCATGGCCGGCGAGAGCAAGCGCACGCGCACCGAGACCGATCTCGCCAATTGGAAGACGGTGCGCGGCACCGCCGGCCGCCTGCCGCCGACCGGCTTCCCCAAGGAAAACCGCTTCATCCGCTGAGCCGCTCGCCAACTCGAACCTCCCTGCCGGCAAAGCTGGCGGGGAGGGGGACCGCTCAGCGCAGCTGAGTGGTGGAGGGGCCGGTACGATCGGTGGGCGGTCTCCGACGACATCTCGCAACCGCCTTGCTGGTCCCTCCACCACTCAGCCTGACGGCTGAGCGGTCCCCCTCCCCATTGCTTCGCAACGGGGAGATTCTGGACTGCCCCACGCACTTACTGATCGCGCAGCGCCTCCGCGACCAGCTCGGCCGCCCGCGCCCGCACCCAGTCTTCGCCCGGGAAGTCGGCTTCGATCCACTCCTGGCGCAGCCGGGCGAGCAGCGCCGCGACCTTGGGCCCCGGACGCAGGCCGAGCTTGACGATATCGCCGCCCTTCAGCGGGAGTTCCGGTACCTGCCAGTCCTTGAGGCTGGCGAGCGCCGCGAACAGCTCGTCCTCGCCGATGTCGGCAAGCAGGAAGAGGTCCCGCGGGTCGGCGTTCCTGATCTCGGCCGCCAGCCAGCGCGGCCGCTGGCCGTGGACCGCCGGCGTCGCCAGCGTGCGCATTTTGGCGCGGGCGTTGTTCGACAGGCGCAGCCGGTTGCCCGTTGCCTCGACGCTGTCGGGATCCCGCGGCAGCAGCGCGGCAAGGCGGCGCAACGGGTCGGGCGGCACGCCAAATCGCTCCTCGCGGCCGATCAGCCTGAACAGACGCAGCTCCTCATCATCGCCCTTCTCCACGGCTTCGGGGAGCAGGCAGGCGAGGATGCCCTGTTCCTTCATCAGCATGACGGTCGGCGCCGGGTCGGGCAGGGCGAGCAGCTTCAGCAGCTCATCGGCCTTGCGCTCGCGTGACAGGGTGAGCAGGTCGTTGCGCCGCGCGGCGCAGGCCGCCAGCGCCGCCTCGTCCGGTGCGCCGGCGCCGAAGCGGGCGTGGAAGCGAAAGAAGCGCAGGATGCGAAGATGGTCCTCGGCGATGCGCTGCAGCGGATCGCCGATGAACCGTACTCGGCGATCCTCCAGGTCCCTTTCGCCACCAAAATAATCGTCGATCTTGCCGCCGACCGGATCGGCGTAGAGCGCATTGATGGTGAAGTCGCGGCGACTGGCGTCCGCCTGCCAATCATCGGTAAAAGCAACTTCGGCATGGCGTCCGTCGGTTGCGACATCGCGGCGCAAGGTCGTCACCTCGACCGGCCCCTCGGACGTGACCGCGGTAATCGTGCCATGGGCGAGGCCGGTTGGAACCGGCTTCATCCCGGCGTCGCGAACCCGCGTCACCACCTCTTCCGGGAGCAGTCGGGTCGCCAGATCGACGTCGGCGACCGCCAGCCCGAGCAGGCTGTCGCGCACCGCGCCGCCGACCACCTTGGTCGCGCCGCTCGCGCCGTCGAGCGCCGCGAGCAGCCGCAGCAGCCCGGGCCGGTGACGCCAGTCTGCCGGCGGCAGCATCATGACTGGTAGCGCAGGCGGCGGCCGAGGTTGACGATCATCGCCGCGGTCGCCCCCCAGATGCGACGGCCGTCGTAGGTGATCTCGAAATAATGCCGCTCGCGGCCCTGCCACTCGACCGCCTGCTCGACGTAATTCGCCGGCTCGAGGAGATGCGCCAGCGGTACCTCGAACACCGCCGCGACCTCGGCGTCGTGGATGACGAAGTGGAGGTCGGGCGGGATCACGCCGACGACCGGCGTCACCTCATAGCCGGTGACCGTGCGATAGCGGTCGGCGATGCCGATGATCTCGACCGCGGAGGCGGGAAGGCCGATCTCCTCTTCGGCCTCGCGCAATGCGGCGGCGATCGGCCCGTCGTCCCCGGGATCGATCCGGCCGCCGGGGAAGGCAACCTGCCCGGCATGGCGGCGCAGCTTGTCGCTGCGCTGGGTGAGGATGACGCCGGGCTCGGGCCGGTCGACGATCGGCACCAGCACCGCGGCCGGCGACAGCGCCTCGCCACCCGGTGGCGTGACCGGGGCGAGCACGTCGTCCCCTTCCAGCAGCATCGGCGGCCGGCTGCTGCTGTCGCTGAGCGCGGCGCGCAGCCGCTCGACCAATGTTTGGTTCAGCACGGCTGAACCGTGCTGTTCCAGCCCGCTCTCCCACCCGGCCACCCATATGATCCTGCCGTTGGGTGGCCGGGTGGGGGAGCGGGCCGGTGCCGATCCAGCGCAGCGGCAACAAAGTCCGTCATGCCGGCTCCAGCGGGAAGAACATCCCCTCGCTCCACACACCGGGCGGTGCGGCGTCCTCGTCGAGCGCGATGTTTGCCAGCTCGTAATAGACCGGGCGCGCGATCAGCGCGTCGAGCCCACGGCGGACGGCGAGATAGGGGCGGGGGCCGGCTTCGCCCGGCTCGAAGCGCAGCGGGTGCTCGCGGCCGGCGACGACGACGTCGCCGGTGTTGAGGCGGAAGGCGAGGCGGCGATCCTGGCCTTCCCCTTCACTCTTCACCTCGACCGCGGCAAAGGGCGCATCCTCGACCTCGATATCGAGCTTCTCGACCGGCGTGACGAGAACGAAGCGGCCATCCTCCTCGCGTCTGAGAATGGTCGAGAACAGCCGGACCATCGCCGGCCGGCCGATCGGCGAGCCTTCGTGGAACCAGGTGCCGTCGCGGGCGATGCGCATCGCCGAATCGCCGCAATGGGTCGGGTTCCATTTCTCGACCGGCGGCAGCCGACGCTCTTCGGCGAGCCGGGCGATCTCGGCCAGCGACAGGCCGGATAAATCGTCAGGGACCTCGGGCATCGGCATCAGTCGAGGCTTAGGGTTTGTCCCTGCCAGCGGCAATGGTCAGGCGCGTGCGATCAGTCTCGCCGGGCGCCAAGCGCGCCGGTCAGCGGCAATCGCCGATCGGCCGATTCGCGGACCAGCAGCCGATTCGGCTCGAACGGTCCGGGCAGCGTCCATTGTCGGTCCGCCGAGGCGGCAAAGCCGAAGCGTCCGTAGTAGGGCGTGTCGCCGATCAGGACCATCGGCGAGACGGCATCGGCCATGAGCAGGGCGTTCATCAGCGCATGGCCGATGCCGCGATTCTGCGAATCGGGGTGGACCGCAACCGGTCCGACCAGCGTCAGCGGGACCGTGCCAGCCGCGCCGCTCAGCGCGATTGGCCAGCTCTGCAGCGTGCCGACCAGCCGCCCGTCGGCGATCGCGGCAAAGGACAGCCCGGCGATCGGCTGGAGGCCTTCGCGCAGACGATAGGCGGTCCGCTTGTGGCGATCCCTGCCGAAGGCGGCATCGAGCAACGCCTCGACCTCCGCGGGCACGGCATCGGCGATCGGGACGATGTCGGGAAGGATCAGGTCGGTCACGGCGGGGGCGCGTAACTGATCGCCGCAGAAAGGCAAGCGCGTGACGCTTTGAAGACTTTTCCCCAGCTTTGGTGGACAGAGCTGTGGAAAAGGCCTGCATCGCACTCGCCGCGCGCCGATTGTGACGAACTGCACTTTTTGCAGGCAGTGCCGATCCGTGCCGGGCAGCCGCCTGCGGCGGCGCCGGCGCAAAGCGCTTCCACCTCGCTCAAACAGTCTCTAGGGGCTGCCGCATGACCCCGGAATTCGGCCATCCGCGGACCGCAATCGTCACCGGCGGCGCGCGCCGGATCGGCGCCGCTTTCGTCCGTGCGCTGGCGGCGGACGGCTGGCATGTGCTGATCCATTGTCACCAGTCTCGTGCCGAGGCGGAGGCGCTCGCTGACGAGCTCGCCGGCGCGCGCGTGGTCGTCGCCGACCTTGCCGCCGCGGACTGCGACGAGGCGGTCTTTGCCGGTCTCGACGGGATGCCGCCGCCGGCGCTGCTGGTGAACAATGCCTCGCGATTCGACGAGGATGCGTTTGACGATTTCGCCGCTGGTGACTGGGATGCGCTGATGGCGATCAACCTGCGCGCGCCGGCGCTGCTGACCCGGCGCTTTGCCGCCAGCCTGGCGGACGGGGCCGCCGGGCTGGTGGTCAATCTGCTCGACGCCAAGCTGGTCCAGCCCAATCCGGACTTCTTCAGCTACACCATTAGCAAGTTCGGCCTCGCCGGGGTGACCGAGCTGGCGGCCCGCGTCCTGGCGGCGCGCAATATCAGGGTGTGCGGCATCGCTCCGGGCATCACTCTGCTCTCGGGGCCGCAGTCGCGCGACAATTTCGACGAGGTCCACCGCATGAATGCGTTGCGCCGCGGGGTTACGGTCGATGAGCTGGTCGCGGCGCTGCGCTTTCTCATCGCCAGCCCGACGATCACCGGCCAGACGATCACGGTCGATGCCGGGCAGCGCCTGCTCGGCCTGCCGCGCGACGTCCAGTTCATGGTGCAGCAATGACCACGACGCCCACAGCCGGTTTTGACGATCTGGTGCCCGAGAGCCTGGCGCCACGCAGCCGGCGGGTGCTGCTGGAGGCGTTCGACGTTCCGGTTGAGATCGGCTTTCACGATTTCGAGCTCGGCAAGACGCAGCGCCTGCTGGTGACGATCGAGGTCTGGCTCGATGAGGCGTCCTTTGCCAGCAGCGACGAGGTCGCCGCCGCCTGGGACTATGATTTCCTGCGCAATGGCGTGCTGCGTCTGGTTGCCGGCCGCCGCTTCAACCTGCAGGAAACGCTGGTCCGCGAAATCTATGCGCTGGTCGCCGCGCGCAAGGGAGTGACCGCGCTCAAGGTCTCGACCCGCAAGCCCGACGTCTATCCTGACTGCAGCGCCGTCGGGATCGAGCTCGCGTCGTTCTGAGCGCGCATGGCTGCGCGTTGCTGTTCCGGCTCGCTCCTGCGAATCACTTTGCCTTGCGCTTGCGCTCGCACCTGCCGAGGCCGGCCATGACGACGCTATAATCCGCCGCAGCCGCGCGGGCGTCGTCGGGCGACAAGGCGCTCGTACTGCTGTCGGGCAGGGCGGGCGGCAGCGTGCAGGCGAGGCGATACCACAACAATGTGTCGCGCGCCGGCGGCTGGGCCGCCTCATCGGTCATTTCGCTCAGCGCCACCGCCCAATGGGGCTCTTCGCCGGGGCGACGCAGGATCGACAGCGATACCGGCCGCTGGTCGGCGGTGGTCAGGAAGATCTGGGTTTCGCTCTCGCCGGGAACCGCGCCCGGGACATAAAAGGCACTGCCGATGCCGGTGATGAGCGGCGGCGCGTCGCGCGCGATGGCGGCGGTCAGGATCGCGCGAACCCGGGGCTCGCTCTCCGGCGAGGCGCCGATCTGGGCGTCCGGCGCGATCAGGCGCAGCTCGCCTGGCCGCCCGGCGACGGTGGCGCCGAACAGCACCACCGGCGCCTTCCTCAGCTTGAGCGGCCGGCCCTGCGCGTCGAGCGGCACGTCGGCGAGATAAGTGACGACCGGCGGCACACCCTCACGGCCCTTGAGCAGGGTGGTGACCTTGGCGGTGACATAGAAACGCGCCTTGCCGGCGGCCACGCCGGGTGATTCTTGCGGCGTCAATCGGCTCGCCGAGGTAATCGTCGCAAGGACGATTACCGGTGCGTTGAGCGCGAGGTCGGCGAGATCGGCATAGCCGCTGTAACTTGGCAGCATCGGCACGGTCGCAGCTGGTGAAGCTATTGGAATTATGGTTAATGCTGCGGCTAGAATGAGGATGCTACGGGTAGGCAGGCGATCGGTCATGCGTGAATTCTCCCTGGACTCCCTATGCCGACGCCGCCGCCAAAAAGTAAATTGCGCGGCGGCGCGTCCGACGCTAGTGGAGTCGCCTTCGTCGGGAATAATTTGGTCCGTCGCAGCCTAAAGATTCCCGGAAAAGCGGGGTTTAGAGGTTCAAAATTCGATAAGTACCGCTGCTTCCAGCGGGCTTAGGAGCAGGAGTTCGGCCGGTTAATGGCATACGCTGACCAACCCCAAAGCACGCGTCGGACGGTCGCTATCGTCCTGGTCGTGTTGCTTCATATCGTGCTCGGCTATGCGCTGGCGACCGGCCTGGCCTTCACCGTGGTTAAGAAGGCGATCTCGGATCTGAAGACCTTCGACGTCAAGGACGCGGTGCCGCCGCCGCCGCCGCCGCCACCTCCGAAGGATATTCCGCCGCCGCCGGTGGTTGCGCCGCCGCCGATCGTCCAGACCGTGCAGGCGCCGCCGCCGATCCAGGTCGTGCCGCCGCCGCCGGCGCCGCCGCCGGTCATCCATGAGGTGCTGCCGCCGCCGAAGCCGTCGGAGGCGAAGCCGGCGCAGATCAAGGGCGACCCGAGCTTCGGCATCACCAGCGACGATTACCCGTCCTCCTCGCAGCGTAATGGCGAAGAAGGCGTGACGGCGATCGCCTATGACATCGGTGTCGATGGCCGCATCAGCAATTGCCGGGTCACCGGCTCGAGCGGCTCGGCCACGCTCGACGAGACGACCTGCACGCTGTCGACGCGCCGTGCCCGTTACAAGCCGGCGCAGGACGCGGCAGGAAACCCGATCCCATCCAAGGGGACCCGCCGGATTCGCTGGCAGATACCGAAAGACTAATTACCCGCGCCGGCGCCTTCGGTGCCGGCGGCATCCATTATCTCCGGACCAGGATAGACAAGGAAAGTTTAGGACATGCAGAGTGCACCAGCGGCGGCTCACGCCCAAAACCCCTACGGCCTGCAGGAAGCGCTGACGCAGGGTGGCATCATCGCCCAGGCGGTGTTCGTTATCCTCCTCATCATGTCGGCTGCCTCATGGTACGTCCTCTTCACCAAGCTGTTCGAGCAGCAGAAGATTCTCAATCAGGCGAAGAAGATGCGCTCGACTTTCTGGTCGTCGCCGAACGTCCGTGAGGGTGCGAACAAGCTCGACAAGAACAGCGCCTATCGCCAGATCGTCGACGACGGCATTCGGGCGCAGGAAGAGCATGTCAAGCTGACCGACCCGATCGATGCCCATGAGTGGGTCCAGAGCTCGCTGTCGCGCAGCCAGGGGGCGATCAACTCGAAGCTCGGCACCGGCCTGTCGGTGCTCGCGACGGTCGGTTCGACCTCGCCGTTCGTCGGCCTGTTCGGCACGGTTATCGGCATCTACCGCGCGCTGATCAAGATCGGCGCGGCAGGCCAGGCGTCGATCGACGCGGTCGCCGGCCCGGTCGGCGAGGCGCTGATCATGACCGCGCTCGGCCTCGCCGTGGCGGTTCCGGCGGTGCTTGCCTACAACTGGCTGGCGCGCCGCAACAAGGTCATTGCCGAGGAGCTGTCCGCCTTCACCAACGATCTCCATGGCTACATGGTGTCGGGTGGCACGGTGCGGCCTCAGGGGGCCGGTGGCGGTGCAGCCGCTCCCAAGGGAGCGCCTGCGGCGGCGGCAGCACGCTGATCCTGGCCGGCGGTCCGCTGTCGGCAGCGACATCGGACCGCCCGCACGGTTAGCAGGATGACGTCGGGCGGTGCGGCCGCCACGACGAGGTACAGGAAATTGAATTATGGCGATGAGTGTCGGCCGAGACGACGGCGGTGACGAAAACCCACCGATGAACGAGATCAACACGACGCCGCTGGTCGACGTCATGCTGGTGCTCCTGATCATCTTCCTCATCACCGTTCCGGCGATTATTCAGAAGGTGCCGGTGACGCTGCCCAAGGTGGTGCTGGAGCCGACGACGACCAAGCCGGAGAATGTGTCTCTGTCGATTCGCGTTGCCGCCAACGGCACCTGCGAAATCTACTGGAACATGACCAAGGTGAACGCGACCCAGCTGATCAACCTCGCGGTCAACAAGCTGAGGTACGAGATCAAGAAGCAGGAAGCAGCAGGTCTGCCGATCGAGCTGCCCGAGGCGCATATCCGCGGCGATATCAACACCCCCTATCGCTGCATCGGCGGCGCCATCTTCACCATGCAACGTGCTGGCTTCGCCCGCGTCGGCTTCATTTCCGAGCCGCCGGCTGGCTACGTCGTCGAGCGCATTTAAGAGCCTAGGAGCAAACGCGTTATGTCGATGAACGTTGGCGACCAGGGTGGTGGCGAAAACGAACCGATGATGGAGATCAACACCACGCCGTTGATCGACGTGATGCTGGTGCTTCTGATCATGTTCATCATCACCATCCCGATCCAGACCCACGCGGTGAAGCTGGACCTGCCACAAAGCAACAATCCCACTCCGCCGCCGGTCGATGCGACGAAGAATGTGGTGACGATCGATCCGCGCGATCAGGTCTACTGGAACGGCAGCCCGATCCAGCCCGAGATGCTCAGCAGCCTGCTGCTCCAGACGGTGCAGATGGACCCGCAGCCGGAGCTGCACATCGAGCCGGATGCGCAAGCGCGCTACGACACGGTCGACAAGGTGCTGGCCATCGCCAAGCGGGCCCAGGTCGAGAAGCTCGGGTTCGTCGGCAACGAGAAATACGCCTATTTCTAGGTTGCGACCGACGAGAACGGAATGAAGCAGGGCGGGGCCGGCGGCTCCGCCCTTTTCATGTGCAGCTGGTTCCGGCTATCGATCGCTCGATTCAGGGAGAGGCCGATGAACACGCGCGGAACGATCGATCCTGAACTGCTGGCGGTGATCGACCAGATGCCGGCCTTCGACTTCGTCGGCGACCTGCCCGGTTGCCGCAAGATGATCGACGATTTCCTACTGAGCGCGCGCGATGGCTTCGCCCATCCCGATGTCGTCACCGAGGAACGGCGCATTCCAGGGCCGGACGGCGCGCCCGAGGTGCCGGTGCTGATCTATCGTCCGCGGACCGCGGCCGATCCGCTGCCGGCGCTGCTCGACATTCACGGCGGCGGCTATGTCGCCGGCATCGCCATCGCCGACGAGCCGGGCAATATCCGCACTGCCCATGAGCTTGGCTGCGTCGTCGTCGCGCCCGACTATCGCCTGTCGCCGGAGGTTCGGGCGCCGGCCGCGGTCGAGGATTGCTACGCCGCGCTCGCCTGGATGCATCAGAATGCCGACGAGCTCGGCATCGACCGCAGCCGTGTCGCGATCGGCGGCGCCAGCGCCGGCGGCGGTCTCGCCGCGGCGCTCTGCCTGCTCGCCCGCGACCGCGGGGACTATCCGGTCTGCTTCCAGATGCTGATCTACCCGATGCTCGACGATCGCACGAGCTCGGCCCGCGATGCCGGCGAGTTCGTCGGCGAGGTCGGCTGGAAACCGGACCAGAACCGGTTCGGCTGGGAGGCCCTGCTCGGCCATCCGCCGGGCGGCGAGGGGGTTTCGCCCTATGCCGCGCCGGCGCGGGCGAGCAGTCTCGCCGGCCTGCCGCCGACCTATATCAGCTGCGGCGCGCTCGACCTGTTCGTCGAGGAGGACATGGAATATGCCCGCCGGCTGATGCGCGCCGGCGTGGCGACCGAGCTGCACATCTATCCCGGGGCCTTCCACGGCTATGAGTTTGCCGCCCAGGCCTCGGTGTCGATCGCCTCGGAACGCGAGCGGCGGATCGCGCTGGCCCGCGCCTTTGGGGTCGTGCCGAAGACTTCCTAGGGCCATGCGGAAGTAGGCATGCTACCTAATTTGCTTTCGTCACCCCGAGCTTGACCGGGGTCCCGCTGCCTTTCTGTTCCGCCGATGGATCGCGAGCGAAAGGGCGGCTGGGTTTAACATCATGGCCGATCGCTATCGCGGTGCGACGTATGTCGGCGTCACCGCGCACCTGGCGGCACGTATTCACCAGCATCGCACCGACGACGGATCGGACTTCTGCAAGCGGTACGGTCTCAATCGTCTCGTCTGGGCAGAACGGGGGGAGGCGATCGAGGATTGCATCGCCCATGAGAAACGGCTGAAGCGCTGGCACCGCGCGTGGAAATTCGCCTTGATCGAGCGCGCCAATCCCGAATGGCACGATCTCTATGACCAACTGATCTGAGTTGCGCCAAGACGAGGAAGAAGCGGGACCCCGGTCAAGCCCGGGGTGACGAATTTAGCTTGGGCTTCCGGAGTTTGCGATTCGAAATCGCAGCACGATGCTTCACGCCGCGTCGTCGAACTGCAGCCGGGCGAGGCGGGCGTAGAGACCGCCCTCGGCGAGCAGCGTGTCGTGCCGGCCCTGCTCGACGATCCGGCCTTCGTCGAGGACGATGATGCGGTCAGCGCGGCGGACCGTGGCGAGACGATGGGCGATGACGATCGTCGTGCGGTCGTCCATCAGCCGCTCGAGCGCCTGCTGGACCAGCTGCTCCGATTCGGCGTCGAGCGCGGAGGTCGCTTCGTCGAGCAGCAGCAGCGGCGCGTCGCGCAGCACCGCGCGGGCGATCGACAGCCGCTGGCGCTGGCCGCCTGACAGCCGTGCGCCGCCCTCGCCGAGATAGGTCTCGAGACCCTGCGGCAAGGTGCGCAGGAAGCCCGCGGCATTGGCTGCCTCGGCGGCCGCCCAGATCGCTTCGTCATCGGCGTCCAGCGGCCGTAGCGGAGATTGTCGCGCGCCGAGGCGGCAAAGATCATGCTCTCCTGCGGCACCATCGCGATGCGGCTGCGGATGTCGGCCGGATCGGCCTCGGGCAGGGCGATGCCGTCGAGCCGGATGCTGCCCGCCTGCGGATCGTAGAATCGCTCGAGCAGCTGGAAGACGGTGGTCTTGCCCGCCCCCGAGGGGCCGACCAGCGCGACCGTCTCGCCCGGCGCGACCGTCAGGCTGACATCGTCGAGCGCGGATTGGTTGGGTCGGGTCGGATATTGGAAGACGACATGGTCGAACTCGACCGCGCCGCGCGCCGGAAGCGGGAGCGGCACGGGATTGGCCGGAGCGGTGATCTCCGCGCGCGTCGCGAGCAGTTCCGTCAGCCGTCCGGCCGCGCCGGCGCCGCGCAGCAGGTCGCCATAGACCTCGGTCAGCGCCCCGGCCGCGCCGGCGACGATCATCGCGGTGAAGACGAAGCTGGCGATCGCGCCGCCCGACAGCCGGTGCGCGGCGACGTCGCTGGCGCCCTGCCAGAGCACGAAGACGATCGATCCGCCGACCAGCGCGAAGACCATCGCGGTCAAGGCGGCGCGCAGCCGGATGCGCCGCCGCGCGACGGCGAAATTGGCCTCCACGGTGGTCCCGAAGCGCTCGGTCTCGCGCCGCTCCTGGGTGAACGCCTGGACGATCTTCATCGCCGACAACGTCTCGCTGGCAGTCGTGCCGATGTCGGCGATACGATCCTGGCTGAGACGCGACAGCACGCGCAATCGCCGCCCGAGCAGGCTGATCGGGACGATCACGATCGGAATGACCAGCAGCAGCATGCCGGTCAGCTTGGCCGAAATGGTGAAGAGATAGATCAGCCCGCCAATGCCGGTGAAGGTATTGCGCAGCGCGACCGAGACGGTGGTGCCGACCACCTGCTCGATCAGCGTGGTGTCGGCGGTCAGCCGCGAAGCGATTTCGCTCGGCCGGTTCTCCTCGAAGAAGCGCGGCGCGAGGCGCAGCAGATTGGCCTGAACAGCGCGGCGAATGTCGGCGACGACGCGCTCGCCCAGCCAGCTGACGAAATAAAAGCGCAGCGAGCTGGCCATCGCCAGCAGCGCGACCATCGCCAGCAGCTCCCAGAAATAGAAGCTGATCGAATAGCCAGTGGCGCCGGTGAAGCCGCGGTCGACCACCCGCCCGAACACCCAGGGAATGCCGAGCGTCGCGACGGAGGCAGTTACCAGCATGACGAAGGCGGCGGCGATGCGGCCCGGATAACGGGCGGCGAAACGCCAGACCACGCCGAGATTGGCGAGGCGGCGTTCGCCGGGTGCAGCCTGGCCGTCATCGGGCATGGCGCGGGCCTAGCAGGGGTGAAACAATGTCTCAATGGCCGGCGAGCGCGGGTGGTGATGGGTCTTCAGCTGGAGGGCTATGGAATTAGCCAAAGGAAACGGCCTGAACGGCGCTACGGCCGACGACCCTGAGTTGAGGTCCGGAATTGGTCGCCCGCGGCTGGTCCGTTTATGGCTGACTTGGGTGGAAAACTGCCACTAGCACAGTCGCGGCCACGATTTGTGGCTGTCACCGCTTCATCCTAGAAATGGACCGGCGGCAAAGAGGCGCAACATGATTGGATGGATCGCACTGGCAACGGCGACGCAGGCGATGCCCGCGCAGGCTCAAGCCCAGGTTGCTGCACCGGCTGCGATAGTTCGGGGCCACACCGTGACGCATCCGGCGGCGCTTATCACGGTTCGGGTGCCGAAGAGCGCGACTTATGTCGGAAGTAACCGGTTCGACCTTTACGGGGTGGCGGACGCTGAGATTCAGGTGTTCGCGGAGCGCGATAAGAACAAGCGGCTGACGAAGCTCTACTGGATCCAGTTCGAGAGCTATTGGCCAAGCCAGCCCGACAAAACCTACAATTACACGAGCGATCGACGTGAGCAGCACTGGGGAAATACCGTCTGGGTACGCAGTCGACCCGTTCCGACAGCCGGTCCAAAGCGCCCTGGCTCCGACGGCGAGCACGTCCAGGCGATCCTGCAGCGCGCCGGCTATAATATGCCTCCCGAGCTCATGAACGTGCGGATGGTCCAGCTGCTCGACGACCCGGACGGCACTGGCCATGGTCGGCGGGAATTGATGTTTATCTACGGCGAGGATCTTGCGTCGAGCGGCAAGACGCTGGTGGACCTCACTACCGACGGCAAGCCGAACGCGAGCTGGGCGCCGATTGATCATGGCTTGGTCGAGCGGGCGATCAAGGCATTCTCAGTGAAGAGGAAGTAGGGCCGGCCACCACGCGCCGAAAACCCCCACAGCTAGTGTCCGCATGGGTCGAAATCGGACGGGCCGGTTTCGGCCATACCGTGCCAAGCGACCTTAGTTAGGCACGGCCAGCCGAGCCCGCTCACTCTATTTTTCGGTCCCTCCAAATCCAAGGTAAAACCCCCTCGTAAAAAATCACGCTCGCGCTATCTGGGATGATTGCGCGTCGATTGAGGGGGATTAAGTGACGAGGCATCTGTTTATCCTGGCGTCCATTCTCGCAGCTACAGCCCCCTCTCATCTAGGCGCGCAGACGCCACCACCCATTCCTCGCGAGGTTCTTCAGGAGAATTCGCTCCCGCCGGAGATACGCGCTGCGTTGCGAAACGCTCAGCCGATCAGCCTCTTCAACATTGGCACTGAAACGCTCGACAAAAATGTCATCATTGCTGACAAGGTTGTCTGGAATGAAGGCGCCGTTGCCCAGCTAGGCAGCCTCGACTGGCCTTACGTTATCATCTTCGGCAAGGAGTTCCTTTTTGCCGACCCGGAGGCCGGTGCACAGCTCCTCAGGGCGCTCAACGTGAAGGCCACCGTGCCCGCAACCCCGACAAAGCCAGCGACCCCGCCGGCCGCCGGCCGATCGGGAAGGAATGGCAACAATGGAACGAACGGCCGGAACGGAACGGATGGTGCAACCGGTCAGACGACCCGCATCCCCGACATTTGGCTGATCACCAATCACATCGGTACACAGGGGACGTCCTCACCGACCTCGACCAAGGTGAAGCTTCGCATCCATGTTCCCGGCGTGGCCGGGGGTGACGGCGGGCGCGGTGGCGACGGCGGCGATGGCGGTCAAGGCGGCTCCGGCAGGAATGGCGAGACCCGTTACGGGGTGTGTAGTCGCGGAGCCGGAGGCGGCGGCAACGGTGGTGCTGCCGGCAGCGGAGGGCGCGGCGGCAATGGCGGCGCGGGCGGCGACGGCGGCCGTGTGTTCTACGTCGGCCCCGGCGATGTCATCGACGTTCTGCAATATGCCTCCGTCTCGAACACGGGTGCCAAGGGCGGGTCGCCTGGGCAACCCGGGAACCCCGGCAATCCCGGCAACGGCGGCTCGAGAGGATCACACCCAGGCAATTGCAATGGGCCGGGACCTGGCGTGGGAGGCCCGCCAGCCTCCCCCGCGAACCTTGGTCCCGGCGATCCAGGGGTGGACGGCAAGAAGGGAACAACGACTGCCTATGTGGTCAGCGATGTGAGCTCATTGCTGACTCGGTAACCCCCAGCTCGATGGAGCCCAAATCCGTCGAGCATGGTGGGGCAACCATTCAACCCGAGAACACAAGGCATAGCGGCCCCTGCTGGACGTCCGCTTACGCAGGCACACGCGTTCAAAACCAGACGGTCCGAAATCGGCCATGACCAGAAGTTGCCTGAACGACCGAGACGGGTCGTAAGTCGACGGTCTGCTGTGGGTGGAAATCGCACGGTCCAGTCGTGGGTGAAATTCGCAGGAAAGCCCACCGACGCAGAAGATCCGCCGCCGGGAATGTGTCGTCCGGCTCAACGTTGGCCTTGATGCGCAGGCTGAGCATCCCAAGAGGCCGGGGCCCTCAGCCTGCGCGCAGAAGCCTAGAAGCTGTAGTCGACGCCGGCGCGGAACAGGTGGCTCCTCAATCGCGCCTCGTTTACGAGCGTTACGTAACCGTTCGCCGACGTTGCAGACGCTTTAGAGGTGCCGAAGTCCTGGTAGAGATACTCGCCCTTCACCGAGAAACGCGGCGAAAAAGCCCAGGCCGCGCCGCCGCCAAGCGTCCAGCCGGTCCTCGTCTTGCTAGAGGAGTCGGTCACCAAATTGGCGCTGCTTGAGCTGTCTATAAAGCGCGCCTTGTAATGCGTCTTGGTCATCGCCAGGCCGCCGGAGGCGAAGATCAGAAAATTGCCCATCGAATAACCCACCCGCGGACGCAGGGTCCACAGGAAGTCGGTGTTGACCGATTGGCGCATCGTATATGTGATTGGGGGGTTGATGAGCAGCGGGGACTGCACGGACCTAGCCCTGCTGCCTTTGATGTCGAAGATGCCGAGGTCGGTCTCGATGCCGAGCAGAATGCCGTTATTCAAGACATGGTTGTAGCCGGCCTCGAGGCCGCCGGTGAACGTGCTGTGGTTCTTGCTGTCGAAATGGGCCTTCACATTGGCCTGGTTGATCGACGTGAGATCTCCTCCCGCGATTGGGTGAGCCGGCACTGGGGCAGAGCTGTTGGTCGAGAGCCTGGCATCAGCGTCGGAAGTGCTCCAGGCGCCGCCTGCGTTAACCCCGACATAAAAGCCGTCCCATCGGTTGGTGTCCTCGGCTGCTGCTGGTGCCGACGCCGCCATCGCACCGATCGAAATGAGTGCGGCCGAGAGCCGCGCAAGAGTCAGTTTTGATCGTTTGGACATGGTCGCAAAACCTCACTGAGGTATATCGAACTGACACACCTTGGATCAGTGCTGCCGCTTGGCGATTTGATCGACTATGGGCAAAACTTACTAATTGGTGGGTGTGCCAACCCTGAGGATCCACGTCGGCCGCTCAACGACTGCTTTCAGTGACTGCGATCTCACCGATCGCGAGCGTCGGGTGGTCCAGCTGAGCGCCGAGGGCAAGATGAACAAGCAGGTCGGAAACATTCTCAACATCAGCATCAAGACAGTGGAAGCACATCGCTCATCCGTGATGCAGAAGCTCAACCTGCGCACCACCGCAGAGCTGGTCCGCTACGCCGTTCGCAACAAATTGCCGAGGCGTAGAGAAGGACCAGCGCGACATCGATGCCGCCTCATTTAATGTCCGCTTTGGGTCGTTGCAGCCGGTCCGTTTTGGATCAACAGGGGTGGAAAGCTGCTTCTCGCTCGATCGGAACTGCGGATGTCGCGAGCCCGCCTCGTCTATCGGAGCGGGGAGCACCCAGGTCCTGAGTTTGGTCAGAGGTAGATGCGGCTTCGCTCACCCTGAGAGGAAGCGAGATGCGGCTACTCATAGCAGACGACCACGACGTCACACGTCAGGCAGTCCGTACGCTGCTCGAAGCCCGCGGTGATCTGCATGTCGTTGCCGAGGCGTCGACCGGGCGCGAGGCGTTGGCGATGGCGCTCAAGAGCAGGCCGGACATCGCGATTGTGGACTGGCGCCTTCCAGAACTCAGCGGGCTCGATGTGACGGTGGCGCTCAAGAAGGAGCTACCGACCATCGAGGTCTTGATCTACACGACGCGCAACGGCCCGGAGATCATGCTGGAGGCGCTTAGGGCCGGCGCGAAGGGCCTCGTCCTGAAAGCGGAGACTGAACGTCACCTGCTCGCGGCGATTGACGCCCTGTCGGTTCACCGCCCTTATTTTCCCGGCACCATCACCGATGCGCTGCCCGATCCAAATCCGGGCATCAAGCCAAAGCAAATCTGACATCGGCGGGGAACCCAATCGAATGTCCGAAATCGGTCGAAGGCGGACGCCCGAAACCGCAATCGCGCGACCGTCGGGCCATCCCCGCGACGTATCGCAGGGGCACGCTTTCATTGATCGCACGGCGGGCTCTTCGGTATTTCACTCGATATCACCATGAATAATCCCTGATCCGGGCTTGAGAGGTGAACCCGCCGATCAACAACGCGTTTGATTTGTAGCAATGTCGCGCGTCGCCGAATTGAAGGAGGTTATGATGACCAAAGGTGTGATGATTGCGATCGTCCTTGCGATGGGAGGTGTCGTCGTCGCCGATAATGCATCCGCACAAGGCAATTCAGACGTGCCGATGTGCTCTGCAACCGTCCGCGATCATTGCATAGAGCGCCAACATGTATATCGCGGGCAAGGTGGCCATTATCACGGTCATTGCGGCGGCGGGAACGGAGCGGTCGGTACCGTCGTTGGCGGCGTTGGCGGGGGCTTGATCGGGGGCGCCGCAATTGGAGGCCCGGTCGCGGTGGTGGCGGGCGCGGTTGGCGGCGGCCTTCTGGGCAACCACCTCGATAAGGCACATACTCGCTCGCAGAACGGCTGTTGAGGATCAAGCTGCGCCGTCCGCAATGGGTCGAAAGCCGCCCGGCCGCTTTCGGCGGGATGGGGTCGAGGGCGGACCTTCGACCAGTGCTACCCGATCTGAGTGTTAGAAAAGTCGACATTATGTCGACTTTCCATGGCACCCTTGAATTAGGTCACCCCCAACTGTTGCGTCCGCGCTATGGAAAAGCAACCAATTGGCGACTATCTCGGTTTTTGGCCGCTGCCAGGGGGTGGGGCGGCGGAGGATGTGAATGCTTTACGACGCCTATGAAATGCAGCGCAGCTTGCTCGCCGGCGCCTCGGCGATGGCGGGAGCGGGGGCGGAATGGTTCTCCAATCCGGCCAATCCCTGGTCCTATATCGGGGTCGGGCCGGTGGTCGCCTCGGCGCTGGAGGTGTTTGCCCACGCCTCGGCGCCGCGCGGCAAACCGGCATTCGGTCTCGATCATACCGTCGTCGGCGATCGCGAGGTCGCGGTTCGTGAGGAGATCGTGCTGCGCCGCCCTTTTGGGCAACTGAAGCATTTCGTCCGCGAAGGCGTCGAGGGCAGCCCCAAGCTGCTGATCGTCGCGCCGATGTCGGGCCATTATGCGACGCTGCTGCGTGGCACCGTCGAACGGCTGCTGCCCGGCCATGACGTCTACATCACCGACTGGCGCGACGCGAAGCATGTCCCGCTCGAGGACGGCGATTTCGCCTTCGACGATTACGTCGACTATCTGATCGCGTTCCTCGAGGCGATCGGTCCCGGCGCGCATATGCTGGCGGTCTGCCAGCCGTCGGTGCCGTGCTATGCCGCGGTCGCGCTGATGAACGGCGACGACCATCCGGCGACGCCGCTCACCCTGACGATGATGGGTGGCCCGATCGACACGCGCGAGGCGCCGACCGCGGTCAACATCCTCGCGACCCAGCACGACCTTGGTTGGTTCGAGAGCAATGTCGTCGCGACCGTGCCGTTCTATTACGCCGGCGCCGGCCGCAAGGTTTACCCCGGCTTCCTCCAGCTTGCCGGCTTCATGACGATGAACCTCGGCAATCACCTCGTCAGTCATTGGGAGATGTACAAGCATCTCGTCCGCGGCGACGGCGAGAGCGCCGATGGCACCAAGGCGTTCTATGACGAATACCGCTCGGTCTGCGACATGGCGGCGACATTCTACATCGAGACGGTCGATCGCGTGTTCCAGCGCCATCTCCTGCCCAAGGGCGAATTGATCCATCGCGGCCGGCTGGTCGATCCCAGGGCGATCAAGCGAACCGCGCTGCTGGCGATCGAGGGCGAGCGCGACGATATTTCCGGCCTCGGCCAGACCAAGGCGGCGCTGACTATCGCGACCGCGCTGCCGAAAGCGATGAAGCGCTATCACATGGCCAGGGAGGTCGGCCATTACGGCATCTTCAACGGCCGCCGCTGGCGCGAGCAGATCGCGCCGGTGGTCGAGGAATGGATCGCCGCGCACGGCTCGCAACCGGCTTCGTGACGCGCCGGTTGACGGTCGAGATCGAGCGCTGGCCGGTCGCCGGCGCTTTCGTCATCGCCCGCGGCGCCAAGACCCATGTCGACGTTGTCGTCGCCGAGATCGCCGAGGATGAGCTCGTCGGTCGCGGCGAGGCGACCGCGATCTACTATCACGGCGAAAGCGCCGAGAGCGTCGCCGCGGCGGTGCGGGGGATGGCGGAAGCGGTCGCGGCCGGCGTCACCCGCCTCGACCTGCTCGCCGAGATGCCGCGCGGAGCGGCGCGCAATGCGCTCGACTGCGCGCTCTGGTCGCTCGAATCGGCGCAGCTCGGCCGGCCGGTCTGGGCGCTCGCCGGCCTGCCGCCACCGCATCCGCTGATCACCGCCTACACCATCTCGCTGGCCGAGCCGGCGGCGATGGAGGCGGCGGCGGGACGGGTCGGCGACTATCCGCTGCTCAAGCTCAAGCTTGCCGGCGAGGGCGATCTCGCGCGGGTTGAGGCGGTACGGCGCGGTGCGCCCGATGCGCGGCTGATCGTCGACGCCAATGAAGCGTGGAACGATCGCGACGTCGTGCAGGAGGCGGAAGCGCTCGCCGCGCTGGGCGTCGAGCTGATCGAGCAGCCGGTGCGCGCCGGCGAAGAGGCGCGGCTCGACGGCATCCACCGGCCGGTGCCCTTCGCGGCCGACGAAAGCTGCCAGGATCGCGACGATCTCGATCGCTGCGTCGGCCGGTTCGACGCGGTCAACATCAAGCTCGACAAGGCGGGCGGATTGACCGCGGCGATGCTGCTCGCCGAGGCGGCGCGCGATCGCGGGATGGAGGTGATGGTCGGCTGCATGCTGTCGACCTCGCTCGGCGTCGCGCCGGCCTATCTGCTCGCGCAGCAGGCGCGCTGGGTCGATCTCGACGGGCCGTTGCTGCTGGCGCGCGACCGGCCGGACGGGTTCAGCTACGATCGTGCGATAATGCGTCCGTCAGCCCTGTGACGGCGGTGTCGGTTCGGCGGTGGCGATCGCCGGTGGGACCGGCTCGAAGCCCGAGGGACCCGGTATCGACACCTGGGTAGGATAGGCGAAGTCGATCTTCTCGTTGTTGAACCGCTCGAGCAGGGCGATGCAGAAGCGGCTCTGCGCGTCGAACGCCACATCGAAGGAATCGCTTTGGACGTCGACGTGGATGACGAAGTCCAGAGTCGAATCGCCGAAGCCGGTCATGCCGCAGCGGACGAGGGTGCATTTGCCGATCTTGCCGACGAGCTCGCCGACGATCGCGGGAATCTTGGCAAGGACGTCCGGCGGGGTCTGATAGGTCAGCCCGATCTTCAGGCTGATCCGCCGCCGGCGGAGCCGCGCCATATTGTGCAGCTCCTTGCTCAGCAGGTTGGTGTTCGAGATCACCACCTCTTCGCCGGTGACCGAGCGGATGCGGGTCGATTTCAGCCCGATTGTCTCGACCGTGCCTGTGATCTTGTCCCATTGGATGCTGTCACCCCGGCGGAAGGGCTTGTCGAACAGGATCGATAGCGCCGCGAACAGGTCGGAGAAGATGCCCTGCGCGGCCAGCCCAATCGCGATGCCGCCGATGCCGAGACCGGCGATCAACCCGGTTACGTTGACCCCGAGATTGTCGAGGATGACGATCAGCGCGACGGCGAACAGGACGACGCTGACCAGGAGCCGGATCAGGCCCATCGCGCTGCCGAGCGAGCTGTGATCCTCTTCCGGCCCGGCGCGTCGCTCGACGAGGTTGAGGATCAGCTCGCGGACCCAGACGGTGGCCTGCAGGACCGTCGCGATGACGAAGAAGAAATGGACGGTGTTGGCGAGCGTCGGCGGAGCCTGGGCGTAGCGCGCGACCAGCTCGGCGGCGAGGGTGATGATGAAGAAGGTGCTGGTGCGAACCAGGATGCGGCCAATCGTCACCCGCCAGTGCGAGGCGCCCTGAACCTCGCATAATTTCCGGCCCACCCCGCGCATCGCCATCAGTGCGAGGACAATCAGAGCGCCGCCGATGCCGCCAATCAGGATCTGCAGGCTGTGGCTGACCATCCAGGCCATCGCCTGGTCGGCGGTCAGCGTCATGTTCGACAGGATTGCGTCGCCGCTCGGCACCTCGATCGGCGGCACCGTCGGCTTGACCACGGGGGCGGCCGCGATCATGCCGCTTTCGCCTCCTCGCCCTCGGCCAGCGTGTCGAGGAAGGCGATCAGCCCGCGCTCGGCGCCGCTGAGATATTTGGTGGCGCGCGGCAGCCGCAGGTCGCACAGAGTCTCGCGGTCGCCTGCGCGGGCGAGCGCGACCAGCGCCGGATGGACATAGGACTTGCGCGCGATCGCGGGGGTATTGCCGAGCGCCTGGGAAACCTCTGCGAGCATGGTCTTCAATGTCGCGGCTGGGCGGTCGCGGTCAACCAGCGCCTTGAACGCGATGACGCTCGCACCCCAGGTACGGAAATGCTTGGCGGTGAAATCCTTGCCGGTCGCTTCGCGGAGATAGTCGTTGACGTCGTTCGAGGTGACCGGATGCACCGCGCCATCGTCGTCGAGATATTCGAACAGATGTTGGCCCGGCAGGTCCTGACAGCGGCGGACAAGGCGTGAAAGGCGACCATCCTCGATCGTCAGCCGCTGCATCTTGCCTGACTTGCCGCGATACTCGAGCCGCAGCCGCCGTCCGCTGACATCGGCATGGCGGTTGCGCAGGGTCGTCGCGCCGAAGCTGCGATTTGCCTTGGCATAACCTTCATTGCCGACCCGGACCTGGCCGAGATCGAGCAAGCGGACGACCGCAGCGACCACGGTGTCCTTGTCGAGCGCGCGATGGGCGAGATCATTGTCCACCCGTGCGCGGATCAGCGGCAGCGCGCGGCCGAAATCAGCGCACAGGGCATATTTGTCGGCCTCCTGAGCATCGCGAAACTCGGGATGATAGCGGTACTGCTTGCGCCCCTTGTCGTCATAGCCGATCGCCTGGATATGGCCGTGCGGGGAAGGGCACAGCCAGGCGTCATGATAGGCCGGCGGCAGGCCGATTTTGTTCAACCGATCGATCTCGTCGCGGTCCGTGATGCGTTTCCCGTCCGGGTCGAAATAGGCGAACGAGCGTCCGTGGCGGCGGCGGGTGATGCCGGGCAGGGCATCGTCGACATAGCATAGCATGGCGTTCGAACGCGACGAGTTGCGGGTCCGTTCCAGCAACCGCCGTCTCACGCGGGCGTTTTGCCCGCCACCCACAGCGACAGGAGCCGGCCATGACCCGGATTTCAGACGCCTCAATCCTCATCATCGCAACCGACGGCTTCGAGCAGTCGGAGCTGTTCGACCCCCGTCAGCGCCTGATCGATGCCGGCGCCAAGGTCACCCTCGCCTCGATCAAGACCGACCCGATCCAGGGCATGAAACATGACCAGAAGGGCGACATGATCAAGCCCGATGCCGTGCTCGAGGATGTCGATGTCGACAGGTTCGATGCGCTGGTCATCCCCGGCGGCGTCGCCAATCCCGACAAGATGCGGACCCAGCCGCGCGCGATCGAGCTGGTCCGCGCGTTCGATGACGCCGGCAAGCCGATCGCGGCGATCTGCCACGGTCCATGGCTGCTGGTCGAAGCGGACATCATCGATGGCCGGACGGTGACGAGCTGGCCGTCGCTGCGGACGGATCTCGCCAATGCCGGCGGCAAGGTCGTCGATCGCGAGGTGGTGGTCGATGGCAACATCATCACCAGCCGCAAGCCCGACGACATTCCCGCGTTCAGCGAGGCGCTGATCCGCGCCGTCGAGACGGTCAGCGAGCCGGTTTAGGCGGTGGCAGGGACGATGGCGGCCGGTCGTTCGACCATCGGGCGCCAATTGGCCGCCCGCCGCCGTGCGGCGAGATAGGTGTCGAGACCGATCTGGATCGCCAGGATCATGTAGATGAACGGCAGGAAGGCGATGCCGACGAACGCGCCGCCGAGCAGGTAGATGAGATTGGCGGACTGCAGCGCAGTGGCAAGCGGTGCGACCCAGGCCTCGTCCTCATCGGTGCTCTTGCGATAGCGGCGGCGGACCGCCGACATCCGGATGATGCCGGTGAAGTGCAACAGCAGGAACATGCCGAGGCCGGGGAAACCCTGCTCGCCGAGCATCTCGAAATACATGCTGTGGAAGGCGCGGCCCTCGTCGGTCAGCACCTGGGTCTGGACCTGTTCGGTGCTACCGGCCGCTTCGGGCGCGGCCGGGGCGGCCGGGGCACCGGGATTATTCGCGTCCGCCGGCGTGTTGAGATCGGTCTTCTTGATCGTCTCGAAGCGCAGCTTGTTCTGGCGGTACATCTCGAAGCCGCCGCCGAGCGGGTGCTTCTGGACATAGTCCCAGGTCCAGGCCCAGACGGCGATGCGGGTCGTCGCGGACGCGTCGGCCTTATGCTCCTTGATCGTCGACATCCGCGCGGTGAACGCCTGCGGCAGCAATGGGATCGCGACGGTGGCGGCGAGCGCCATCAGGCCGACGTAGAGAACGCGTCGCTTGGCGTCGCGCAGCAGCAGCAGGGCGAGCAGGCCGATGCACAGCAGGCCGGTGCGCGCCTGGGTGCCGACCGGGATCAGCAGGCAGGCGAAGATCAGCGCGCCGCAGAACAGCCGCACGCGCCAATCACGCGGAAAGATCGTGCCGAACTTGCCGATCCACAGGATCAGCGGAATGATCGCGATCGCGACGCAGGCAATGGTGCTGCCCTCGTAGAGGCCGGAGTTGTTATCGACCATCAGGTTGAGCGAGCCATAGCCGCCGCCGGTCGCCAGCGTCTTGATGCCGCCGACGATGACGATCGATGACACGCCGAGGATGATGAAAGCGATCACCGCCTCCATCCTGAGCCGGGTCGTCAGGGTGAAGGGAAGGAAGATGCCGAACACCACCGCTTTCCACACCCAGGACCATTTGTCCCAGGCGTAGAACTGCTCATCGGCGTAAAAGGTGGTGTAGAAAGCCCAGCCGAGCAGCGCGAGCATCAGCCATTGCCGTGGCGCGATGGTGAAGTCGCGCTTCTTGTCGACGATCATCCAGCCGAGCACGGCGAGGCTGACGGTGATCACCGACAGCGGGATCGAATTGAGCAGATAATAGCACAGCCGCTGCGGGCCGACGGTGTCGACGTAGATGTAGGTCAGGACAAAGACGAACGGTCGGCGGAAGCCGATCCCGAGCAGTGCCAGGATAAAGCCGAGGAAGGCGAGATCACGCACCGGGCGACCGCTCCGGGGCGGGGCGGCGGGCAAAGCCCTGCGGCCGGGCCGCCGGCTTGGGTGGCGCCTCGACGTCGAGATCGCGCCGCCAGATCAGCCGCCAGGCGGCGAGCAGCAACAGGCCATGGCTCAGCGCAAGAGCGAAATTGTCGATCATTGCAATGCCTTCGCCACCTGCCAGCGCCGGCACTCGGGCGCCGCCTGCCGTGTCTAGCGAGCGTGTGTTTAGGCGCCGTTAAGTCTTGGCGATCGGCCCCTCCACCCCTCGGCTGCGCCGAGCGGTGGAGGGGCCAGCGGCGGGTGGAGGGGCCAGCAACGGAAACCCCGCCAGCTCTTCACTTCCTAACGCCTCCTTAAACACCCCCATGCGAAGAGCCCGGCGTGCGCATTCTTCACGTCCTCGATCACAGCCTGCCGATGCATAGCGGCTACAGCTTTCGCACGCGGGCGATCCTCAAGGCCCAGCTTGCCTATGGCTGGGAGGTCGTCTCGCTGACCGGACCGCGCCATGTCATGGCCGGCCCGGATCCCGAGGAAGTCGACGGGCTGCTGTTCCATCGCACCCCGGCGCCGGTGCCGGCGCCCGCGCCGATCGGCGAATGGCGCGAGATGCGGGCGATCACGCGTGCGCTCGATGCGCTGTGCGAAACGGTGAAGCCCGACCTGCTCCACGTTCATTCGCCCGTGCTGAACGCGCTCGCCGCGCTGCGTGTCGCCCGCGCCAGGCACCTGCCGCTGGTCTATGAGATCCGCGCCTTCTGGGAAGACGCCGCAGTCGGCAATGGCACCGGGCGCGAAGGCTCGGCGCGCTATCGCCTGATCCAGTATCTCGAGACCCGCGCCGCCCGCGAGGCGGATGCGGTGGCGGTGATCTGCGAAGGCCTGCGCCATGACCTCGTCGCCCGCGGCATCGGCCCCGACAAGGTGATGGTGACGCCCAACGGCGTCGACATGGAGCTGTTCGGCACGCCGCTGGCGCGCGATCTCGAACTGGCGGTCAGGCTCGGCCTCGACGACGCCGAGGTGATCGGCTTCGTCGGCTCATTCTACGATTACGAGGGGCTCGACGATCTCATCGCGGCGATGCCGGCGCTGGTCGGGGAGCGACCACGGGCGCGGCTGCTGCTGGTCGGCGGCGGCCCGATGGAGGCGACGCTCAAGGCCCAGGCGGCGGGTTCGCCCGTCGCCGAGCGGATCACCTTTACTGGCCGCGTGCCGCATGACGAGGTCGATCGCTATTACAGCCTGATCGACATCCTCGCCTATCCGCGCAAGGCAATGCGGCTGACCGACCTGGTCACGCCATTGAAGCCGCTCGAGGCGATGGCCCAGCGTAAGCTGGTCGCCGCCTCGGACGTCGGCGGTCACCGCGAATTGATCCGTGACGGCGTCACCGGCACGCTGTTCCCCGCCGGCGATCCGCCGGCCATCGCCGCCGCTCTCGCGCGGCTGCTCGCCGACCGTTCGGGCTGGGACGCGCGGCGCGACGCCGCCCGCGCCTTCGTCGAAGGTGAAAGGAATTGGTCGACGAATGTCGCTCGTTATGCTCCTGTTTACCAAGCTCTGACAGGAAAAGCGGCATAGAGTGGGGAAATGGTAATGACCCAGGCGACCGACGAGCTCCTTCTGACCATGGTGGCGCCGCCGCGCAGGCAGGCCGGCATGTGGCGGGGGGTCCCGACCGCCTGGCTGATCACCGCTGGCCTGGCGCTGGCTTTCGCCGCCCTGCTACTGGCCCTGCCGGGCGATATGCTGGCGCCGCTCACTGGTAGCTATTCCCCTGATTTCGCAGTGAAGTTCGCTATCGCGCTGGCGGGTGCCGTGCTGATCGCCGCGCTCATGATGACGGTCTTCTACATGCCGTTGCCGCAGTTCGGCTCGCTGACCATCTCGGTGCCGGGCGGCAACCGCCCGGTGACGGTCCGGCGCGCCGACGCCCATCCCGACGCGCCGCCGCGCCGCCCGCTGTTCGCCCAGGACGAGATCGGCGAGCCCTGGCAGCCCGAGCATGTCGCTGATTCCGAACCCTCCGGCCAGGCGCCCAAAGCTGCCGGTTCGATCGCGCTCGGCCGCGATCTTCCCGCAGCCAACGCCCCCGTGGAGTCCCTGATCAGCCGGCTCGAGACTGGCCTGACCCACAAGCAGACGCCCTCGGAGCGCAATGGTCCGCGCTCGCTCGGCCCGGATGAGGCGGAGCATCCCTCGCCGGCCATCCGTCAGCAGCGCGAATTGGGCGAGGCGCTGCGCCAGTCGCTCGACCAGATCGGTGGGCGGATCGGCACCGCCAACTGAATTCGGCCTCAGCCGCCCTTCGTAATCGGATGCGCGGCTAGCCAGGCCGCGACCCGTGCCGCGGTCTTGGGCCGCGGCTCGCGCCCAAGGCGCAGATCATGGACGAAACGTGGATCGTTGACCGCTTCGCGGCCGAAGCGCGACGGCGGCATGCCGCTTTGGCGGATGAAGCGTTCGACCTGCGGCAAGAGCATGGAAGATTCCTTTCGTAGTTCCCGGCGACTCAATCTGGCTTGATTCTTTGTTTGTTCTCTTTTCCTACTTGTCTAGGAATTTTCCTATCATTATGGATGAACCATGGAGCCGAGCGATCCGAGGGCCACGCTCGACGCGTTGATCCGTGAGCGGGGCAGCGATTACACCTCGTTGTCGCGGCTGCTCGGGCGCAATGCCGCCTATATCCAGCAATATGTGAAGCGCGGCGTGCCGCGGAAGCTCGATGCCGACGACCGGCGCGTGCTGGCGCGCTATTTCGGCGTCGACGAGATGCTGCTCGGGGCGGCGCCGGCGGCCAAGTCGCCGGCGGTCGTGATGGTGCCGCGGTTGGCGCTCGGCGCGTCAGCCGGTCCCGGCGCGGTGGCTGATGGCGAACGGGTGCGCGACCAGCTCGGCTTTGCCGCCGACTGGCTCCGCGCGCGCGGCGCCAGTCGGCTCGACATGCTGGCGGTGCTGCAGGTCAGCGGCGCATCGATGGAACCGTCGCTGGCTGACGGCGATGAGATCCTGGTCGATCGCGGCGACGCCGCGGATCGCCTGCGCGACGGCATCTATGTGCTGAGGGTCGATGATACGCTGGTGGTCAAGCGGCTGGTGGTCGACCCTGCGAGCGGCTTCGATATTCGTTCTGACAATCCGGCCGAGGCCGGCGGCAGGATCGACGCGGCCAGCGCGCAGATCATCGGCCGGGTCATCTGGTTTGGCCGATCGCTCGGCTGATCCTCAGCCGCGTCGGGCGCGATCGCGCAGCCAGACGATCAGCGCGCCGGCGACACCCAGCGCGGTGCCGGCGAGAACGCCGATGGTCGGTTGGCCGAGTAGGACGCCGGCGATCGCGCCAACCACGACCGCGCCGGCGATGAGAAAGCCGCCGGCATTGGGCGAGGGGGTGGGCGAGGCCATGCGCTCCCATGCCACTGTGCCGGCGATCGTGCCAGTGGGCGCGCAGGCGCGGGCCGCGGGAGGGGCTTCATTTCACGCATTTTTCAAACAGCTTCCGCGGCTTTCTTCGTCTGGCGCGGCAGGCCGTTGCATCGGCCGGGTAGTTGCCCTCGCGTGGCGCGCCTCGTCGCGATACAGCCACGCCATGTCGTCCTGCTCGACGCCTCGCTGCGCCTGGCACCTGGCGACTGCCATCGTCATGATATTGGGGGCCGGCGTCGCGGCGCGGGCGCAGGCGCCCGCGGCCACTGCGCCGCCGCCGGCCGAGACAGCACCGGTGGCGCCGGCGCCGACGGGCGAGGCGCTCGATCCCTCCGCGCCTTTGGCGACGATGCCCGATCTTGGCGTCGATTGGCCCGAGCTGCCCGCCGCCGCCGAAGCCGACGGCCAGCAGGCCGCCACCGAGAGCCGCGAGGAGCGCTATGACATCGTCCTGAACGGCCTCGAGAAGGTCGATCAGGATCAGGTGCGCAAAAGATTCAACGGCGTCTCGACCCTGTTCAAGGGCCGCCACGACCAGGCCAACGCCGCCCAGATCGACCTGCGCGCGCGCCAGGACGCTACCGCCCTGGTCGAGATCCTCCGCGCCGAGGGCTATTACGATGCCGAGGTCACGCCGCGGGTCCAGCGCGTCGCCGGGACCGACCGGCTGCGCGTCGTGCTCACCGCATCGCCCGGCGAGCGCTATCGCTTTGCCAGCGTCACCCTGACCGGCGTTCCAGACGATCAGAAGCTGCTCGACGCCTTCCCGATCAAACAGGGCGATGTCATCGATGCCGACAAGGTCACCGCCGCCGAGGCCAGCTTCAAGACCGCGCTCGGCAAGCAGGGCTATGCCTTCGCCAAGGCCGCCGAGCCGGAGATCGAGGTCGATCATGCGACCCGCACCGCGACGCTGATCATGGCGGTCGAGATCGACGGGGCGAAGAAGCGCTTCGGCCATATCTCGGTGACCGGCCAGAAGCTGTTCAGCGCCAAGCATGTCCAGGAGATCGCGCGCTTCCATCCCGGCGACCGCTACAACGCAAGCCTGCTCGACGATCTGCGGCGTGCGCTGATCCAGACCAGCTTGGTCTCGGTGGTGAAGATCACCCCGGTACGCGGGTCGCAGCCCG
>Ga0207667_10000461_pt1 | contig 54687 bp, 52 predicted proteins | sample KBSCornC52_FD_184301 | JGI IMG/M metagenome (GOLD analysis project Ga0207667, IMG submission 184301) | Corn rhizosphere microbial communities from Kellogg Biological Station, Michigan, USA - KBS Corn C5-2 (SPAdes) (version 2) | ecosystem: Host-associated > Plants > Roots > Rhizosphere > Soil ... | reverse complement strand
CGCCTCGGGCGCGATCTGCGCCCCCATCCGCGCGCGAACGTGCGCTTCGTCGACGCCGTCGCGCGCGAGGACGCGTTCCAGCCGCGCGGCGTCGGGCGCGATCACGACGACGTTCGCATCCATCTGCGCGTCGAGCCCGACCTCGAAGAGCAGCGGGATCACCTGGACGACCAGCTGTCCGGGTGCGGCCCCGCGCTCGCGCGCGGCCGCGAGGCGGCGCACCTCGGGATGCACGATCGCGTTGAGCCGTTCGCGCTGCGCGTCGTCGGAGAAGACGATGGCGGCCAGGGCCGGGCGATCGAGCGCGCCGTCGCGCACGACCTGCGGCCAGTTCGCGGCGATCGCGCGCAAGCCGGGGCTGCCGGGGGCGACCGCGTCGCGGGCGAGTTCGTCGGTGTCGATGACGAACGCCCCGAGCTCCGCGAAGATCTTCGCGACCTCGCTCTTCCCGCTCCCGATACCGCCGGTCAGTCCTACGCGCATGGTGCCTATATAACAACAAGAGCGCGGGAGATTCCCGCGCTCTTGTGGCTTTTCCGCGAACTCGCGCTTAGGCTTCCGGCGCGGCCTCGGGTTCGACCGGGGCTTCGGCTTCCGCTTCGACCGGCGCTTCCGCGACGGGTTCGGCGATCGCTTCCGGCGAGTCGAGCACGACCGCCAGCTCTTCGATCTCCTCGGGGGAGACGTCGGCGACGTGCTGGATCGAGGCGGTGATGCGGCGCGTCTGCTGATTGATCGTCAGCAGGGTGACGTCGACGTCCTGGCCCGGGTTGTACTGGACCGACGCGTCGAACTCGCCCTTGGGGACCATCGCGAGGATGCCCGGGACGATCTCGACGAGCAGGTAGTTCGGCGTGACCTTGACGACCTGCGCGACCAGCTGGTTGGTCTCGAACAGCTTGTCCGAGTGCTCGTCCCACGGATCCGGCAGCGCGTGCTTGAGCGAGAGGCTGACCTTCTTCGCTTCCGCGTCGAACTTCATGATCTCGACCTGCACCACGTCGCCGATCTTGACGACTTCCGACGGATGCTTGATGCGCGCGTACGACAGTTCGCTGTTGTGGATCAACCCGTCGATGCCGCCGAGGTCCACGAACGCTCCGAAGTCGGCGAGGCGCACGACGACGCCTTCGCGGATCTGTCCGACTTCCATGGTGTCGAGCAGCTCCTGCTTCTTCTGCATCAGTTCTTCTTCGAGGACCAGACGCTGCGAGAGCACGACGCGATGGCGCTTGTGGTCGAGGTCGATCACCTTGAGGCGAAGACGCTGGCCGACCAGCTCTTCCAGATTGCCGACCGGCTGGCGGCGGATCTGCGAAGCGGGGACGAAGCCGCGCATGCCGAGGTCGACGAGGACGCCGCCCTTGACGACTTGCGTGACGGTCGCTTCGATGACTTCGTCGTTATCGTGCGCCGCGATGACCTTCTCCCAGGTCTTGAGCGCGCGGGCGCGGCGTTCGGACAGGAACAGCGTTCCGTCCATCTCGTCGATGCGATGGATCATCACCTCGAGCGTGTCGCCGACCTTGAGCGTCTTGAAGTCGATCGCGAGCGAGAGCTCGCGCGACGGGAGAACGCCTTCGGATTTTCCGCCGACGTCGACGAGCAGTTCGTCTTTGTCTTTTTGGACGATCAGGCCGGTGAGGACCTGGCCTTCGTCGAGGACCTTGAGCGACTCTTCGTAGAGGCGCTGTTCGAGCGCGAGTTGGTCCTCTTCTTCTTCGAGGTGTTCGGGAGCGATTTCGGTAGTAGAGATGGTGTGATACTTCCTTAAATTTATTTTCGCAGGCGATGCGTCGCTATCGTTGACATCCCCGACACCACCAGGTCCCACGCTGCCCGAGTACGGTTCGTACGATCGGACGTCCGCAACGCGCGCACGGACGGCCGAGTCGACCGTAGACCGAGAGCACGTTCTGGAACCCCCCGCTCATGCCGTCGGCGTCCACGTAGTCGTCGACGCTGCTCCCGCCCATCTCGCAGGCCTTGAGCAGAACGTCCACGATCGCGTGGTGGAGCCGGCGGAGAGCCGGTTTGGTCAGCGCGCCGGCGGGCCGGTCCGGACGGATCCGGGCCTCCCACAACGCCTCACAAGCATAGATATTTCCGATGCCCGCGATGCGCCGCTGGTCGAGGAGCAACGCCTTGATGGGCGTCGTCCGCCCCGAAACTATACCGATAAAGGCCTCGGGAGTAAAGGCCTTTTCCAGCGGCTCGACGCCCAGGTCGGCATCCCAGGCCTCGCCGGGCTCGACCAGCCGCATCCGACCGAATTTGCGCATCTCGGAGAAGACCAAGCGGCTGCCGTCCGTGAAATCGATGACCACGTGGGCGTGGGGGTAGGGCGGCGCGCCCGCCGGCTGGACGATCAGCCGCCCGGTCATCCGCAGGCTGGTGACCAGCCGGCGACCCGAGGAGAGGTCCAGGACCGCATATTTCGCGCGCCGCCAGGCCCTCAGGACGGTCTCGCCCTCGAGGACCTTCTCGAAGCGGACCCTGGGGGGAGCGATCGCGATCTTCTTCCAGCCGACCCGTACGCGGGCGATGGTCTTGCCGGTGATCTTGTTGGCGAGACCGCGCGCGATGGTCTCGACTTCGGGGAGTTCGGGCATCGGTCCCTAAGAACGCGATGCCCGAACCCGGAGTTTCGCCGGACCTAGTTCGGCGAGATGACGATCGGGATCGAGACCGACGTGATGGCGCCCGGCGGAGTGCCGTACGTGAGCGTCATCGTGCACTTGCCCGGCGCGACCGGAGTGACGGTGTAGGTCGGAGCCGTCGAGGAGATCGTGACGATACCGACGCAACCGGAGGTCGACGACCAGGCGGACGCCGTTCCGTTCACGGTGACGGTCTGCGCCGGCGACGAGACGCCGCCGAACGTCAGGTACTGCGGCGCGGTCCACAGCGACGTGCTGCCCGGATAGAATCCGGTCTGCGCGTTGAACGGGCCGCGGTTGTTGTAGTCGACCGGGCTGGTGGTGGTCGCCTTGATGAACGCCACCGTGCCGAGCGTGCCGCCGTTGTACGTCATCGTAGCGGTCGCGCCCGAGCTCGCGATCGAGGTGGTCGAGAGCGTCGTGACGCCGCTGGTGTCGCTGTCCGTCAGCGAGAGCGGCGAGTCGAAGTTCCCGACGATCACGTTGTTGTCGGCGTCGACGCCGGTCACGTGGACGTTCTGGGTCAGCGGCGTGCCCGCCGCCGGGTACGGCTTGTCCAGCCCGATCAGCACGGTCGAGACGATGCCCGACGTGGTGATCGAGATGGCGTTGGTCGCGCCCGCGCCGATGGTCGCGGTCACGTAGCCGACCGAGATGACGTGCGACTGCCCGTTGTTCGGATTGAGCGTGGTCGGGTTCGACTGGTCGTAGGTCGCGACCGCGAACGAATCGTTGCCGGGGTAGGCCTGCACCGACAGCGTGCAGGTCAGCGCCGACGGGCCGTTCGTGCAGTACGTCGACTGCGGCGTGAGCGCGAAGAACGCGTAGCCGCGGCTCGACGGCAGCGTGCCGTCGCTCGACGAGACGCTGAAGTCGATGCCCTTGACCTGCGGCGTCAGATACGCCGGGCGCTTGTCGCCGGACGATGCGGAGACGGCCGGATGCGGGATCTTCACGGTGAAGACCGCGTTGCCCGAGGTGCCCGAAGGGGCTGCTTGCGACGCCGACGGCGTGACGCCGCCGGATCCGCCGCCGCAAGCGGCGGCGGCGAGCGCCAGGCCGATCGACGCGACGATCGTGCGCGTGATAGTCGTCTTCATCCTAGTACACCTTTACCTTCGGGGAGTTGTTGACGGTGCCGTTGGTCACGGTGACCGTGACGGCGATGGTCACCGAACGCGCGTGCGCGTCCGTGACCGTGATGGTGGCGGTGCCCGCAGCGCTGCCGGTGATCGTGAAGTCGTGATCGGCGACCGCCGAAGCTTGCGCGATCGCCGGATTCGACGAGGCGTAGGTGAACGGGCCGCTGTTGCCGCTCTCGGCGATGCCGAGGATCTGCGACGACTGCGCGCCGGTGCCGTAGATGCCGATGGTGCGGCCCGGCAGGACGCTCCAGGCGGACGTCAGCACCAGGTGACCCGCGCAGAGAGCCTGACCGGCGATGCCGGTCGCGCCGTAGCACGTGTACCACGGCGATCCGTCGCTCGCGACGGCGACGCCGTTAGGCGCGTCTCCGGTCGTCTGGAAGCCGTAGCCGTCGGTGGTCGGGTAGACGCGCAAGCCCGCGCCGCCGGGGACGTACGTCCCGAGCGATTGGTTCGCGAGATCCGAGAACGCGACCGTTCCGGCACCCGTCGCGACCGAGTCCGGCTGATAGGCGAAGCCGAGCAGCGGGATGTTGGTGAACGCGCCGGCGTTGGTCATCGCGTCGAGCGAACCGTTGTAGGGGTAGTTGAAGCCCTGGCCTGCGGCGGTGACGTAGATATTGCCGTCCTGGCCGGTCGCCACGAAGCGCGGGAAGCCGTCGCCGCCCGAAGGGTTCCAGCGCGCTTCTTCCGGGGTGACGAACTGGTTGGTGGTGACGCCGGCGGTCGTGATCTGGTCGATCACGCCGTTGTAGTAATCCGGCACGTAGAGGTTGCCGTCGGTGCCGGCGGTGATGCCGCCGACCTGCGGCAGATAATGTCCCGTGCCCGTCGGTCCGTTCGGGACGACGTATTCGGTGATGCTGGCGGTCGCGTACGGACCGGCCGGCGAGATCTTGCCGACCTTGCGGTTCTGCGTGTCGGTGAACCACAGGTTGCCGTCGGATCCGAGCGTCAGCGAACGCGGCTTGCCGCCGTTCGGCAGGGTCGTCTCGACGAGATTGCCCGCCGAGAACGTGCCGGCCGCGATGCGTCCGAGCTTGCTCGCCGAGCTTTCGGCGATCCAGAGCGCGCCGTCCGGCGTGAAGAACAGGCCGGTGACCGAACTCGAGAGCGGGATCTCGACGAACGATCCGGTGGCCGGGTCGAGCTGGCCGACGCCGCCGTTGGTGCCGGTGCAGATGCCGTTGACGCAGATGCGCGGACCGAAGGTGCCGTAGTAGAACTTGCCGTCCGGACCGATCGCGGCCGGGAAGCCGCTCAGGTCGTTGGTCGCGTCATTGCCCAGCGTGTAGCGAACGATGCCGCTTCCGGGCGTGAGCGTGGCCGTGCCGGTCTTGCCGTCGGCCGTCGCGGTGATCGCGATCGGCGCGGTCGCGTGACCGGTGTAGGTCGCGGCGATACCCGAGGCGTGGGTCGAATCGGCGATGCTGGTCGTCGCGAGCGACAGACCCGCGCCCGCCGAGAGCGCGATCGGGTTGTCGTAGGTGCCGATGATGGTCGCGCCGCTGGCATCCTTGGCCTGCACCGAGACGGCGGTGCCGGTGCCGCCGACCGGTGCGAAGGCATCGGCCAACGTCACCGTCAGGGAACCGACGATGCCGCCGAGGGTGAGCGGAACGGTCGTGTTGGCCGTGCCCGCGTTGATGGTCGCGACGAGCGATCCGCTCGAGAGCTTGTTGCCTCCGGCGTTGAGCGCGTCGTACGCGGTCACGACGAAGGTGTCGGATCCGGCGTTGGCCGGGACGACGATCGAGCACGACGTGCCGCCCGCAGTGGTCGAGCAGTTCGGCGAGGTCGGCGTCAGGTTCGCGACGACCGGCGCCAGCGGAGCCGCGGTGCCGTCCGTCTCGACGATCGAGACCGACATCGTGTTCGGGGAGACGTAGGCGGGCCGCTTGGTGCCGGCGCCGGTCGCCGCATCGGGGACGGTGATCGTGAACGCGGCCGCGCCGCGTCCGGGTCCGGATTGCACCGGCGCGTTCGGGCTCGCGGGCAGCGCGGAGTTCGAACCGCCTCCGCCGCAGCCGGTGGCCAGCACCGCGACCGCTAGGAGCGTCGCGGCAAGTCGAGTGTTCTGCATGTCGTCGCTCCTGTTAGTTGATCGGAATCGTGGTGGTGGAGACGGACACCGTGACGGAGGCCGTGCGGTTGAGCGCGTCGGTCACCGTGATGCCGGTGGTGCCGGCGCCGACGGCGGTCACCGTGAACGAGCCCGTGCCCGAAGCCGGCGAGACCGTCGCGACGTTCGCATCGTTGCCGGAGACCGTGAACGGACCGACGCCGCTCGCGCTGAACGTCTGCGTCTGGCCTGCGGCCGTGAACGTGAGGCTGGTCGGCGTCACGACGAACTGCGGCACCGGCGTCGGGGTCGGCGTCGGCGTGGGGGTCGGGGTCGGGGTCGGCGTGGGAGTCGGGGTGGGCGACGGCGTCGGGGTCGGCGTGGGCGTCGGCGACGGCGTCGGCGTGTTCGGAGCGATGCTCGGCGCCGGCGTCGGCGTCGATGCGCCCGCACTGATCGCGTAGAGCGCGAACGTGTACGACTGATTGGCGACCAGCGTGAACGCGCCCGGGTTCGAGGCGAACGTCAAGGTCTGTCCGTTGACGCTGCCGGGACCTTCGAAGCCGGTCTGCCATCCGAGCGACGGACGGAGCGGATCGTAGAGCGCCACGTAGTAGCTCGCGCCGCTCGGCAGGACGTAGCCGGCCGGCACGGTGATCGTGAGCGAGGGCGGGCTCGAGAGCGTCACGCCCGGACTGAACGCCATCTGAAGGTAGACGATCGGCGTGATCGCGCCGGCCACGGCCGCGCGCGCGATCTCGGTGCGATGCGCGACGTCGAGCGGCGGCAGGCCGGCGGGAGCGGCGCTGCTGACCGTCTCGTTGACGGTCGTGCCCGCGGCGATCGCGCCGGCGCTTGCCTGCAGTCCGACCGATACGGCGACCGGAGCGGCCGCCGGAGCGGCCAGCGTGACCGACGTCGCGGCCGGGACCGGGGCGCTCGTCGCCACGCTGAAGGGTGCGAACGTCGCAAGCGGCACCGGCGTCGGCGCGGTCGCGACCGGCGGAACGCTTCCGCCGCTGCTGCAGGCCGCGAGTCCGAGCGCGATCAGCGCTCCGGACACGGCGAAGACCCGCGCGTGTAGAGGGATCGGTTTCAAATCGTATACTCCATGGCGAAACAATGTTACCGCTCCACAAAATAGTAGAGCGGTTCGGCTCGAGCGGAAGTGTACTTGAACGGGATGAGAACGTCTATGCGAATTTGCGTAAACGCGTCGCTTTAATGCAAACCTTTTACAAATGTCTCGCCGATATGCGCGATAAGCAAGCGCGCGATCTCGCGATGGCCGCGCGCGTTGGGATGGAACGCGTCGTCCATCCACGCGGCAGGAACTTCGCCGTCGTCACCTTCCGACCAAGCGTCGAAGATATCGACCAGCGTCGCTTTATTTTGCGCGGCGACGTCGCGCGCCGCTTGGGCGTAAGCGGCGACGTGCGGAGCGCGCGTCGTCGCGTCCGCGGTGACGCCGGGCGGCGTCAGCACGATCGCGCGCGCGCCCTCCCGCGTCACCCGTCCGACGATCGCCGCGAGCGCCTCGCGATACGTCGACAAGCCGGAAGCGCCGCGGACCGCGTCGTTCGTGCCGAGCATCACCGCGACGGCATCGGGCCGGAAGCGCGCGACGCGCTCGTCGTAGCCCGCGAGCAGATCCTCCGCGAAGTTCCCCGAGATCGCCGTGTTCACGACGAAGTCGTGCGAGCGGCCCATCTGGTAACGGATCCACTCCTCGAAGAGCTGGGGATAGCTGCGAGCCTCGCCGATATGCGCCGCGCCCTGGGTGATGCTATCGCCCGTGAACAGCCACAGCATCCAAGCGTACTCCCGGAACGATCCCGTCCTGCGCGGCTTCGCCGGACGACAGTTCGATGACGTATCTGGCGGTGCCGCGCTCGAGCGGGATGTTCTCGTCGGGCATCGTGGGCGGGACGATCGGCACGCGCGCCGCGACGCTGCGGACCTTCCAATCGCTGCCGACGAAGACCATGTCGAGCGGGATCAGCGTGTCTTTCATCCAGAACGCGACCGGGCCGTCCTGGGGGAACACGAAGAGCATGCCGGTATGCTCGGGGAGCGCGGTCACGTCCATCAGGCCGATCTCGCGCTGCCGGTCGGTGTTCGCGACCTGGAGCGTCAGCGTCGCGGCCGGGGCCCGCACGGTCATCGTCGGCAGGTGCTGCGCGGGCGGCATCGCAGGCGCCGGCGTGGCCAGCGCGAGGAGCAGCGCCAGCTCACGCATCGGCGAGCGGGACCACGTCGTACCAGTTCTGCCCGCTCTTGACGGTCACTTCGAGCGGGACCGAGAGCGCGGCGGCGTGCTCCATCTGGTCGCGCACCAGATGCGCGGCGGCATGCAGCTGCGCGCGCGGCACCTCGAAGATCAGCTCGTCGTGGATCTGCAGGAGCATGGTCGCGTCGATCCCTCCGCTCGTCAGGGCCTTATCCAAGCGCACCATCGCGATCTTCATCAGGTCGGCGGCGCTGCCTTGTAACGGAGCGTTGGTCGCCTCGCGTTCCGCCGCGGCTCGCAGCATGTAGTTCCCGCTGGCGAGCCCGGGCATGTAGCGTCGCCGCCCGAACAGGGTCGAGACGTATCCGCGCTCCCGGCCTTCCTCTATAGTGCGGTCGATATAGGCGCGCACCGACGGGAAGCGCGCGAAGTAGGCGGCGGTCATCTCCTTGGCCTCGGCCCGTCCGATCTCCAGGCGCTGGGCGAGGCCGAAGTCCGACATGCCGTACAACAGGCCGAAGTTCACGCTCTTAGCGATCCGCCGCTGATTGTCGTCGGCCTTTCGGCCGGCAGGCACGTCGAAGATCTGGCGAGCGGTGAAATCGTGGATGTCCTGACCCTCTTCGAACGCGCTGCGCATGGCCTCGTCGCCCGAGAGATGCGCCATCAAGCGCAGTTCGATCTGGCTGTAGTCGGCGGCCAGCAGCACCCGGTCCTGGCCGCCGGCGACGAACGCCTTGCGGATCGTGCGGCCGAGTTCGCCGCGGACCGGGATGTTCTGCAGGTTCGGATTGGTGCTCGACAGGCGTCCCGTCGCGGTCGCGGTCTGGTTGAAGACGGTGCGCAGGCGGCCGTCCGCTTCGACCAGCGTCGGGATCACGTCGACGTAGGTGTTCTTGAGCTTCGTCACTTCGCGCCAGTCCAGCACCAGCGCGCAGATCGGATACTCGCGCGCCAGGCCGCCGAGGATCTCGACGCCGGTCGCCCAGCCGGTCTTGGTCTTCTTGCCGCCGGGGATCTGCAGCCGTCCGAACAGCACGTTGCCGAGCTGCTGCGGCGACCCGATGTTGAACGCTTCGCCCGCCAGGTCGTAGATCTGCTGCTGCAGGCCGCCGATGGTCGCGGCGATCTCGCCGCTCATCGCTCTCAGCGTCGGCACGTCGATGGCCACGCCGGCGCGCTCCATCTTCGCGAGCACGCCCGCGAGCGGCACCTCGGTCTCGCGATACAGCTCGAGCTGATCGCGCGCGGCCAGTTCTTCTCGCACGTGGTCCCGCAGGCGCAAGGCCGCATCGGCGAACGCCGCCGCGTCGTCGTCGAGCGCGACCCCCAGGAACGCGGACGCGGCCTCGCCGGCGTTCGCGAACGACTTGGACGGGTCGAGCAGATGCGCGCCGATCATCGGGTCGTCGGCGATCTCGCGCTCCGGCACGCCGCGCGCGGCGAGCGCGTGCGCCACCCGCTTGGCGTCGTACGCGATGCGCGGACGCTCGACGTCCCACGCGCGCTCGAAAGCGGCGCGCACGCCCTCGTGCTCCAACGCGGCGAGCGCGAACGAGAACCCGGTCGACGCCGCACCGGAGACGCCGAGCGCGTCGCCGGCGACCGCCACTGCGAGCGCGGGTGCGTTCGCGAGCGCGTCGAGGTCGGCGGCCAGCCGCTCGAACTCGGGCGGATCGGTCGACGCCACGTAGGAGCGGTACGAACCTTCGATGCGCGCGACCGTCGCGAAGAGCGGCATGTCGACCGGCGGCTGCAGTTTGTTGAGCAGCCCCTTGAACTCGAGTTCGGCGTAGAGCCGGTAGAGCGCGTCGTTGTCGGGCTGCGCGTAGCGGCTCGCATCCCAATCGAGCTTGACGTCGAGATCGTCCTTGATGATCGAGACGTCGCGACAGACCCGCGCCTGCTCGCCGAATCGCTCGACCAGACCTTGGAGTTTCGCGGTACCGGCGAGTTCCGGATGGGCCAGCAGGTTGTCGAGCGTGCCGGCGGCTTTGATCAGCTTGCTCGCGGTCTTCTCGCCGACGCCGGGGATGCCGGGCAGGTTGTCGGACGGATCGCCCTTGAGCCCGCGGTAGTCCGGCAGCTGCGACGGATTCAGATCGTAGCGCTCGCGGACGGCATCGGGCGTGTAGCGACCGAGATCGGTGATGCCGCGGCGCGTGGTCAGGATGGTGGTCGATTCGTCGACGATCTGGAGCAGGTCGAGGTCGCCGGTCACGACCACCGTCCGCTCGCCGTCCGCGCGCGCTTGCCGCGCCAGCGTCGCGATCACGTCGTCGGCCTCTTCGCCCTCGAACTCGACGATCGGGATGTCGAAGGCCGCCAGCACTCTGCGCACCAGCGGGAACTGCGAGCGCAGGTCGTCCGGCATGGCGGCGCGCTGCGCCTTGTAGTCCTTGAACATCGCGACCCGCGCGGCCGGCAGACCCTTGTCGAAGGCGGCGATCACGTGGGTCGGCTTCTCGTCGGCGATCAGCTTGGTCAGCATCATCGTGAATCCGTAGACCGCATTGATCGGCACGCCGGCCGACGTGGTCAGTCCCGGAAGCGCGAAGAACGCGCGATAGACCAGCCCGTACGTGTCGAGCAGCATGAGGCTCGTCGTGTCGTTCATCTCACCTCGATATTCGACGTCGCTGCGGTCACCCGCCCGTCGTCGTCGATCCGCAGGACCGAGAGGACGTAGCGCCCGGCTTCGGACGGCAGGGTCAGGTCGAATCCGGCGGCGGTCGCGCGTCCGACCTTCCAGGAGACGGCGCGCGAATCGGACTGGGCCAGCAACGCCTCCGGCGACGGCTGCGAGCGGCGCGCGAAGCCGAGCAGCGGCGCGTGCTGGCCGCTCGCGTCCACCCAGGGATGCCAGGTCGCATCGGCCGGTGCGCTCGAGACGGTCGAGGTGACGTCGACGTCGAGCATTCCGGGAGCGCTCTCGAAGGCCGCTCCGCCCGAGGGCGCGCCCCGGCTGACGCGGACGATCACCGTGCCGGCGCCGCCCGGCATCGGCACGGCCACGATCGCGCCCGGATGCATCGGGGCGCTCACGTCGCCGAACGCGCCGGCGATCGACCGGCCGGGTGCGTCGAGCGCGACCGGCGCGACGTTCCATTCGAGCGCGCCGTCCCGCACGAACGCCGCACCCGCGCGCACGGCGCCCGGCGCGTCGGCGACGCGGAAGGTCGCGCCGGCCGCGCCGTTCGCCGACGGCACGACCGCGAATTCCGCACCGAGCGCGTCTTCGAGTCCGAGCAGGACGTCGCCGACGGCGCCGGCGTCGGTCGCGCTGGCGCGCACGGTGTCGCCCGCGCGATAGAGCGCCCGATCGGTCGCGATCCGTACGCCGGCGCTGGAGTCGTCCGTGGACGCGTCGGCCTGCGACGCGACCTCGACCTGCGCCGCGTCGGCGGCGGTCGCGCCGTCGACCGTCGCGCTCGCGACGATCAGCGACGCGCCGAGCGACGCGTTCGCGAACGAACCGTGAGCGCGTCCGGCGGCGTCGAGATCGAGCTGCTGGCGCGCGACGTCGCTTCCGTGTCGGAGTTCGACCGTCACGCGCGCGGCCGGCACCGGCCGCCCGCTGGCGACGTCGGTCGCCGCGATCGAGAATCCGGCCGAGGTGCCGAGCGCGATGCGATCGCGGTCCGGCAGGACGTGCAGCGCGAAGCGTGCGGTCGGCACGATCACGCGCGTGTCGGCCGTCGCCGCGTCCGAGACGAGCCGCACGCCGTAGGTCGACGCGAGACCGTCGGTCGGATGCGGGATCGCGATGTCGGCGCGGCCGTCGACGCCGGTCGTCACCATCGCGTCGAGCCACGGGGTCACGCCCCAGGCGGTCGTCTCGTCGCCGCCGACGTGCGGCGAACGCACGATCGTCACGCGCACCGGGACGTTCGCGACGGCCACGCCGCCGCGCGTCGCCCGGACGCGCAGCGGCACGTCGGCGTCGGGCGGGCACGGACCGGTGCATTGCGCCGCGACGGCGAGCGCGAGTCCGGCCGCATTGCCGTCGACGTGCACGGTCGCGCCGCCGACGCCGCCGTCGGCGCTCGCCAGGATCGCGTAGTCGCCGGCGCGCGCGCCGTTCGGGATCGCGAACGACGTCGCGAACGCGCCGGCGGCGTCCAGCGCCACGTTCGTCTGGGCGATCAGCGCCGGCCCGTCGCGCAGCGCGATCTGGGCGCTGCCGCTCGCGGCGCGCAGCGACGTCCCGCGCCGGGTCCGCACGAAGCCGGCGACGCGCACCGCATCCCCGGCGTGGACGACGGCCGAATCGGTGCGCAACGCGACGATCGTGCCGGGGAGCGGCGCCTGCGGCAGCGGCGAGACGAACGCGTAGCTGGCGCCCCACTGCGCGAGCGCGAAGACCGGACGCGGTCCCGACGCAGGCGTCCAGCGCACCAGCCCGTGCGCGTCGGTGAAGCGCGTCTCCAAGCGCGCGCCCGTGAGGAACTGCACGCGCATCTTCGGCAGCGCCCGGCCGGTGCCGAGGTCGGCCGCGTAGAGCGTCAACTCGGCGGGCGTCTGCTTCACGAGCAGGCCGACCCGGGTGCGATTGATCCAGACCTGTTCGGCGGCGTTGCCGCGCCGCGCCTCGACGACGAAGAAGCCCTCGCGCGACCCGAGCGGCACCGCGACTGTGCTGGTCTGGTATTGGTAGCCGCCGGGAGGCGTGAAGCGCCAGGTCGCTACCGGTCTGCGTTTGGAGGTATCCACCGCGCGGGAGCGCGCGTTCGAGCCGGCCGTCACCACGTCCGCCGGGTCGACCTGATAGACCGCGAAGTCGACCTCGGCGCTCGAATAGGTGTCGAGACGGACGGCGGCCGGCTTCCACGGGACGTTTGAATCGGGCGCGTACAGGGCAAAGTACGCGTCCAAGGTATGCAGATCGACGATCGGTCGCGCGGCTTCGGCCGTCGCGACGACGACCAGCAGCATGGCGACCCCGTAGATCGCCAGGCGAATCGCACGGAACATGGGTCCGGCCAGATTCGACGGGCCATACCGCATCGCTTGCCTAATAGAACGAAGCAATGACCACACATTTCCTGCGCGCCATCACCCCCTTCGCCCTGGCCCTGGCCTTCGCGGTCCCGGTCCACGCCGCCACGCCGGCGCCCAAGCCCTCGATCAACTTCTCGAAGGTGCCCTTGCACACCGAGTTCGTGGTCGAGGTCAACAAGAAGGGCCAGATCGTCCGCGTCAAGTCCGGCAAATCGACGCCGAACTACACCTACAACGCGCAGACCTACGGCAACGTCCTGCAGATGTGGATCCGCCACCCCGACGGAACCGCCCAGGTCGGGCTGTACCGCGTCAGCTACGACTACGACCCCAAGACCCACAACATCCACCGCGGCATCGCGCTGGTCAAGGCGGGCGGCAACTGGGGCGACAAACAGGGAGCGGCCGATCAGATGATGGAGATCTTCCGCAAGAACGAATCGAAGGGCGCGACCCGGCCGAACCTGCCGTCGCTCAACGCGATCACCGGCGCTTCGTCGACGCCGACGCCGAAGCCCTAACGCCGCAAGGGGGCGGACCGATGCGCTACGTCAGTTACTACGACGACCGTGGCGACGTCCGGCCCGGATTCGTCGACGGCGATCGCATCCGCGAGATCGACGCGCCGACTCTGCGCGCGTACGTCGCGCTTCCGCCGGCCGAGCGCGCCGCTCGTCACACCGGTCGCGATCGCGCGCTCGGCGGCGCGCGCCTGGCGGCGCCGATCGAACCGCCGCGCAACGTGGTGTGCGTCGGCCGCAACTACCTCGAACACGCCAAGGAAGGCGCGGCCGCGCTCGGGGTCGACCTGAAGCTGCCCGACGTGCCGACCTTCTTCACCAAGGCGACCACCGCGATCGCCGGCCCGGACGCGGACCTGCATCTGCAGGCGCGCGTCTCGCCGCACTACGACTTCGAAGCGGAACTGGCGGTGGTGATCGGCGCGCGATGCAAGGACGTCGACGAAGCGCGCGCGCTCGACGCGGTCTTCGGCTACACGTGCCTCAACGACATGACCGCGCGCGACCTGCAGCGCGCGCACGGCCAATGGTTCAAGGGCAAGAGCCTCGACGAGACCTGCCCGATCGGCCCGTGGATCGTCGACGCGGCAGAACTCGGCGATCCGCAGACGCTCGGCATCGCGATGCACGTCAACGGCGTCGAGAAGCAGCGCAGCACGACCGCGCAGATGATCTTCTCCGTCGCGCGCATCATCGCGGAGTTGAGCCGGGGCGCGACGCTGCTGCCCGGCGACGTGATCGCGACCGGAACGCCGGAAGGCGTCGGCTTCGCGCGCACCCCGCCCGAATGGCTGGCCGACGGCGACCGCCTCGAGGTCACGATCGACCGCATCGGCACGCTCCGCAACACCGTGAGGATCGAATGACGTTCAAACGTATCGGCACCGCCCTCGCCGCCGCCGGCCTGTTGGCGACCCCGCTCCCGTCGCACGCGGCCTCCGCGCCGGTCCCGTCGCTCGCGACGTCGTACGCGCAGTTCGGGTTCGACCTGCTGCGCGTCGTCCGCGCCGAGCAGCCGAAGACCAACGTGTTCGTCTCGCCGGCCGGCATCGCGGTCGCGCTCGCGCTGGCCGCCGATGGCGCGCGCGGAGCCACGCGCGACGGCATCCTGCGCACCATCCACGCGAGCGGCTCTCCGTCCGCGATCGACGCGGCCAACGCCGCCCTCGCGGCCGAGATCGCCAAGACGACGTCCGTCAAACTGGCCATGGCCAACGCCCTGTGGCTGCAGACCGGGTTCGTCGTCAAGCCGCAGTTCGTCACGGTCGCGCGACGGGCGTTCGGCGCGCAGGTCGGAAATCTCGACTTCCGCCGGCCGGGCGCCGCCGGCGTGGTGAACGCGTGGGCCAAAGCGCACACGGACGGGCTGATCCCAAAGGTCCTGGACACGATCGACGCGTCGACCGTCGTGATGATCGCCAACGCGATCGCCTTCGACGGGAAGTGGACGCTCCCGTTCGACAAAGCGGCGACCAAACCGCACGCCTTCGACGCCGGGCGCGCGACGCCGGCGAACGTCCAGATGATGTATAGCACCGCACAGTACGCCTATGCCGAGAGCGACGGCGTGCAGACCATCCGCCTGCCCTACGCGGACAGATCGTTCGCGATGTACGTGGTGCTGCCCAAGGACGCCGCCACGCTCGATGCCTTCGTGGCCGGCGCGACGCCGGCGCGCTTCGACGCGCTGCGCGCCGGTCTGCAGACGCAGAAGGGCACCATCGGCCTGCCGCGCTTCCACATCGCATTCGCCGCCCAGCTCAACGGCGCGCTCTCCAAGCTCGGCATGGCGCAGGCCTTCCAGCATGACGCCGACTTCGGCGCGATCCACGCCGCGCCGCCGGCGCTCGCGATCGGCGACGTCCGGCACGCCTCGTACCTCAACGTCGACGAGGCCGGCACGCAGGCAGCGGCCGTGACCACCATCGGGATCCGCACGACCTCGGTCCAGGTCGAGCCGCCGCCGTTCACCATGATCGTCGACCGCCCGTTCGTGGTCGCCATCCGCGACGAGAAGAGCGGGCAGCTGCTCTTCCTCGGCGCGATCCAAGACCCCGAGTGATCCTGGGCGCGCTGATCTGGCTGGCCGTGGCCGGCCTCGTCGCGATCGGTGCCGGAGCGATCCTCGCGCCGGTCGCGCTCTCGCGCCTCTACGGCGCGCCCGTCACCGCGCCGAGCGCGATCGTCTACGTGCGCGCCGCCGGCGTCCGGGACGTCCTGATCGCCATCGTCCTGGCGGTCGCGCAGATGCACGGCAGCGCTCCGGTCGTGACCGCGGCGTTGGCTGCAGGCGCGCTGCTCGCGCTGGCCGACTTCGTGCTGACGCTCGGCGCCGCCGGCCGGCGCTTCCGCCCCGAGCATCTCTCGCACCTCGCCGGCTTCGCGGGCTTCGCCGTCCTCGTCTACCTTTCGACGCGAGCGTAACCGCAGGTTTCGCTTCCATAGCGCGGAAACCGCGCAACGTATGATCGTAGCCGTTTCGCGGGAGGCGGCGTCGGGCGAACGTCGCGTCGCGCTGGTTCCCGAGACCGTTGCTAGACTCGTCAAAGGCGGTGCGACCGTCAAGGTCGCGCGCGGCGCCGGAGAACGCGCCGCCTTTCCCGATGCCCTCTACGCGCAGGCCGGAGCGTCGCTCGTCGACGATCCGGCCTCGCTCGTCTCCGACGCCGACGTCATGCTGTGCGTCGGCCGTCCCGCCGACGCGCTCCTCGCCGCGATGAAGCCGGGCGCGGCGTTGATCGGCTTCCTCTCGCCGTTGGGCGACGCGCCGTACGTCGCCAAACTCGCGCAAAGCGGTGCCACCGCGTTCGCGATGGAGATGATCCCGCGCATCACGCGCGCGCAGTCGATGGACGCCCTCTCGTCGCAGAACAACATCGCCGGGTACAAGGCCGTCCTGCTCGGCGCCAGCTACCTGCCGAAGTTCTTCCCGATGCTGACCACCGCGGCGGGGACGATCCCGCCGGCTAAGGTGCTGGTGCTCGGCGCGGGCGTCTCCGGGTTGCAGGCGATCGCGACCGCGCGGCGTCTCGGCGCCGTCGTCACCGGCTACGACGTGCGCGCGGCCGCGCGCGAACAAGTCCAGTCGCTCGGCGCGTCGTTCCTCGAGTTCGAGATCGGCGACGCCGAAGGCACCGGCGGCTACGCCAAAGAGCTGACCGCGGAGCAGGCCGACGCGCAGCGCCGCTTCATGGTCGAGAACATCGGCAAGAACGACGTCGTCATCACGACGGCGCTGGTGCCCGGCAAGAAAGCCCCGCTGCTGGTCACCGACGACGCCGTCGCCGCGATGGCGCCGGGCTCGGTGATCGTCGACTTGGCCGCCGAGGCGGGCGGCAACTGTTCGCAGACCAAGCCGGGCGAGGTCGTCACCTCGGCCAACGGCGTCACCATCGTCGGCACGACGAATCTTCCGTCGAGCATGCCGTACCACGCCAGCCAACTGTACTCGCGCAACGTGTTCGCGCTGCTGACGCCGATGGTCAAGGACGGCGCGTTCGCACCCGACTTCGACGACGAGATCGTCAGGGGTGCGTGCATCGCCCGCGGCGGCGAATCCAAGGTAGGAGTCTGATCGTGGACATCAACGCCTTTCTCGGTCTGCTGACCGTCCTGGTCCTGGCGATCTTCGTCGGCTTCGCGGTCATCTCGAAGGTGCCGACGACGCTGCACACGCCGCTCATGTCGGCGACCAACGCCATCCACGGCGTGGTCGTGATCGGCGCGATGGTGGCGGCGGCCGCGCTCTACGAGCACGGCGCCCCTGCGGGTTGGCTGCAGGTCGCGGCCACCGTCGCCGTCACGCTCGGCGCGATCAACGTGTTCGGCGGCTTCGCCGTCACCGAGCGGATGCTGCAGATGTTCAAGCGGAAGGAGACGCCGTAGTGAGCGTGCTGACGATCGTCGGCGCCGTCGGCGACCTGGTCGCGATCGCGTGCTTCATCCAAGGTCTGATCCTGCTCAACGCGCCCGCGACCGCGCGATCCGGCAACCGGTTGGCGATGGCCGGGATGGCGATCGCGCTGGTCTTCGCGGCGTGGCAGACGCTCGGCGCCGCGGCGCTGCCGATCGTGATCGGCATCGTCGTCGGGGGCGCCATCGGCGTGGTCGCGGCGATGCGGGTGAAGATGACCGCGATGCCGCAGATGGTCGCGCTCTACAACGGCGCCGGCGGCGGCGCGGCGGCGCTCGTCTCGACGGTCGAGTTCTACCACATCCTCGGCACCGCCGCCGAAGGCGATCCGGTCGTGCGCGTCTCGCTCGTGCTCTCCGCGATCATCGGCTGCATCTCGTTCACCGGCTCGATCATCGCGTTCCTCAAGCTGCAAGAGCTGATGACCGGACGGCCGATCACCTATCCCGGCCAGCAAGTCGTCAACGCACTCGTCGCCCTGGCGGTCGCGGCGCTGGCGGTATGGCTGGTCGGCTTCGACGGCGCGACGACGTGGTGGTGCTTCCCGCTGCTGCTCGTGCTCGCGTGCGGTCTGGGCACGCTCTTCGTGCTGCCGATCGGCGGTGCGGATATGCCGGTCGTCATCTCGCTGCTCAACTCGTTCACCGGACTCGCGGTCGCGATCACCGGCTTCGAGATCGGATCGACCCTGCTCATCATCTGCGGCGCCCTGGTCGGTGCGAGCGGCACGCTGCTCACGGTGCTGATGGGCAAGGCCATGAACCGGCCGCTGACCAACGTGCTGTTCGGGGCGTTCGGCTCCGGCGGCGGCAGCGAGCCGGCCGGTGGCGCCGGGGGCGGACCGCAGAACGTCAAGAGCACGAGCGCCGACGACGTCGCGATCATGCTCGCGTACGCGCAGAAGGTGATGATCGTGCCGGGCTACGGCATGGCGGTCGCGCAGGCCCAGCACAGCGTCAAAGCGCTGGCCGATCAGCTGGAGAAGCGCGGCGTCAAGGTCAGCTATGCGATCCACCCGGTCGCGGGCCGGATGCCCGGCCACATGAACGTGCTGTTGGCCGAAGCGAACGTGCCCTATCCGGCGCTGCTCGACATGGAGGACGCCAATCCCGAGTTCACCACCACCGACGTGGCGCTCGTGATCGGCGCCAACGACGTCACCAATCCGGCCGCGCGCAACGTCACCAGCTCGCCGATCTACGGCATGCCGATCCTCGACGTCGACAAGGCCAACAACGTGATCGTGCTCAAGCGTTCGATGCGCTCCGGCTTCGCCGGCATCGAGAACCCGCTCTACGAGCTGGACAACACCTCGATGCTCTTCGGCGACGCCAAGGCCAGCGTCGACGAACTCACCGCCGCGGTGAAAGCGCTCTGATGGCACGCCAGAACGTCTCCAGCGAATCTCCGTGGGAAGATGTGGTCGGCTATTCGCGCGCAGTGCGGATCGGACGCTACCTCGCGGTCGCGGGCACCACCGCGCCCGGCGACGGCGCCTACGAGCAGGCGAAGAACGCGCTCGCCAAGATCGGCGTCGCCCTCAAGCAGGCCGGGGCCTCGTTCGAGGACGTGATCCGCACGCGGATGTTCGTGACCGACATCACCCAGTGGGAGGCGGTCGGCCGCGCGCACGCCGAGATCTTCGCCAAGATCAAACCGGCCGCGACCATGGTCGAGGTCAAGCAGCTGATCGGCAAGGACATGCTCGTCGAGATCGAGGTCGACGCGATCGTGAAGAAACGCTCGTGATGGGCGTGCTCGAGCGCGTCGAGTTGCGCGTACGCGATCCGCTCCGCGCCAAGGCCTTCTACACGCTGCTGCTCGGCAGGCTCGGACATGGCGGCCGCGGCGAACGCGACGACTGGGCCGCCTTCTGGAACGACCATGCCGACGCCGGTGATTGGTTCGCATTCGCCGAGGATGCCGAGATGATCCCCGGCACCGCCCGCGTCGCGCTGCGCGCCGATCGCCGCGACGACGTCGACCGCGTCGCCGCGCTGCTCCGCGAGATCGGCGCGAAGAACCTCGAAGGCCCCGCCGACGCTTGCGGCTCGAACTACTACGCCGTCTTCTTCAACGACCCGGACGGGAACCGCGGCGAGGTCTCCTTCGTCACGCGACCGTGATGCCGTTCGCTCAGCCGATCCGTTCGTGACGTTCGTGGGCGTCGCGCGAGAGGAACGCCAGCACCAGCAAGATGACGGGATAGGCGATGTCGCCGATCCATAAGATGGGGCCGGCGTTGTTGGGCGCGTAGTTGTGGGCGACGAGCATCTCCTGGAGGTGCTGGGCGGCGGCGGCGAGCAGGAAGATCGCGGTCGCGACCGTCACCGCCAGGCGCATCTCGTAGCCGCGCCAGAGCGAGATGATCGCGACGGTGCCGATACCGATCGAGAACCAGCCGAGTTCGTACTCGAACGGGCTCTGGGCCCAGCCGATGCTGGGCGCGACGATGTTGCCGAAGTACGCGTGCATCACGCCGTTGTAGACCATCCCGATGCCCATCGCGTAGAAGAGCGTCTCGCCCCACACGACGTACGGCGCCGTCACCACCCGCCGGGCGAATTTCGCGCGCCGCACCTTCACGATCGCGGTGATCACGCCGACCGGGAAGAGCCACAGAAACGTGTTGCCGAGGATCCACGAGATGACCGACGCGATGCCCATGTTGCTCCTTACGGTTTCAAACCCCACGCCGATGCGTTCCAGGTCGGTAAGAACGGATTCGGCGCGAAGCCGCTCACCCGCGTGCGATACGCGTAGATGTAGTACGCGTTGAAGAGATAGAGGACCGGCACCTCGTCGGCCACGATCCGGCCGATCTTGCCGTAGAGCGTCTTGCGCTCGCTCTGCGTCGTGGCGACCAGCGCCTGCTTCTCCAAAGCGTCGACGCGCGGGTCGCACCAGCGCATGTAGTTGGACGCACCGCCGCAGCCCAGCACGGACGAGTCGTCCGGATCGGCGCCCATCGTGAACGGCACGTAGGCCACGTCGAACGCGCCCGACGCGAGCGCGCCCGTCTTCGGCAGGAACAGCTGCGCGTTGCTGATCGACTTGAGGGTCACGTCGAAGCCGCGCGCTTTGAGCTCGGACTGCGCGAAGGTCGCGACCCGCACGCCGGTCGTGGTCTCGGGGAATTGCACGTAGAGCAGGGTCAGACGCTTGCCGTTCTTCTCGCGGATCCCGTCCGGGCCGCGCTTCCAGCCGGCCGCATCGAGCAGCGCGTCGGCGGCCTTCGGATCGAAGCCGGGCTCCTTGACCTGCGGATCGTACGCCCACGAGAACTGCGGCTGCAGCATGTCGGTGACCGGGTAGGCCCCGCGCGTGATCTTCTGCGAGATGGTCGCGCGGTCGATCGTCATGGCGAGCGCGCGACGTACCCTGCGATCGTCGAGCGGCGGATGCTTCGTGTTGATCACCAAACCGGCGACCACCGAGGTCGCGGTGTGCGCGTAGGCGATCGCGGTATTGCCCTTGAGGTTCTCTTGCTGGACCGGCGCGATCAGGTTCCAATCGATCGTGCCGGATTGCAGGAGCACCAGATTGGTCTGCGGATCCGGGACGAACTTGATGTCGAGCGTCGGGATCTTCGGCTGGCCGCGCCAGTACGTCGGATTCGCCTTGTAGCGCAAGCCGTCGCCGCGGTGCCACCAGACGAACGTGAACGGACCGTCGCCGACCGATGGCGCCGCGTTGAAGGCCGCCTGCGCGAGCGGTTCTTGCTTGCGCAGCACGTGGGCCGGCAGCACGAACTGGGGCGCGAACCCGTAGGAGAAATACGTGAGCACCGCCGGCGCCCAGGCGTGCTTCAAATGGAAGACGACCGTATGCGCGTCTCTGGCGGTGGCCGCATCGATCAGGTCGTAGCCCTCGTGCGAGCGGACCGGATTGTTCGGGTCCAGGATCGCATGCAGGGTGTAGAGCACGTCGGCGGCGGTGACGGGCACGCCGTCGCTCCAGCGGACGTTCGGGCGCAGGCGATAGACGATCGTCCGGCCGTCGGCCGAGACGCCGCCGTTCGCGCGGGTCGGGATGATCGAGAGCAGGCCGGGGACCGGGCGGCCTTTGCCGTCCAGGTCGACGAACGGCTCGAAACTCAGGCGGGCGAGTTGCTGCTCGACCGACGCGGCGTCCTGATGGAGGAAGAGCGGATTGAGGTTCGAGGGATCGGCCGCCAGGTCGAACCGCATGGCGTGCGGGTCGGCGGCACCGCCGCCGCCGGCGCAGGCTCCCAGGCCGAGCAGGGCCGCCAGGGCCAGGGCACGTCGAACCGTTGCTACGCTCACCCGGGCCCCTTATGGCCCAGGGCCGCCGAGTCCGTCCCGCCCCTAGCCATCCCCGAACAAACGAGGTATACTGTCCTTTGGAAAACGAACGTTTTTCGAACTGTGGTAGGTATCTCCGAATGATTAATCGCTCCGAACCCTCCGAACTGGACGAGCTGGACCTCTGCCTGCTGGATGCCCTCCAGCGCAACGCGCGCTCGACCTTCGCCGAACTCGGAATCCTGGTCGGGCTCAAGCCGCCCGCCGTCCACGATCGGGTGAAGCGTCTCGAAGCGCGCGGCTTCGTGCGCGGGTACGCCGCCCAACTCGACGCCAAGCGGCTCGGCTACGAGCTGATCGCATTCGTCAGCTGCTACACGACGCCGGACTGCGCGTACGAACCGTTCATGAGCGCGCTCGGTGCGATGCCCGAAGTCGTCGAGATCCACAGCGTCGCCGGCGAAGAGGCCTACATCTGCAAGGCGATGACGCGCTCGACCCAACATCTCGACGATCTGCTCTCGCGCCTCAAGGTCGTGCCCGGGATGGCGCGCACCAAGACCACCATCGTGCTCTCGTCGCCGTTCGAACGCGGCGGCATCCCGGTCGCGCTGTGAGCGTGACGTTCGAACGCCCGCACGCGCTCGGCACGCACCGCGTGATCGAGCCCGCCGGCGCGATGCCGCAGAGCGCCTGGAAGATCGACAGCACGCCGGTCGCCTGCGAGAACGAGATCCTGTGCGAGGTCGAGACCCTCAACATCGACTCTGCCTCGTTCAAGCAGATCGCCGACGCCGAGGGCGGCGACGCCGCCAAGATCGCCGCGCACGTCGAGCGCATCATCCGCGAGCGCGGCAAGCAGCACAACCCGGTGACCGGGTCGGGCGGCATGTTCATCGGCCGCGTGCTCGAGGTCGGCCGCGCGCTGCGCGGCGTCGACGTCGCGCCCGGCGACCGCATCGCCTCGCTGGTCTCGCTCACCCTCACGCCGCTGCATCTCGAGTCGATCGAGCGCGTCGACGTCGCGACCGGACGCATCTGGGTCAAGGCCAAGGCGATCCTCTTCGCGAGCGGGCTGTGGGCCAAACTGCCGGCCGATATCGACGAGAACGTGGCGCTCGCGGTGCTCGACGTCGCGGGCGCGCCCGCGCAGGTCAAGCGCATGGTCAAGCCCGGGCACACGGTCGTGGTGATCGGCGCCGACGGCAAGAGCGGCATGCTGTCCTGCGCGCAGGCGAAGGTGCGTGCCGGCGCGAGCGGACGGGTGATCGGGGTGGTGCCCGACCTGGCGACGCCGTCGGCGAGATTGCTGATGACGGCCGGCCTGGTCGACGCGCTGGTCTCGTCGGACGCGCGCGACGCGCTCGGCACCAGCGCCGCGGTCGCCGCCCAAGCGCCCTCGCTGGCCGACGTCGTCGTCAACTGCGTCAACGTGCCGGGCACCGAACTGGCCTCGATCCTGTGCGCCAAGGACGACGCGATCGTCTACTTCTTCTCGATGTCGACCTCGTTCACGGCCGCGGCGCTCGGCGCCGAGGGCGTGGGCAAGGACGTCACCATGATCGTCGGCAACGGCTACTGCAAGGGCCACGCCGACACCGCGCTGCAGACGCTGCGCGAGAACCCCGCCATCCACGCCTATTTCGACGCGAAATACATCCAGGGAGCCGTTTGACCATGACCGCCATCGCGCACAAAAAACCGCCCGTGAGCGACGACGTCCTCGCCTACCGGAACGTCAAGGAAGGCGAGTTCTGGCGCCACGTCCCCGCGTATCGCGATATCGACGAAGCGACCTTCATGGATCACCTCTGGCAGCAGAAGCACTCCGTCAAGACGCCGGAAGAACTGCTCGAGACGATCAAGGGCGTCTGCTCGCCCGAGTTCTTCGCCGACGTGGCCGAGGGTTTCGCGAAGGCGCCGATGGCCGTCCGCGTCTCGCCGTACGCGATCTCGCTGATCGACTGGAACGATCCGATCAACGATCCGATCCGCCGGCAGTTCGTCCCGGTCGCGTCGTCGCTGCTCCCCGACCACCCGCGTCTGACGCTCGATTCGCTCCACGAACAGGACGACTCGCCGGTGCCGGGCCTGGTGCACCGCTACGTCGACAAGGCGCTCTTCCTCCCGCTCAACGTCTGCCCGGTCTATTGCCGGTTCTGCACGCGTTCGTACGCGATCGGCCCGGACACGGAGAACGTCGACAAGGTCTCGCTGGCCAAGACGCCCGCGCAGTGGCAGGACGCGTTCGCGTACATCGCCGAGCGCCCCGAACTCGAAGACATCGTCATCTCGGGCGGCGACACCTACCAGCTTCCGCCCAAGAACATCGAGCTGATCGGCAACGCGCTGCTGGACATCCCGCACGTACGCCGGATGCGGTTCGCGACCAAAGGGCCGGCCATCATGCCGATGAAGATCATCACCGACACCAAATGGCTCGACGCGATCACCCAGGTCGTCGATCGCGGGCGCACGCTCGGCAAGGACGTCGTCCTGCACACCCACTTCAACGCCCCCGAGGAGATCACGGGCATCACGGTGCGCGCCATGCGGATGCTCTTCGAGCGCGGCATCTTCGTGCGCAACCAGTCGGTCCTGATCCGCGGCGTCAACGACACGCCGGAGCGCATGCAGCTGCTCGTCAAACGTCTGGGGATGATGAACGTCCACGCCTACTACGTGTACATGCACGACATGGTCAAGGGCGTCGAGGAGCTGCGCACCACCATCCAGACCGCGACCGACATCGAGAAGTTCGTCCGCGGCAGCACGGCCGGATTCAACACGCCGACCTTCGTGTGCGACGCGCCGGGCGGCGGCGGAAAACGCGACGTGCACTCGTACGAGTACTACGACCGCACCAACGGCATCGCGGTCTACGCGGCGCCGAGCGTGAAGCCGGGCAAGGCGTTCCTGTACTTCGATCCGATCGACCGGCTCGTCCCCGAGGCGCAGGCGCGCTGGGCGGTCCGCGAGATCGCCGATCAGATGATCGCCGAAGCCCTGCGCAATGCCGGCGTCGGCGAACAGGCGCTGGTCACGGCTTAGCCGCCGGCCTTCTTCGCCTTTCGGCCCTGCTTCTCGAACCACGCGACGATCGCGTCGCGGTGGTCGCCTTGGATCTCGACCACGCCGTTCTTGGCCGTGCCGCCCGAGCCGCACAGCCGCTTGAGCTGCTTGGCGACCTCGGCGATCTCGCGTTCCGCGAGGCCGGTCACGACGCTCGAGACGCCGCCGCGGCGCGGCGCGCGCGCGACCCGCACGACGCCGTCGTCGGGGATCGCGTTGTGCTGCTTCTGTTGCGGCCGATCGCGCTTCGGCTCCGCCAGCATCCCGGCATCGCTCGAGTAGACCAGCCGGCGGTTGTCGTCGGCCATGCCGCGAGGTGCTATCGCCCGGCGAAGCGTACCTGCTTGTCGTCATGAAACGTATCGCGGTCTTCTGCGGCGCGCGCGGCGGGCGCGGCGACGCCTACCTGCCGCTCGCGGCCGAGGTCGGCTCCGAACTCGCGCGACGCGGCATCGGCGTCGTGTTCGGCGGCGGAAAGGTCGGCATGATGGGAGCGCTGGCGGACGCCGCGCTCGCGGCCGGCGGCGAGGTCGTCGGCGTGATCCCGGCGTCCCTCGCGACCGTCGAGATCGCCCATCGCGGCGTCACCGCGCTGCACGTCGTCGAGACGATGCACGAACGCAAGGCTCTGATGGCGGACCTGAGCGACGGCTTCATCGCGCTGCCGGGCGGATTCGGCACGATGGACGAGTTCTTCGAGATCGTCACCTGGCGACAGCTCGGCATCCACGAGAAGCCGGTCGGCCTCCTCAACTACGAGGGCTACTACGACCGGCTGATCGCGCTCTTCGACGCGATGCTCGACGACGGCATGGTGCTGCGCCGCACGCGCGAACTGCTGGCCACCGCGCCCGACATCGCCGGACTGCTCGCGAGCATGCGCTAGCGTGGCCGGAATCCGCACCGCGATCCCGTCCGACGTCCCGGACCTGGTCGCCATCATGGCGCAGACGCCGTGGGAGAAGACCGCCTTCCTGACCGCCGCGGTGATCAATGACGAGGTGGCGGCGATCGACGAAGGCGCCGGGGCGATCGCGTTCGTCGCGTGGAATCGCGAGTTCTTCGGCAAGCCCTTCGTCTGGCTGGTCGCCGTCGCCGCGCACGCGCGGCGGCAAGGGTTGGCGACGCTGCTGCTCGCTCACGTCGAACAGGCCTGCCGCGGCACGCGCGTCTACACCTCGACGAATGCGTCGAACGCCGCGATGCACGCGCTGCTCTTCAAGCAGGGCTACGTGCGTCGCGGCGAACTCGACCTCGATCCCGGCGATCCCGAGATCTTCTACGCCAAGGACGTCCCCTAGAAGTCCGCCGGGACCGTCACGTCGAGGTTCTTCACCAGGAACGCGTAGACGTCGGCCCACTCGTTGATGGTCATCGAGATCGGCGCGCCGCCGCCGTGGCCGGACTTGCTCTCGACCCGGAGCAGGACGGGCGCGTCGCCGGTCTGCGCGGCCTGCATGGCGGCCGTGTATTTGAACGAATGCGCCGGGAAGACGCGGTCGTCGTGGTCCGCCGTCATCACGAGCGTCGGCGGATAGGCCTGCGGCTTGACGTTGTGGAGTGGCGAATATGCGTAGAGGGTCTTGAACTGCTCCGCACTGCAGGTCGAACAGCCGTAGTCGCTGATCCAGCCGTGCCCCACCGTGAATTTGTCGAACCGGAGCATGTCCATCACGCCGACCTGGGCGACCACCGCGCCGAACAGGTCCGGCCGCTGGTTCTCGACGGCACCCATCAGCAGGCCGCCGTTCGAGCCGCCGTTGATGGCGAGCTTCGGCGTCGAGGTGTACTTGTTCGCGATCAGGTATTCGGCGGCCGCGATGAAATCGTCGAAGACGTTCTGCTTGTTCGCGAGCATGCCGCCCTGGTGCCAGGCCTCGCCGTACTCCGAGCCGCCGCGGATGTTGGCGACGGCGTAGATGCCGCCCATATCCATCCAGGTCGCCCGCGTCGTGGAGAACGACGGCGTCATGGCGATGTCGAAGCCGCCGTAGCCGTAGAGGATCGCCGGATTGCTCCCGTCGAGATTGACGTCTTTCCGGAACGAGATCATCATCGGCACGCGCGTGCCGTCCTTGCTCGTATAGAACACCTCTTTGGTCGTATAGCGGCTGGCGTCGAACGCGATCTTCGGCTTGCGGTAGACCTGGCTCTTGCCCGTCGCGATGTCGTACGCGTAGGTGACCGGCGGCGACGTGTAGCCGGAGTAGGAGTAGTAGACGGTGCGGTCGTTCGGCCAGCCGTCGAAACCGCTCGCCGTGCCGAGTCCGGGCAGGGCGACGTCGCGGACGAGCCGTCCGCGATAGTCGTAGACCTTGACCGCCGAATGCGCGTCGATCAGATAGTGCGCGAAGAGCCGGTGACCGGCCGTCGACACGCCTTGCAGCGCCTGCTTCGCCTCGGGGATGACGGTCGTCAGCGTCGCCGGGGAGGTAAGATCGAGCGCCACGATCTTGGTGTTCGGCGCGTCGCGGGTGGTCGTGAAGAGGAAGTGCGTGCCGACATTGTCGACGTAGCCGTACTGCGCGTCGCGCTTGACGAAGAGCGGGTGGACCGGCCGTCCGGCTTCCATACGGTCGACGTAGTAGACGTCGTTGTTGATGCTGGATCCACCCGAGACGTAGATCAGGACGTAGCGGCCGTCCAAGGTGACGAACGCGCTGTTGTACTCCTGCGGATGCGCCGGATTGGCGAAGAACACCGTGTCGGCCGACTGCGGCGTCCCGAGCTTGTGGAAGTAGACCGTCTGCCCGGAGAGCGCGCCTTTGAACGTCTCGCCGGCTTTGGGCTCGGGATAGCGCGAGTAGTAGAAGCCGCTGTCGTCCTTGAGCCAGGCGGCGTCGGAGAACTTGCTCCAGGACAGCGTGTCGGGGAGATCCTTGCCGGTCCCGACGTCGCGCACGTGCCAGGTGAGCCAGTCCGATCCCGATGTCTGCGTGGAGTAGGCCATGTACTTCGCGTCGTTCGTGGTTGCCGTCGACCCGAGCGAGACGGTGCCGTCGGCGCTGAGCGTGTTCGGATCGAGCAGCACGCGCGGCTTGCCGTGCGGACCCTTCATCGTGTAGAGCACCGACTGGTTCTGGAGCCCGGAGTTGTAGTAGTAGAAGTACTGGTCGCCGACGTGCGACGGCGCGCCGATCTTCTCGTAGTTCGCGAGCGAGCGCAGGTGCCGCGCGATCGCCGCGCGCTGCGGGATCGCGTCCAGATAGGAGCGCGTCAGCGCGCCTTCGGCCGCGACCCAGGCGACCGTCTGCGGCGAATCGATGCTCTCGAGCCAGCGGTACGGGTCGGGCACGACCGTTCCGAAATAGGTATCGGTCACGTCGCCTTTCGGCGCCGGCGGATAGGCGAACGTCCCCGCGGCGAACGCGGTACCGGGAAGGATGAGAGCCGCCAACGCGGCACAGGCAACGACCAATCGCTTCATGCGCGATGGCTACAGCGGCACGGAGCCCTTTCCCTACAGCAGCGGCTGCTCGCGCGACTCCAGGGCCAGCAGCATGCGCTTGTTCTCCAGGCCGCCGCCGTAGCCGGTCAGGCTCCCGTCGGCGCCGATGATCCGGTGGCACGGGATCACGATCGAGACCGGATTGCTGCCGTTAGCGGAGCCGACCGCCCGCACCGCTTCTCTCGGGAGGCCGGCGCGGCGCGCGAGTTCCCCGTACGACATGGTGACGCCGTACGGCACCTTCGCCAACTCGCTCCACACGGTGAGCTGGAACGGCGTGCCCTCGAGCGCTAGCGGCAGATCGAAGACGGTCCGTTCGCCGGCGAAGTACTCGTCGAGTTGGCGCGCGCAGGCGGCGAGGACCGGACGGCCGTCATCCGGGATCGCCGCGCTATCCGGCACGAGTTCGCGCTTGCGCTGCGGGCCCGCGAAGTAGAGGCCGCAGATCGCGTCCTCGGTCGCGACCAGTAGCATCGGCCCCGCCTGTGCCCCGAGGGGTATCGGGGCTTCGTAGTAGCGGTAGGCGCGGCTCAAAGCGTCCTCCACAGATGCATCACGGCGTAGGCGCGCCACGGTCGCCAGGCCTCGCCGGCCTCGAGCACGCGTTTGGGGTTCTTCTCGCCGAGCGCCTTCATCACGCCGAGATCGGTGTGCGGAAACGCGTCCGGCCACGCGAGCGCGCGCATCGCGACGTACTGCGCCGTCCATTCGCCGATGCCGGGCAGGGCGCGCAACGCGTCGAGCGTGGCGTCGACATCGGCGCCGGGCTGCAGCGAGAGCGCTCCGCCGGCGATAGCCTCCGCGAGTGCCAGAATCGTCCGCGCGCGCGACGCGATGATGCCCAGACGCGCGATCCCGTCGACGGCCGTGCCCGCGATCGTTCCCGCCGACGGGAAGAGCAGCCGCAGGTCTGGGAACGGCGTCTCGACCGGCGTTCCGAATGCCGCCGCGAATCGCGCCGCCAGCGTTCGCGCGGCTTTTACGGTGATCTGCTGGCCGAGGACGGCGCGGACCGCGACTTCGAAGCCGTCGAACGCGCCGGGGACACGCAGCCCGGGCGCGTCCTCCGCGAGCGTACCGAGGACCGCGGCAATGGCGATCGGATCGGCGGATGCGTCGGTGAGATGCTTCGCCTTGCCGAGCACCGCCGGCAAGACGCCCAACAGCGAACTCGCGATCCGCAGGCGCAGGGCGTTGGGTCGCGCGGCCGGGGCGATCTCGATCCAGCCGGCATGCACCCGTTCGCCGCGCTCGATGCGGACCGTCCGCCGATACGCGTTCGCGTCGATCGCCTCGACGCCGTCGATGGTTCGCGACGAGAGGAAGCCGGCCAGCGCGTCCCACGCGAACGGCGGCCGGACTGCGATGTTCAGTTCGACGGTATCCGTCGCGCCGGCCGGTTCCAGCTCGCGCTTCTTCCGCAGTTCGAGCGGCCGCAGGCGGTAGCGCTCGGCGAACAGCGCGTTGAAACGCCGCAGCGACGAGAATCCGCTCGCGAAGGCGACGTCGGTGACCGGCATCGCCGTGTCGGTCAGCAGCCGCTTCGCCAGCAGCAGCCGTTGGGTCTGCGCGTAGGCGACCGGCGAGACGCCGAACTCGGCAGCGAAGACGCGCCGCAGATGACGGTCCGTAACGCCCAACCGTCGCGCGATCTCGGCGAAGCCGCCCTCGCCGTACGTGTCGTTCTCGATGGCGATGGCGGCGGCGTGGGCCAGTCGCGCGCTCGCGTCGACGCTGGCGTTACCCGGTGCCAGTTCGGGGCGGCAGCGCAGACACGGACGATAGCGCGCCGACTCGGCCTCGGCGGCCGTCGCGTAGAACCGGCAGTTCTCACGCTTGACCGGCCGGGCCGTGCAGATCGGGCGGCAGTAGATCTTGGTCGTCCGCACGGCCACGAAGAAGCGCCCGTCGAAGCGGGCGTCGTGGGTGCGCAGCGCGCGATAGCAGGCGTCGGCGTCGAGAACCATGCCCCGACTCTACACCGTCCAGCCCAAACGCACTAGCCGTTTTCGGACATCGAAGTGTGGGTCCGAAAGACCTCTATCCCCGACCGGGCGAAGGGATTAGAATGGGCGTCTGGAGGTCTATCATGCCTACTGCTACCCGCAAGGTCATCGATTGTCGCAACCATCCGAGCGAGGCCAACTGCTCGCTCACCATCGCCGGCACGGAAGACGAAGTGATGGAGGCCGCCATGCATCACGTCGTCACCAAGCACGGCCACGAGGACACGCCCGAACTGCGCGCGATGGTCCACTCCTCGCTCGCCGACGAGGCTTAAGCCCCCTCGAGACGTCGCGCAATCCGATCGTCGGGCCGCTCGTTCGATGCGACCTAGTTCGATTGCGCCCCGCGATCGGTTCCGCGGCGGCCATCGAATTTCGCGGCGACCGCTGCATCCTGAAACGGGATGAGTAGCGTCGTAGCACACCAACAGGCATCGGCGATCAGGCTTCGGGCCGGATGTTGAACCGTATTGGCGATCAGCCCCGCCCAGAAGAATAGCAGAGGGGCGTTGCGGATGAAACGGAGATCGCCCTTGAACGAGTGGATCGCCAGGGATTCGTCGCTATCCCAATTACCGGCTGCCTGCTCCACGCGCGCAGCGGATTTGCCGATCATAATAACGCCCGTCCACAATGGGGCGAGGAAGAGCCACGAGGCCCAGGAGCCCGTCGCGTACGACATCGCGAACATCGCGATCGCGCACACGACGTAGACGCAGTAGGCGAGTGGAACCGTTCCGCGGCCGACCGCCGGAATACGCTCGAGCATGGCCCGGCCCCATACCTCGCCGATCGCGCTCATGACGCGCTACGCCGCGCGTCGGCGACGCGCTTGACGATCCGCATCGCGACCAGCGCGCGCGGGAAGCCGACGTACGGGATCAGGGTCATCACCGCTTCGACGATCTCACCTTCGGTGAGACCCACGTTGAACCCGCCGTTGACGTGCGTCTCGAGCTGCGCATCGCAGCCGCCCATCGTCGCCAAGGACGAGATCGCGACCAGTTCGCGCTGCTTGAGGTCGCCCTCGCGTGCGTAGATCTCGCCGAACACGAACTCGACGAGATACTTCGCGAAGTCGGGCGCGATGTCGGCATACCGCGCCAGGAGATGATCGGTCACCTTGTCCCCGTCGACGAGCCGCATCATCTTCTCGCCGCGCTCGAACTTCTCGCTAGCCATAGGCTCTCACGACGTACGCCGGCCACGCGACAAGCCACGCAAGGAGCGCGAAGATCGCGCAACCAAAGACGATCCGCATATCCGGCCCGGCGCCACGGAACAGATATGCAGCGATGTATCCGGGATAGACGACGACGTTGACCAGACGAACGTACCAAGGGGCGACGATGGTCCTCTGGCGCTCGATCGTCGCACTTGCTCGGATGAGCAAGGCCGAGATCCCGAATGCGGCGAGCAGGGCCGGAAAGGCGATGGCCCACGCGATCTCATTCTGGCTCGGAGCCGTGCCAGCGGTCCAGGACGTGCCGGCAGCCATATTTGGAAACTGAACAAAGAAGATGATGACAAGCGCCACGTAGACGATCAAAAGCAGTGGTACGCTCGCTTTGGTCGTCAACCTCGCCACCAACGCTTGCATCCGGCTTGAGCTACTCGGTCAGCGCCTGCGCGATGATGCGTTCTTGCTCGACGGCGTGGGCGCCGGCGTAGCCTTCCGAGGGCGAGGCGCGGTAGCCGCGGCCGACGTAGGCGATGTCGAGGCGGTCGTCGCGGTGTTCGAGCAGGCGGCGGCGGACGTAGGCGCGAGCGCCCATGTTCTTGGGCTCTTCCTGGACCCAGATCAGCTTCTTCGCGTTCGGGTAGCTCGCGATCGCGTTGTTGATCTCGGTGAACGGCAGCGGCGAGAGCATCTCGATGCGCACGATCGCGGTCTTGGTCGTCTTGGCGTAGAGTTCGGAGCCGACCAGGTCGTAGTAGATCTTGCCCGAGCACAGGATGACGCGCTCGATGGTGGCCTTGTCCTTGACGTTGGCGTCGTCGATGACCGGCTTGAACGCACCGTCGGCCATGTCGTCGAGGTTGCCCGACGCGGTCTCCAGCCGGAGCAGCGACTTGGGGGTCATCACGACCAGCGGCACCGGGTTCGGCGAGCTGGCCTGCATGCGCAGCAAGTGGTAGTAGTTGCCGGCGTTCGACGGATAGGCGACGCGCAGGTTGCCTTCGGCGGCGAGCTGCAGGAAGCGCTCGAGACGCGCGCTCGAGTGTTCGGGTCCCTGACCCTCGTAGCCGTGCGGCAGCAACAGCGTCAGCCGCGAGAGCTGGCCCCACTTGGCCTGGCCCGCGACGATGAACTGGTCGATGATGATCTGCGCGCCGTTGACGAAATCGCCGAACTGGCCTTCCCAGAGCACCAGACCGACCGGCACCGCGGCCGAATAGCCGTACTCGAATCCGACGCAGGCGTACTCCGAGAGCGGGCTGTTGCGGATCTCGAACGAGGCCTGCTTCTCGGCGACGTGCTGCAGCGGCACGTACTCGGCGTCGGTGCGCGGATCGTGCAGCAGCGCGTGACGGTGGCTGAACGTGCCGCGCTCGGTGTCCTGGCCGGTGATGCGGATCGGGAAGCCGGCCGTGAGCAGCGACGCGAACGCGAGCGCTTCGCCCATGCCCCAATCGACCAGGTTCTTCTCGGCGATCACGCCGCGACGCCGGTCGAACTGGGTCTGCAGTTTCTTGTTGATCTGGAAGTCGCTCGGGAACGCGACGACGCGCTCGCTCCACTCCAGCAGCTGCGCCTTGGTCGCCGGGATCAGCGGCGGCGGTTCGGGCAGCTTCTTCTCGCGCAGCTTGGCGATGGCGCCGGCCTGATCTTCGGCCTTGACGGCCTTGAGCGCCTCGGCGAGGCGCGCGGTCGCGGCCGCGACCATCTCGTTCGCCTGATCGGCCGTCACCACGCCCTGCGCGATCAGCTTGCTCGCGAAGAGATCGCGCGCGGTCGGATGCGCCTTGATCTTGTCGTACATCGACGGTTGGGTGTAGGCCGGCTCGTCCTGCTCGTTATGGCCGAGGCGGCGGTAGCCGATCAGGTCGATCAGCACGTCGCGCTGGAACTCCTTGCGGAACTCCATCGCCAGGTGGACGGCCGCGATGCACGCGTCGACGTCGTCGGCGTTCACGTGCACGATCGGCACGTCGAAGCCTTTGGCCAGATCCGAAGCGTAGCGCGTCGAGCGGCTGTCGCCGGTGTCGGTGGTGAAGCCGATCTGGTTATTCGCGATGATGTGCAGCGTTCCGCCGGTCTTGTAGCCGGGCAGCGACTGGAGGTTGAAGACCTCGGAGATGATGCCCTGACCGGTGAAGGCGGCGTCGCCGTGGATCAGGATCGGCGCGGCCTTCTTGACGTCGGTCGTCGGCACGCCGCTGAAGTGATCGGTCTGCAGCGCGCGGGTGCGGCCCTCGACCACCGGGTCGACCGCTTCGAGATGGCTCGGATTGTGCGCGAGGCGCACCTTGATGCTCTTGCCGTTCTTGAGCGCGTAGACGCCGCTCGCGCCGGCGTGATACTTCACGTCGCCGGTCACGTCGTCGTCGCCGACCTCGCCGCGCTGGTGGGCGGCCTCGAACTCGCCGAGGATCTCTTCGTACGGCATGTTGACGACGTGCGCGATCACGTTGAGGCGGCCGCGATGGGCCATGCCGAGCACGGCGCTCTGCACGCCGTCGGCCGCGAGCATCTCGAGCGTCTCTTCGAGCATCGGGACCATCACGTCGAGGCCCTCGCCCGAGAACGTCTTGGCGCCCAGGAAGTTCTTGCGCAGGAAGCGTTCGAGCGTCTCCACCTTGGTGAGACGCTGCAAGAACTCGACCTGGCGTTCCGGCGAGAGCGCGACCTTGTGGCGGCCGGCCTCGATGTAGTCGCGCAGCCACTCGCGCTGTTGGGTGTTGGAGATGTGCTCGACTTCGTAGGCGATGGTCGATGCGTACGTCTCTTTGAGGCGCGGCAACACCTCGGCAAGCGTATTGCCCGGCACCTTGACGCGCAGCACCGATGCGGGGATGGCGCTCTGCAGCGCCGGCGTCAGGCCCCAGTTCGACGGCTCGAGCGACGGATCGCCGGCCGGCACCGAGCCGAGCGGATCGAGACTTGCGGCGAGATGGCCGTGCGTGCGATAGGCGGCGACCAGCGCCATTCCGGCCGCGACCGCGCGCAGCATCTCGTCGGACGGTGCGGCGGCGGGAGCCCCGCCGGCGGCGGCCGGCGCGGCGCCCGCGGCGGCGATCTGCGGCGACGCGGACGCCTGCAGGCCGAACGCGGCGAAGACGTTCTCGTAGAAGCCGTCCTTGCCGTGGAGCAGATCGTCGACGCGGCGGAGGTACTCTCCCGACTGCGCGCCCTGGATCACGCGATGATCGTAGGTGTTCGTCATCTGCATGATCTTGCTGATGCCGAGCGCGCGCAGCGATTGTTCGTTCGCGCCGGCGAAGCCCGGCGGGTACCCGAGCGCGCCGACCGCGATGATCGCGCCCTGGCCGGCCGTCAGGCGCGGCACGGACGCGACCGTGCCGATGCCGCCCGGATTGGTCAGCGTGAACGACGCGCCTTGCAGGTCGTCGGCGGTGAGCTTGTTCTCGCGCGCCTTGGCGATCAGGGCTTCGTATTCGAGACGGAACTGCACGAAGTCGAGGTCGCCGGCGTTCTTGATGACCGGCACCATCAAGAAGCGCGATCCGTCCTTGCGTTCGGTGTCGACCGCGATGCCCAGGTGCACGCCCGGCTCGACGCGGGTCGGCTGGCCGTTCTCGCGACGGAACGAGTTGGTGATGAACGGCAGTTCGCGAGCCGCTTGCGCGAGCGCGAACGCGATGATGTGGGTGAACGAGATCTTCTCGCCGCGTCCGGCCGCTTTGATCGCGGCGTTGAGTTCTTTGCGGCGCGCGTCGAGCACGTCGACCGAGAGCGTCCGGAACGAGGTCGCCGTCGGGATCGTCAGACTCTGTTCCATGTACGCCGCGAGCGCGGCGGCCGGGCCTTTGAGCGTCGTCAGCTTCGCGCCGGCGGCCAGCGGCGGCTGCGCCATTCGAGACGCGTCCTGCGGACGCTCCTCATGACGACGCTTCGCGTCGGCTGCCTGCGACGTCACGTCGTTGCGCAGGATCAGCCCGTTCGGCCCGGTGCCGCGCACCAGCCCGAGGTCGACATCGAGCTTGCCCGCCATGCGACGCGCCGGCTGCGACGCGACCACATCGCCGCTCGCGCGCTGCGGCGCTTCGAGACGCTCGGTTCCCTCGCTCCTCAGCGTGACACCTTTCGTGGGGACGTCACCAGACTTGTCATCCTGAGGAGCGGCCGCAGGCCGCGTCTCGAAGGACGCATCCAGCACCGCCAACTTCGCGCCGACGGCGACCGTCTCGCCTTCCTTCGCGCTGATCTCGGTGACGACGCCGGCTTCGGGGGCGGGCACTTCGACGTCGACCTTATCCGTCGTGACGTCGACGATCGTGTCGCCTTCGTTGACGAAGTCGCCGGCCTTGACGCGGAACTGCACGATCGAACCTTCGGTGACCGACTCACCCATCTCGGGCAGGGTCACGTCGACCAGGCGGGGCGGACCCGAGGGTGCGGCGGGAGCGGGCGGTGCGGCGGCGGGAGCGGAGCCGTTGGCCGAGGGCGCCGCGCCGTTGCCGGAGGCGGCCTTGCTGGTATCGATGGCGGCCAGCGCGGCGCCGACCGAGACGGTCTGGCCTTCGCCCGCGAAGATCGAGGAGATCACGCCGGAGGCGGTCGCGGGCACTTCGACGTCGACCTTATCCGTGGTCACGTCGACCAGGGTGTCGCCCTCGGCGACGAAATCGCCGACCTTCTTGCGCCACTCGACGATCGATCCTTCGGTGACCGATTCGCCCATCTCGGGAAGGGTGACGTTGACCGTCGTTTCCGACACGTGTGCTCGCTGCTCCTTAAGAGAGGATGTGGTTCCTCAAGACCACCATTCTACCCCCGCCCCGGCGCACCAGGTGCTACCTGGCAGGCAGGTTCAGAGGCCGATGAGCCGGGCGACCCCCAGGCTCGAGACCGCGATGGTCACCCACAGGATGAAGCCGAGGAGCAGCGGTCGCAGACCGGCCGAGCGCATCTTGGCGTAGTCGGCCGAGAGCCCGACGCCGGCCAGCGCCACGGTGATGCAGAACAATGCGAGCGACTGGAGCGGGCCGTGCGCCGCGTCGGGGATCAGGCCCAAGCCATTGGCCGCCGCCGCGATGACGAACGCCAGCACGAACCAGGGCAGGACGGACCACCAGTCGACCGCCCCCGAGCCGCGCGCCGCCGCGATCCGCCGGTACGCGTAGAAGCCGACCAACGGGACGATCAGCAGCGTCCGGGTCAGCTTGACGATGACCGCTTCGTCGCCGGCCTCGTGGCCGTACGCGTAGCCGGCCGCCACCACCGAGCTGGTGTCGTTGATGGCCGTGCCCGCCCACAGCCCGAAGGCGTGCTGCGAGAGGTTCATCAGGTGCCCGAGCCACGGGAACGTCAGCACTGCGATCACGTTGAACAGGAAGATGGTCGACATCGCGTAGGCGATATCGGCGCCGTCCGCGTCGATCGCGCTCGAGACCGCCGCGATCGCCGAACCGCCGCAGATGCCGGTCCCGACGCCCAGCAGCCGGCGCAGATCGCGATCGATGCCGAGCATCCGGCCGACGACGTAGGCCGCCGCCAGCACCACGATCAGCGTGACGATGGTGACGGGCATCGCGCGCGCGCCGCTCGCGACCACCCGCGCGATCGAGAGATTCGCGCCGAGCAGCACGATCGAGATCTGCAGCAGCACCTTGCTCGAGAACGCGATGCCGGGCTTCATCGCCGCCGTCGGCGCGCGCAGCGCGGCGATCGCGAGGCCGATGAGCAGGCCGATCGCGATCGCGAAGACCGCGCCGCCGACGACCGGCAGACGCAGGCCGAGCAGGGTCGCCAGGATCGCGACGGCGACGCACGCGAGCAGACCGGGCAGCAGTTTCACGCGGCGCGCTTAGAAGAACGAGGCCGGCTGGGACGGGAACGCGACCGCGCGATCCTTGGCGAAGGCCGGACGCGCGTGCGACAAGACGTAGGCCGCGACGTCGTACGATTGCGAGGGCGTCAGCGATCCGGGCGCGTTCTGCGGCATGTTGTAGCGCACGAAGCCGGCCATATCGCCGATCCGGTGCATGCCCGCGCCGGCGTTGAACGACGCCGGTCCCCAGAGCGGCGGCACCGCCAGCGCGATGCCGTTGCCGTCGGCCTGGTGGCAACTCGCGCACTTGGCGGCGTAGACGCGCGCCCCGTTCGCGACGTCGGGCGACGCGCTCGGCTCGGGCAGGCGGAAACCGGCCTGCGGATCGGCCGTCGCGAGCACCGGCGTGCCGCGCGAGAGCCACGAGATGTAGGCGACCATCGCGATCATCTCTTCGGAATCGTAGGCCGGCGGCTTGCCGTTCATGCTGTAGAGAAAGCACTGCGCGAGCCGGTCCTGCAGCGCGATCACGCGATGGGCGCGCTTGTTCCACTGCGGGAATTGCGCGTACGCGCCGGCCAGCGTCGCGCCGCGCGCGACCGTGCCGGCGTTGATGTGGCAGGCCGAGCAGTTCATCCGCGCGGTGACGTACTGCGGCAGCCGGGCGCGGGTGTTCTCGATCAGGTCGTGGCCGAGCGCGATCTGCGCGCCGACCGGGCCCGACGGCAGCGCCGCGGGATCGTAGAGCGGCGTCGCCGCGGGTCGCGGCGCTCCGGCGTTCGCACACGCGACGACCGCGACGGCGAAGAAGGCGACGACGAGCAAGCGTTCGATGCGCATACCCGGGCCTGCGCTCACCCGCGCTCGCAACCCTGCCGGAACGGGGCGGCGCCGCCGCGAAGTATCTCGCGACGAGGTTATCAGCATGGCAGACGTGACAGATCCGACGCGCTCCACCGACCCGGCCTTCGACCGGCGCACGTTCGTCGGCATCTCGGCCGCCGCCGCGGCCGGACTCGCGGCGGGCGCGCGCGCCGGCGCCGCCGGCCTCGGCACCACCCATCCGCCGATCGTCCCCGAGAACGATCCGAGCATCGAGACGCAGCACCTCACGCTGCGCCGCCCGGACATCGCGCTGCCGGCCTACGCCGCCTGGCCCAAGCGCGCGACCGTCACCACGCCGGCCGTCGTCGTCACCATGCACATCTGGGGCGTCGACACTTCGATCCGCGACGTCGTGCGGCGCTACGCGCGGCTCGGCTACGTCGCCATCGCGCCCGATCTGTACGCGCGCGGGAACGAACCGAGCGGCGACGGCGTCGGCGACATCGCGGTCTTCCGTCCGTTCGCCAAAGCGCTGGTGACGTCGCAGGTCGAGGGCGATCTGCGCGCGGCCGCGTTGTGGGCCCAGGCCGCCCGTCCGCAGGCCAAGATCGGCATCACCGGGTTCTGCATGGGCGGGACGCTCGTGCTCGAGCAGACCATCGCCAACGCCGACGTGTTCGCCGCTGCGGCGCCGTTCTACGGCGCGGTCGCCGCCATCGATCCGCTCAAGGTGCGCGTCCCGATCTGCGGCAGCTGGGGCGGCCGCGATACCTCGATCCCGTCCGAAGGCGTGCTCGCGTTCGGGCGCGCGCTGGCGGTGCCGCACGACATCAAGATCTATCCAGAAGCCGGTCACGCGTTCTTCGACGATCAGCGCGGCGCGTACGTCGCCTCGGCGGCCGAAGACGCCTGGGTACGCACGGTCGGCTTCTTCCGCAAACACATCGGAGCGCCGGCGTGATCGGGCTCGCCGTCGCGCTGCTGGTCGGCGTCCTGCTCGGAGCCGCGGTCGCATGGGCGATCGCCGCGCCGCGCTCACAGGCCCAGACCCACGCGCTCGAAGCGCTGGTCGAACGCGCCAAGAACGAACTGGGCGACACGGCCGCCTCGCGCGCCAGCGAGAAGGTCGGCGACCTGGTCGACCCCGTCAGCAAACAGCTCGCCGAGTTCAACGCGCTCGTCAGCAAGCTCGAGACCCTGCGCGCCACCGACGCGGGCAGCCTGCGCGAACAGGTCGCGAGCCTGCTCACGCGCACCGAGCGCCTCGAGACCGCCACTACCAGCCTCTCGACCCAGACGACCACCCTGGTCACCGCGCTGCGCAATCCGACGACCCGCGGCAAGTGGGGCGAGATGCAGCTGCGCAACGTGGTCGAGAAGGCCGGCATGCAGCTGCACTGCGACTTCGCCGAACAGCAGACGATCGTGCTCGAATCCGGCAAGGCCCGCCCCGACATGACCGTCAATCTGCCCGACGAGCGGCGCGTCTTCGTGGATTCCAAGGCCCCGGTCGACGCGCTGCAGACCGCGCTCGACGCGCAGGATGACGACACCCGCAAGACCTTGGTCAAGCAGTACGCGCGCGCACTGCAGGACCACGTCGACGCGCTCGCGCGCCGCAACTACCAGAGCGCCGACGGGTCGGCCGACTTCGTGGTGATGTTCGTGCCGGGCGAATCGTTCCTGAGCGCGGCCTGCAACGAGAACCCGCTACTGCTCGAGTACGCGCTCGACAAGGGCGTGCTGGTCACCGGGCCGCTCGCGCTGATCTCGCTGCTGCGCTCGTTCGCGATGGGCTGGCAGGCCGTCCGGCAAGAGGAGAACGCCAAGCGGATCGCCTCGATCGGACGCGACCTCTACGACCGCGCGCTCAAGTTCGCCGAACACCTCACGACCGTGCGCAAGAACTTGGAACGCACCGTCGAGTCGTTCAACGGCGCCGTCGGCTCGTACGAGACGCGCCTGCTCCCGCAAGGGCGCAAGCTCAAGGACGAAGCGGCGCTCTCCGACGACGATCTGCCGGAGATCGGGGTGATCGACACCGTACCGCGCGCGGTCACCGCGCTCGACGCCGGTGCCAAGCCGACCCGCCTGCCCCGCACGCAGCAGCTGCCGCTCGGCGAGTCGCAAGAGACCGCCTAGCGGATCAGCGTGACCCGGGCGAGCGGCCGCGCCCCCGCGCGGAGTTCGACGACCTGTCGCGCCACCAGCGGTATCGCGACGTAGAGCGAAGCCGCCGACGCCGACGGCGCGAGCGTGCCGAGGACGCGATCGCCCGGCTCGGCCACGACCGTCAGCGCGCTCGGCGCGTCGCTGACGACGTAGAGCCAGGATCCGTCGCGGGCGTAGATCGCTTTCGCGTGCGGTGCGTCCGGCGCTAACGCTACGAACGGCGCGTGGAGGAAGTGGCTGTGGACCAGCGCGGTCATCGCGACCGACTGCGTCGCCGCCGCGTCGTGCGCGCGACTCAACAGGTATGCGCTCGGCAGCAATCCGATCGCGAATGCCGCCGCGATCGCAAGCCACGCGGTGCGTGCGACGGGCAGCGCGCGCGAAGGCGCGGCCGGGACGACCAGCCGCGCGACGGTCGCTTCGGCCTCGCCGAGGCGACTCGCGCAGACGTCGCAGGCGGCGGCCTGCGCGTCGACGCGCGCCATACCGGCCTCGTCGAGCGCGCCGAGCGCGTAGGCATCCGCGTCCTCGTCGAGATGCGCGTGCGATGCGTCGGTCATATCTGGTCCTTTCCGAGCGTAGTCCGCAGCGCGCGCAACGCGCTCGAGAGCCGGCTCTTCACCGTACCGAGCGGCAGCGCGCGTTCGCGTGCGATCTCGTCGAGGGTCATGTGGCGCGCGTAGGCCAGCAGGATCGTCTCGCGCTGTTCGTCGCCGAGCGCGGCCACCGCGCGCGCGACGCGCTCCCGTTCGAGCGGATCGCCGAACGCCTCGTCCGCGCGCTCCTCGACCGCCAGCGAACGATCGATGCGCGCGCGGTTGCGGTCGCGCCGCAGACGCGAGAGCGCCTCGTTGCGCACGCAGACGGTCAGGAACGCGGCCAGCGACCCGCGCGCCGGACGATAGGGGTTCGGACCGCGCCACAGCCGCGCCATCACGTCATGGACGCACTCCTGCGCGCGGCCGTGGTCGCGCAGCACGCCCAGCGCCGCGCCGTACAGGGCGCGCGCGTACGCGCGATAGGCGGCGTCGAACGCCCATCGCTCGCGGGCCGCAAAGGCGGGCTCGAGTCGGCTAGCCGAGCTTTCGATCGTCGAGATCGGCCACTCCATCCGTCACGGTCACGCGCCGGAATCCGATCGCGCGCAACAGGTCGTCGTGCGGCAGCGCGAGCGGCCCCGGCTTGGGCGCCGCTCCCGGCGCCGGCTGAGGATACGCGGTCGCCGCCGCGGTCGCAAACCGGATATTCCCTTCGACGTGGGTGATGACCTGATGGATGTGGCCGTTGAGCACCGTCACCCGCTCGAACGGCGCGAGCAGGGCGAGCGCCTTCGCCCCGTCCTGGGTGGTCCAGCCCCAGTCGGGATAGAGCGCGTAGAGCGGCACGTGCGCGAAGGCCACCACCGGGACGCTCGTCTTGACCGAACGCAGGTCGCGTTCGAGCCAGGCCAACTGCTCGTTGCCGAGCAGACCCATCTTCTCGAAATCGAAGACGTTGACCAGCGCGACGAAGTGGATGCCGGCCTCGTCCCACGAGTACCAGCCCGCGCTCCCGGCCGGCTTGGCGAAATGCTTGTAGAATACCCCCGGATCGTCGCCGATCGTGTCGTGCTCGCCCGGAAGCACGACCGTGCGCGCGCGCAGCGTGCCCAAGAGCTGCTTGGCCATATCGAACTGCTCGCTCTTGGCCAGATGCGTCACGTCGCCGGTGTGGACGACGAAGCGCGGTTGCCGGTCGAGCCCGTTGATCGCGGCGATCGACGCGCGGAAGGTCGCGGCGACATCGGGGTTGGCGGCCTGGTGGAAGCCGATGTGGCTGTCGCTGATCTGCACGAACAGCGGCGCTTCGGCAGCCGTTCCGGCGCCGAGCGCGCGGCCGGCCAGCAGCCCTTCGGCGGTCATGGCGTAGGCGATGCCGGCGCCCGTCCATCCGACGTGCGAGAGGAAGTCGCCGCGCTTCATCGCTTCGTCCCCGCGCGTACGACCACGATCGTGCCGTGCATGTACGGGTGGAGCGCGCAGACGTACGTGTAGGTGCCGGGCTTGACGAACGCGTGCGTCCAGGCATCGCCCGTGTCGAGGCCGCCGGAGTCGAACGAGCGCGTCGTCGAACTCACGGTATGCGCGTCCTGGTCGTCGTTGACGAACCGGACGCGCGCTCCCACCGCGACCGTCGTCCGGGCGGGTGAGAACGCGAAGTCCTTGATGTGAACCGTCGCGACCAGCGCGAGTGCGTGTATCATGCCCGTACTATGCGCCGGTCGCGGTTTCGGTTCGCCGCGATCCGGCAGGCCTAGGGCGAGGTCGCTCCGGGGGCGTTCCAGGAACTGCCGTCGGCATATTCGACGCGGGTGACGGCGTAGGTCGCGAAGCGGGCCTCGATGATCGGGAGCGCCGCGACGCCGACCGTGCGGGTGACGCAGTTATCGGCGTAGCCGCGGTTGCTCATCCCGCCCTTCCAGTCGCCGTACGACTGATAGGTGTGGATGCCGATGCCGGTCGAGAACGTCCCCTTGCGGTCCAAGTGCAGGGTCGCAACCGTGTTGCCGTTGACATCTTTGATCGGAAATGCGAAGCGCACCAGCGTCGCGGCTTGCGGCGCGTTGTTCTGGAACGAGACGCAGGCCAGGATCGACGTGCCGTCGCGCCGCGCGGCCGCGAACCCGCCCAGGACCTGGATGTTGCCCGGCTGCGCGCCGGCGTTGCCGTCGAGCGAGTCGGTCGCGAATTGGAGCTGGCGATACGGATCGGGCGTCGGGGTCGCGCTCGGATAGTCGGCGCCGGGGCGCTGCGGCCCGATGTAATTGTCGGTGACGCCGAGGTTGTAGAGCGCGCCGCGGCCGTTGCCGCGAAGCCACTGCAGGATCGCGTACCGGTCGTTGCCCGGCAGCGCCAGGATGGCGGCCTCGGCGTTCTGATAGTCCCAGGTCGGCGCGAACACCTGGCCCGCGCCGTTGCGCGCCCAGCTCACGACGTGCGCGAACGACGAATTGCTCAGGCCGCGCAGCGACGTGAGGGCCTGGTAGATCGGCGCGTCGGCGCGCACGGGTTCGGGCCGGGAGACCGCCAGCGCCGCGACCAGCGCGACCACCAGCACGGCCAAGGGGGCGAGGCGGCGTATCATCATACTACGACCGCTTCTCGCCCCGCCGGACGATTACTTGCTTGGCGGAGCCCGCTAGTGCGGGTGAGCCGCGTCGTAGGCGCGGACGGCGGCCAGCGTGTTCTCGACGTGCTTGTCCGGCTGCAGGTCGGTGTAGGTGTAGAGGATGGTGCCGTCCGGCGCGATCACGTACGACGTCCGGTTGGCGTACTGCGGCGCCTGCGCGAGCACCGCGTCGTACGCCTTCATCACGGCCTGATCGGTGTCGGCCGCGACCGCGAACTTGCTGCGGCACTCGCTCACCGAGAACGTGTTGAGCTTCTGGATGTCGTCGTGCGAGACTCCGATGACGGTCGCGCCGAGCTTCTTGTAGTCCGGGATCGCGTCGGCGAACATATGGGCCTCGATCGTGCAGCCCTTGGTGAACGCGGCCGGATAGAAGTAGAGCACCACCGGCCCGCGCTTGAGCGCGTCGGCCAGGTGGAAGGTCGAGACGGTGCCGCCCAGCGACGACTGCAGGGTGAAGTCGGGCGCCTTATCGCCGACCTTGAGGGCCGCCAGCGCGGGTGCCGTCAGGGCGAGCGTCGCGACGCAGAGTGCTGCCAGGATACGTTTCATGGTCCTACCTTCTCCCTCGAAGATGAAGGATCTATAAGCCCATCATCCGCGCCAGGACGACGCGTTGGACTTCGTTGGTGCCTTCGCCGATCTCGTTGATCTTCTGGTCGCGGTACATGCGCGAGACGGGGTACTCGTCCATGAAGCCGTAGCCGCCGTGGATCTGCACCGCTTCGTTCACCACGCGGCGCGAGACCTCGCCGGCGTAGAGCTTGGCGAAGCTCGCGGTCTGGGAGAAGTCGCGCTTCTGGTCCTTCTCCCACGCGGCCTTGAGGGTCATCAGCTTCGCGTGTTCGATCTCCATGAGCATGTCGACGAGCTTGAACTGGATCGCCTGGAACTGGCTGATGGTCTTGCCGAACGCCTTGCGCTCCTTGGCGTACGCGAGCGCTTCGTCGTAGGCGCCCATCGCCAGGCCGACCGAGAGCGCGGCCACCGAGATGCGGCCGCCGTCGAGGATGGTGAGGAACTGCTGCAAGCCTTGGCCGCGCACGCCCAGCAGATTCTCTTCCGGGATCTCGGCGTCGACGAAGGCGAGTTCGCGCGTGTCGGACGCGCGCCAGCCCATCTTCTTGTACTTCTTGCTCCGGGTGAAGCCGGGCGTGTCCTGCGGCACGATCAGGTTCGAGATCTCGGGCTTGCCGTTCTCGCGCGTGCCGGTGACCGCGGTGATGGTGGTGCCGCCGGTCATGCCGGTGCCGGCGTTGGTGATGAAGGCCTTGGTCCCGTTGACGATCCATTTGCCGTCGCGCGCGACCGCCTTGGTCTGGCAGTTGCCGGCGTCGCTGCCGGCGCCCGGCTCGGTCAACCCGAAGCCCCAGAGCATCTCGCCGCGCGCGAGCGGGACCAGATAGGTCTGCTTCTGCGCCTCGGTCCCGAACAGGTAGAAGGGCGTGCTGCCGAGCGAGACGTGCGCGGCCATGGTGATCGCGGTCGACGCGTCGATCCGCGCCAGTTCCATGATCGCGAGCGCGTAGCTGACCGTATCCGCACCGGCGCCGCCGTACTGCTCGGGGAACGGCAGGCCCATGAAGCCCATCGCCGCCAGCTTCTTGACGAGGTCGTAGGGGAACGCCTCGTCGCGATCCATCGCCTCGGCGAGCGGCTTGACCTCGTTCTGCGCGAAATCGCGGGCGAGGTCCCGGATCGCCTTCTGCTCGTCTGAGAGATCGAAATTCATAGCCCGAAGGTATAGGTCCGAGGTCCCGGAAAAACCCTCTCGGAATGATCTCACTCCGGAACGTCTCGCTTGCTTATCCGAACGGCACGCGCGCCCTCGATAACGTCAGCCTCGAGATCGGCAAGGGCGAGTTCGTCTTCCTGGTCGGACACTCGGGAACCGGCAAGACGAGCCTCCTGCGCCTGCTCTACCGCGAGATGGGCCCGACCGCCGGCGACATCACGGTCGACGGCATCCGGGTCGACCGCCTCAAGCATTCGCGCATCCCGGCCCTGCGCCGCCACCTCGGCGTCGTCTTCCAAGACTACAAGCTGCTGGCCGACAAGACCGTCTGGGAGAACGTGGCGTTCGCCATGCAGGTGACCGGCGCGCACAGCCGCGACGTCGAGCGCCAGGTCCCGCGCGCGCTCGACCTGGTCGGGCTCGCGCACAAGAGCCGGATGTATCCGGGAGAGCTTTCCGGCGGCGAACAGCAGCGCACCGCGATCGCGCGCGCGCTGGTCAACAATCCGAAGCTGCTGCTCTGCGACGAACCGACCGGTAATCTCGATCCGACCACCACCACCGAGATCATGGAACTGCTCGGCCGCATCAACATCAAGGGCACGACCGTCGTCGTCGCCACCCATAACTCCGCGGTCGTCGACCGCATGCGCCGCCGCGTCGTGCGCATGGAAGACGGGCGCGTGGTCACCGACGAAGAACGGGGCTACTACTACCTTGGACTGGGGCAAGACCAAATTCTTTCTGGGTGAGGTTGTCCGCAACTTCACGCGCAACGCCGCCATGCAGATCACCGCGATCGGCACCGTCGCGGTGACGATCGTGCTGCTCGGCGCGTTCCTGTTCGTGCGCGCGACCTTGGCCGGACTGGGCACCGATCTGCTCAGCCAGATCGAGATCTCCGTCTACACCACGAACGACGCGACGCCCAAGCAGGTCGCGGCGCTCGAGAGCGCGCTGCGCGCGGATCCGCGCGTCGCCTCGGTCGAGTTCATCCCCAAGAAACAGGGCCTCATCGAGATGAAGGACCGCGTCAAGGGCGAGATCGACATGTCGCTGCTGACCGAGAACCCGCTGCCCGACAAGCTGCGCGTCAAGGTGAAGGCGCCCGAGACGGTGCCGGCCGTCGCCGCGTCCGCGCAGAAGATGCCGGGCGTCGCCAACGCCGTCTTCGGCCAAGACGTGGTCGCCAAGATGCTGCGCCTGGGCAGCGTGCTGCGCGGCATCGGCATCGGCGTGATCGTGGTCTTCGTGCTGGTCGCCGGCATCATCATCTCGAACACGATCCGTCTGACGGTCTTCGCGCGCCGCCGCGAGATCGCGATCATGCAGCTGGTCGGCGCCACCAATACCTACATCCGCATGCCGTTCATCTGCGAGGGTCTGCTCGACGGCATCCTGGGCGCGGCCATCGCGCTCGGACTGCTGGCGCTGGCCAAGACGACGCTCTGGCCGCGTCTGCTCGAAGCGCTGCCCGGGTTCTCGCTCGCGAACGTCCGCGTCGACGGCACCGCGATGGCCCTCGAACTGCTGCTGGTCGGCGCGCTGGTCGGCGCGGTCGCTTCATGGATATCGGTCGGACGCTACCTCCGGACGTGACCGCCGACCTGCTCGACGAGCTGGTCGCTTCCAAAGCGCGTTTCGACGCACTCCTCGGCGTCGCCGCCGACGGCATCGCCCACATCGACGCGACCGGCGTCGTCGCGCGCTGGAACGTGGCCGCCGAGGCGATCAGCGGCATCGCCGCCGATCGCGCGTTGGGCGGCCCGGTCGACGCGATCGTGCCGGGCGGCTGGACGTCGATCCGCTCCGTCCCGCTCGACGGCCTGCCCCACCTGGTGCGCTGGACCTTCGGTCCGGCCGGCCGCGCGCCGGTGCGCGCGCAGGTGGTCGCCATCCTGCGGGCCGGCGGCGTCGACGGGTGGCTCGTCTCGTTCGCGCCGCAGCAGCGGTTCGACGAGATCGAACAGTTGAAGAACGAGCTGATCGGTTCGATCTCCCACGAACTCAAGACGCCGCTGGCGACCATCAAGGCCTACGTCGAGACGCTGCGCGACAACCGCCTGACGCCGGAGACGGCGCGCGAGTACCTCACCGTGATGGGCGACCAGGCCGACCGGCTGGCGCGCGCCATCGACGACCTGCTGCTGGTCTCCCGGGTCGAAGCCGGCCAGCTGCTCAAGCGGCGCGAGACGATCCCGCTCGACGCCGTGCTCGACGCGGCGCTGGCCGCGATCGCCTTCGACGGCGCCGCGCACCCGCTCCATCGCGAGACCGCCGGCGTGATGATCTCGGGCGACCCCGACCTGCTCTCCGACGCGCTCGCGCAGGTCCTCGAGAACGCGGCCAAGTTCTCGGCGCCGGGGCAGGCCGTCGAGGTGCGCGGCGAATCGCGCGAAGGGCGCTGCCTGATCACGGTGTCCGATCGCGGCATCGGCATCGCCGACGACCACCTGCCCTACATCTTCGACCGCTTCTACCGCGTCGATCGCGCGCTGGCCGCGGCCTCGGACGGCAGCGGCCTGGGGCTGTTCATCGCGAGCGCGCTGGCCCGCGCGCACGGCGGCACAATCGAGGTGCGCAGCGAGCCGGGACGCGGCAGCACGTTCACGCTCTCGCTGCCGGTCCGCACGTGAAGCAGTTCGAGCAGACGCCGCGGCGCGTGCTGGTGGTCGACGACGACAAGAACCTGCGCAAGATCATCGCCACCAACCTGGAGCTGGGCGGCTTCGACGTCGTGACGGCGTCCGACGGTGCCGAGGGATTGCGCGTGCTCGACGAGCAGTCGGCGATCGACCTGGTGCTGCTCGACGTGATGATGCCGCGCATGGACGGCTACGAGGTCGCGCAGCGGATCCGCGCGCATTCCAATCCGACCGTCTCGCACGTGCCGATCATCATGGTCACCGCCAAGGGCGAGACCGAGGACAAGCTGCGCGGGTTCGAGGCCGGCGCCGACGACTACATCACCAAGCCGTTCGGCCCGCAGGAACTGCTGGCGCGCGTCCGCGCGAAGATCCGCCGGGTCGAGACCGACTCCTCGCTCTCGCCGCTCACGCGCCTGCCGGGCAACCTCGCGATCGAGGCCGAGCTGCGCGCGCGGATCGCCGCCAAGGCGCCGTTCACGGTGCTCTACCTGGACCTCGATTCGTTCAAGGCGTTCAACGACAATTACGGCTTCGTCCACGGCGACGAGGCGATCCAGCTGGTGGCCGGCATCGCGGTCGACGTCGTGCGCCGGCGCGGGACCTCGGGCGACTTCGTCGGGCACATCGGCGGCGACGATTTCATCCTGGTGACGGTGCCGGAGCGGGGCGAGGAGATGGCGCGCGAGATCGTGGCCACCTTCGACGTAGAGATCCGCTCGCTCTACAACGCCCAGGACCTGCGGCATGGCTATATCGAAACGCGGGATCGACGCGGGACGCTCAACCGATTCCCGATCATGACGATCTCGATCGCCCTGATCTCGAACGAGGCCCGCCAGTTCGAGAGCTACGCCCAGATCGGCGAAGCCGCCGCCGAACTCAAACGCTACGCGAAGTCGATCGGTGGATCGGTCTTCGTAAAGGAAAAGCGCCGCTCGTGAAACGTCTGCTCGCCCTCGCCCTCCTGCTCGCGGTCTCGGCGACGCCGTTCGCCGCGGCGCGCCCGGCCAAGCCCACCCTTCACGACAAGATCCTCGAGGAGCGGGCGCGCACCGAGGCGCTCCACCAGAAGCTGCATCAGAAGCGGATGGAACTTCACGCCGCGACCGACAAGGTCTACAACGCGCAGGCCCAGCTCGACCAGACCAACAACGCGATCTCGCAGGTCAACGCGCACATCGGCGACCTCGACGCGCAGGAACGTTCCACCCAGGCGCGCTTGAACTGGAACACGCTGCAGCTCGACGCCGCGAAGAGATCGCTGCACCTCCACGACGACGCGCTCAAGCGCCGGCTGGTCGCGATCTACGAGAACGGCGACCTGGCGTACCTCAACGTCCTGATGAGCGCGCGCTCGTGGAGCGAGTTCGTCGAACGCTGGGAGGATCTGCGCCTGCTGATCGCTTCGAACCAGCGCGCGGTCCGCGAGCGCAAGTCGCTCGAGAAGAAGGTCGCAAGCGTGCAGGCCGCGCTGCAGCAGACCCAGATCGCGTTGGCGGCGCAGCAGGCCGAACAGCGACGCGCCAAGGATCAGCTCGCCGGCCTCGCCGCCGAGCGCGCCAATCTGGTGGTGATGGCCGACGTGCAGCGCCGCGGGGTCGCGACCCAGGTCGCGCAGATCGAGAACCTGACGGCCGGCGAGGAATCGCGGCTGGAAGCGCTCATCCAGGAGCGCCAGCGCGAGCTGGACGCGCAGCGCGAGGCAGCGCGGCGCGCGGCGGGTATCGCCGGCGTCATCCCGCCGCCCTCGTCGGGCGGTCCGAGCCAGCTGATGTGGCCGGCCTCGGGCCCGATCACCTCGCCGTTCGGCATGCGCCGCAATCCGTTCGGGGGCGCGCCCGACTTCCACCCTGGCCTCGACATCGGCATCAACTCCGGCACGACCGTGGTCGCGGCCGCCAGCGGCACCGTCATCATGGCACAGTGGTACGGCGGCTACGGCAACTACATCTTGATCGATCACGGCGGCGGCATCTCGACCGGGTACGGCCACCTCTCGGCCTTCTACGTCTCGGCCGGCCAGCAGGTCCAGCGCGGCCAGGCGATCGCCGCCTCGGGCTCGACCGGCGCCTCGACCGGTCCGCACCTCCACTTCGAGGTCCGGCGCCACGGCAAGCCGATCGACCCTTCACCGTTTCTTCACTAACGACTTTAAGATATTTCGGGTAGGATACCCGTATGAGTCCTCTCGTTCGTGCCGTCTTTGCCGCCGTGCTCGTGGCGGCCGTTGCCGTGGCCGGCGCGTTCGTCATCAGCTTGCGCTCGGCCGGCAGCGCTGACGCGACCGGGATCGCCTCGGTCGCGCGCGAGCCGGTGACCGGCGGCCAGCTCGCCAACCTCGCGTACCGCCAGGTCCAGCACGACTACTACAAGCCGGTCGGTTCGCAATCGCTGGTCCAAGGCGAACGGGCGGCGCTGCTGGCGGCGCTCAAGGGCCACGTCCCCGGCGGTGCGGTGCTGCCGCTCGGATCCGCCAACGACGACGCCACCCTGGGAGAAGGCGTGCAGGCCGAACAGCTGCTCGCGCTCGCGCAGAAGAAATACGCGAACGACCTCGGCGTCGACGGATCGCGCACGCTCACCGAAGCGGCGCTGCGCGGCATGCTCGGCTCGGTCAACGATCCGTACACCGTCTATCTCTCGCCGCGCGAGAACCGCAGCCTGAACGAGTCGCTGGACGGCGGCGATTTCGGCGGCATCGGCGTCTACATCTTCCAGCTGCGCGACAAGCGCGTGATCCTCCAGCCGATCGAAGACATGCCGGCGGCGCGCGCCGGCATGAAGATCGGCGAAGTCGTCACCAAGGTCGACGGCACGCCGATCGCCGGCCTGCAGCTCGACCGCGTCGAGCAGCTGATCCGCGGCAACGTCGGCACCACCGTGAACGTCGAGACGTATCCGTTCAAGTCGCCCAAGACCAAGCGTTCGTACGCGATCGTCCGCCAGACGATCCTGGTGCCGACCGTCCACTTCGAGATGAAGGACGGCTACGACTACATCCGGCTCTCCGACTTCGGCACGACCTCGCCCGCCGAGGTGAAGAAAGCGCTCGAATACGGACGCGCGCACGACGCGCGCGGCTACATCCTCGACCTGCGCGACAACGGCGGCGGTCTGGTCGATGCGGCCGTCAAGATCTCGAGCTACTTCATCCCGAGCGGCACGATCGTCTCGACCATCTCGCGCGACGGCGACCGGGTCGACGACGACGCGCTCGGCACGTCGATCCCGGGCCTCTCGCCGCTGGTGGTGCTGGTCAACAAGTACACCGCATCGGCCTCGGAGATCACCTCGGGCGCGCTCCAGGACTACCACCTGGCCACGCTGGTCGGGACCAAGACCTTCGGCAAGGGCGTCGTGCAGAGCATCTACCCGATGTCCGACGGCGGCGCGCTCAAGATCACGACCCAGCGCTACGTCACCCCGATGGGTCGCGACATCCAGCACCGCGGCATCATGCCGGATATCGTGGTCGACCAGAACGCCGACGACCCGTCCCTGATCGGCACCAAGGCCGACAAACAACTCAAGGCCGCAGAGGCACGTTTAGCCCAGCTCGCTCGTTAGGAAGACCATGACCTTCAAGCGCCCGTTCTCACTCGCCCTGGCGGCCGCCCTCGCGTTCGCCTGCCTGCACGTGCCCGCCTCGAGCGCGGCGCCCTCGTCCGCCTCGGCCTCGCTCGATGCCGAAGAAGTGGCCGTCACGTACGCCCACCTGACGCAGGACTACTACAAGAAGACCGACCCGCAGACGATCCTGAACGGCGCGCACGACACGCTGATCCTGATGATGAAGCGCGCCGGCGTCAAGGGGCCCAAGCTCGCGCCGATCCGCGCGGCGCTCGACGCGCAGGGCAACGTCTCGGCGGTCAACCGCGCGGTCGCCGCCGCGTCGAAAGAATCCGGCGCGAAAGTCTCGTCGCATCTGCTCTCGTACGCCGCGATGGCCGGCATGCTCAACTCGGTGCACGACCGCTACACCGTCTTCTTGGATCCCAAGGAGTACGCGGCCCTCAACACCGACCTCGACGGCAGCGACTTCGGCGGCACCGGCATCGTGATCGGCACCGACGACGCCACCAAGATGATCTCGGTCACGAACCTCGTGCCCAACGGTCCGGCCGACACCGCCGGCATCAAGCAGGACGACATCATCGTCAGCATCGACGGGCTCTCGACCAAAGGCCTGGAGATCCAGAAGGCCAGCACGCATCTGCGGGGCAAGGAAGGCACCCAAGTCGTGCTGGTCGTGCAGCGCGACGGCAAGACGCTCCCGCCCATCTCGATCACGCGCGCCAAGATCCATCAGCTCAGCGTCTACGAGCGCATGCTGCCCAACAAGATCGGCTACCTGCAGCTGAGCGTCTTCGGCAGCGAGACCGCGACCGAGATCGCGACCGCGCTCGACCGCCTGCAGCGCGACGGCGCGCAGGCGATCATCATGGACCTGCGCGAGAACGGCGGCGGCTACCTGACGGCGGCGGTCGCGGTCAGTTCGAAGTTCATCCCGAACGGTCCGATCGTCTCGGTTGAACAGCGCGGCTCGCAGATCGTCACCACCTACGACGACGGTTCGGCCATCCCGCCGCTGCCGCTCGCCGTGCTGGTGAACGGACACACCGCGTCGGCCTCCGAGATCACCTCGGGCGCGATCCAAGACGACAACGCCGGCACGCTGATCGGCACGCAGACGTTCGGCAAGGGCGTCGTGCAGAACATCTGGCCGATGCCCGACGGGTCGGCCGTCAAGGTCACGATCGCCCGGTATCTGACGCCGCACAACCACGACATCAACCACAAGGGCATCACGCCCGACATCGTCGTCGCCGAAGCGCCCAAGTCGGTGCTGGGCGATCCGAAAAGAGACGCCCAGCTCCAGCGAGCCATCGATTTCATCGATGGAAAGCTCGCGAAGCTGAGCGTCAATATCCCGGTGCCCGCGGCGGGCACCAATCCCTAAAGTGTCATCCCGAGCGTAGTCGAGGGACGCTACTTCTTCTTGCGCGAGGTCGCAGCGGTGCTGCTGACCTTACGCTTGGCAGGAGCCTTCACCGCCGCCGCCTTTTTGGGGGCGGCGGCTTTCTTTGCGGGCTCCGCTTTTTTGGCGGGAGCCTTCTTGGCAGCGACGGCCTTCTTGGCCGGCGCGGCCTTCTTCGCCGGTGCGGCGGCCTTGGTGGCCGGGGCGGCAGCGGCTACGGCGTCGGCCTTCGGGGCGACGACGCGTCGCTTGAGGGTCGATGTCGGCTTGGCCGGTGCAGCCTCCGGCTCGGCCGGGGGCAGGGCGTGCTGTTTGGTCGACGCGAGTTCGCCGGTGGGCGCGGGTGCCGCGTCCGGACGGCGGCGGCGAGCCGGTTTGGTGGCCTTGACCTTCTCCTCGGGCGCCTTCAACGACGGCGGCGGAGCGTCCACGGCCGGCGGATGAGCGCGGCGCAGGGTCATGGCGCGCGACGGTTCGCGCGGCGCGACCTGGCCGGTCGGTTCGGCATCCCCGGTCGCCCCGACGCGGAAGATGTGGCGATCGGGAACGGCTCCCGGCGGCTGCGTGCCCGGCTCGGCCGTAGCCGCACCGTTCTCGCCTCCGCGTCCGCCGCGTCCGCGACGGCGACGCCGACGGCGGCGCTTGCGCCCGCCTTCGCCTTCGCCTTCGCCCGGATGTCCGGCGACGTTCAGCGTGGTCTCTTCGTCGTCGCCGTCGTCCTCGTCGGCGTCGAGGGCCGGAGCCGGCGCGGCGGCGCGGACCGGTCCGCGCGCGTGCGGGACCTGGGGCGAGGATTCGGCGGCCGGCGCGGCGTTGGAACCGCCGCGTCCGCGTCCGCCGCGTCCGCGACGGCGACGGCGACGGCGCGGTTCGCCGTTCGCGTCGAGTTCCGGCTCCTCGCCGTGACGGGCTTCGCCTTCGACGATCACGATCGCGTCGGCGGTGCGCTCGCCCTTGGCTTCGGCCGAGAGCTTCTTATCGAGCGCTTCTTCTTCTTCGGAGATCGCGGTGATGCCGATCGGCGGACGCGCGGACGCGAACTCCGAGGCTTCCTTCGCGAGCTCTTTGAGTTGGGCGGTCTGCTCGGCGGCCGTGAGCGGCGCCTTGCGTCCGCCGCGACGGCGCTTGCGCTTCGCGCCCTCGCCCTTGGCCGCGGGCACGCCCGCGGTCAGCATCTCGGCGAGCACGTAGTCGTCGGCGTCGTCGACGTCGATGATCTTGATCCGGGCCGAGCCGCCCGCGTTGTTCGCGGCGTTCTCGACCTCGACGATATGTCCGGCGACCACGGCCGCGGCCGACGTCGCGTTGGGCAAACGGCCCGGCAGCAGTTCGACCTGGTGCTCGTCGCCGACGCGCACCACCTCGCCGACGCTCTCCTCGAACTTCGCGACCGATTCGACGCGCGAACGCTCGGGATGCAGCATCGGGTCGACGCGCACGTGGATCTCGCATGAGAGCTCTTTGGAGAGCTGGTCGGTCTCGTCTTCGTACCAGAAGTCGAGCTGCGAGGCGACCGTCGGCGCGGCGTGCACCACCACCGGCTGGCCGTTCTTGCCGACCTCGCGCACCTGGCGCAGCGTGTCGATGGCGACCGACTGCGACGAGAGCACGGTGCCCAGGCCGCTGCAGGTCGGACACGAGCCGCGCAGCTGCGCGCCGAGGTCCTTGCCGATGCGCTTGCGCGTGAACTCGAGCAGGCCGAGGTTGGAGAACGACTGGATGGTCGAACGGGTGCGGTCCTTGCGCAGGCCGTCTTCGAGGATCTTGATGACCTTGTTGCGCGACGCCTCGCTCGACATGTCGATGAAGTCGACGACGATGATGCCGCCGATGTCGCGCAGACGCACCTGGCGCGCCACTTCCGCGGCGGCCTCCATGTTCG
>Ga0207667_10000459_pt1 | contig 54741 bp, 54 predicted proteins | sample KBSCornC52_FD_184301 | JGI IMG/M metagenome (GOLD analysis project Ga0207667, IMG submission 184301) | Corn rhizosphere microbial communities from Kellogg Biological Station, Michigan, USA - KBS Corn C5-2 (SPAdes) (version 2) | ecosystem: Host-associated > Plants > Roots > Rhizosphere > Soil ... | reverse complement strand
TGGCGACCGGCTTGACGGCATGCCGAACCTTGCTCAGCGCGGACGCGCTGTCCGCAATGAACAGCAAAGGCGACCAACTTCGGGAGCGGCTGACGGCCTGTTTCGATCAACACGCCGCACCCTTCCACGTCTCCGGCCTCGGTTCGATCATGAACATCCATCCGCATGGAAACGCAGCGACGGTCGCGGCGTGGCGGAAACTGCTATTTTTTGACCTTCTCGAACGCGGTCTCTATTTCGCGCCGCGTGGCCTGATAGCTCTGTCTCTCGTCACAACCGGCGAGGATATCGCGGCATTCGTCGCAGCGCTCGACGCCGCTCTGCAAGCTCGCGCTCACTTGTTCGATTGCGCCCGTGCTGAAGAGACCTTGGCGAAATGACAGAAGCAAGCATCTCGCACCGCGTGCGGCGGCGAGACTGGTTTCTCATCCTTTTCCTCGCTTTGGCCTATGTTTTATCCGGGCTCGACCGTCAGATTCTCGCCTTCGTCGCCACCGCGGTGAAAAGCGATCTTGCGCTCACCGACCTCCAACTGGGCCTGCTGCAAGGATTCGCTTTTTCGCTATTCTACGCGGTGGCCGGGATGCCGATGGGTGTTCTGATCGATCGGTTCTCCCGCACGAAGGTCATGGGGGGCGCGGTCGCCTTCTGGAGCGCCATGACCCTTGCATGCGGCCTGGCGCCTGGCTTTGCGCTGCTGACTGTGGCGCGCATGGGCGTCGGTGTGGGCGAGGCAGCGCTCACACCAGGTGCTTATTCATTGATGGCGGATGTCTTTCCGAAGCGATTACTCGGTCGCGCGTCATTGATCTACGCGCTCGGCGCGCCCGTTTCCATCGCGGGCGCCGCCGCGATTTCGGGTTTGGTGTTGGCCGCGGGCGACGCGGACGGCCGCCTTGTTCTACCGATTTTCGGCATCTGCGCGGCATGGCGTGTCGCGTTCGCGGCGGCGGCGTTGCCGGGCATTGCTGTCAGCGTCGGTCTCGTTCTGCTGCGTGATCCTACCCGCAAGACTGGCCATGTCGGCGAAATCTCGTCGAGCCGGCTTTTCGCCTTCCTCGGGGGGCCTGGGCGTTCGCATCTCGTCTTTGCGCTCGCATCAACGGCGATCGTTGGCATCCATTATGCCGTCACTGCATGGTCGCCAATGATACTTTCGCGCTCGTTCAATTGGTCTCCAGGTCAAGTTGCCTCAGCTCTAGGTTCTGTGGGCTTGGCGGGTGGAACACTCGGCTGTCTGACGGGCGGCCTTATTGCGGATCGCGCGTTCCGGCACCCGTCTACCCGACCGGTGACAGCAACGATGACCGCCATCGGGTCCGTTTTGTTGTTGCTCGCGATAGCCTGCTTGGCGTCCGCGAGTGCGGGGCCTTTCATCGCTGTGGTCGGTATGACGACGATGATGACATCGATGATGCTCATGTTGATGCCCACTTTCCTGCAGACGATCACGCCGTCGGCGATGCGCGGTCGGATGACGGGCTTCTTCATGTTCGCCAACGTTGGGATCGGTGCGGGAGCGGGTCCTGCTTTGGTGGGGGCCGTCAGCAGCTACCTGCTGTCGCCGGCGCAGATTCTGCTGTCTTTGGGCTGCGTCCTTATGGTGCTGTCGCTGATATCAGTCGGCGCATTCGCAATATTGCACCAGCGGCTGTCAGCCACGGCGGCGGCTGAATCGTTCGAAGCGCCGGTCAGCGTTTGACGCGATAGGCTTAGCTGACGCCACGGGGTGACCGGCGGACTGCGCAATAAGTGCCGTGCCACAGAATCGACTTGGTTGCCGCCGGGGGCGGCCTGTCGACCGATTGATCGGGGGGAGAAGGACGTGAGAGTATGCCGTCTAATCCTGTGTGGCCGAGAAATCTGTTCTGTCTGACACTGATCGATAACGTTGTCGCGACGCTCCGCACGGTAGCATCACGAGACGAACTTGTGCCGCTGATGGAAGCCATCGCGCGCGCGATGGACTTTCGTCACTATGCGCTAATCCATCATGACGACCTTCGCGAGTCGCGGCCTGATCAGGTCGACCTCAAGGACTATCCCGCGGCGATCGCCGACCGCCTGATCGGGCAGCACCGTTATCGCCGTGATCCGGTTATCCGGGGCTGCATCTTTGCCGATAGTGCCTTCCTCTGGTCCGATCTCTCCCGCATCATCCAGCTCGACCGTCAGGATCGTGCCAGCTTCGAGCTGGGGGCGCGCGAAGGCCTGAACGAAGGCATCACGGTGCCCTATGTCCGGCTCGGCGATCGCATGGGATCGTGTACCTTCGCGGGCATGCGCCGTCCCGAATGCGCGCACCGTTATCTGGGTGCGGCACAGATGATCGGCATCTTTGCGTTCCAGGCCGCACGGCGGCTTGTGTCGGGAGAAGTGCCGATCGCCGCGAGCTTGCCAAGGTTGCATCCGCGTCCACGCGACTGCGTCATTCTGGCGGGGCGCGGCTATTCGAACAAACAGATCGCTCGAGCGCTCGCGCTGACGCCACGTACCGTCGATGGATATTTGACTGAAGCACGCCGGCTGTTCGGTGCGCATGATCGCACCGAGTTGGTGGTAAGCGCGGTGCTCGCCGGGGAGATCGGATTGGACGAACTCCGGGCCCGTCAACCCGAGTAATCGCTCGGTCTATCTCGGCCGGTTAGTCGCTGCTTCCTTCGTGCATGGAAATCACGACCGGGAGCACATCATGATCCACATTATCGACAACCCTCTCGCGCCCGAAAATCGGCCGCTCCTTCAATCCATGTTCGCCGATCGCAAGCGGCTTTTCGTCGACCTGTTTGGCTGGGATGTGCCGGTGGTCGATGGCCAGTATGAAATCGACCAGTTCGACAATGCCGACACGATCTATCTGATCGTCGCCGATGAAGACGGCGAACACGCGGCGTCGATCCGGCTGTTTCCGAGCATCCGGCCGCATATGCTCGGCACGCTCTTTCCTCACCTCTGCCCGCTCGGCGTGCCGGTCGACGAAGCGACTTGGGAAAGCACGCGCCTGTGCCTGCCCCAGCGGCACGGAGCCGAGCGCCGCCGGACCTTACGCAACATGCTCTTCTCGGCCATGGTCGATGTCGCGCTCGAGCGCGGCATCGAACGCTATACCGGCGTCATCCCGGATTCGTTCCGCGAGGAAGTGCTGTCGCTGGGCTGGCAGGCCGAGCCGCTCGGACCGGCAGTGCGCATCTCGGGTGGGCCGATCGGTGCCTTCCTCATTCATGTCCGGCCGGACACGCCGCAGCGACTTGCCTGGACGGGCGTCTATTCCCCCGTGCTCGACCAGGTGCCAGCGTGAGTGTGGCGGTCGATCGCCACGCCGCTGCGCTCGCGCGCGACGGCTGGTGCGTGTTCGGGCGCGCAATAGAGCCTGCCGTGATCGCCGGGATCGAGGCGGACCTCGAGCCCCGCTTCGCGGCGACGCCGCTTTGCCAGGGTGACTTCTATGGCGAGCGTACCAGGCGCTTCGGTTCACTGTTGACCCGGTCAGCGGCGATCGAACGGCTAGCAATGCACCCGCTGATCCTCGAGATCGTCGAATTGATGCTGCTGCCATGGTGCGAACGCATCGCGCTCAACCTCACCCAGGCGATCGAGATCCACCCCGGCGCGCTGCCGCAGCCACCGCATCGCGACCAAGACATGTGGCAAGGCCCTAAGGGCAGCGTCGAATATCTCGTCAACGTAATGTGGCCGTTGACCCCGTTCACCCGCGCGAACGGCGGAACACGGCTGTGGACTGGGAGTCAGTTCGATCAGGAGACAACGGGGCTGCCCGAGGAGGAGAGCATTATGCCGACAGCGGGGCCGGGTGATGCCCTAATGTTCCTCGGCTCGACCCTGCACGGCGGCGGCGGCAACGTCAGCCCGGCATCGCGGCGCGGGATCGTCATCAGCTACTGTCTGGGCTGGCTGAAGCCGTTCGAGCTGCAATGGCTAGTCTATCCGCCGCAGGTCGCGCGACATTTCACCCCCGAGCTCGCGGCATTGGTCGGCTACGCCCAGCACCGACCCAACCTCGGCAATGTCGAAGGGCAATGCCCGTCGGTGCTGCTCGGAGATTCTGTGCCCAGCCATCTCGCCGCGATTGATGCGCTTCGGCCCGACCAGGCCGAATCTGTCGCACTATTCGTGCGGTCGCAGATGGGCGAACTCGGCTGAGGTCGGCGATGATGATGCCGGATCCCGATGCTTTCGATGCGATCCTGCGGCGCGGACGATCCGCGCTCGCTTGGGAGGTTCTGCGTCGGAGCCCGGCCTATCGAGCCGCTTATGCTCGCTTGAGCGCGCCGCCGCATGCTGGCGCCGTAGCAGACTCCGCGTTCGTTGCGGACTGGGGGCTACACTTTCCCTGAAGACCCAGCCCAGAGCTGCGCCCGCGTACTGCCGATGTGGTCGGCGGTCGCCGATCCGCGCGTGGTCGCCGCCCGAACCGGTAGGATCGGACCGGGTGACGCACATGCCTTCGATGGCGCGGTCGCGGCCGTTCGCGCACTTCGCGGGCATGTCCATGAGCACCTGCTGATCGAGCGCAATGGCGTCGTCACCCGGCTCGACATCATCGAGGGCTCCGCATTAGCCGGCCCGGTTTCCCTGCATTTCGACTTGGTGAATGATGCCCACCTCGAGACCCGCATTGACGCAATCCGGGCCTTCATGGCGATGACCGGCGCTCCCCATCCGCGCCTGCAGCTCGCCCGATGCCTTCACGCGCTGCACGCTGCCGACGCGCGCGACACCGGTGCCAGCTTGAGGGAGGTTGCCGATCTGATCCTCGGACCAGGGCATTGGCCAGGCGGCGGCGAGCACCGGAAATCTTGCGTTCGACGGATGGTCGCCACCGGCGAGCGGATGGTTAGGGCTGGGCCGCGCGCCGTCCTCGAGGGCTGACGATGTGACCGTACCGCTTCCGCTAACGCAGATGCTGGCGCCCGATCTAGATATCGACCAAAACGGATCAATCCTCCGATACTAGCGCCGCCGGCATCAGCAGGACATGTGGCGCCACACCGAGGGATGAAGCGATTTGGTCGAGCCGGTCGATGCTCAAGCTGTACTTCTGCCGCTCGAGCGCGCTGACATATGTCCGATCGATGCCCGCCGCATCCGCAAGCGCCTCCTGAGACAGCCCCTTCGCGGTCCGCAAGCGCTTCAGATTCCTGGCAAGATGTTCTCGACTGGCCACCAGCCGAAAAGAACGCCATAGTCGAGTGACAATCCACGGAGTATACTCGTCAACTAGATTGGGAGAGATGGTCAGTTGAGCATTATCGAGGCATTGGCCCCGGCCGGAGAAGAGGTGGTCGATTATGATCGAGAGAACCTCGCACTCTATGCCGCTCTCCTCGAAGCGGACGACGCCGGCCTTAATTGGCAAGACGCCGCGACCTCGCTGATGCGGCTCGACCTGAGCAGCGAGGGTGCCGAGGCCTGTTGGCGGTCCCATCTGAACCGTGCCAAATGGATCGTCGGCGCGGGATTGGGAGCAGCCCTCGTCGCGTTCAACAGAAGAGTGACGCAGTAACCCATCACGGCTGATGTCGGTGGCCGCCGGGTGTGTCGAATTGCCGGTGCCCGCTTTCGACACTCCCCGAGCGCATTTTCCTGGGCCACCGTTCGACTGATCCGCCGCGTGGCGCGGCGCGATGCTTTCGGATTGGACCATGAGCGACAACGATCAAGCTGCCCGTGCGCGCCTCGCGCTGCGCGGCTCCCCCTTCCTGAGCCCCGAACAAGCCGCGCACTATCTCGGGGTCTCAGTGCGAACGCTCCAGGAGCATCGCAGCGCCAGCACCGGCCCGCGCTTCCGGCGCCATTGCCGCCATATCCGCTATCATATCGACGATCTCGATAGCTGGTCGCTCGGCGTCCGCGGGGAACCCGATCATGATTGAGCGCCACACCGCGGCCGTCGCGCTGGCGCGCTGGGGCCAGAGCTTGCGTGCCGCCCGATCGCGCCGCCTGCGGCTCGCACGTCGCGGTCTCGCAATTGCTGGGCTCGCTGCCGCGCTCGCCGCTACGATCGCGCTCCCGCCGCATCCGCTTCTCGTCTGGAATGCGAGCGCGAGCGCGCCGATCGGGCTCTATCGTGTCGGCGGAACCGACCTCGCCACCGGCGACATGGTGATCGCCTGGCCGCCCGCGGCTGCCCGCGATTTCGCCGCGCGCCGGCATTATTTGCCCATCAATGTGCCGCTGGTGAAAGAGATCACGGCTGAGCCCGGCGACACGGTCTGCGCACTCGGTCGGGAAATCTTCGTCAACGGCCGCTGGGTCGCCGAACGGCTGGTCCGCGACGGTGCGGGCCGGCCCATGCCGTGGTGGTCGGGCTGCGTCACGCTCCGGAATGGGGCGATGTTCTTGCTGATGGCACGTAGCCCGGCATCCTTCGACGGACGCTATTTCGGGCCGACCAACCACAGCGATATCGTCGGGAAGGCGACCTTGCTGTGGGCGCGCTGAGATCGCTCGCCGTCGCGCTTGCGTTACTGGCGGCCACGCCGGCGCATGCCGATCGGGTCGCGCGCTGGCGCCCCTATATCGCCGAGGCGTCCGCCCGGTTCGGCATTCCCGCCCAATGGATCGGGCAGGTGATGCGCGCCGAGAGCGCCGGCAAGACCATGCTCGATGGCCGACCGATCACATCGCGTGCCGGCGCAATGGGGCTGATGCAGCTCATGCCTGGCACCTGGGTCGAAATGCGGTCCGCGCTCGGCCTCGGCGCCAACCCGCACGATCCGCGCGACAATATCCTGGCCGGCACCTTCTATCTGCGGTTGATGTATGACCGGTTCGGCTATCCGGGTCTGTTCGGAGCCTATAACGCCGGTCCCGCACGTTATGCCGCGTTTCTCGCGAAGCGCCGCGCCCTTCCCGGCGAGACGCGCTCCTACCTCGCCGCCGTTGGCGGGGCCGAACGGCCGGCGCCAGACGGTCGCGCGATTGCGCCGCTCAACACGGTGTTCTTTCCGCTCGGACGGCAAGCGACAGGCTCGGTGTCCGCGACGTCGAGCAATGCGGGCGGAATATTCGTCGTCCTCGCTCGAGAAGGTACAGATAGACCGGCGCCTTGATGCCGGCGTAGGTTTCCGCTTGCCGTCAGGTTATGGGACTGGCCGCGCCGGACCCACGCCCCCGCACTGGACTCACCATGACGATGACGATCGCCGAATTCTGCCGAACACCCTCGAACAGCGTTACGCGCGAGCGGATCTTCTTCCACAAGCTCTATTTCGATCTCAAGCTGGCCGCCGCACGCCGCGGTTACGCGCTCACCCTGTTTGAACCGGAGGTCGACCGCGATTCCTATGACGTCATGCTCGACGACGGCGACACCCAGCGGCGGGTCCAGCTCAAGACGGTCCTGAAAACCGCGAAGACCGCGTCCTGGGCCAGCACCAAAAGGTTCATGCGCCTCGAGGAAGTCTATGGCGACAAGCTTGGCCTCGCGCCCGGGGACTGCGGCGTCGGCGGCGGCTTCGTGCTCATCGAGATCGACGACACCGATGACCAAGGAAACGTCAGCTATCTCTACACCGACTATTATGTGATCCAGGCACTGGCCGACCACATCGTCAAGGAGAAGGCCTCGCGCCGTGCCTACAAGGCGTTCGGCCAGCCCGCCAAGGACCGGGCCGACTTCGCGGACGACATCATGAAGGAGCTGCACCGGGGCAGCTCGCGCGATCCGGTCAGCCTTTGCCGCAAGCACTTCCTCCGCGCGCGAGGGCCGGACCAGCTTCTCGCCCTGCTCGGCCTGCACGCGGTCGGCGACGTGCATGTTCCCTGCGACCGCGTGATGATGGCCGTTCAGAAGGGTTTCGCGGTCGACAATGCCGGCGTGCCACTTTCCCATGTTACTCCCGAAGCCCGGGCGCTCGCCGAGCTGGCCGGGGAAGAGCTGCTGTCTCTCGTTGACGAGCCCCTGCTGGCCAACTTCACGCGCTGAGAGACTAGGGCTACGCCCGCACGGCTTCGCGGGCGCGCCGTCCTCACATCAAGCCTTCTTTCGGGTGCCAGGTCCGAATACCCGTCAGCTTCCGCGGCGGTGGCCCGGCCAGCAAGGCGAGACCGTCGCGGAACAGCGCATAGTCATAGTCCTCGCGGGTGCGTCGGCCGACTGGTTCCGCGCCGCCAGCGGCGAAGCCCGCAAGATCGTTCACCGGCAATTCCAGCGTTTCGGGTCGTTCCCGCGGACCGAAGCGGATCATGCCGGTCAATGCGTCGAGAAACGCGGTGCCGGCTTTCTCCTCGATGACGAACATATAGAGCGGCGGCAGGCCGCTCGCCCAGCGCCGCTCCCAGCGGTGGCGCCAGAACGGATGGTCATGGAGCTGGTCGAACCACAGATAGGGCGATCGGTACGGCGCCAGCGCGTCGGTCGAGGCAAGGAACGACCGGCCCGCATAATCGAACCGAAGGAAGGTCACCGGCTCGGCATCTTCCGGGAAATCGCGGTCGCCATTGAGCCAGTCAATCCAGCCGGCGACCGGCAGCGCATCCATGAGGATGAAGTTCGAGCGGTGCGTCGCCAGCGCCATCGCCGCCGGCACGGCGTTCGACGCTCCTGGCGTCGGCACCGGCGCGGCCGGCTTTGCCGACTTGGGTTTGGATCGCAGCGTTTGCGACAGCCGCAGGAAGGCACCGGGTATCCCCGGACGCGCGCCGAACGCGATCGAGTAGCCGTGGACGACCTGCCCGTGGGGTGAGGCGGCGCCGATAAGAGGGCGGACCTGACGCAGATATTTGCGCTGCGCTTCCGCCGCCATTTTGGCGTCGCTGGCCTTCGCGGCGAACGAGCCGCGCGCCTCGGCCAGCACGACGCCGTGACCGAGCGCGGCGCCGCCATGATAGAGGAAATCGGCATGAGGCTCGAGCGATGACGACAGGCAGGCCGCATTGTCGCGCCAGCCATAGCCCAGCGCGTTCATATAGAGATCGGTGATGCCTGCGCCCACCCGCGAGGCGAAATGGGTGCGCTCGCTGTCGGCGAGCTCGGACAGCAGGTCCGACAGTTCGAAACCGGGTCCGTCGGCGAGTAGGATCTGCGCCTCGCTCAGCGCGCTGTCCTTCATGTGCGCGAGCAAGGCCGGTGGCGCGTTGCGAAGAGTCGCGGTGCGCGCGATCGCTGCGGCCAGGGCGGTTGGTCCGAACTGGATGTGTGGTGCCAGCACCGGCGCGGTGAAGGCCGGGGCCACCATTGCGCCCTTGTGGAGATGGCGGCGCTGGCCGGTCAGCGCCACCGTCTTGTCGGCTGCCCAGAGCGCGAGCGTGCTCAAAGATCGTACCAATCGAAGCATCCTGTTGCCGCGATGAAGCGCGCGAGGATACGATCCGAGGCGAACACGAGATCACGGTCGCGGAAGCTCTGGGGCGACTTCTCGCCGTGGAAGAGATTGCATCGAACCTGGTAGATGGTCCGCAGCAGCTGCTCCCAGCTTGGCTGGCCGCCCGCGACCCAGCCGGCGGGCTGTTGCTTGACATTTTCCGCCGCGCAGAGCGCCAGCAGCGCGGCGCGGTCGTGCTGGCGAAACGCGTCATAGCCGAGCTTCGCCCGCACGCTGCGCACGTTGAGCACGGGCCACAAGGCGGTGAACTCGGTGACCATCTGCCGGAAATCGGGATCGCCGGCCATCAGCTGATCGAAAGCGTCGATCAGCCGCGGCGCAGCCACGAACGCATCGATCATCTCCCGGTCAGTGTCCTTCAGGGTGACCGCAGACATCCAGCCGTTGAAGGCCATCCACCGGTACATGAATGCCATGAACGAGGGCGGCTGCCCCTGCGCGTTGGCGAGCAATTCGATCGCGACATCGCGTGCTGCCGGATCGAGGCGATGGAAGTTGCTGAAGCTGACCATCTCTTATTCCTCCACTTCCGCTTGCGAGTCCTGCGACGAAGCTGCTTCCGGCGCGCGATCCGGGCCGATGCCGGCCGCCTGCTTGAGCGGCGCGATGAAGCTCGTCTCCCAGGCCCGCGCGACCCGCCGCTCCAGTTCCTCTCGCAGCTCGACATTGTCCTCGAACCAGGCCCGCAACCGCTCGGCGACGCCATCGCGATATCCGCCCATGCCCAGCCCGTAATCGTGCTCGCAAGCGTCCCACAGCTCTTGCGCGCGGCTGAGCGGCTGCAGGTACACCGCGCCGCCATGATGCCGCGCGGCGTTGACGAAGTCCGCTTCCCATTGTGCGATATTGGCAAGAACCTGCATCAGGAAGCCGCGCGCGCTCTCCAGCTCGCCATTGTCCAGGTCCGACTCGATGATCGCGGTCAGGCCCGCGACCACCTCGGATGATCGGACCTTGGCTTCGGCAGCAGCGCCATCGCCGAGATACTGAAAGACGTCGAAGTTCCAGAATCGGCCGTTGCGCAGGGTGGCCGCCCACACCGTCCGCGCGTGCAGGCTGGTCACGGCGCTGAGAAGCCGTTCGTACGGATGACGCCTAGCCCCGCGTAGCCCGGCCTTGCGATCGGCGAACCGGGTGAGATTGCCGCTGACCGTGGCCAGCGCCGCCATCGCCTCGGCTTCGGCGCGGTTCTCGATCATCTGGCTGATCGCTTCGATCGTCGCCGTCGCCGCTTGCGCTTGGGCGTTCCGGACCGCGAGGATCCGGTCGAGGACAAAGGCCGTCAGCTCGTGGGGATCGTCCCCGCTCGCATCGAAGGCATAGCTCTCGATTCCAGCGAGGCCGATCTTCTGCAACGCGTCCTCGACCTGGCCGAGCTTGATCTCGTAGCCTTCGGCGACGTCCTCGGCCGCCTCGCCCGAATCGTGGCGCATCGACAAGGCGTCCCCCGAGCGGGCCAGCGCCACGATCGCGACGCGGTCGAGCAAGGTCGGGTCAGCATCGGTTTCATTGATATGGGTGAGTAGCGCCTGTGCGCTCGGATCAGGCGCGCTGCCCCATTTCGAGCAGAGCAAGGTGACTGCGCGCGGATCCTTCAGATGCAGGAGGATGTCAGGGCGCACCGCGCTTCCGTCGACCCCGCGGGTGTCGATGACCGTGATCGACAGCCGCGCATCCGAAATCAGCGCGAAAGGCACGGTGACGGTGATGCGGTCGGGCAAGGAGAAATCCTCGTGTCGGCCGTTGTTGATCGCCGTGAAGGTCGTGCGCAGCCATTGCCGCCCCGCTTTGGCGTCAATTCCTTCGAACTCGACCGTCCGCCGGCTGCGGCGCCAGAGGCTGAGCCGTGCGGCGAATTCGGCGGTAAACGCCTCCAGCGTAGCGTAACCCTTCGCCAGTTCGGCGGCAGGATCAGGCGCGGCTGCGGCGCCCTTTCGCGCCCGTGCCGGTCGCGGCAGTCCGGCCATGTTGCGCAGCGCCCGTTCGACTTCCTCGGCCGGCCTGAATTCCACGCTATTGGAGGAAGGCTCGCCCGAGAGCTTCTCGAATATGCCTTTGCAGACCTCGCCTACGAGCTTGTAGATTTCCTCGTCGCTCACCGGCTCGACAGTGAGCGCGAACCGCTCACCTGTCTCCACGCGCACGTCGCACAAGGTGGTGCGGCCGCCGCCGGTATCCAGCAGCATGCCCTTGAGGTCGGCGGCTGTCGCCTCGTCGATCACCAGCCCGGCCTGCCGGCACGCCGCGGTCGTCTTGCCGACGCCGATCTCGCCGACATAGACCAGTTCGTGATCCAGCGAGAGGAGATAGCGTCCGGCGTCCTCGAGCCGCCGATCGAGCAGCTGCGCCTGCCCGGCGAGCACGGTCGGCACCTGGCCGTCGCCCAGGAATTCACGCACCGTACCGAGACCGCGTTCCACCGCTACCAAGGTGGGGAGATCAGGATGGCGCAGCGAAGGCCGCGGCAAATGCACCCATTCAAGCGCCAGAAGGTCAGCGAGGGCGGCGGCTTCGGGCGTGCCGACCGCCGACAGATAGGCGGCGACGTCAGTTTCATCGCCATCGCCTGCTTCGATCCGCGAGACCCGAGTCTGATTGGCACTCATCCGTTCGGCGACCTGCCGCTGCGTCAGTCCGGACGACGCCCGCACATCGGCCAATATCGACCCGGTTTCCATATTCATCGAATCACCTTTCGCATTCCATCTTAAGATGAATATATTCATTCTCATTCAGAATACAATGCGCCTCGCGCGCCGGCGGCGATGCAAGCGGAACGCGGGAACTGATGAGCGCACACTGGCACCGCTGCGCGGTCGCCAGGGGTCGCGCGCCTGTTTGCCCGCGTCGCACACTTGCGGGACCGTTTGGCGCGGCGGCGGCTGGCCCCCAGGCCCGCGCGCACGCCGCCGCGCCGGCCGGTCCCCTGCAAGGGTGCGCTTTGCTGCGCGCCTGACGGCGCGGTGCATCGCGGCTCGCCGTCCCGCGACCGCCGCTCTACGGCGCTAGGTTCGCTCACGCTCACCAAGCTCTGCCGAGCCCTGCGGTCTCGGCCTGCCGGTGACGATCGGCTGGCGGGGGCCGGGCTAATGCCCGGCCCGACGGTCGCCGCGCCTCGTGGGCGCGGCGGCGTCGTTGTGGCCTCTCCCGGTCGAGCGGGCTCGGGCGGCGCTCCCGGCTAGGCCCGCCGCGGGCGGCGGCAACCCCTTCGCTGCGCTCGGGGTGCTCCATTGCATTGCGCCCTCACGGTGCCGCCACCCGCTCTGTCGGGCCTCTCTGGTCGCTAGGTGCCGCCCATCCCCCGCTCTTCCGGGGAGGCCGTGTGGTTTTTGGGCGGGACATGGAGACGAGCCGATGCGCAAGACCCGCAAGCCTTCCGATACTCGCGCCAACCTTTATGACGAGGTGACCCGCCGCATCGTCACCGAGCTGGAGGCGGGCCGCATTCCTTGGGTCCAGCCTTGGGGCCGCAGCGGCGGCACCGGCCCCGGCCTCCCGCGCAACGCGCTGACCAGCCGCAATTACAGCGGCGTCAATGTCCTGATCCTGTGGGGCGCCGTGATCGAACAGGGCTGGCCGTCGCAAAGCTGGCTGACCTTCAAGCAAGCCATCGAAGCGGGCGGCGCGGTGCGCAAGGGCGAGCACGGCACGACCGTGGTCTATGCCGACCGCTTCGTTCCCGAAGGCGAGAAGGCGCGCGTCGAGCGCGAGGGCGGCGACGCCAAGGCGATCCCGTTCCTCAAGCGCTTCACCGTGTTCAACGTCGCGCAGTGCGAAGGGCTGCGCCCCGGCCTCGCCGCCGATCCCGCGCCGCTGCCCGAACGCGAGATCGTGCCGGTCGCCGAGGCCGTGATCGCGGCGAGCGGCGTCGATTTCCGCATCGGAGGCGACAAGGCTTTTTATGTCCCTGCCCATGATTTCGTGCAGGTGCCGCCGCAGCCCGCCTTTTTCGAGCAGATCAACTATTACCGGACCTGCCTCCACGAACTGACCCACGCAACCGGCCATCCCGCGCGGCTGGGCCGCAACCTCACCACTAGCTTCGGCAGCAAGGATTACGCCCGCGAGGAACTGGTCGCCGAAATGGGTTCGGCCTTCCTGTGCGCCGCGCTCGGCATCGTCCCGACCGTACGCCATGCCGACTATCTGGCATCGTGGCTTACGGTCCTGCGCGAGGATAATCGCGCGATCTTCCGCGCCGCCAGCGCCGCGAGCAAGGCCGCCGACTGGCTGCTGTCGCGCCACGCCGAAGCCCAAGGCGAAAGGATCGCGGCATGATCCTTTTGCCCCCCGAGCTTCGCTTCGCGCTCCGCGCCAACGACATCGCCCGCCGTGCCGCCGACCGCGACGGGTTGGCCGCGCCCGATCCCGTCCCGGTGGTCAAGTTCTTCAATCCGTGTGGTGCGGCGACATGGCTGGCGACCGAGCTGGACCGCGATGGCGACATCCTGTTCGGCCTCGCCGACCTTGGCTTCGGCTGTCCCGAGCTTGGCAGTTTCAGCCTGTCCGAACTGGCGAGCGTCCGCTTGCCCTTCGGCCTCGGCATCGAGCGCGACCTGTCTTTTGCGAGCGTCCATCCCCTGTCGGCATGGACCGAATGGGCGCGCCGGGCGGGGTCGATCCTGTGGGCTGAAACCCTGTTGCGCCGGGCCACCGGCAAGCCCGCCAACGACGAGCTTCCGCTGACAGGCGGCTGACGCGCGGCGCGTTTTCGCCGCATCGTAAGCCGGTCCGCCAACCCCGCTAAAGATCGACGGATCGGCACTCACAAGGAGTGACGACCATGAAACTCGACTTTATCGACCTTGGCAAGCTGTCGGTCAGCAAGGCCAATATGCGCTATGCCAAGAAAGCCCCGGACGTGTCCGACATGCTGCCGACCGTCCGCAAGCGCGGCATCATCGTGCCACTGCTGGTCCGCCCCAATTGCGGCCCCGACGCCTTCGAGATCGTCGCGGGGGCGCGGCGCTTCACCGCCGCGCGGATCGTCGCCGAGGAAGGCGGCTCGGCCGAGCCGCTGCCCTGCGCCATCCTTGAGGACGGCGACGACGCCGACGCCATCGAGGCGTCGATGATCGAGAACATGGCGCGACTGGACGCCGACGAAGTGACCCAGTGGGAGAATTTCGTGCGGCTGGTGAAGGAAGGCCGGACGCCCGAGGATATTTCGGCGACCTTCGGCCTCCCCGAATTGATGGTCAAGCGCGTGCTCGCGCTCGGCAATCTGCTGCCGCGCATCCGCGATCTGTATCGCCACGAGAAGTTCGACGCCGCGACCGTCCGCCATCTGACCCTGGCGAGCAAGAGCCAGCAAAAGGCATGGCTCGCGCTCTATGACGATCCCGACAACTACACGCCGACCGGCCATCAGTTGAAGGCGTGGCTGTTCGGCGGGCAGTCGATCAAGGCGAGCCACGCGCTGTTCGACATCGAGGCGAGCGGGGTGGCGACCGTCGCCGACCTGTTCGGCGAGGACCGTTATTTCGCCGATGCCGATGCCTTCTGGACCGCGCAGAATGCGGCGATCGAGGCCAAGCGCGCGGACTATCTCGACGCCGGATGGAGCGATGCCGTGATCGTCCCGCCGTCCGACCATTTCCAGTCGTGGGAATATGAACGGGCGGCGAAGCGCAAGGGCGGGCGTGTCTATATCGATGTCCGGTCGAGCGGCGAAGTCACCGTCCATGAGGGCTATGTCACCCGCAAGGAGGCGCGGCGCATCGAGCGCGGCGAGGCTCCGGGCACCGGCCAGAAGCCCGCGCGGCCCGAGGTCACCAGCACGATGCAGACCTATATCGACCTGCATCGCCATGCCGCCGTGCGCGCGGCGCTCACCGGCCATCCCAAGGTCGCGCTGCGCTTGCTGGTCGCGCATGTCGTCACTGGCTCGCACCTGTTCCGCGTGACCCCCGAGCCGCAGACGACGCGCAACGACGAGGTCCGCGAGTCGGTCGAAACCTGCAAGGGCGAAACCGCGTTCGACGAGAAGCGCCGCGCGGTGCTGGACCTGCTCGGCTTCTCCGCCGAGGAACCGACCGTGACCGGCGGCAATGGCGACGATTTCGGCTTGGCGGGCGTGTTCCTGCGTCTGCTCGATTTGCCCGACCGTGCGGTGATGGACGTGATCGCCATCGTCATCGGCGAGGCGCTTGCCGCAGGCTCCGCCGCCGTCGAGGCCGCCGGGCTGCACATCGGCGTCGATATGGCCGATTGGTGGCAGGCCGACGCGGCCTTCTTCGAGCTGCTCCGCGACAAGGAGGTGCTGGGGCGGATCGTCGCCGAGGTCGCGGGCGAAACCGTTGCCAGCGCCAATGCGGGCGAGAAGACCAAGACCCTCAAGAAGATCGTGCGCGATCATCTCGACGGCGCGGACGGACGGCGCAGGGTCGAGCGCTGGGTGCCGAAATGGATGGCGTTCCCGCCCGCCGCCTACACCGCCCGCGGCGGCGTCGGCACGGTCGCGGCCCATGCCAAGGTCGAGGCGGCGCGGCCTCATGAGGACGAGCCGGACCCCGGTGCGCCGTCCAACGCTATGCCGATGCCCGAGGAAGAACGGCTCGCCGCATAGTCTTCGAGCGGGCGGCGGCATCCGCCGCCGCCCGCCTTTTTCACCCCCCAGAATCCGGCCGCGCCGCTCGGCCGCAAGCGGCCTCGCGGCGCGGATTTTGCATGCTCCTGGCTGCGGATTGACCTCGCTACGCGATGCACCGCAAACCAGTGCGATGCTGGTATTGATCGACAACAACTTCGCCGACCGGGATGGGATGCGCGACTATCTCGCCGCCTCCCGGTCCAACCGTGCTGCCATTCCGGGGACGGTCTTCGAGGAATGGTTCAAGGCCAAAAGCCCGGACACCACGCGCCGGGTCCAGCAGATCGCCTCCGCCTATCCCGGCCAGATCGTCGTGCTCAAGGATACGCGCGACCTCCTGCACATGAGCGGCCAGCCGCGCGGCCTCCTGCTGCGCCTGATCGACCGGCGACAGACCCGCGATTTCGCGCCCTATTGCGAGACGGTGGTCAATGCGCCGCTGACCCCGGAGCTCGAGACGCATTTCCGAGCACATCGCGAACATGCGCAGGAAACGATGGATGCGCTGCTTCCCGAAGCACACAAGATGATGCGGATGTTCGCACAGTGGGACCAGGAATTCTCCGTTTCGCAGCGGAGGGAACTGAACGGCATCATCGACGGCAACCGGAAGCTGTCGCCCGAACTCCAGGAAGCCACCTTCCATAAGGCCGTGGAGCTCGGCGGAAATCTCTTCACCGCGCATCAGGTCGCGCGCAGCAAGGTACCGGCGACGATCCCGGAAATGGCCAATCTGCTGGCCTTCCGATATGGCGCCATGACCGTCGCGCTCTACATCCGCCTGCGCAACAGCGCCGGCACGGACGTCAGTAGTGACAAGAAGGTGCTGAACCATCTCATGGACATCAAGATCGCGGCACAGGCCACCTATCTCGACGGCTTCATGACTCGCGAGCCCGATCTCCACGACACCTATCAGATCGCGGTCAGCCTGATCGCGGGTCTGGGCGGCTACACCAATTGTGGAAAGCAGCGCTAGATTCACCCCAGCCTGCGCCGAATCGCCGGCCGGTTCTCGCCGCAGGTCGCACAGGGCTCCTGACACCGTTCGAAGCCTCGCAATCCCGCCAGCTCGCGCATGCGATGGCTAGCCTGATGCAGCGCCGACAGTCCCAGCCGCTCAACGATACACACGTCGCAGATCGGCTCAGGTGCGAGCCTGCTGATCAACGCCTCGACTCGGTCCGTCACGACTATCGTTTCCTTTACCTGCCTCAGCTTGGCAAATCCGCGGCCCTCCCGAAAGGACATTGAACACCTATGCGTTGTCCTGAGGCGCTGCGCAGGTTGGGGGCATTCGCTCCATCCGCCCTTGCCTGCGACCGCTTGCCGGCTCCTCGGGCGCGTGACCTGGGACGGCCGGGTCCCCGCGAAACCATCGCGGACGAACTGATTTCCCCGGCCGCTGCGCCGGCCTCCTCGCGGCCGCTACGCTCTCAAATCAGCCCGCCGCTCCGGTCCTCCGCTGCCGCTGCGGCCTTGCCGGGTTCGCGGGTACCCTCACACCGTCCCTTCGGTCCGCCCATCGCCCGGAAGCGGTTCGGGCGAGTATTTGAGGAGACGAGAAATGCCCGCAATCGGTTATGTGCAGCGCCAGTCGGACGGCAGCTTCAAGGGTTCGATCAAGACGCTTTCGGTCAACGCCGACATCCAGATCGTGCCCAATCGCGGCAAGACCGGGGAACAGCCCGACTATCGGGTCCTGGCCGGCAGCGTCGAGCTGGGCGGCGGCTGGGTTCGCACCGGTGAGGTCAGCCAGCGCGAATATGTCCGCCTCGCGATGTCCGCGCCCGAACTCGGACCGCGCACCCTCTACGCCAATCTCGGCCGCGCGGCGGGGCAGGACGATGACGACGCCTACGCCATCATCTGGAACCCCGGCGACTGAGCGAAACCCGGCCCCGCGCGACGGCGCGGGGCCGAGGTTCGTTCGGGAAGGGCATGCCATTCTCACCCGGATTCAGTTCGCCCCCTTGTCGGGCGGCTTACGAAACGCCGCCATGAGGGCCGCCGCTGCAAAAAGAATTTGCGCGACAGCATTCAATTCATCTGCGGACAAATACATCAATGGTCTCCTGGCTTGTCCCCGCGATCGAGGCGGGCGTCGAACCAGAAGCATGGATTTCATCACGGAAACCCGGCTGTTGTGTCACGACAGCCAGGTTGTTGTGACCCGCTAGGAAGGCTTGGCTTCACGTCGCAGGTCGGAGACGAAATTTCTGATGCGGCTCTCGTTTGGCGGTTTCAAATCACGGCGGCGACGCCTGAAGTCGCGCGCATATTGTGCGATATTTTCGCCGATCCGGCCGTTCTCAAGATCCTCCTTCACGACCGCCATCCACTCTCGCTTGAGGCGGGACTTCGAGAATTCGCTTTGCTGCGCGAACCGGGCGCGACCGGCGTCGATGAATTCGCCGTGCTCACGCCAAACCTCCCATTCGCGCGTCACAGCACCGAGCTGGACCGCAAGCTGGACCGCAGAATCCGGCATGTCGCGAATGGCCTCGCAAAGTCGAACGACGCGAAAGGCATAGGCGGCGTCAGTCTCAGGCCCATCGAGGTTGGCGACTTCTTCCGGAGTGTAGATATCCCATTCATCGAGAACGAGAACGTTGCGACCGGGTGGGGGCGCAGCTTCTGGCGCGATCTCTGCGCCTCCTTCGCCGTCGTCCTCGATCGACACCACAGACACATTCTCGTCGAAGAATTTTCCCGCAGCTTCGCCACCTTCGACAAGCGCTTCTGGCAGCCTCATCTGCTCGGCGAGGTTTCGAACTTCGTCATCAGTCGCATCAGATCCGAGGATATCGCGCGCGTCCTCCATCGCCTCGTCAATGTCGAACGACCGCGCGGCGTCGATGGCAGCCTGGAGGTTCGCATCGCGCCACTGCTCAGTACTGCGCTCGAGAATGTCCCGGGCCAGCCGCTCGAGGAGGGGCAATGGAAGGGAGCTAAACCGGGTCATGACCGGCCGAGTCAGGATAAGCACTTCCTCTTCGGTAGATCCTTGCCGCCGCATGCTGACGATCCGTCGCTCGAATACGATGCCGCCAACGACGCAGCTCTTATCTCCAAGCTGAAGATGCTGGATGTCCGAGAACTCGATCTCTGCGATTTCAGTGCTGGCCAACGCCTGCCACCAGCCAGCGTCGATCGCGAGTATCGCGTCACGGGCGCGCTCGAAGGCATTGCTCCGCCGTTGTCGATATTTGGGCCTGTCCGTCATAACCGAAATATACGCGATCGCGCTCATCAGGCCATGCCGGGGTGGGCGTCTAATCAATTCCCGTGATCCCGGATCAGTTCAACGAGGCTCATCGATCGGCCTGGGTATTGGCAGTCTATCGGGGCGGGAATCGGGAGGGGCTCGTCTCGGCAAGGCCCAGCATGACGGCCGCCGGAACGCCTATCAAGGCCGGCGGCCCCTCCAATTTTGCCGCGATAATGAGCGCGCTTCGCGCGCGCTTTTGTTCGTTTTCCAGCGCAACAAAATCGGTTCCTCCGCCGCCGCTTCGCGGTGCTCCGGCTTCGCCTCCGCAGCCCTGACAGCCGCTCCGCCGACCGTCGTCGGAGGGCTGTCCTCGATGATGAGGACGTGAAGTCAGGAGGTTATCATGAGCATGATGCAGACCATTGGCATGGCGTCGGATCGCGTGATGGCGGCGCTGGTTTCGGGGCTCGAAATCGAGTTCGGACGGGGTGCGGGCGAGGCTTTGGCGCATCGGTTTCTCGAAGCGGAAGAGGTCGATTTTCACTGGGATGCGCGCGTTTCGGAGCGCTGGATCGGCAGCTACGTGAGTCCGGATGACGATGATCTGGAGCTGGATCGCGTCAGGATTTTCGGGCGGCTGGAAGGTAATTGGTTCGTCGCGGTGATGATCGTCGATGGCGATGGCAACGCGCACGGCATGATGGGCAAGCGCATATTCGGGCGCGAGCGGGAGGCCTTGGCGGCGTTCGCGCAGGCATGATCATGGCTGGATCGGAGGGAGCGGCGCTCGGACAGGGCGTCGCTCTTCTTTTTGCCTCGGCTTGCCTGGGATTGAAGAAGGGATGAGGAGAATAGGCGGTTTTGTGCGTGGAAGGGTGTAAGGCAAGATGAAGCAATGGTGCCAGCCCCGCGGGCTTGCTCCATAAGCTATTGTCTGCACATCGTTTTTTCCGAAATTGCGAGCGATTTCCGGCACTAATCGGCAGACGATGGTGCCACACGGTCTTCCAGACCGCGGAAGTCCTCGTCTTTCTTGGCACCGGTTTTCAGCCGCGCCAAGCCGGGCCATGCTGCCGGGGGCAACCCGCAATTTCCAGGTCCGGCATGTTCAGCGACGACGACTTCGAACCCCGCCTAGGGCGCATGCGCGCCAGGGGCAGCAAGCAGGGACGCAAGTTCCTTTCCAAGGTTCTGGCTGCCGCCAATCTCGCTCGCGGCGGCGCGGCGGGACATGGCAGGCGCAGCCGTTTCGACGGTAGCCGCATCGGGCGCGGCTCGGGCGTCGGCCGGGTGCTCGGTAGCCGCGATCGCTATGCCGCGTTCCGGGCGCGCCGCGTCATCATCAAGTCGCGGATCGTGAAGCTCACCGGCAAGGGGTTCGCCGCGGCGCGCGCCCACATGCGCTATGTCGAGCGCGACGGCACGACCCGCGACGGCGGGCGCGGCCAGCTCTATGGCGCCGACGCCGACAAAGTCGATGGCAAGGCGTGGCTCGACCAGGCGCATGGCGACCGCCACCAGTTCCGGTTCATCGTCTCGCCGGAGGACGGCGCTGAGTATGACGATCTCAAGGATCTGACCCGGCGGCTGATGGCGCGGATGGAAGAGGATCTCGGCACGAAGCTCGATTGGGTGGCGGTCGACCACTTCAACACCGGGCACCCCCACACCCACATCATCCTGCGCGGCAAGGATGATCGGGGCAAGGACCTGCTCATCGCCCGCGAATATATCACGCAGGGCATGCGCGAGCGCGCGGCCGAGTTGGTCGATCTCGATCTCGGCCCGCGCACAACCGACGCGATCGAGGACAAGCTGCGCGGCGAAGTCGACCAGGAGCGCCTGACCAGCATCGACCGCGCTCTGCTGCGCGAAGCCGATGCAGGCCGGCTCGTCAGCGGGGGCGAGGCCGACGCCTTCGGTCAGACTGTGCGGATGGGGCGATTGCGCAAGCTCGAGCGCCTCGGGCTTGCCGAGCAGATGGCCGCATCGACCTGGCGGCTCGCACCCGATCTTGCCGACACGCTGAAGCGCATGGGCGAGCGCGGCGACATCATCCGCACGATGCAGCGCGCGTTTACCGCGCGAGGGTCTGCGCCGGCGCTTGCCGATCAGGCGATCTACGACCCCGCCGCGGCGGATGCCCGGCCGCTGGTCGGCCGCGTGATTGAGCGTGGCCTGTCGGACGAGCTCAACGACCGCCACTATCTGCTGGTCGAGGCGACCGATGGACGCACCCATTATGTCGAGATTGGCAAGGGCGAGAATGTCGAGCCGCACGCGACCGGGGCGATCGTGCGGATCGAGCCGGTGTCGGTCGGCATCCGCGAAGCTGACCGTATCGTTGCCGCTGTCGCTGCCGCCAACGACGGACGCTACGATGTCGACGCGCATCTTCGCCATGACCCGTCCGCCACCGAGGCGTTCGCCGAAACCCATGTGCGCCGTCTGGAGGCAATGCGGCGGCTGACCGGCGGCGTCACGCGCGAGGCCGATGGGACATGGGTCATCGCGTTCGATCATCTCGATCGGGCCGCTGCCTATGAGGCAGCGCGGGCGAAGGATCGGCCGGTGGCGGTCGAGACGCTCTCCTCACATCCGCTGGAGAAGCTGGTCAGCGCGGAAGCTGCGACCTGGCTCGACCGGGAGCTGGTCGCCGTCGATCCATCGCCGCTGCGCGACGCCGGGTTTGGCCATGAGGCGCGGGACGCGCAAGTGCTGCGGCGGCAGTGGCTGATCGCGCAGGGATTTGCCGAGGAAGCAGGCGGTGGGACGGTCTACCGGCCGGGCATGATCGCGGACCTCCAGCGCCGCGATCTACTCCGTATCGGCGCGCAGCTCTCCCGCGAGCTTGGAATGCCGTTCGTCGAGAGCGACTCCGGCTCACGCGTGAGCGGCGTTTATCGCCGGCCGGTCGATACGATGAGCGGACGGTTGGCGCTGATCGAAAAGTCGCAGGAATTTACGCTGGTCCCGTGGCGTCCCGTGCTCGATCGCCAGTTCGGCAAGAGCGTGTCGGGTATCATGCGAAGTGACGGGATCAGCTGGAGTTTTGGCCGCGGTCGCCCAGGGCCTTCCATTTCTTGAGCCTTTCATCTGGCTGGCTCGGCTAGAGAATTGAGCACGACAGCTTTTGTCGTTCTTGGAGTTCATTGTGCTCTTGTCAAATTCGAATCGGAGATTGAAGAGATGCACGTCGGATCTGAAACCCGCTCCATCGGCCGCTACATCGTGGATATCGATGGGTGCCTCCGCGCCACCGATAAGCCGTTCCTGTCGCCGTGCGATGTACTGGCCTTACGCCGAGAGACCGACATGCAGGCTTCCGTGATCTGGGAGATTAACGGCGAGTCCATCCTGCTCGGCGCTGCCGACCGTATCGAAATGGATGAGGACAGGGTCGCTTTTTTCCGGACTTGCACGGTCGAGCGGCTTTTCCTGAACCCCTTCGCCGATGCGAGCCTGGGTTCCGGCCGCTGGAGCGATGAAGGGGTCCAGGCGCTCGCCGCCTGATTTCAACTTGACGGCATCAGCAGCGATCACTTGCAATTGGCCGGCATCCGCTTGAGAAAATTGGGTCAAGCGAACCACGGGGGTCGTGCGGGGGCATCTGTTGTGGCAAGTAATGAAAAACCGTTGTTTGGTGCGGTTCCTGCTGGCCTCTTCCGCGTATTCGGCGGCTCCGCGCGGTACTTCTTCGCGGATCTTCTGGCTCATCTCGCCGATGATCCCTTCGGCGTCACGGGTGAGATCGTCACGCGGAAGCGTCTTTTTGCATCCATTTCGGAGTTTATCGATCGATCGGGCCGCGCAGTGATCGCCAATGCTCTTACCGCAGAGGATGGCGGCACCGCAGGTCCCACCCATGTCGGTGCCTATAACCGCTTGGTCGAGACGGGCTGGTTGATCGAGTATCGGGATCGATACCGCAAGGTGGTCGACTTCGACCCGTCGGCGCGTCTGTTGCTCCACACCCTCCTGGATATTCAGAGTGGCCGTGTCCGTTCCTACGGTGGTGCAGTGCTCAACGTCCTTACGTTGCTTCAGTCGGTCGCGAGTGAACCGTCAGCGAAGGCGCTGAATGTTCGCGAAGCTGCGCTCGCCGCACGTGGATTCATGAATCATCTCCGCACGGTGGCAGGTACGATGCGCCGGGTCGAAGGACTCATCATGGCGCAGCCGACCGCGACGGCGCTGGTCCGCCGGTTCGTGCGCGACTTCATCGAAGCCACAGTGGTCCAAGATTACCGCAATCTCCAATCGCGGGAGAGCCCGTACCGGTTTCGCGGCAACATCATCGACCTTGGCGAGACTCTGCTCGCAGACGACGAGATGCTTGGCGTGATCGCCGAGGGCTGGGTCAGCGGTGGCATCGCGCGAAAGGCGGCCGCGGCGCGAGACGATCTCATCGACGACCTGCGCGACATCATTCGCGTCTTCTCGGCCATCGACGACCATGTCCGTGACATCGAGACGACGACCTACCGGATCGAGCGCCGCATGACCAACGTCGTCCGGTTCAGCGATCGCATGGCGACGATCAGCACCGAGCGGATTCTTTGCGCGCTCGAAATGCTCGGCAAATCCGATCTCGGTGACGATGCCACCGTCGATGCGCGGGTGCGGCTCCAGCTCGAGACGCTGCCGATGGCGCCGCACCAACTATACCTTCCGCCGCGCCGGCGTCGTGAGCCCGCCGAACGCGAAGTCGAAGTGCGACTGCCCGATCCGGCGCTCGCTCTCTATCTGCGGGCAATCGACCTGTTCCAGCTCCGCGTCGGCATTTCGCCCGAACGTCTTGCCGCCTATGTCGAGCGTTCGCTGGGAGACCGGAATGAACTCTCGGGCGCCGAGCTGCCGATCGCCGACCTCGACGATTTCCTGGCTTTTGAGCGTTTGCACGAAGTGGGGCTCGCGCCGCTGAACGAGCGCTACGAATATGAGGAGGGGACAGGCACGATCTCCAACGACTGGATCGAACGGCGCGACTTCGTGATCAGGCGCAGGCTGGAGACCGTCGATGGCTGAGCTGCGCGAGGTCGGCGTGATCCTCGACGCCGGAAAAATCGAGGAGGAGGATTTGCAGTCGGCGCTTCAGGCGCTGCTGTTTCACCAATGCCTCTATGAGGATTGGCCCTATCCACCGGCCTATCGGATCATCGCCCGGCACCTGGCGCAGGTCCAGCCGATCGTCGGTGCGTTCGGCTACCGCATCGTCCATCATGCCGTGGCGAGCATGCTCGTGCTGGAAACCGACAGCGTCGTCTACGGCGTGAACATGGCGCGGTTGAAAAAGGACGAGACGATCGTCCTCCTGGTGCTGCGCCTGCTCTATGCCGAAGGCATTAGCTCGCTCGACGATCGCGGCCGGGTCGAGAGCACGACCGACGATATTCACGACCGCCTGCGCTCAGCCGGCGAGGAACCGCCGCCGATCAAGCGCCTGACCGAGATATTGAAGTTGTTCCAGCGCAAGGGTCTGGTCCGGATCGGCGAGAATGACCCCGAAGAGCAACTGGTCCAGCTCACCATCATGCCAGGCGTCACGGTGCTCGTGCCCGATGTCTATGTCGAGGCTGTCATCCAGTGGCTGGAGCGTGAAGCGTTCGAGGCGACCGAGGCGAGCGCGGGCGCTCAAACCCTGAGCGCAGACATGCTCGCGCATGTCGCCGACTACCGCGCCAATCTGGGTGCCGAAGCCCCGGCATCCGACACCGAGAATCTGAGCGAGGACGATAGCGATGCATGAACTGGAGCGCATCGTCCTCCACAATTGGGGGCGGCTGGTCAGCCAGGATATCGACGTGCGCGGCACGATCGCCATCCTCGGACCGACCGGCACCGGCAAGAGCACAATCATCGATGCGCTGCAGGTGATCATCACCGGCGGCAGCAGCCGCTTCTATGATCTCAACAAATCGACCGGCGGACGCAACGAGCGCACGATTCGCGACTACTGCCTCGGCGTCGATAGTCACATCTCGACCGATGGTCCGGGGCGCGATGCCGCCGACGCGCTGGTCGCGCTCGTGTTCCGGGACCGGACGTCCGGTGTCCCGCTCACAATCGGCCTGATCTTCAGCGCGCATGTCAGCGAAGCGCAGCACACACTGCGCGCGCGCTTCGTCGCACCCGGCCTCGCGCTTCACCTCGACGAACTCGTCGAGACGCGCGAGGGCGGCCGGCGGGTGGTGCCCAATGCGGCCCGGCTGATCGAACGGCTCAAGGAACTGTGCCCGAGCTTTCGCAACCATGGCGGCAGCGCCATCGGCTATGTCGACGACTATCTGCTGGCGATGCGCCCGCGCAGCGCTGCACCGGACTCGAAGCAGGTTCTGCGCAACTTCAAGGAGTCGATCGCTTTCCAGCCGATCGATGATCCCACGCATTTTGTCCGCAAGCATATCCTTGAAGAGGACAATATCGACGTCGAGGCGCTCAAGGGATCGATCGAGCGCTATCGCTTCCTCGAAAGCGAAGTGAAGAAACGCGAGCAGCAGCTCGCCGAGATCGCCGAAGCGCGCCGCCGCATGCAGGTATGGGCGCAGCACCAGGTGCGCCACAATTTCCTGAGTTTCCTCGTCGCGCATGCTGATGGGCGCAGGCTCGACATGGTGGTCGAACGCCTGCACCGCCAGCGCGACCAGATCGCGCAGGATGTCGAACACGAAGGCGAGATCAAGCGCCGGCATGAACAATCGATCCGGCTGTGCGAGGAGGATATCCTTCGCCTGAAGTCGCTTCTGGCGGAATCTCCCGCTTCTACCCAGCTCCGCTCACTGGACGTCGAGCGCAACGCCGCGCTGGAGATGCAACGGGCCGGCCGCGCGGCGGCGCAGCGCCGTCTGACCCAGCTCGTTCGCCTCGCCGAACTCACCAAGATCCCGGATCGCGTCCCCCTCCATCTCGCGGATGGCATGCGCGCAGCCGGAGAGCTGATCACACTCGCGCGGGGGCGCAGCGTAGAAACCCTGACCGCGATCGATACCGAGCTGACCGGACTCGAGCGCCGCGTCATGGCGCTCACCACGGCCCAGCAGAGCCTTGCGCAACAGGATGAAGCGATGCGCGATCAGCTGTCCAAGCTGAAGGCGCGCATGGACGAGCTCGAACAGGCGTTGGCCACCGCGACGGACGGCGCCCTCCTATCTAAGCCGGTGCGCGACTTCATCCGCTTGCTGGCTACAGAGGGGATACCGGCCACGGCGCTTCCCGACATTGTCGATGTGTCGGAGCCCGCCTGGGCGATGGCGTTAGAAATGCTTCTCGGCGCCAATCGCGAAGCGCTCATTGTTCCCATCGACCGGCTCAACGACGCCTTCGGCCTGCTCTATCGCGAGCGCCGTGAGCTTCATGGCTGCCGCCTGATCGACACGCGCAAGACCAGCCAGTGGCGCGGAGGCCTGTCGGCCGCGTCGATCGCCGCCATTCTTGTCACCGACGACGACAATGCCCGCGTGTTCATCGAACGTCAGGTCGGCCGGTTCGAACGCGCCGAAACCGATGACGATCTCCGGCGCATGGAGCAGGCGATTACCAAGCGCGGCAAGACCACCGCCGGCATGGGCTTGCGCGTGTACCGCGACATCCAGCCGATCTTCGGCAAGACCGCGCAGCGTTCGGCGCTCGAACGCGCGCGCGAGGAGCTTGCGACGGTCTCGGAAGAATATCGCAAGCTTACGGCAACAAGGGATGCGCTACGCGCGGCTCTCAACGCAATTACTGCGATCAGCGACGAGCCGGCCGATGCGTTGTCTACGGCGCTGGCCCAGCTCGTAGATGCCGAGGCGGCGCTGCGCGGCAATGCCCAGGCGCGCCAGCAAGTCGAAACGCCCGAGACTTTGAAGACCAGGCAGGAGATCACCGCGCTCGAAGGCGATATTCGCGGCTACCGCGAGGAGATCAACGACGACATCGAGCCCAGGATCAAGGAGCTTCAAGCCGCCGACACCAAGCTGCAGATCGATATCGGCGTCAATCTCAAGGACCGCAAGGCGCGGGAGAATGACGAGCAATCGGCCGAAGCGCGCGAGGTGGCCGAACCGATCAGAACCTTGATCGAGCTGGTCGGCATCTCAGAGACCATCGAGATCGCACGCGCACGCGTGGCAGTCATGATCGACCTGCCGCGGCCCGATGTTGATCTCGCCGCTTCGCTTGCCGATTTGGTTGCCGAGGCCAAGCGCGATGCCGAGCAGCTACCCCGGCTTGCTGACGAAAGCGTCAAACGTGGCCGCACGCTGTTCGTGCAGTTCGTGAACGCCTATCTGGGCGCGTCACCCCTGATAGACGACAACGATGTGGCCATCCTGCGTTGGTGCCAAACGACAGAACGTCGGCTCGAAGAGGACGAGCTGCGCCAATATCGACAGGCCTTTTCGGATGCGCGCATCGAAATGGAGAAGGATCTTACCGAGGGCCTCATCAACCGCCTTTCCGACAAATTCCAAAAAGCGCGCGCGCAGATCGATCGCTTGAACCGCAATCTCTCGGGGCGGCAGTTCACCGGCCAGACCTACGCGTTCCGCTACCATGTCAATGCGGTGATGAAACCGATTCACACGCTTGCTGAAGCGATCGCCGAACAGCCGCGCCTGGGCCTCAGCATGCTCGACGACGATACGCTCGATCCCAAGGTGCGCGAGGGCTTTCGCGAGCTTGAGCGACGCTTGTCGGATGAGACGCTGGTCAAGGATTTGCAGGACTATCGGCAGTTCTTTGACTTCGATCTGCATATGACCAACGATCGCGGACAGGTCACGACCTTGAGCAAGCGTTCGGTCACCGGTTCGGGCGGCCAGAAACAGGCACCGTATTATGTCGCGGTCGGCGCTGCGATGGCCGCGGCCTATTATCCCAAGACAGGTCACGGCGATCCCGAGGGGCTCGGCCTCGTCGTGTTCGACGAGGCCTTCAACAATCTAGACGCCCCCAACACCCAAGCACTCCTTTCTTTCTTCTCCGACCTTCATCTCCAGGTGATTGTCGCGGCGCCCGACAAGGTCCGGGCGATGTTCCTCGAAACCGTCGATACGATCGTTTCAGTTAATCGTAGGCCCGACACCCAGGAACCGGTGCTCACGATGACCTATCCGAAAATGGAGGCCCGCCAGGCGTTGATCGACGCGAACCCAGCGCACCGCGGCATCGAAGCCTATCGGCCGCTGTCGCGAGCTGCGGCGGAATGAAGCGCGAGACCGACCCGACACGCCTGCTTAATGGCCTGCTCGACAGGCTGGAGCGTCAGGCCGATCGTTCGCGCCGCATCATGTCCCGTCCGAGCCAAGCGTTTGCGAGCAGCAATGCGCGCGATCAACTCGTGGAGATTCTGACGGGAGCCCGCGACGCAGGCGCGGTCACGCTCGAATGGGATCGCGAGGCGCCACACCTGATCGCGCGCATCGTCCTGCGGGATGCGGATACGCTCTATCGTCATTTGAATCGCACGCCGGCAGCGGATCAGCAAAGCACCGCGATCAGCGAGCTTGGTACCTACCAACCGCGCACCGATGTTGGACGCGAGCTTCGAGACGAAATGGCGAAGGCATGGACGGAAGGCAAATCTCATCTGGGTCTTGCGCCGACCAAGATCGATGATGCGCTCAACCTGATCCGGGTCGCGGATGCTGCGTTCACCGTGCTTGAGCGCGGCCCGCTGCCGCTCAGGACGCGCTCGGCCCGGCTGCTTGGCGACAGCAAAGCGATGGAGCGGATGCTCCCGAAGCTCCTTGCCTATCTCAAAATGAAGGGACGGCTTGATCCCCAGCTCGAGCGTGACGAAGCGCTGACCGTTCTGGGTCTCGCCAAGTTTCCGCAGCCGGTTCTCGTCGCCGGCCCGATTGCCATAAATGGCGTCAGCGCGGCCCAGCTTACCTATCTCGGCTTGCCGCCCGAGGCGATCACGACGGCGGCACTGACCGGCCCGCTTCGCTCGATTCTGACGATCGAAAATCTGGAGAGCTTTCACCGCCATGTTCGGGAGTGCCGAGCGGATGGGGACGTGGTTATCTATTGCGGCGGCTTCCCCACACAGGGCGTGATCAGGGCACTTCACCATGTCGCCAGCCTAGCCGGTGCCGCGCAGCTCCATCACTGGGGCGACATCGATGTCGGCGGCATACGAATTGGCCGTTTTCTGGAGGCATCCTTGCCCTACTCGATCCTGCCGCATCTCATGACTCCGACATTGGCAACCGCGCTCGGCCGCAAAATGTCGCCAGCTAAGGAATTGCAGGGCTTTCCAGCCGAGTCAGCCTTTTCTACGCTGGCATGTTTCCTTGCATCCGACGACGCCCACTGGCTTGAGCAGGAGATTCTCGACCCGAAATGGGTGTGAAATATAGCTTGTGAGGCGGCTGCTACGCCTCCCGGGCAATGCCGGCCGGCACCTCCGCATCCTCTTCTTCATCTAGCGACACGAGAGCGAGAAGAGCTGGCGTCTCGGGCGTGTCGAGAGTTTCAACGTCGCGCAAACGCCTGGAAACGGCACGGGTACGGCGGCCGGCTTCGTCGACCGTCTTTTTCGCGGTGTCGAGCTGACGCCCAAGCTTCTCCCACACTTCGCCATATTTGGTGAATTCGGCCTTCGCTGCGCCGAGGATTTGCCATACCTCGCTCGACCGCTTCTCGATCGCCAACGTGCGGAACCCCATCTGCAACGAACTCAGCAGGGCGGCCAGCGTCGTCGGACCCTGCACCATCACCCGGTGCTTGGTCTGCAGCTCGTTGGCGAGTCCCGGCCGGCGGATCACCTCGGCAAACAGGCCCTCGGTCGGCAGGTACATGATCGCGAAGTCCGTCGTGTGCGGGGGATGGACATATTTTTCGCAGATCTGCTTCGCCTGAATCTTGATCGCGCGTTCGAGCGCGATCGCGGCCTTTTCGACTTCCTCGGCGACGCCGCTATCCTGTGCGAGCAGCAAGCGGTCGTAGTCCTCATGTGGGAACTTCGCATCGACCGGAAGCCAGAAGGGCTCGTCGACACCGCCACGGCCCGGGAGCTTGACGGCATATTCGACGATTTCGCCCGAATCCGGCCGGACCTTGACGTTGCTGGCATATTGATCGCGGGTCAGCATGTCCTCCAGCAACATACCGAGCTGCACTTCGCCCCAGCCGCCACGGCTTTTGACATTGCTGAGCACGCGCTTGAGGTCGCCCACGCCGGTCGCCAGATTCTGCATCTCACCAAGGCCCTTATGGACTTGCTCCAGACGCTCGCTGACGAGCTGGAAGGATTCGCCGAGCCGCTTCTCGAGCGTGCCCTGAAGCTTCTCGTCGACGGTCGCGCGCATCTTTTCGAGTTTCTCGGCATTGTCGGTGCGCAGTGTCTCGAGACCCTTGGACACGGTTTCGCGTAGCGCATCCTGCTTGGTATCATTGGCCTCGATCAGCTTGCCGATTTTCCCGGTCACGCCTTCGAGCGCAATCCGCTGCTCGTCGCGCCCCTTTTCCTGCGCGCCCAGCAGGCGATCGGACAGGTCACGCACGGCATCATTGGTTTCCTTAAGCCGGGTGGTCTGCGTCAGCGCGAACGCCTCAGCATTGCGCTGGACGGTTTCTTCGAGCTTGGACCGGCCATCGGACGCCTCCTGCCGCATTGTCGCGAGCGCGTCGTTCTGTAGCTGGCTCGATGCGGTCAAGGCGCTGCGGAGATCTTCGCGCGACAGCCTGCCTTCTTCGCGCATGACGCCGGGCAATTCGCCTGCGATCCGTTCGAGAACGGCGATCTTGGTGCGCAATTCCTCGGGCAGGGTGGCAGGCTCACCCACCTTCTTTAGCAGCAGCGCTATGAGGATGATCGCCCCTGCGACCATTGCCATCATAATATAGATCGCCACATCCATGACCTACTCCTTCTTCTAGGCAAACGGGCCTGCCGCCAGGACGGCAGGCCCGCCGGCATTATTTCTCACGCACGGTCGTGTCGGGAGAAGCCTTGCCATGCTTGGTGGTAACGTAGCGCCCGGAAATCGCGCTGCGGTAGTGAGCGCCCGAACTGCCGCTCGGGCCTGCGGCTTCGCGCACCGTCGTGCTCGGATGCGACTTGCCGTAGCTGGTGCTGACGTAACGCCCGCTGGAAGCGCTGCGAAATCCGCCACCGCTCTTGCCTTTACTCATGTCCGATCGTCCTTTTCTTCAAGGGGGTGAGACGCTGGCAGACCCTGACATCGTCTCGGCGACTCGGCCGCTTGCCGAGCCCTCACAGGATGAGGCCTGTGGGTGACAAAAGCTGTCGCGCTCAAGTCGCCCGAAAAGCGCGAAGGCATTCGGCGAACGACCCCGGCCAGTCATCGGCCGCTGGCGCGATCGCCATATTCCCGCAGCAGGCAGAGCGTGTTCACCAGCGTCATGTCCCTGACGGTCCCGCACGGCACTTCCAGCAGCAGCGGACTCGCCAGCACGATGGACGCGACCTGCGCGCGCGAGATCGCGACATTGATCCGGTTCAGCGAAAACAGGAAGTCGATATCGCGCGGCATCTCTTCCGCGCTCGAGGTGGTCATTGAGACCAGGCAGACCGGCGCCTCCTGTCCCTGGAAGCGATCGACCGTGCCGACGCGAATGCCGGCCGGAAGCGCCGCGATCAGTTCGTTCACTGCCGCGTTATACGGCGCGACCACCAGAATATCGCGCAGGGTCAGTTCGCGCCCGACGCCGTCCCGGTCGCGGTAGCGCGCGCCAAGGATCGCTTCGACATGCGCGCGAATGGCGGCAATCTCTTCCGGGCAGGTCTGCGAGCGGCCAAAATGGACAACGGGCTCCAAGGCGGCGCCGACCAGCGTCGTTCCATCGCGCATGACCAGCGTCTGGGACCCGGCTGCCGCATCGCTGGCCAGTTTGGAATCGTAGACCGCAGCCGAGATGAACCGGCAGACATCGGGATGCATTCGCCTGCTGACCGGCATGAAGATACCGCGCGCCGGGGGAACGACCCTGGCGCCGTCCATCAGATATTCGAGCGCGGACTCGCCGCTGCGTCCGGGGTGGATGCCTTGAAGCGGTTGCGGAAGCTGCATCGGATCGCCGACCAGCACGATGTTCTTCGCGGCGCGGGCCATGGCGCAGATATTCGCCATCGAGACCTGGCCCGCCTCATCCACGAACAGATAGTCGAAGACTGGCTCGTTATAGCGGGCGAAATGCCAGGCGGTGGCGCCCACGACATGGGCCGCCCTGATCTCGGGCGCGTCGTTGTCGGTCACCAGCGTCACGAGCGGATGGTCGTCCTCCTCCTCATCGTCGGAAGCCTTGCGGACGATGCGGCAGTTCAGCCCTTCCGCAGCCGCGCGCTCGGCGACGCCGGCGATCAGATTGCCGATCGCCTTGTGTGAGTTCGAGGAAATCGCGCAGCGCCGGCCCGCACGAAGGAGATCGACGATCGACAAGGCGCTGACATAGGTCTTGCCGGTGCCGGGCGGTCCCTGAATGGCCAGCGTGGTATCGTCCATGTCCGCAATCGCGGCGCTCGTCTGCGCCGGCAGGTCGCCTTCGGGATCGACAATCCCCTCGGGGCGGGGACCGCCGAGGAACGTCGGCAGGGATCGGCATAGGAGATGTTCGATTGCCCGGTAACGGCCGCGATCCGTAATGATGTCCTCGGTCACCGCCGCGATCGCCTGGCGCAGCGTCTTGTTGGCGATCGGCTTTGGCGGCAGGAGGTCGATGCGATCTGGAAGATCGCCCTTTTTGTATGTCCGCTTCAGCGTGACGGTTCGCTGTTCGCGATCCATCGCGATGATCTCGATATCGTCGGGACCATCGGCTGGCTTCAGGCATGGGCGCTTGCCGGTGCGCAGCTTGGTCTCCTGCAGCGGATAGGCGAAGACTTGCTGATAGGATTGCTTGGTGACGGGCGTGGCGGGGCCGACGGCTTCGAGGCCGATCAGGCAATCGAGATCATCGACCAGGTCTTCGCTCTCCTGCGCAAGCTTATCGAAGATCGACCACCAGGCAGGCTTGTCCTCGCGCTTGTGGAAAAAGTTCAGATCGAGCAGCAGATCTGCGGCTTCGGCGCCGAGACGAGCGCGTACTGGCTCGAGTCGCGCCGACAATGTCGCGATCTCGGCTTCCTCCGCATCGACCTCGGCCAGAGCAGTGCTGGCACTGACTTCGGCGAGGATCGGCCAGGGTTGATCGACCGGCCGCACATCGGCGACCAGCCAGTCACGCAGCAACTGCGTCGAGACGCAGTCCGTCCGGTTATAGTCCTCGATCTTCGCGAGTAGCGTCTCGTCGGCGGTTTCACGCCACCGCTCATAGAAGACCACCGACGCGCCCGCGGTCGCGACATCGCCTTCGCGCTTCTCCATGTAGAATGTTTCGAGGTTCTTGATCGAGTAGGCCGGTTCACTCGCGATCAGGCCGCCCGACACGACGCGATAAAGATCGACGAAGCGCCGTTCGCGCTGAAGCTGGTCCATCGCCGCCTCGCCGACGCGGTGCAGGGCGGTGAGCTTGCGCAGCGCCGTCATCTCATAGGCGGCATAGTGATAGATGTGCGCCTGGGGATGCCGCCGCATGTGGTCGGCGAAAAAGGCCAGAAGCGCCGCAACCGCACGGCCTTCCTCGTTGCGATCATGCGCCCAGAAGGCGCGGAATGTCCAGGCGCCGTCCTGCCGGTACCAAATGCCGTGCAGATATTCTAGACCGCCCGGGAAATAGGGATCGCCCTCGATGTCATAGAAAATATCACCGTCATCGGCGCGCGGCAGCAGGGCAAAGCCGCGGCCGGCCTCGCGCGGGCGCAGTTCGAATGTCGCATCGCCGCCCTTGCGGCGGTCGTTCTGAAGTCGGGCCTGGGCCTGGAGTCGTTGCTGGGTCGGCAACGCCAGATGTGCGATTCGTCCCTCGAACGCCGCAAGGGCGCCGATCGTCGCGATCCCGGCCGCCTCGATCTTGACGCGCTGGCTCCGCCCCATGCCGGCGACCAATGCGAGGCTGTCGGCCTGGTCCCATTCATCGTGGCAGTGATTACGCCAGCGGCAAAGGCCGCACCCCGACACTGGCTCCGAGCGCGTTTCGGGCCGGTCGACGATGAAACCCTGCAGGCGGGCGCGCGCATAGCGCGAATAAGCGGACACGTCGGCGAGACGGATCGAGAAGCGCGTGCCGTCGCCCAGTTCGAGATGCGCGAACTCGGGGGCAGTCCCCTGAATTTCCGCCAACAGGTCGGAATAGAGCACCAGCTGCAGGACATGTTTGGGATCGGGCGACCGCTTGAGCTTTGTATCGACCACCTCATAGCTATGGGCGCCAAGGTCCGACGGGCGGTCGACCCGCTCGAGAAAATCCGAATAGCCGCCCCACGGGCCGCTCAGGAACGCGCCCTGGAAGATGATATCGGCGCCGGCCGACAGCGCATCGCGCGTCAGGCGAACCGATTCTTCCAGCGGAATGCCGTCCTTCGCGATTTCGACGATCGTTCGGCCATTCGCACGAAGCTGTTTGAGATAGGCAAGTTCATGGGCGTCGCCCTGCCGCTGGAGAAGTTCGGCTTCGTCGTCGTCATCGGCCGGCGCCAGATCGCCGACTTCCATATGACGCAAGTCGAGCGCAGTCGCGTGCGCGCAGACTTTGAAGCGCATGATGTCCGAGGCCGAGAGCCTGATCTCACCGGCAATCTTACGCATCGCTTTCCTCCCTTGCCGGAATCAATATCATGGATGCACGACAAAAGCTGTCGTGCTTGCGGGAGGCGCCGATGTCTTTGCTGAAAGCCCAGGAATTGCTGCAGCTGGCGTTGCTCGCGGCCGGAAGCCGCGGCGTCACGCTCGATGATATTTGCGAAAAGTTCGAGTGTGTCCCCCGATCCGCGCAGCGCAAGGTGGACGCGCTGCAGACCGTCTTTCCGGCGATACAGCGTTCGGTCGATCCCGATCGCAAGGCACGCTGGGTCCTGCCGGCCCGCGCTGTGGCGAGTCTCCTGACGCCATCGGCCGAGGAACTCACCGCCATGTCGGAAGCGATCAGGGCGCTGGAGCACGCGGCACTTCCGACCGAGGCCAATCTAATGCGGCAGCTGGAGAGCAAGGTTCGCGCCTTGATCCCGCCCACCGCAACCGCCCGCCTCGCCGTCGACGAGGAAGCCCTGGCGCTGGCGCTCGGGCATGCCGTCAGGCCGGGTCCACGCCATTCGCCCGATCTTGCGGTCGATCAGGCCATCTACCGGGCGCTGAAAGGCCCATCGCAATTGCGGTTCCTGTATCAGAAGGACGGCGTCGCCACCGAGCGCACCGTCGAGCCGCACGGATTGCTGCTCGGTATCCGGCGCTATCTCGTGGCGCGAGACATCGCCAAACCGCGCGGCGGCCTCCGGCACTATGACGTCGAGAAGATTTCAGAAGCCGAAGTGCTCGAGGACAGCTTCGTGCTGGACTCGAATTTCAACATCGACACACATTGCGAGCGCGCCTTTGGCTCCTACGAAGACGAAGCAGAATATGGCGAGGTCGTCTGGAAATTCACGGCCGTGGCCGCGCCGCGCGCCCGGCAATTCGTCTTTCATCCTACCCAGACCTTCGAGGACCAGCCCGACGGGTCGTTGATCGTCCGCTTCCGCGCCTCGGGCCATCTCGAAATGAGCTGGTATCTTTATGCTTGGGGCACCGCGGTTGAAGTGATCGCACCTGCCAGACTTCGGGCGATGGTCGAAGGCTATCGGCGCGACGATTTCGCCGCTTTGCCATGATTGGCTATTCGGGCGCTGGCGCCCGGACCAGCCAGCTGACGACGATGCGCTCGAAATCGACATAGGGGATTTTGTCGGGATCGAATTCGAGTTCGGCGGCCAGTGCGGGAAGATCGTCGACAAAGGCTTCATAGGTCCGCGTGACGCGGTCGGCGCTGGGAAGCACGCGCCGCGATACATTGGCCAGCCAATTGCGCGCCTCGCGAACCGCGCGCACGGGGTCGCCGCCATGTTCGTGGATATCCATGCCGGCGAGATCCGAAATGAAACGCTGGTAGCGGTATTGTTCGATATCGAGGATCAGCGCACGCTTGAGCTTCTGCGCCTTGCCGCCGTAGCGCTTCGCGCCGAGAAAAATCCCGAGTTCGAGCGGCATGTTGAACCGGGGGAGGTGATTCGCCTCGTCGAGCTCGGTGCGCGAGAGATCATGAATGCCGTACCGGCACTCGTCGATCAGATTGTAGAGCTTGTCGATCCGCGTCTGGCCGGCATCGTCCAGTTCGCGTGCCGAGCGGGGCCGGAACCCGCAGGCAAAGATCGTGAAGATCAATGCGCGGAACGTCGGCGCATAATCGCTGTCGAACGGACAGTTGATGAAGACGTCGTCGGTCGAAGTCCGGGCGGTGGCCGCCAAGCCTATTTCTTCTTGCTGCTAACGCTTTTGACGGCGGTATTGGCCTCTTTGACGGTGATCGTCGCGCCCTTGCTGGACGCCGGCTGCAGGATGAAGCGTCCGGTCGCGGCACTGCGGCCAACCACGCGCGCGTCGTGCTTGGTGTCCTTGCGGCTCGTCGATTCGGATGCATTGGTCGCCATGCCACCAATATGTCGCTTAGCATCCGGGCTTGCAAGGATGGCATAGATCGAAGCCGTCCGACCCGCGCGTTTCAGGCCATCGCAACTCAGCATCTAAGCGGCCCGAGATCCTGCGGGAAGAGCGAGGGATGGCTCTGGCGCACGAATCCGGCAGCTTCTTCACACCGAATGTCGAAACAGCGAAGGCGTCCGGTGAGGTGCCGAGCCACATCGACCGTAGTGATGGTGCGCCGATATCAATCTGCCGCAGCCAAGCCCTCAAGCAGTTCCGGGGCCGCGACGGAAAGTACCGTTTCGGGATGCGGCACGAGCGATTCTTCATCAAGTCGGTTTATCAAATCAATAAGAACATATAAAGAACAAAAAGTTAATGGCCGCGCGATCCCCGACGCCAGTGGCGCACGCCGCGTCAACGCGCGCCTCGGCGCTTCAAGACCGTAATTTCCCAATGCGCCGATCGGATCGATCTTTGCGGGCATGAACCCGAATGGCCCATCCGCCCTTCGGGCGGAGCGCCCAAATGACCCCGACCAAGCTGCTCATCGGCCAGATCATCGTCGTATTCGCAATTGTGATCGCGGGGGTCTGGGGCGCGACGCAGTGGGCAGCGGCGATGCTCGCCTATCAGCCGCAGCTCGGCGCGCCCTGGTTCGTCCTGTTCCACACGCCCGTCTATCGGCCGTGGGGGATCTTCGCTTGGTGGTATCACTATGACGCCTACGCCCCGCACGTCTTCGACAAGGCGGGAGCGCTGGCCGGCGCGAGCGGCTTCATCGGCTGCGCCGCCGCGATCTTCGGTTCGCTGTGGCGCGCACGCCAGCAGCGTCACGTTACGACCTATGGGTCTGCGCGTTGGGCCGAGGTCCGTGAGATGGAACGCGCTGGGCTGCTCGGCGATGCCGGCGCCTTCCTTGGCCGCTACCTTGGCCGCTATCTCCGCCACGACGGTCCCGAGCACGTCATGGCATTCGCACCGACCCGCAGCGGCAAGGGCGTCGGTTTGGTCGTACCGACGCTATTGAGCTGGACCGGTTCCGCGGTCATCCACGACATCAAGGGTGAAAACTGGCAACTGACCGCCGGCTGGCGGTCGCGCTTTTCCCACGCCCTGCTCTTCAACCCGACCGATGCCCGATCCGCGCACTACAATCCGCTGCTCGAAGTCCGTCGCGGCGAGAATGAAGTCCGCGACGTGCAGAATATCGCCGATATCCTGGTCGATCCGGAAGGCGCGCTCGAACGCCGAAACCACTGGGAAAAAACCAGCCATTCGCTTCTCGTTGGCGCGATCCTCCACATCCTCTACGCCGAGGAAGAAAAGACCCTCGCCCGAGTAGCGACCTTCCTGTCCGACCCGCAGCGGCCGTTCGTCGCGACGCTCAAGCGGATGATGACGACCAATCATCTCGGCACGACGGATGCGCTGCAGGTCCATCCCGTTATTGCGTCGGCGGCGCGCGAAGTGCTTAACAAATCTGAGAACGAGCGCAGCGGCGTCCTCTCCACCGCGATGTCGTTCCTCGGGCTCTATCGAGACCCGACCGTCGCCGAGGTCACCTCGCGCTGCGACTGGCGCATTGCCGATCTGGTCGATGCTCCGCAGCCGATCTCGCTCTATCTCGTCATTCCGCCATCGGACATCAGCCGCACCAAGCCGCTCGTCCGCCTGATCCTCAACCAGATCGGCCGCCGTCTGACCGAGCGGCTCGACGGCGTCGGCACGGCAAACCGCAAGCACAAGCTCCTGATGATGCTGGACGAGTTTCCGGCGCTCGGCCGCCTCGACTTCTTCGAAACCAGCCTTGCCTTCATGGCCGGCTACGGTGTGCGCGCCTTCCTCATCGCGCAATCGCTCAACCAGATCGAGAAGGCATATGGCGAGCACAACTCGATCCTCGACAATTGCCATGTCCGGGTCGCTTTCGCGACCAACGACGAACGCACCGCCCGCCGCATCTCTGATGCGCTTGGCACCGCCACCGAGCAACGCTCGATGCGCAACTATGCCGGGCACCGGCTCGCGCCCTGGCTCGCACATGTCATGGTCAGCCGGCAGGAGACCGCACGCCCGCTGCTGACGCCCGGCGAAGTGATGCAGCTCCCGCCGGCAGAGGAGCTGGTGCTCATCTCGGGGCTCGCGCCGATCCGTGCGCAGAAGCTGCGCTACTATGAGGACCGCAATTTCCGGGACCGGCTCGTGCCACCGCCGGAATTGGCTGCTGAACGCTACGCCGATCGCCCGCCGGCACGGTCGAACGATTGGGGGAGCTTGGCCCGCCGGCCTGACGCACGCTTGGCAGGGGCTGAGGATGCTGCTGACGCAGAGGCCGAGGATGGCGGCCTCCAGCAGCAGCGCCACCCCGGATTGGACGAGGAGTCGAAGCCGGCGCGCGAGGAGCCGAAGCAGCTCGATCTCATTCCGCCCGAGCAGGACGAGACTGATCCTGCTCCCGACCAGAAAGCGATGGATCGTGCCCGCGGGCTGAGCGCCGTCGCGCGCGGCTACGGCATCAACGAGGGCAGCGGCCGCGACCTGCTGCCGGGGCTCTGATCTCATGAAGTTCCGGCAGAACCTCTATATCGACCAGGCGCTCAGCGACGCGCTCGACGACCTTGCGAGAAAGCCGGGCACGAACAAATCGCAGATCGTTAGCGATGCGCTTGCCGCCTACCTTGCCCGGCGCGGCACCAAGGAGATCGATGATCTTCTGAAAGGCCGGCTCGATCGCATTTCGCGCGAGGTCGGTCACGCGCGCCGCGACATCGAAGTGCTGCTCGAGAGCCTGTCGCTGTTCGTCCGTTACCAGCTGACGGTGACAGCGCCGCTGCCGGAGGCGGATACCGCAGCGCGTGCTGTCGGGCGCGAACGGTTCGAGGCCTTCGTCAGCCAGGTCGGCCGTCAGATTGCAAGCGGCCGCCGAAGCATCGGCTCAACCGCCGACAACGAATAGCTGGTCAAGCCTGTCAGCCAATTTCAACCGAGCGGGCTCGTTGACGGGTTAAATCGGTCGTCACTCGAGCGCGAACCTCTCACCACCGAGGAAGCTTTCAGGGGGCGCGGACAGCCCGCCATCAATGACCATCTCGGGTGCGCTGAGTTCTAACTGCAAGAGTGCCACGCTGGGCGACATCGATCCGAGGCGCGCCAGTTGGCCGATCGCAAGCGCAGCCGTTGCAGCGCCCACGAACGGCACAGCGACGCTGGCATCGGCAATTGCGATCGTGCCACAAAGACCGACATCCTTTTCAAGGGCTTGGTAAGCCGTGCTCTTGATCAGCCGATCTCGCTTGCCCGATTGAGCATCCTCATTCCACAGCCCTTCGATCGCCGCACCGGCGGGAATGGTGCGAACCTGCAATCCCTCAAAATCACCCGCGCCATGACCAATCCCGGCATCGACCATATAGTCGAATCCGACCCCGGCCAGCATCCGACGGGGGCGAACGTCATCCAAACCGCTCAGAAGGATGGGTGGATCGTTCTCGGTTCTGACGGTGTCGCCGGCGTGGCGGCGCTCGATCAACTCGGTTCGCCAGCCGCCATGTTCGAGCCAGCGGCTCGCGACTCGCACTTTGCGCACGCCGATGTCTGGGAGCGCGACAAGCAAGCTGGTCGGCGCATTTTCGATACCAATATATTGATCGTCCTGTAGGACCGCATAGCGGTCGCCACGATAGGGCAAGGATAGCAACGCCCAAACGAATGCCTGGCCAAGATGCCCGAGCCCGACCAGCCATAGCTTGTTCGGCACTACGAACCGAGCTGGACCGATTTGCGCGAGATCGGCGACGCGCCAAGGTTCCCATAGGGATACGGTCGCGTCGTGTGATCGGCCGGCACCGCGCACCGTCGCGAAGATCTGGCGAACAGCGAGCGCGCCGGCGAATATGCCGGCGATGCCGAGATCGGCCTCGCCACATTGGGCGTTCGCCGCCGTACGGGTGCCGGCCAGCCAACGATCCCACCACGTGCTGACCTGCCAGCCCCGCCAAGGGGTCGGTTCCTCGATTCGGATAAGATGCGTGGTGTCCACGCCGATTTCGGCCCCGACCGTGGCGCCAAGCGCTTGTGCGGCTTCGCCGATCGATCTGCCCAAGGGGATCGGCGCCAGCAGTATCGTGTTGGGGGCCGAACAGACGAGCTGCACGCGGCCGAAACATTTCATGGCCGTCGCGAGCGCAGTGATGGCCGCCGCCTGGCCCGCGCGGGTGGCAAGGGCATCGGCTCCGACGATGATGCAGGTGCGAACCGCGTCGAGACGCGCCTCGGCGGCGGCGAAGGATTCGGCGAGCTTGCCGTCGGTCAATGCCTTGGTGACCCGCGACCTGGCGACATACGCGTTCATGCGCGTCCCTCCAGCTTGACGAAGCGCAGGCCCTTCGACGAATGATCGGTCCAGACGCCGGCCCGCTCGAATTCATAGATGCCGATCCGGCCCGGCTCGGGGGTGCCACGCGCGAAGTCGGGCAGGATCATCGCGATGTGCCCGGCGCGCGGCATTACCGGATTGTCTCGATCCGACGAGCTTTGTCCGTAACCGCCGGGATGGACATGAACGTCGGCGACGACGCCGTATCCGCGCTCGCGGCAGAGCGCCCAGAGCTTGGGCAGCGCGGTCTGCCGGATCGTTACGATACCGGTTTCAAGGGCGCGCGGATCGATATCGTCGTAGAAGACGAATTCGAGGATTCGGTGGCTGCCGTCCGGCGACGTAGTGCCAAGCAGATAGGCCCCGCTTTCCTGGGTTTCGCCGCGCGTTCGCATGGCCAGTTCGGCCGTGCCGGTCTGCCAGATCGAGCGGGCGCAACGCAGCCTAGGCGGCTGCCCGGAAAGCCAGCCACGCAGCTTGTTCAGAAACCAGCGCATAGAGCTGCTCCATGATGAAGGTGAGGTCGCGGGCGCGGTGCCAAGCGAGGTCCGGTCGCTTTTGTGCCCATTGGTTGTGGAGCGCGGCTTCGCGCTGCCACGGGCGGTAGATGCCGCCGTAGCGCGGGGGATGCTCCTGCCACGTCTTCAAGGCATCGACGATGCTCGGCGGCGCGGAATCGGCCGAGGGGGGCTCGGGCCGGCACTGCTTCACCGGATCCCAGTGCTGCACGAAGGGGCCGGTCGCCGGAAACCCTTCGCACAGCAGCTGGAAATCCATCGTCGCGACGCTGCCCGAAATGTCACAGCCCACGACGCGCATTTCGAGCGCGGGAAAGGCATAGTGGAGAACCTGCCACCGTCCTTCCTCTACACCGATGCGAAAGCTGGTCTTGCGCAGATGCGCCTCCAGGGTCAGCCGGTCGCCCTCGATACCTCCGTCAGCCATTGGTGAAGTCCTTGAGCGTCAGGTCGACTACCAGGTGATGGCTGCCCGGCTTGGTGAACGCGCCGATGGTGCGCTCGCGCGGCAGCGGCTGATCAGCCCCGGGCAGGATCAAATTGGCTTTCGCCGCATTCGTGGGGTCGAGGCCGTAGGCATGCTTGCTGACCGCCCATTGTAGCACCTTGAACACCGTCGCGGAGGGCGCGAACTCCTTCTTCTTGGCGTGGTGCTCGTACTGGACCGTCACTTCGATCAGGCGCGCACGATGGGCGAGCAAGCGGAGATGCTTGCGACCTTCGATGCCGCACAAGAGCGGCTCGTCGTGCTCACGCTCGAAGATGTGGACGTCGATTTCTAGACCGAGCTTCTCGCGGACATGGCCGAGCAGATCGATGGTCGGGTGCACTTCGAGTTCGATGATCTCAGTCACGCCCTCGCGCTCGATTTCGAGGTGAATCAGTTCTTCAACGTCTTGCAGATCGATGTTCATTTTCTTCTCCATTATCTCGTTCAGTGAATCCACTGAACGGCACTCAAAAAAATATCAGCCGATGCGCTGGTAAACGAATTCAACGCCACCGCTGTCGGCTGCACTCTCGGTTCGCATCAGAAATCCCTGCTCCCACAATTGTTTGAACTTGGTACTCGCGTTGGCGATCGTCATTCCTGCTACGGACTCTGCAAATTCCGCAGCCCGAGCCTGGGACCGGGCAAGGGCGAAGGCGAACGCTTCGCGATTGCCCGAACTCGGCTCAAATCCAACAACGCGCGGTGTCTTGCCCGACCAAATCAGAACGGGCACCTTCACGCGCGAAGCCGCTGCATCGATATTGTCGATGAGATCCTGGTCATCGAGGTCGACAAGGCAAATACCTTTGGTGCCCCGATAACGACGAATCAGCTCAACGACTGTCTCCGACGCGAACGACACGTCAATACGTCCAACTCCTTCCATCGAAATCCGGAACGATATTTGCTCGGGCCGCGCTTCCACGTACGACAATAGCTTCTGATAAACGTCGCGCCCAAGCGCACGTCCCCAGCCGTCATCATCATTCATGAAATCTCGAAGCCTGATAAACCGCTCCATCTCGTTCAACGGAACAACTTAAGCAGATTGTTGGAATCCGGTCAAGTGAGCGTGAGCGAAAAAGCGATATGCGTCCCCCAGAGCAGTGGGAGCTCGTCTTGAGCATAAGCGGTGTTCTGCACACGATACTGGCCATCGGCCGGCCTGAGCAGGACGCGCTGCCGGGGAAGGCGGACATCGAGTTCAGCTTTGAATCGCATCGCGATTCGTGCGCTCTCGTGCAGGCCGAGACCTCGCTTGGGATCATCGAACCGCGAGAGTCCTTCGCGGAAAATTCCGACGAGGAGATCAACGTCGTTCAAGCCAGCGAGGTTGGAGCCTTTCGCTTGCAACCCCGGTCGAAGGCTCTCGATAATGCCGACGCCACTATCGGAGACCGCTACCGATAGGCGATCGCCCTTGGGGTAGGTTTGGAGTGCGGCGAAGGCATCACCATGACTGTTGCTGTGATCGATCACGTTGGAGACCAATTCGCCGAAGATCGTGAAGATCGCCTTGCTGATGTCGTCGACGTCGCTTCGCGAGGCGCACGACCGTTTGACGGTATCGGCAAGGCGAGAGACCAGAGCGGGATCGGGCTGGACCTTGGAGCTGAACCGCTCGATTTCGACGAGGCCGCGATTGGCGCCGCGGTATGTCCGGGCGCCGGAGAAAACGGGGCGCGCGGGTTTGACATCCACCTGTGTCGACAGGTGGTCGAAGAATCCCATCCGATCAAGATAGCCCATGATACCATCGTCACCGGTGGCAAACTCCAGACGGACGCGGCGTGTGGTGAGGATGAGCTGATTGCAGAAGGACAAGAGGCGCATCGCCACGTCGATCATCAGCGCGCATTTGGGCGGGAAACGAATGACGATGCTAGTGAATCCGCCGCCCAGCGCATCACCGCATCGAACAAGCGATTCCTCGAACTGCCGGGCGTTAGCCCACTTGTCCGGAAAATCGAGGGTGCATTCCACTGGCGCTAGCGTCCCACCCGGCTGACGATCGGCTCACGGTCGCCCTGCCACTCGAGGCGCCAGATCCCGCCTTGGCGGAGATTCTGGACGAGATCGGGGCGAAAGGCGACGAGGCAAGTGCCGCCGTCACGCCTGGCCGAGGAATAAAGAATGCCATCGAGCTTCGCCTCGATCCGGATCGCGCGTGCCAGCGCCTGCCCCGCGGGGTAACCGATCGCGGTATCCCGGCTGAGCGCGGGCTCATCATTGGCGGGCACGCCACGCAGGTCGTGGAAATTGCCGAGGAAGTCGGCAAAGAGCTCGGCATAGTCGACCGATGTCTCGAAGCGGCCGATCGCCTCCAGTTCGCGGGCGAGATGGAAGCCCACCTCCGCGATCGCGGTTTCTGCATCGAAGGCGCTGTACCAAGCGCCGCGCCGCTCATCGTTGAAGCGGTTTCCGCCCGGTCGGCAATGCGTGAAGGCTGCATTGATGAAGCTGTGGCCCGGTCGCCCAAACACCAGTTCGCGCGGATCAAGCTCGGGCAAGCCGATGTCCTGTGCCTGAAGGCGACCATTGGTGACGCTTTCCAGCGATGCCAACTCCTCGAGCGCGCCGTGGTTCGCAGACAGCGGCAATAACACGGGGTCCTTCAGTCGACCGGTTGAGATTAGGCGGATCGTGTCGCGCTGCGCGATCTCAACCGGATTGGCGGCGATCATCTAAAGCCCTCCGCGCAATGCATCGATATGGCGGCGCACCTCGATCATCATCGGGATGCCGCCTTCGATCATAACGTCGAGCGGCCGTCGGCCACGATAGAGCGGGCCGGTATTGGGCAGCCGTACCCACTCGTCGCTAAGCGGCTCCGAGAACAGCAAGCGTAGCCCCTTGAAGAGGCCCACGACCGCGCTGACCCGCGTTAGCGTGTCTTGGGAAAGCGTGCCCGTCCAATCGCCTTTCTTCATCCGAAACCAAGTTCGCTCGGAGATATCCCCCAACAAGGCGCAAGTTTCTGCACTGGTCAGGCGCCAGATTTCGGAAAGTCTAACGATGCCATCGACGGCCGCCGGCGTCAGACGGTCGCGGGTTTCTGCATTCGCGAGATTCGGCGACGAGGGGGGTGGACCCGGATCACTGAGCACTTGAACCATAACTGCCTCCTGTCACCATATATACTGCCATTTGGCAGGATTACAAGCTGAGTTTGAAGGTGTAGTTTCATAGAGGCCGATCCAGAGGTCTGGCCGTTCTACTGGCTGCGTTAAGGCGCGCGTCGGCGCGCCCTAACCGTAATTTCACCTAATCGAAAACGGCGCGAACCTGCGCCCGGCCAGCCGATCCCGGCAGGCGGGGAGCTTCGATGCCCGCAGATACGATATCAGACGATCGCCGCCGTGCGATGCTGCGTACCGCAATGGGGCCGACCATCGCGGCAGCACTCGCCGACCCCGTCATCATCGAGATCATGGTCAATCCGGACGGAGCGCTTCGGCTCGACCGGCTGGGCGAAGGCCGAAGCGATACCGGAACGCGATACGATCCGTCGCAGGTCGAACGGATCATTCGCCTAGTCGCCAGCCACGCCCGCACCGAGGTCCATGCGGCTTCGCCGATCGTCTCGGCCGAGCTGCCGCCGCACGGCGAAGGCGCCGGCGAGCGGTTCGAAGGCGTGCTGCCGCCGGTCAGCCTGGCACCATGCTTCTCGATCCGCAAGCCCGCGGCGAAGATCTACTCGCTGCTCGACTATGTGAGCGACGGCATCATGCCGGCCGAGACTGCCCGCGTTCTCAGCCAAGCGGTCATCGATCGAAAGAACATCCTGGTCGCTGGCGGTACGAGCTCGGGCAAGACCACGCTCGCCAACGCGCTGCTCGCCGAGATGGCGCATCTCGACGAGCGGGTCATCCTGATCGAGGACACGCGCGAGCTGCAATGCGCCGCACCCGATGTCGTCGCTCTGCGCACGCGGTCCGGCAATGCGAGCGGGGCCGGCACCGTCGCCATGGCCGATCTGGTGCGCTCGACGCTGCGGCTGCGTCCCGACCGCATCATCGTCGGCGAGGTGCGCGGTGCCGAGGCGCTCGACATGCTGAAGGCCTGGAACACCGGCCATCCCGGCGGGATCGCGACCGTCCACGCCAACAGCGCCGTGTCCGCGCTCTACCGGCTCGAGCAACTTGTCCAGGAAACCGTCGTCACCGTGCCGCGCCGGCTGATCGCCGAGGCGATTGACATGATCGTGTTCATCTCGGGGCGCGGGCTTGCCCGCCGCGTCGAGACGATCGCCCGCGTCGCCGGTCTCGATCCGGACGGCGGCTACGCCGTCGTCGACCTCACCCCCGATCCAACCTCCCACCCTCAAGGAGACTGAGCATGTCCGCACTTCGCCTTCCCGATCGCAAATCGACTTTCCTCGTGGGCGCCGCCATCGGCCTTGCGCTGACGCTCGCCACGCACGCGCAGGCCGCCGGCTCCGGCATGCCGTGGGAGCAGCCGCTCCAGCAGGTGCTGGAATCGGTCCAGGGTCCGGTCGCCAAGATCGTCGCGGTGATCATCATCATCGTCACCGGCCTGACGCTGGCGTTCGGCGAGACCGCCGGCGGGTTCCGCCGCCTGATCCAGATCATCTTCGGCCTGTCGATCGCCTTCGCGGCATCGAGCTTCTTCCTGAGCTTCTTCAGCTTTGGCGGCGGAGCGCTGATCGCATGATCGGCGCTGGCGCTCATATCGATGGCTTCGAAGCGCCGCTGCATCGCTCGCTCGCCGAGCCGATCCTGCTCGGCGGCGCCCCGCGCGCGATCGCGATCGTCAACGGGACGCTAGCGGCCACGCTGGGCCTCGGCCTCCAGCAATGGATCGCCGGGCTCGTGGTCTGGGCTTTCGGGCACACGCTCGCGGTATTCGCCGCCAAGCGCGATCCCGATTTCGCGCCCGTGCTCGCCCGTCATCTCCGCCAGAAAGGGCATCTCGCATGCTGATGCTTCGCGAGTACCGCAACCGTGCCGACCGCCTGGCCGACCATCTGCCCTGGGCGGCGCTGATCGCGCCCGGCGTCGTGCTCAACAAGGACGGCAGCTTCCAGCGCACGGCCCGCTTTCGCGGCCCCGATCTCGAATCCGCGACCGAGGCGGAACTCGTCTCAGCCTGTGCCCGAGCGAACAATGTGTTGAAGCGCTTCGGCACCAGCTGGGTGCTGCACTTCGAGGCCCAGCGGCGCGAAGCGCTCGGCTATCCGGCCAGCGATTTTCCCGATGCGGCATCATGGCTGATCGACGAGGAACGGCGTGCCGGGTTCGAAGGCGCGAGCGCGCACTACGAGAGCCGGTACCATCTGACGCTCACCTATATGCCGCCGGCGGACCAGACCGACACGGCGGGGCGGGCGCTGGTCGAGCGTAGCGACGACCGGCAAGGCCGAGACTGGCGGCAGACGCTCGACGCGTTCATCGCCGAGACGGACCGCGCGCTCGATCTTCTCTCCGGGTTCATGGCCGAAGTGCGCGCGCTCGACGACGCCGAGACGCTCACCTTCCTGCACGGCACGATCTCCACGCGCCGTCACGCGGTCGCGGTGCCTGAGACGCCGATATATCTGGACGCGGTCCTTGCCGACACACCGCTCACCGGCGGGCTCGAGCCGCGGCTCGACAATCAGCATCTGCGCACGCTGACGATCCTCGGATTTCCGAACCTCAGCCGGCCCGGGATGCTCGACGCGCTCAACCATCAGGATTTTAGCTATCGCTGGGTCACCCGCTTCATCGCGCTCGACAAGACCGACGCCACCAAGGCGCTGACCAGGCTGCGGCGCCAATGGTTCAACAAGCGCAAGTCGGTCACCGCCCTGTTGCGCGAGGTTATCTACAATCAGCCGGTCCAGCTGCTCGACAGCGACGCCGACAACAAGATGGTCGATGCCGATCTCGCGCTCCAGGCGCTCGGCGGCGATCATGTCGCGTTCGGATATCTGACGACGACAATCACCATCGCCGATGCTGATCGCGCCCGCGCCGACGACAAGGTCCGGGCGGTCGAGCGGATCGTCAACGGGCTCGGCTTCACCTGTATTCGCGAAAGCATCAACGCGGTCGAAGCGTGGCTCGGGTCGCTCCCCGGCCATGTTTATGCCAATGTCCGCCAGCCGATCGTTCATACGCTCAACCTCGCGCACCTCATGCCGTTGTCGAGCGTCTGGGCTGGGCCGGCGCGCAACGCCCATCTCGACGGCCCGCCGCTGCTGTATGCCGAGACCAGCGGCTCGACTCCCTTCCGGCTGAGCACCCATATCGGCGACGTCGGCCATATGCTGATCGTCGGCCCGACCGGCGCCGGCAAGTCGGTGTTGCTCGCGCTGCTCGCGCTGCAGTTCCGGCGCTATGCGGGCGCGCAGGTCTACGTCTTCGACAAGGGCTTCTCGGCCCGCGCCGCGGTGCTGGCGATGGGTGGCGCGCATCATGCGCTGGGCCTCGGCGGCGAGCATGCGGACGAAGCGCGTGCCATCGCCTTCCAGCCCTTGCGCCATATCGACCGCGGCGACGAGCGCGCCTGGGCCGCCGAATGGATCGCGGCGCTGCTCGCCCACGAGCGCGTCGCCGTCACGCCTGAGATCAAGGAAGCGCTCTGGTCGGCGCTGAACAGCTTGGCGACGGCACCGGTCGAAGAACGGACGCTGACTGGCCTTGCGCTGCTGCTCCAATCGACCGCGCTGCGCTCGGCGCTCGCGCCCTACACGCTGGAAGGGCCGTTCGGCCGGCTGCTCGACGCCGCCGAGGATGACCTCGCCATTGCCGACGTCCAATGCTTCGAGACCGAGGCGCTGATGGGTCAGGCCGGCGTCGTCGCCCCGGTGCTCACCTATCTGTTCCACCGGCTCGAGGAACGGTTCGACGGCCGGCCGACTCTGCTGGTGCTCGACGAAGCCTGGATATTCCTCGACCATCCGCTGTTCGCCGCGCGCATCCGCGAATGGCTTAAGACGCTGCGCAAGAAGAATGTCGCCGTGGTGTTCGCGACCCAGTCGCTCGCCGACATCGCCGACAGCTCGATCGCACCTGCTATCATCGAGAGCTGTCCGCAGCGCATATTGCTCCCCAACGACCGCGCGATCGAGCCGCAGAGCCGTGCCGCCTATGAGCGGTTCGGGCTCAACGACCGCCAGATCGAGCTGGTCAGCCGAGCGACTCCCAAGCGACAATATTATCTGCAATCCGCTCGCGGCAATCGCCTGTTCGAGCTCGGGCTTGGCCCTATCTCCCTCGCGCTGTGCGGCGCCTCCGATCCCGCGACCCAGGCGCGCATCGACGCGATCCTAGCTGAGCATGGCGCGCGCGATTTCGCGGCCCGCTTCCTGAGCGATGCTGGGCTCGACTGGGCCGCCGCGCTCCTCGCCGATTTTCCCGATCAAGTCCCCCAATCTTCCAAGGCCCCCCAAGAAGGAGAAATGTGATGCATTCCCGTTCCCGCAAATATCTGATCGCGTCGGCGCTCGGCCTCGGTGCCGTCGGCTCGCTCATCATGGGCATCAGCGTTCCGAGCACCCCGGCGCATGCCCAGCTCACGGTGTTCGACCCCGGCAACTATAGCCAGAACATCCTGACCGCCGCGCGGACGCTCACGCAGATCAACAACCAGATCCAATCGCTCCAGAACGAAGCGACCATGCTGATCAACCAGGCGAAGAACCTCAGCCGGATCGACTTCCCCCAGCTCCAGGCGATCACCCAGAACCTCCAGCAGATCGACCGGCTGATGGGACAGGCCCAGGCGATCAAGTTCAAGGTCTCGGGACTGGATCAGCAGTTCAGCCAGCTCTTCCCGACCGACTTCGGACAGGCGCTCCGCACCAATCAGCAGGTCATCGGCGCCCGCACTCGCCTCGACGCCAGCATGGATGCGTTCCGACAGACGATGACGGTTCAGGCGCAGGTCGTCGAGAACGTCTCCGCCGATGCGCAGACGCTTGCCAATATCGTTTCGCGCAGTCAGGGAGCGGAAGGCTCGCTGCAGGCGCAGCAGGCGACCAACCAGCTGCTCGCGCTGACCGCCAAGCAGCAGTTCCAGATCCAGACCCTGATGGCAGCGCAATATCGTGCCGATGCCACCGAGGCGGCTCGCCGCGTCCAGGCCGAGCAGGAAGCGCGGACCGCGACGAAGAAGTTCCTCGGCACCGGCCAGGCCTACACGCCGCAATGAGCTGAGGCGCTGCCGGCCCCAGCTCCCCGGCTGGTGGCGTCTCGCTGCGGGGTCCGATGGGCTTTCCCCCCTCATGGCCGCCGGACCCCGCGGCACCCTTCAACATCAGAGATGAAAGCTGCCGACCTTGGGCGACCTCAACATCATCGACCGCTTCATGCAGGCCTTCATCCGCTACATCGACAGCGGATTCGGGCTACTCGGCGGCGACGTCCATTTCCTGACCACGGTGCTGATCGGGATCGACATCACGCTCGCCGGCCTGTTCTGGGCGATGGGCGGCGAGGACGACATCATCGGCCGCTTCCTCAAGAAGATCCTTTATGTCGGCGCGTTCGCGCTGATCCTGAACAGCTTCTCGAAGCTCGCCGATATCATCTTCAAATCCTTCGCCGGACTTGGCCTAACAGCGGGCGGCGGCGGGATGACCGCCGACGACCTCTTGAAACCCGGCAAACTTGCCGGGACCGGGTTCACGGCGGCCTGGCCGCTGCTCGATCAGGCATCGCAGATGCTGGGGTTCACGACCTTCTTCGACAATTTCATCACCATCATGGTGCTGCTGATCGCCTGGGTGATCGTGATCGTCGCCTTCTTCATCCTCGCGGTGCAGCTCTTCATCACGATCATCGAGTTCAAGCTCACCACGCTTGCCGGGTTCGTGCTGGTGCCGTTCTCGCTGTGGAACCGGACCAGCTTCCTTGCCGAGCGCGTGCTGGGCAACGTCGTCTCCTCCGGCATCAAGGTCATGGTGCTCGCCGTGATCGTAGGCATCGGCTCGGGCTTTTTCTCCGAGTTCGTCGCCGCGCTGCAGGGCCAGGAGCCCGACATCGGCCAGGCGATGAGCCTCGTGCTCGCCAGCCTCGCACTATTCGGCCTCGGTATCTTCGGTCCCGGCATCGCGTCGGGCCTGGTCGCCGGCGCACCGCAGCTCGGCGCCGGCGCTGCGGTCGGTACCGCGCTCGGCGCGGGCGCGGCCATCGCGATGGGCGGCGGAGCCGCGGTCGCCGCCGCGCGTGGCGTGGCCGGCGGCGCGCTCGGTGCAATTCGCGCCGGTACTTCGATGGGCACGGCCGCGTCCACCGCGGCGCAGCTCGGCCGTGAAACCGGCGGCTCGAGCATCGGCGGCATGGCCGCAGCCGCCAAAGGTGCTGCCGCCCAGAAGATCGGCAGCACGCTTGGGCTCGGTGCCGCCGCCGAGCGTGGCCGTCAGGCTGCATGGTCTGCACTCAATGGCGCATCGGGATCGTCGGCATCATCGTCAGCTACCGCCTCGGCAGCCGGCGGCGAGAGCGCAGCCGGTGCGCCGGCTTGGGCGCGCAATCTCCGCGCCGAGCAGACCGCCCGCCATCACCGGCAGCTTGCCTACCACACGCTCAAGGACGGCGACCGCGGCGGCGCCTCCGCGACCCCCGACATCAAGGAAAAGGAGTGATCCCCATGCGATTCAAGCGCGCCGTGCAGCGCTACGGGCGGACGCCCGAACCCGAGACGCCCTACCAACGCGCAGGACAATTGTGGGACGAGCGGATCGGGTCGGCCCGGGCGCAGGCGAAGAACTGGCGGCTGATGGCGTTCGGCGGGCTGTTCCTGACCACTGGCCTGTCGGCGGGGCTCATTTGGCAATCGATGCAGAGCCGCGTCGTGCCCTATGTGGTCGAGGTCGACAATCTCGGCGAGGCGCGCGCGGTCGCGCCGGTCGCCGCCGACTATCGCCCGACCGATCCGCAGATCGCCTGGCATCTCGGCCGGTTCATTTCAAACATCCGCAGCAAGTCGCTCGATCCGGTGCTGATGCGAGAGAACTGGCTTTCGGCCTATGATTTCGCGTCGCCGCGCGGCGCCATCTTCCTCGGCGAATATGCAAGGGGCGCCAATCCTTTCGCCGATATCGGCGACAAGACCGTCTCGGTGCAGGTCACCAGCGTCGTGCGCGCCTCGGACACCAGCTTCCAGGTGAAGTGGACCGAGAGCGCTTTCGAGCGTGGCAGCCTCGCCGGGACATCGCGCTGGACCGCGATTCTGACGGTGCAGATCAAGCCGCCGAAGAATGCCGACACGCTGCGGAAGAACCCGCTCGGCCTCTATGTCGATGCGATCGACTGGAGCCGCGAGCTGGACACGCCGGCCAACATCCCGCTCGGATCGCCGCTCGACCCCAATCTTGCTGCGCCCACGCAGCCGCAACCGGAGAACCGTCCATGAAAGCCATCCTGCTTGGCGCGACCATGCTGGTCGCCGCCGCTCCCGCCTACGCGCAGACGGCCACGTCCGTGCCGACTTCGCCTGTTCCAGCGCCGGCCATTCCTGCGCCGGGGACCGCCGCGATCCCATCGCCGGCGCCTGTCGCGGTGGCGCCGCCGCAGCCGATCGCGCCGATCGCGGTTGCGCCCGCGCGCTATCGCAAGGTGCCACCGTCACCGGCCGAACTCCGCGTCCGCGCCGCGAACCGGCTGGCGACGCGCGACCCGCAAGCCCGAGCGTTCGTGAACGCGGCCCAGGTCTATCCGTTCAGCGACGGCGTGCTCTACCGCTTGTTCGCAGCGCCCGAGCGCGTGACCGACATTGCCTTGCAGCCGGGGGAAACGGTGATCTCGGTCGCTGCCGGCGATACCGTGCGGTGGACCGTCGGCGACACGACGAGCGGCGCGGGCGAGACCAGGCGCGTCCATATCCTGGTGAAGCCGTTCTCCGCCGGCCTCTCAACCAATCTCATCATCACCACCGACAGGCGGGCCTACCACTTGCAGATGGAGAGCACGTCGGCGACCGCCATGGCTGCCCTGTCCTGGACTTACCCGCAGGACGAGCTGATCGCGATCCGGCGCGCCGCCGCGCAGGAGCGCGCCGCCGCCCCCGTCGCGACGGGGCTGGCCGTGGAACAGCTCCAGTTTGGCTACGCGATCACGGGCGATAGTCCGCCCTGGCGACCCTTGCGCGCCTTCGATGATGGCCGGCAGACCTTCATCGAGTTTCCGGCGAGCATCGCGGTGGGCGAAGCGCCGCCGCTATTCGTGCTCGGCCCGACCGGTGATGCCCAGCTCGTCAATTACCGCGTGTCGGGCCGCTTCTACGTCGTCGATCGCCTGTTCGGCGCCGCCGAGCTGCGCCTCGGCGAGAAGAAGCAGAGCATCGTGCGGATCACGCGCACCGATTCCGAGCGGAAGCGGCGCCGGGCTGGGAGGGCGTCGTGACCGAGATTCCGAACGGGTCGGACACCGCAGTCCCCAAGGCCGATCCGGAAACGCTCGTGCTGCGCGGCGCCCCTGGACGGGTGGTGCGGTTCCGGCGCGGCGCGGTCATCGCGATTGCAGCGCTCGGTTCGACCGCGATCGTCGGCGCCGCCTGGGTCGCGCTCAAGCCCGCGACGTTCCGCATCGTGGCGGGCAGCGATGATCGCGGCGACGCCGGCGCCAAGGCGCCAGCCGACGCTCTCGCCAACGCGCCGAAAAGCTATGGGGATGTACCGCAGCTCGGGGCGCCGCTGCCCGGGGATCTCGGGCGGCCAATCCTCGAGCATCAGCGCTCGATCGGCGCTGGCCTGCCGCCAGCCGGTCCGGATCAGGCCGCACAGGCGGCCGAAGCCGAGCGCCAGCGCATCGCGGCAGAACGCAAGGCGGCGCGCGAGTCCGGCGTGATGATGCAGCTGTCGGGCGCCAATCGGCCTGCAACCGCATCGGCCGAAGGGCCGGCATCGGCATTGCCGCCAGCATCTGAAGGCGAGACCAAGTCACGTGTGGCGCTCGATCCGGAGCGCGACCCGAACGGCCAGCAGCGCAAGGCCGATTTCGCCGCCAACAAGGACGAGGGTAGCGACATCAATCCCCACGCGCTCGTGCCGCCCATCTCGCCCTACACGGTGATAGCGGGCAGCATCATCAGTGCCAGCCTCATCACCGGGCTCAACTCCGATCTGCCCGGGCTCGTCACCGCGCAGGTGACGGAGAATGTCCAGGACAGCGTGACCGGGAGGATTGTTCTGATCCCGCAGGGCTCGCGCCTCATCGGCAGCTACGATAGCGTCGTGGCGTTTGGCCAGAAACGCGCGCTCGTGGTGTGGCAGCGGATCATCCTGCCCGACGGTTCGTCGATCCGCATCGACAATGTGCCGGCGACCGATACGGCGGGCTATGCCGGTCTGTCCGACAAAGTGGACGTCCATACTTGGCAGCTGCTCAAGGGCGTGGCTCTCTCGACGCTGCTTGGGATCGGGACCGAGCTGAGCTTCGGCAGCAGCGAGAGCGACCTAGTCCGTGCGATCCGCGAGTCTGCCCAGCAAAGCGGTTCGCGAGCCGGCGATCAGCTCGTCACCCGCAACCTCAACATCCAGCCAACGATCCGGGTCCGTCCAGGCTGGCCGCTCAGGGTGGTCGTGCACAAGGACATCATTTTGCGCCCGTGGCAAACGGTGGGGAAATAGCATGTCTGATCTCAAGCTCGCGAAGCTGCCCGATCGCACGCCGGTCAAGCTGACCATCACCATTACGCCGAAGCTGCATCGCGCGCTTGCTGACTATGCCGCCGTCTACAACGAAGCGTATGGCCAA
>Ga0207667_10000457_pt1 | contig 54773 bp, 43 predicted proteins | sample KBSCornC52_FD_184301 | JGI IMG/M metagenome (GOLD analysis project Ga0207667, IMG submission 184301) | Corn rhizosphere microbial communities from Kellogg Biological Station, Michigan, USA - KBS Corn C5-2 (SPAdes) (version 2) | ecosystem: Host-associated > Plants > Roots > Rhizosphere > Soil ... | reverse complement strand
TAAACCTGCGCGGACAAAAACATCAAATTGCATGGGGATTTATTACGGCGAAGGCCATGGACTGGACAGCTGTAATATTTTCGCGAAAGTTTTTGAGGAAGATATGGAACTGCTGAAAACACTCGGCGAGGAAATCTGGAAGCAGGGCGTGCAAGAAATTATGTTTTCCGCAATGGATTAAGTTATTACAACAAAATATTATCTTAATTGCAGCGTTGTAAACCAGTTATTTAAAATCAACCTAACCGCCCGGAAGATGGTAATATTATTTTTGTTACTTGTGATATTTTTTGTTTGCCTTATCGCTGCTATTGTTCTTGCCATGTATCTGAAACAAAGGCTGGTTAAGGGCGGCAATAAATACCCCGTCATTATTAGCATCACAACAAGTTTTTTTACGTTTGCTGTGGTAATTTGCAGTATTTTCTATATCATACTCGCTAACATAAGACTTGAAAGGTAAGCGGCTTTAATTTTAGGCGCTAATGGAATGTTTATTATTCACCTAACCAATTAAAAAATGGACCACTTCGATTATTTATTGATTATAGCATTATGCATTGGCCTTGGCGTTTCCATTTTTCTTGCCATTAAACTAAAACGCAGGCTGGTAAAGGCAGGGAACAAGTACCCCAATATCATCAGCATTGCAACCGGCATTTTTACATTCGCCGTAATACTTTTCGCCATTTTCTATGTCATTCTTTTAAATCTGAGACTTGAAAGGTAATGGAGTTTTTAGCGTTACGTGCTTACCTTTTGTTCGGATATTGCTAAAATCAGGCTTGAACGACGGGCTGTGGTAATTTTTTAGTTTTCTTTTGCGCCCGCCTTATCAGCCACTCCGCAAAAATTAAATTTGGCACAAACCCCATCCAGGCATCAATCATATACAAGTGCAGGGTATCTACATAAACAAAGCTTAAAATAATGAGTTTCCAGCTGCGCAGCATAATTGCCGAAAGTGTGAGCGCATAGCTGCGGATCATGTACTGTTTGTGGGCGATGATGTTTTTCCTTTTTATTTCGACAACGGCTTTGTAGGTAAACCAGGTCCAGAGGCAATCCAAAACAACAAAGGCGATTTTAGATGGCAACAGACCGTTTGCATAAATCGCCATAATAAATGTTGCCGGGAAATTGATGAACAATATATCCCACGCGTACAGTTTGCCCATGAGTTTATGAACGCCCCTGTAATTTTTCAGTATAAAAGTTGAAAACTGTGTAAAGCCGGCCAGCAAGGCAAATATGATAGTGAATACGTGCGTATAGAAAGCGATTTTCCAGGGAAGGATATGCAGATAAGCCTGCTTAAACTGCAGGAAGCCGATGTTATCCTGCATGGGGTAATAACGCACAATACCGCGCAGCATTAAAAAGGTAGCCAAACATAGTAATACGTAAAGGCAAACATTTTTTAATATGTATCTGATGGTTTCCAAAAAAGGGTATCAATTAAGCGTAATGCGTATTATACGATTAAACAGCCAAGGTATTATTTTGACTTAAATATTTACGGATGCCGATCTAAACAATTCTTAAATTATAATCAAAATATAAACCCGGAATCATTTTTTTTAAGACTCAAGACTCCTGACTGTCGACTTACAACTTAATTTGTATATTCGGACAAAATTTAACCCATGAGCATTTACGAAATTTTTAAAGACCTGCACTCCGGTTTCAGGTATATTGTATTTCTGCTGGTAGTGTTAGCTATCGCACAGTCGGTACTGGGTTGGTTGGGCAAAAAGCCTTATACAGAGCTTAACCGGAAGATCAATTTATTCGCGCTGATATCGGCACACACACAGCTGCTTATAGGCCTCGTGTTGTTTTTTATAAGTCCCAATGTGCAGTTTAACAGTGGCACCATGAAAAATGATGTTACCCGTTATTTTACAGTTGAACACTGGCTGGGAATGGTTATCGCCATTGTGCTGATCACTATTGGGCATAGCAAAGCGAAGAGAAATGAACTGTCGGAAGGTAAGTTTAAAACGATAACTATATTTTACTCGTTAGCGTTTTTTATCATTATCGCGACCATTTTGGCGGGTAAACTGCCTGTTTTTGGTTCTATGTAACAAAAAAGTTCAGAAAAAATTTGGTAATTCAATTTTCTTTATAAATTTGTCACCGCAATGATCAAAATCAATCATAATAACAACTGGTGGCACCAACAAACTTGGCAGCCGGTGATATTTTGATCTGAAAAACTAATCAATTGTAAACCTAAATAGGAAACCCGGCGAACCTCATTCGCTGGGTTTTTTGCTTTTAAGCACTCTAAGAAACAAAATGAAAAAATATAAACTCATAACTACCCATAAAAAAATGCTTGCCGACACCACCACGCCGGTAAGTATTTACCTGCGACTGCGCGACGTGTTCCCCAATTCGCTGCTGCTGGAAAGCTCGGATTACCATAGCCGCGAAAACAGCTTGAGCTACGTTTGCTGCGAGCCCATTGGCGGACTGGTATTAAACGATGGCGCATTGAAGATCAGTTATCCCGATGGCACCGAAGAAAACCTGGTTGCCGGCGAGTTTGACCTTATTGACCGGCTAAACGGCTTCATTGGCGCTTTTGAAACCGATGCCAATCCGGGGAAGATGCTATCCAATGGATTGTTCGGCTATTTTACCCACGAAGCGGTTGAACATTTTGAAACCATCAAACTAAAAGACAGTGCCGACACTGCCCGCAAGATACCGGTGATGCAATACCATATTTACAGGTATATTATCGCTATTGATCACTTTAAAAACGAACTGTATATTTTCCATAACCAGCCGGAAGCCGACGCTGAAAACAATGGCCTTGAAAAACTGGCAGATTTGATCAGGAATAAAAACTTCCCTGAATATGGTTTTGAAAGCCACAACGAAGAGCAATCCAACCTGACCGGCGAAGAGTTTATGGCGGTGGTTGAAAAAATGAAAACCCACATTTACCGCGGCGATGTTTTCCAGATAGTGCCATCGCGGGGCTTTTCGCGGAAGTTTTTGGGTGATGAATTTAATGTTTACCGGGCCCTGCGATCCATCAACCCATCGCCGTACCTGTTTTATTTTGACTACGGCGATTTCAGGATATTCGGTTCGTCGCCCGAAGCGCAGATCACCATTAAAAACAGGTTGGCCAGTATATTCCCTATTGCCGGCACATTTAAACGCAGCGGCGACGATGTTAAGGATGCCGAGATAGCCCGCGCCCTGGAAAATGATCCCAAAGAATCGGCCGAACATGTGATGCTGGTTGACCTGGCCCGCAATGACCTGAGCAGGCATTGCACCGAGGTGGAGGTGAAGTCGTTTAAGGAAGTACAATATTATTCACACCTGATACACCTGGTATCGCATGTGAGCGGTAAATTACTGCCGGGGGTATCGTCCTTTAAAGTTGTTGCCGATACTTACCCTGCGGGCACCCTGAGTGGAGCACCAAAATACCGGGCGATGGAGATCATCGACGAAAACGAAAAAACTAAACGCAGTTTTTACAGCGGCGCCATCGGCTTTATGGGTTTCAACGGCGACTTTTTCCACGCCATCATGATCCGGTCGTTTTTAAGCAAAAACAACACCCTGCATTACCAGGCGGGCGCCGGCATAGTAGCCGGATCGGTAGCCGAAAGCGAACTGAAAGAAGTGGACAATAAAATAGCCGCTTTAAGGAAAGCAATAGAATTGGCGGAGGAGCTGTAGGGCAGGCCCCCCGGCCCCCTAAAGGGGGAGTAATATTTTAATTATAAATGAAATGAACGAAAATACAAGTAATATACACCACGCTTCCTCCCCCTTTAGGGGGCCGGGGGGCAAAATATTAATCATAGACAATTACGATTCCTTCACCTATAACCTGGTGCATTTGGTTAACGAGATTGGCCTGCAGTGCGAGGTATGGAGGAATGATAAATTTGCCATTGGCGATGTGGATGCCTTCGACAGGATCATCCTTTCGCCAGGGCCAGGTATCCCCTCAGAGGCTGGTTTGCTGCTGGAGGTTATTGAAAAATATGCACCTACAAAAAGTATTTTTGGCGTTTGCCTGGGGCAGCAAGCCATTGCCGAAGTTTTTGGCGGCAAGTTGTATAACCTGGGTCAGCCCATGCATGGCATTGCCACGCCGGTTAAAGTAACCGACCGGCAGGAAAAGCTGTTTGTTGGCCTGCCCGAAAGTTTTAAGGTTGGGCGCTATCACTCCTGGGTGGTTGATGAAAAAGCAATTCCGGATGCGTTGGAAATTACGGCCATTGATGAGGCTGATAATTCGGTGATGGCGCTACGGCATAAACAATTTGATGTGCGTGGCGTACAGTTTCACCCGGAATCGGTATTAACCGAGTATGGGAAGGAACTGATGCAAAACTGGCTAAGCCCCCTGGCCCCCTAAAGGGGGACGCAGAGTAGCTAAAAAACAAATCAAAAACTAATAAATTAATATACCCCTTCAGCTGGTTAAACCAATGACTATTCTCGATAAAATCGTTATCAATAAAAAAAAGGAAGTACAGCGCGCAAAATCCCGCACTTCCTATACCAAACTGGAAGAATCAGCGTTTTTCGGCAGGCGTTGTTATTCCTTTAAAGATTTCCTGCTAAACCCGGCAAAAACCGGTATTATTGCTGAATTTAAGCGTAAATCCCCCTCAAAAGGGATCATAAATGACAAAGTTTCGGTAAAAAATGTCACCAATGGATACGCTTCGGCAGGCGCCTCGGCCCTTTCCGTGTTAACGGACCGTAACTTTTTTATGGGCAAAAAGGCCGATCTGATCGCTGCGCGTAAGGCCAATGCCATCCCTGTTTTGCGCAAGGATTTTATGATTGATGAATACCAGGTTATTGAAGCAAAATCGCTTGGCGCCGATATCATTTTGCTGATTGCCGCTATCCTGACGCCCGATGAAATTCAAACATTGGCATCGCTGGCAAAATCATTGGGTTTAAATGTTTTGCTGGAAGTGCATAATATGGAGGAATTGCAGCGCAGCATTAACCCAAACCTGGATGCCATTGGCGTAAACAACCGCAACCTGGCCGATTTTTCGGTATCGGTTGAAACGTCGTATCAGTTAGCCCCGCATATTCCTGCGGAGTTTTTAAAGATCTCTGAGAGCGCTATCAGCAATCCCGAAACCATCAAACAGCTCAAACTGGCAGGTTTTAACGGCTTTTTAATCGGCGAAAATTTTATGAAGGAGGCCGATCCAGGGAAAGCGATGCGGGAGTTTGTGAGGGAATTGTAGTGATTTGAAGATTTGAAAATTTGGCCATTTGAAAATGATTCAAATGAGGATATTCCATTTTTAAATCGTCAAATTAGTGCATTTTCAAATTGACAATGCGGTTTGAGTATATCGAGATTTCTTATTACCTTTAATTTATGTTGGTCAGGGAAATTATTACACCACAAAAAGGAAGTTTTACCATGCGGATCCCCCGGGAGATGATAGGTAAAACAGTTGAAGTTATTGCTTTTGAAATAAACGATAACGGGCCTGTTCCCGGCGATAAAGCTCAGCGTCTTTTGGAAATCGAGAACCTGACTAAAAATACCCTCGTAGACCTCAGCGGCTTTAAGTTTGATCGCGATCAGGCTAATAACTATGATGAATAGCGGTATTGCCCTTGATACCAATGTGCTGATATACCTGCACGACAACTCCAACCCTGCTAAAAGAGAAATCGCCAAAAATTTACTTGCCGACGATAACCGGATTTCTTCACAGGTAGTGTCCGAATATCTTAATACGACCAGGAGGTTGCTCAATCTTACTAAAGAACAACTTTTGGAACAAACATCGGCGCTGTTTGCCAGGTGCACAATATTACACGTCACTCCCGATACGCTTTATTATGCAGCAACGCTTGTAAAAAAATATCAGTTTCAATTATTTGATGCCGTTATAATAGCTTCCGCTATCGAAGGTAATTGCTCGGTATTGTATTCGGAAGACATGCAGCACGGGTTGGTAGTTGAAAAGACACTTACTATTATTAACCCGTTCATTTAGTTTTCAGCTATCTGTATTCAAATGCTTTGTTATAAAACTATGGCGATACAACACTATTTGACTAATTATCTTTTATTCCATAATTTCACCCATCACACACTCCCGAAAAAATGAAGAAAATTCTTACCCTCGGATTGCTTGCCATAATTACCGTCGTACAGGCGCAACAAAAAAGCATATCAGGTTTTACAGATGCATCGGCAGCAAAGGAACTGCAAACCGAGCAGGCTTTTGACGCATCATTAAGTGCACCGCATATTGGCGAAACGCTGAAAGAACTGTCGGCATTTCCGCATAATGTGGGCTCGCCGGGCAGTAAGGCCGTTGCCGAAAATATATTGGCCAAATACAAAAGTTACGGGTTGGATGCACAACTGCAAACTTATACCGTGCTGTTTCCAACCCCCAAAACACGGCTGCTGGAGCTAACCGGCCCTACCAAATATACGGCCCTGTTAAAGGAGCCTGCGCTGGCGGAAGACGCTACATCAAACCAGGCCAACCAACTGCCGACTTACAACGCATGGAGTGGCGATGGCGACGTAACCGCGCCCCTGGTGTTTGTTAACTATGGCCTGCCCGACGATTACGAAACCCTGGCAAAGCTGGGCATCGATGTTAAGGGAAAAATTGTTATTGCCAAATATGGCCGCTCGTGGCGGGGCATCAAGCCAAAGGTTGCTTACGAACATGGCGCCGTAGGTTGTATCATTTATTCGGACCCTGCTGATGATGGCTACTCTGCCGGTGAGGTTTATCCCAAAGGTGCTTACAAAAATGAATATGGCGTTCAGCGTGGCTCGGTGATGGATATGGTGATCTATCCCGGCGACCCGCTAACCCCCGGCGTTGGCGCTACCAAAGATGCCAAACGCCTGGACCGCAAAGATGCCCCAACCATATTAAAAATACCGGTGCTGCCTATCAGCTACCACGATGCGCAGCCGCTGTTAACCGCGCTGGATGGCACCGTTGCGCCACGCGCGTGGCAGGGGGGCTTGCCCATCACGTATCATATTGGCGGCGGCGCGGCCGTTGTGCACCTGCAAATGGCCTTTAACTGGGACATGGTGCCTGCTTATGATGTGATCGCCAAAATAAAGGGTTCCGAATTTCCGGACGAGTGGGTAATGCGCGGTAACCACCACGATGCCTGGGTTAATGGCGCCGGCGACCCCCTGAGCGGACAGGTGGCAATGCTGGATGAGGCCAAGGCCCTGGGCGATTTGCTGAAAACCGGCTGGAAGCCAAAACGTACCATTGTTTACTGCTCCTGGGATGGTGAAGAACCCGGTCTGTTAGGCTCCACAGAATATGCTGAGGATCATGATAAAGAACTGCAGCAAAAGGCGGTTGTCTATATTAATTCGGATGGGAATGGTCGCGGGTTTTACAACGGCGGCGGATCGCAGGCACTGGAGAACTTTATGGAAGAGATCACCAAAAATGTAACCGATCCGCAAACCAACGTGAGCGTGTTCGACCGTAAGAGGGCCCGGGAAGTGGTGGAAGCCTCGTCCGTAAAGGATAAAAAAGAAATAATGGCACGCAAAGTTGAACCGCTTGAACCATTGGGCTCCGGGTCCGATTTTTCGTCGTTTTTGCAACATTTGGGTATCCCTACGCTCGACCTGGCCTTTGGCGGCGAAGATGGCGGCGGCGAATACCACTCCATTTATGACTCGTTCGATGATTACCGCCGATTTAAAGACCCCACTTTTGAATATGGCGTTGCCCTTTCAAAAACGGCCGGGCATGCCATTTTACGCATGGCCGATGCCGACCTGCTGCCCTTTGATTACCGCAACCTGGATACCACCATCAGCAAATATGTTACCGAGTTAACCGAACTTACCGACAAAATGCGCGAAAGCACCGAGATGGATAACCAGCTCATAAAAGCAAACGATTTTACCCTGGCCGCCGACCCGACCAAGCACGAGCAGGCGCCCACGGCCAAAGGCGAAGTGCCCAAACTGGATTTCGCCCCGCTAAAAATCGCGCTGGATTCCCTGAAGAAAAGCGCTGATAATTTAGCCGCCACCTGGGCAGCTGCCTCGCAGACGAGCGGCAATCATGATAAACTCAACCAGTTGCTTTACCATGCCGAGCAGCAATTGCTAAGCGACGGCCTGCCCCGCCGCCCCTGGTACCGGCACACCATTTACGCCCCCGGCTTTTATACCGGCTACGGCGTAAAAACCTTGCCCGGCATCCGCGAAGCCATTGAACAACGCAACTGGACCGAAGCCCAGCAGCAAATAAGCATAGTGGCCGCAAGGATAAACAGTTTAGCGGCGTATTTGAGTGGTGCGAAGTAATTAGCCCGCATGTTATGTCTTATCTGCATACTTGACACTCCCGTCATTGCGAGCGCAGCGAAGCAATCGCGAACTTTGCATAACCGCATTGCACTGTCCGCGATTGCACACTGCCTACTCATAACTGCAAACTGAAACTTGGGCGTTTCCCCGTTGATAGAAACGGGGCCGCGTGCTTTGCTCATACGGCTACAGGCCTTAGGCGCGGCCTGCGCTGAGCCCGTCGAAGCGGCCGGTATCCGCGACGCCCGCTAACGCGGCACAGTGTTTAATAATAAACTTTGCCTGCAAAATAACCCAATTCGGCTCCGTCCAGTTTTTTGCCAGATGATGGTTAAAAAATAAATTACAGAAAATTTCTTTATTTTAAAAAATAGCGGTATCATTGCATCATGAAAACAACAACAATACAAAGCTTTATACCCCAACTGATTTATCAGAGAGGATAAGCTATGTATTGACTTAACATAAACAAAACATTCAAATCCTCTTAGATAATTTCTAAGGGGATTTTTTGTTTTAAGGCGAATTTTTCAGGGTAGTATATCAATTGGTTTAGATTACTCCGTTTGGAACGGAGAGGCTGCAGGTTCGAGTCCTGTCTACCCTACTGAAATGGAAATATAGCTCAATTGGTTAGAGCAACACCCTTATACGGTGCCGGTTAAAGGTTCAAGTCCTTTTATTTCCACCGAATTTTTATTGGAGAATTAGCAAACATGGTGTATGCGCCGGATTGAAGCCCCGGATATCCGGGATCGTTACCCGGGTTCTCCACCGTATAATTTCCTGTGGTGCAATGGTAGCACGGCTGATTTTGGTTCAGCAGATCGTGGTTCGAGCCCATGCAGGAAAACTGGCTTCGCCGCCGCATTTGATGATTTGTTTTTGTGATGATACTGCCGGTGCGCGGGTAGGGGAAGTTGTGGATTTTGTAAAGAATTTTCTTTATTTTAGATTATTGGCTCGGACTTACTCTCAATACCCCGAATGTCATCCTGAGCCTGTCGAAGGATTGTCCCTCGTTCGCGACGACATATTTTTACCCGTTGCCCCTTTGAGGCTATAACCTGCATAGTTCGTTACCTGTCAGCTCGGCGCGGGAACACCACCCCAGGGGCAGTTGAAAACTGCATACCATGCTTACCACGAGTTACGCTGCGCTAAACCCGCGGGAGCAGAGTGTTTTTATATGAAGATATTTTTTTAATTTTTACGACAATTTTAGTAGCGTTCTGTATCTTTTATACGTAAAGACAGTAATTAACAGATTTTAAACGATCAGTTAATAGTTAATATAAAGCAGGTAGAGCGCAAGGCCAAACCTGCTTTGCTTTTTTTAGGGCTTTGATATTGGAGGTAACGTATTGTCGCAACGGGCGACCGAAGGAACTTCCGTTCCAAAGTAAATGCTGAATAGGGCAAGTCCACTTGGACTATTTGCGGCTGCAAATTGCTGGCTAATAACCGGCATGGTTTATAACTTGTCGGCGGGGGCGGGAACTCCGCCGCTTTAGGCTTACGTGGGATTTTCGCGTCAGAGAGAGGGCGTGTGAGAATTACACCTCCATGGTATTTAGTCCGGGACTATAACTCCGGAGTAACGGAACGTTAATGGGTTAGTTGTTTAAAAATTTGTTAGTATTATTTTTGTTTTTTAATGAAATAGCTATAAATTGCAATAATTATAACCTTATTGTAACCTAAAAATGCTTTCACAAACTATTCCTAACAAAATTGGCGTCAGCCGTTAATTTATTTTTAATGGCCGACGTATTTAATGATTCAGATTTTTTCACCCTTCATATTGTGCTCGCCACAGTTCCTCAGGGAGCCGAAGGCCGGTTTGACGATATCGTAAAGCGGAATTATTTCAATAAATATCGCGAGGACTGCGAACCGTTTTTCCCAGATAAAACATATTGGAATTTTGAGGACACAGATGTCACCGTATTGTATAATCCGATTACCTATTACATGTTCGGAAATTATGATGTCGCTTATATTTCCCTTATCGATAATTTTAAATTTTCGCAACGAGTATTTGAGCCACAAACGGCAGCCGAACCCGAATTGTTTTTTTCCCCTCATACATTTCAGTCATTCACAGGCGTCACCTATCCAACCGGGCCGTTGAAAAAATTCTTTTATGAGAATTTAAAAAAAACCGCTGACCAAACTCGCAAATATTTTACGGGAATTTGCACCCTTAAACTTAATAACGGTTTTTTGATTGGAAATGGCAAAAGTTATTGGGATTTGACAGTGAAAAAAATATGTGGGCAAATCGAAGAAATTAACAAGCAACTTCTAAGTATTGGAGAAGGATGGAAACAGGTGAATTTTTTGGTCATGCAATCTTTTTCATGGTTCGAAATTTCTCTGCTATTGTTTACTGATGATCCGTATCAGCTGTCAAATATTGTAATACAGCTGAGGAAAATATGTATAGAAGACTTAGGGGATGACCGTTTATTAAAAGACTCGCTTTACGAAAGCTTATTAAATAAAAACGCGAATGATCCGTCTTATGACGAAAGTAAAACGAAGGAAAGGCTTCTTAAGGCGAACGTCTTTGCAGATACACAAAGCTATATAGGGCTACATTCTGATTTGGTTAACAACGATTTTTCACATCCCTTTGTCAAGGCTTTCATGGATAGGAATTTTCAACTCAAGTCTAATGTGGAGTGGCAGGTAAAACCAGGACACATGCATTTGCTGATGACGCTTATTCAACAAAATGAGTTTCTCAAGGACAGCATTTTTGATTTCGAAAAAAAATTTCTTTTGATGGGCAAAAGAGATTATTTGCTTGAATATTGTAATATTGATCTTAATAATAACTTGAAACTTTTTCATGCCATTTACCATAATAAAAGCCAGTTATTTGATCATGTTCGGAAAATACGAACACAAATCTATTTCACGACACCAAAATCAGAAGCCGAAATTAAAGATGTTATTCCATTCAATAAAGAGTTAAGCCACTTGGGTGTCCATCCTCGTCTTTTTAAAGAGACCGATGACATGCTAAAAAGGTTAAAAATCTCCCGGCAGATCAGATCGAAAATTATCAAGATATATTCAAATTTCAATAATGGCATTCAGGATATTATTCTTTTCCCCTATTTTCTTGATTTTAGCATCTTCATTAATGATCTTCAGAAACTAATTCTAAAAAACCCTGAGAATGAGGAGGATGAAGATCCCGATCCAAGCGTTGCGGCGTTCGAAGAAAAGCTAATGGAAATGATAAGCATATTCGAGGAAGGCTTCAATATCAGGATACTAAATTGTTATCAGTTTGAAGATATAAACGATTTTGACCTCGATTTCAATAGCTCAATCCAGCAACTACTTTCGGTTTACAGTTCAGTCGCCGCCGAAATAGGTAATCTTTTTTTTATTGAAAATTATACTTATGGCCCTGTCGTTCAGCTTAATCTCAAGGATACCGTGTCAAACTATAACTCCATTAATTATTATGCGCATCACCTAACATCCCCTGAATTTATTTTCGCTACCCTCACAAAGGAAGTAACAAATTTTATCGATTTCGACAAGAAGCGGCTTTTACATGATCTGCAAAAAAAATACTTTCATGAAGTTGTTATCAATCCTGAAGATGGCTTGCTTTATAACATGAATAGTGAAGGCTTGATCGATTTTCGCTATTTTTTAAATGATGCTATCAGGTTTCTTATAAATTATTCCGATGAATTCGACTTGTTTTACTATTGGTTCTGGACTTATAACCTTCAAAATAGTTCTTTATATAATCGGAGCGGTGCTTTCAATGAGCAGCACTTTCGGAAAGAGATGTTTCGCTTCATGTTCCTGATGAAGTTTTTTAATGTAAACGCAGAGCCCCAGTGTCCTGTACCTGATTTGTTATATAATTATTGGGATCGTAACTTCATTAATGTCAAACAAGCCCTCGACAGATATTTTGAAATCTTAACCGGTGGTGAAAACAACCGTAGTGACGAAAAAGGAATTAAATCGGACTTTATAAAATTGTTAAAAGACGCAGTAGCTGCAATTTTTAATCATGCCTTAACAAGGTGTTGCCCAGAGAACGGGCAGCCATATCATTTCAATGAAAATAAAGCCAGGCTGATAGAATTATTTGGGAATGACCAACCACTGGATAACAAATTCATTAAAAACTTTTGTTACAGAAAACAGCTTTTTCAGGACGAACCCGATATGGGGCTTATTAATAGTTATGGACCCCTTTATCTCCAGACATACATGTATAATTACCTGAAACTCATTTTTAATGAAAATAATAAGTCAGTCGCAGCTTTGAAAAGGGGTGAGGAGGGAAAACCTTGCAAACCAGAGGCACAAAGTCCGGCAAATAAGCAGTTTTATTTAGTAGATCAAACCGGGGGGCTTTTTTTCTTGCAAACGGATCACCTCAATAAATACTTCAAGATGAGTGCAAATGTACTGGTCGATTTGTGGAATTTTTCAGCTATCAGAAAAAAGGAATTTATACGCGAAATGATTGACATTAACGAAAAAGCAAGTATCCAATAAGTACAAATGATGAAGCCGTATGTAAATATTTTGTGGATTACCGATATTCATTTTTCGAATGATTATCGAGATATGATTACTAATGAAAAGAATGCGGACTTAACGACTTATATTGAAAACTTTATAACCCGTATCCGTTATAAGCATAACGACGAACCTGTAAATTATATCTTTTTAACCGGTGATCTCGCGAGGACAGGTTCCAAAAAGGATTACGATGCTTTCCGGGATTTGTTTTTAACCAGGGTATTAGACGTATTTATAGAAAGTAATCAAAGCAATGGTCGTCCCCTGCCACTTTTAATAATGATTCCCGGAAATCATGATGTAAATTGGGATAATTCTAATTTTTGCAGCAATTATGTCCTTGCAAAAAACAAACGCGGTCAATTTCTTAAAGATAACCCCGACGAATTTGAGACATTATTTTTTGATTACACGAATTTTATTTGTGAACTCGCGAAGGTGCGGCGTTATAAAGAGTTTTTCCGTTATTTAAAATCGCCACTTGTTTCTGATTCTTATAAAAAACATTTTCTGTATGGCCATATATTCGATGAAGCGAACAACCTGCTCATAATCTTGCTGAACACAGCGTGGTTCTCCCTGGGTGTTCATTTTAATGACATCTTTGCCCAGGAATTGTTTAAGAATAAGGTATACGCCAAGCCTGATGATCGGTATGTAGCTATTAATAGCGAATATTTTAAAATAAGCGAAAGATATATTAAGAAACCAAACGCAGTTGACTCAAAAAACGATGATGACTATTTGAAGATTGGCCAACAATATCTAAAAATCGATAGTGAATACAGTCAAATTGACAAGGAGTATCGAGTAATTAAGGGTAAGCATTATGAACCGATTGCTGCTGATGATACCAGAATTGAACAACCCGATTTGATTGAGATCCTAAAAGAAAAGGACGGTTTAATCGAGTATGCAAACCAAGTTTGTGGGATTGATCTAATAGAAAAGGATACAATAGACAATTATCTTAAAAATTATAGCGAGGCGATTACTATCAGTTGTATGCACCATCCTTTCAATTGGTTGCAATGGGATGAATATTACTCTTATGCTAGCTCGGAGGGGTCAGTAAACAAAAATGCAAAAATTTTAAGCGACATTTTAGAGCAGTCGAACTTGCTATTGACCGGGCATGAGCATATGCCATTTGATTTTGATGCTGAGCTGATACAAGAAAATACCATACATATAAAGGGGGGATGTTTTCTTTTTGACCAACCAAATGAACACAAAAACCTATATAATACATGGTTCTCTTTTATATCAATTGATACAGAGCGCCAGTTAATGACACAAACCAAAGAAGGATACATGTCCAATCAGGGTTGGAATTCGAAAAAGAAAACAAGATCTATTGCCAAGGCCAATCGCCCAGTGAGTTTAACAATCGAGCGATTCGCTAAAATCCAGGAAATCCTGAAATCAAACGATCTGCGTATCACAAAAAGTTTGTTGAAACGAAAATTTGGTGATAACAATATGCTCTCGTTAAAAAGAGATGTCAATAATTTTAGCTCTATCCGACTCTATGAGGCAAAGTTTAGTTCGCCGAAAAACGAGCTTGTTATTGTAGCTACGGGACCGGAGTTCTACACAAATCTTTCCACACCAAATTTTATACGATATCTGCACGATTTAATTGCAAAATTGCAATCACCGAACGTAACCGTACGTTTTCTGATTTTTGATATTTTTGTTAGCGGTGCCTTTCAGCTTTATGAAAAATCAAGCACGATAGCGGAAAGAAATATGAAGCTTGAGAGGATAGTAAAAATATCCGATTGGAAATTCAACTTTTGGCGGTTTGAGTATTTAAAAACCGCGCTGGACAAGTCAGCGCCACAACAAACGCCATACGCATCAGATGATTTTCGACGACTGAATGGAGTAGTTTTTGTTAATCATATTGTACCTTATTGGGTAATTAATTAATAATTAAAACAAAAGGGGGATTGCCCGGAATAAATCTTTTATGTTTGTATATTTTGGGGGACGAAGTGTAACTAAATGCAAATTAACGCGTTTAACAAATAGTATACCAATTTCAAAAACAATTTGGTAGTTACGTAAAAAATAGTACCTTTATTCCCATAAAAATGCGCAAACCCACAAGAGATTTTTCCATTGAGGCGCACCTTTTTTGTGAATTAAATTTACGATAATGGAAAAATTAGCATCATTAAGCAACAAGCTATCTACTTTGGAGCAAAAGGAATATGCGATTGTACGTAGTCTTTTTGAGGCATTTAACGAAGTAGATAAATCAATATCCGATCACTACAAAGAATTCGAAAAACCAGCAAAGGCATTTGTCGATAAAAACCGGGAAATTAGCGAAACCCTTTCTGCCAATTTGCTGAATTTTAGTAGCGATTGGTTTGTTTTCAAGGCGGGTATAAGCGACGAGGACCGCTTCATGTATATATTAGCCTTTGAAAACTTTTGCAAAGCGGTTTATAATTTCGTCCGCAACTATGAGTCGCCATTTGCCGACTTTAAAGGGTTCGAACGTTTAGACTCCCCGCCGTTAAAAGCTTACAAACATTTAGGGAATAACAAATTGGATATTTTGCCAAGTAAATCCAGTTTTTCCTTTGGCTATTAGTTAAAGATTCTTGCGTTTATATATTGAATGACGCTGAGTTCAATGTTTCTCCTATTGCTTGCCGCAACGGAGGGCTACCTCTACTTTTAGGTTGCAATAAAGATAGACGTTGGATACTATATTGCTAACTAAGGCTATTCGAAGTCTGTGACTTCGAATAGCCTTAGTTAGCAATTAATTTTTTACGTGTCCTGTTTTTAATATGCGCAAAATCTTCCGGTTTGGTAAAATATTCGAGCCCTAAGATTAATAGCGTTGAACTGGCGAAATTTACTTTTTGCATGATGGGCAATAAATTCCAATTGTTTGTGCCCCATAAGTAAACGCTGTAATAAAAAGCCGTAAGACTAATGATGCAAAAGAATTTAAATAAATGAAGCTTTGTTTTGAAGATAAAAACTGTGATAATAATTAAACAGGTCCAAAACAGAGTGGTTGATATGATTAGCATGATGTCGTGCAGGGAGGCTACGATTAAAAATGTAAAAAACACATTGGCTATTCCTGCGTATTTAAGAATATAGGCGGCACCTTTTTCAGGTATCTTTTTTGACATATTGATAAAAAATACTGCATAGGTAACCGGAAGAATAATCATTCCCGCGCATGCCCAAATCCTGGACGGGTTTTCCACGCCATTTAAGGCGGTTGCACCAAACAGGTTGCTCATGAAGTTGTTTCCCCAATCAAAACCAACGGAATATCCATCGAACATAGTGCCGCCCGGATAAATTGCAATAGCTATCGTTATTAAAACCAACGAAATTACTATGCCTATTAAAACTGAATGTTTTTTTATCATTTGCTTGAAGGGTCGGGTTGTAAACTGGCATTTAGATTACATCGCCTGGGTATTGTTACTTATTGCTTTCGGTGGTAAAATAAAAACATCGCGCCCGGCTGCGGCACACAGCCAAGAGCCCTGCACGTAAAGCCCGCGTTTTAAACGCCAAATTTTTCGGCCCGCAAAGATAAAGTAAAACCACGATCGATTTGGTGCCACTATTTTGTCAGTAAAAGCTTTTTTTTGCGTGAACGGAATGGTGTAAAATTCTAATAATCAATATGTTAAAAAAATCGTGAAAGCAAAAAAACGTGAACATGAACAAACAAATCCTGCGTGAAATGCCAAAACCGGGTGGAATTTTCAACCTGCTGCCGGGTAACCGGGTTGTTTTACCCGCGCCAGGGATGAGAAGATTTCATGACGAATATTTTCGCAGGTACAATTGATTTTAAGCATTTTACTTTAACTTAGAATCACCTTTATTATCAGGCAATTTCAGGATCAGCACATTAAACGCAACCGCATGAACCGGCGCTTATTTATTCAGTTACCTCTTTTAGCATCAGCACTGGTTGCCGATGCCAAAAATCAGCCTGCTGCCAAGCTAAAAAAAGGGTTTAAAGTTGAGGCAAACCGCAACCGTCACCAGGAAGAACTGCTCATTATGGGCGGCCAGTTCGACTGTAAGGTCTCCGGGAAAGACACTAATGGCGATTTATGTATTTATGATACCTTCAGGCACGAAAAAGGAGGTCCGCCGCTGCATCTGCACCATAGCCAGGATGAATTGTTTTACGTGATAAAAGGAGAGTTTATGGCGAAAGTTGGCAACGATATCTTTAATTTAAAACCCGGTGACACGGCTTTTGCGCCAAGGACAATCCCTCATACGTTTGCCAAAACAAGTGAAGGCGAAGCGCAGATGCTGATACTATTTCAACCTGCCGGCTCGATGGAAGATTTTTTTAAACAAATTAGTAAGCTCGGCAAAAATATCCCAAAAGAACAGGAGCATAAGTTAAAAGCGCTTTATGAAGCTCATGGCATGCAAATAGTGGGTCCTCCGCTACAGGTTTAAATCAACAGCTATACCCCTTTCTATATTGCCGGTATGCCGTGCAGGCCAAAAGCGTTGGGTTGCCCATGCCCCGCTGTCCCATATCCAGCCATGTTTATCTGATATAGTATGTTACATTTATGGATTGCCCTTCGTATCTTGTAAAAAACACCGCTGAAAGCGATGCGATGGGTAAACAACGTGGTGGTTTGCAGCCTCAGCCACCCAAACAGCGGGAATGATTTAAACAAAAAAGCGCTATGAAAACCAAATACCTTTTGATATTACTACTGGCATGCAGCGGCTGGAGCGCCTGCAAAAAAAATAATGGGGGCCAGTGCCTGGTGGTGCCGATGGCCCTTCAGATACTATCGGCCAATGTGCGCATAGTTGATAAAACAACCGGCGCCGACCTGTTTTTATCGCCCACATCGCCCTATAAACCCAGCGATTTAACGGTGACCAGTTCGGTAACGGGCAGCAACGTTAACTTATGGGTAGACAGCACCCAAAAAGACAAAAGGTTTGTGATGCTTATAGGCCATGAAACACAAAACTTTATTTTGAAGCTGGCCGCATTGCCGGCTGATACCGTCCACATGGCCATTTCGGTTACCCAGGGGAAATGTAATTCCACGTCGGCAATAAGTGCCATCACCTTAAACGGCAACACAGTTTGCGCCCCATGCAGCTTTGATAACCTGGTGACGATAAAAAAATAATTTAGCGGAGATACAAAACGCCTGATTGCCTCTTCGGGCGTTGGCTCCCGGCGCAGCAAGATTTCCCAATACGCCTATAACAATTTCCCCGGTTTATTTGGTGTCACTATTTTGTCACCACTTTTCGCATTTTTTGTGGTGGATTTTGGATTAAAAACCGCCAATACGGCGCGGAAACGCAGTTTTTCCCCTGGTTTATTTGCCGTGTTTTGTTCCACCCTGTTCCTTCCGTTCCAGAGGAACAGCGGAATTTTTTTGGTATTATTTAAAAGATAACGTTTACCTAATATTACAAAAAGATCAGGCATTAAATGCGATTAAAGCAGCTTCAATCCGCTTAATCGTTTCAGCTTTGCCCAGCAAGGCGGCAATATCAAACACATGCGGGCCAAATTTGCCACCAACCAGCATAATGCGGAAAGGCAGCATCAGGTCGCCTACTTTTATGGCTTTTTCTTCAGCAAGGGCTTTAAAGGCGGCTTCTAAAGTGGCTTCATCCCACACTTCAATGGAGCCCAGTGCGGTAATTAAAGTATTAAAAAACTCCGTTTTAGCATCCGTCCATTTAGGTTTTACCGAATTGATATCATACGCCGCAGGCATCTCAAAAAAGTACGCCGACTGCTGGTAAAAATCGGGCAGTAAAACCACGCGGTCCTTTACCTTATCAATCACCTTCAGCAAATATTCATCGTCCGAAACCACAACGCCTTTTTCCTCCAAAATGGTTTTAACTTTCGCCTTTAAGCTTTCAGCTTTTGCCTTCTTAATCCACTCCGCGTTAAACCACTTTGCTTTTTCAAAATCGAATTTCGCTCCGGCCTTGCTGATGCGCTCCATCGAGAATTTTTCGATCAGTTCATCCAGCGAAAAAATTTCCTGGTCGGTGCCATCGTTCCAGCCCAGGGTAGCCAGCAGGTTTAAAAAAGCTTCGGGTAAAAAGCCCAACTCGCGGAAACCGGGCGTAAGCTCGCCGGTTTTGGCATCAAACCAGTTCATGGCATATACCGGGAAACCCAGGCGCGCGCCGTCGCGCTTACTCAGTTTACCATGGCCGTCGGGCTTTAAAATCAAAGGTAAATGCGCCCATTGCGGCATATCGGCTTTCCATCCCAAATACTCCCACAACAGCAAATGCACAGGGGCCGATGGCAACCATTCTTCGCCGCGGAAGGCATGTGTTATTTTCATCAGGTAATCATCAACCACCACAGCCAGGTGATAGGTGGGCATCCCATCGGCCTTTAATAATACTTTATCGTCTACTGTATTGGTATCAAAACTTACCTGCCCGCGGATCATATCGTGGAAGCTTACACGCTCATCTGCGGGAATTTTTATACGGATAACGTGCGGCGTGCCGGCATCCAGCAAGGTATCAACTTCATGTTCGGTAAGCGACAGCGAATTGCGCAGGCCATCGCGGTAAACCTGCCCATATTGAAAATTGGGTATCTCGCGACGGTTTTGTTCCAGTTCTTCTGGCGTATCAAAGGCATAATAAGCATGGCCCTGGCGAACCAGGCGTTCGGCATATTCGCGGTACAACGCTTTGCGTTCGCTTTGACGATAGGGGGCATAAGGTCCGCCTGTAACCGGGCTCTCGTCGGGGGTAAGGCCGCACCATTTCAGGCAATCTAAAATATATTCCTCGGCGCCTTCCACGTAGCGGTTTTGGTCGGTATCCTCAATCCTTAAAACAAAATCGCCGCCATTTTTTTTGGCGAAAAGGTAATTAAACAACACGGTACGCACGCCGCCGAGGTGCAAACCACCGGTTGGACTTGGCGCAAACCGTACTCTAACTTTTTGATCTGGCATAATGAGGCAAAGATAGGTTTTTGTTGGGGAGTGGGGAAGTCCGAAAGTCGTAAAGTCCGGAAGTCCGAAAGACGAATCTCTATAGCTATATTTCATTAGAGCGTTCTATCCATGGATTAATGACATACTGGTTTAGCTTTCGAGTTCGCAACTTTTTCCTTAATTTGGGCGCTAATTAATCTTTCGGACTTCCGGACTTTTCCGACTTTCGGACAAAAAAACATGAATCCGTACCAACAAAAAAAACGCTGGAAATACTCGTTGCTTGCTTTCGCGGTGGTTATAGCAACAGGCTCGTTGTTGTACACCAGCTATTTGGTGCGCAATATTGCCCGGTCCGAGCGTACCCGCGCTCAAATATGGGCAATGAGTATTAAGCAGATCATCACATCCGACGATAACGACTTTTTACCTTACGTTTTTGCGGTACGCGATAGTTTAACCGTGCCGGCTATTATTACCGATGAAAAAGGTAATTTCATCAGTTCGAAGGGCCTGGATACTACCAAAACTTTCATTAAAATACCCGAGGGGGCAGTAAAAGACAAAAACACCCCCAAATACGATCTCCAGTATTTTAAAGCGGAACTGGCGGCTATGAAAGCGCAACACGAGCCTATTAAAATGCTGCTGCCCATGCAGCAGGGAAACAGAAAAAACTACTCGCTTATTTATTATAAAGATTCACCGCTGCTGCGCCAATTAAAATTTTTCCCTTATATACAACTTTCGGTTATTGCTATTTTCCTGCTGCTGGCGTACACGGCTTTCAGTTCGTCGCGTAAATCGGAGCAGGACCAGGTTTGGGTAGGTTTGGCCAAGGAAACTGCCCACCAGTTGGGCACACCTATATCATCGTTAATGGCCTGGATTGAGTTGATGAAAGAGAAATTTAGTGAAGAAGACCCGCTGATAGGCGAAATGGAAAACGATGTGAAGCGCCTGGAGATAGTTGCCGACAGGTTTTCGAAAATTGGGTCGAAACCCAAGCTTGAAGAATTGAAGGTGTACGAAGTGGTGAAGGAGTTTGTTGATTACTTTAAGGTACGGGTAAGTAAAAATATCAGCATCGAAATGACGGGGAACCCACACTTGCTGGCGGGCATCAATGTGCCGCTGTTTGATTGGGTGCTCGAAAACCTATTGAAAAATGCCGTTAATGCCATTGAAGGGAAAGGACAGATTAAGGTTGATGTATCGGGCAACAAAATAAAAAAACAGGTTTTTATTGATGTATCGGATACCGGCAAGGGCATACCCCGTTCCAAATTCGATACCATTTTTCAGCCGGGTTATACCACGCGCAAGCGCGGATGGGGTCTCGGGCTGTCGCTCACCAAACGGATCATCGGGAATTACCATGACGGACAAATATTTGTGCGCGATTCGGAATTAGGGAAAGGAACAACTTTTAGAATAGTATTAAAAAACGTACGCAATGATAGAAAGACCGCAGCCTGATGAATATTCGGCTTATGCCGCCCGGTATGTAGACCTGGTAGGCGATGAACCCATACTGGAGATACTGGAAAATTTGCAGGAAAGTACCTATGATTTATTAATGGGGATTTCCGAGGAAAAAGCAGCATACCCTTATGCCGATGATAAATGGACAATAAAACAGGTGGTGGGCCATATGGCCGATACCGAGCGTGTATTTGCCTTCAGGGCGCTGGCCTTCTCCCGCGAAGCCGTTGAGTTGCCTGGTTTTGACCAGGATGTTTACATGGAAAACACCACATTCAATTTCCGTTCGCTGGAAGATATTGCCGATGAATTTAAAACTGTCCGCCAATCTACGCTCTACCTGCTCAGTTCGCTCACTGAAGAGCAATCAACGCAGAAAGGGATTGCCAGCGGCAACCCGGTTTCTGTGAGGGGATTGGCTTATATGATTGCAGGGCACGAACTGCATCATATAAAGATTTTGAAAGAAAGGTATTTGTGAGGAGTTGATTGGGTTAGATTAAGTTGTGGCTATTAAACTCAATCCAACTCATTCTAACCCATTAAAACTTATTCCAACTCATTCTAACTCACCCCAACTTACTCAACCTTATTCCGATCCTCCCTGTCGTTGTTTTTCTTTTCCATCAGGAATGAGGTAAACAAACCCAGTCCGCCAAATATGGCAATTAATGAAAAGTAGATAGCTGGGTTGTGGTCACGGTCAAAATCATCGCTGTGGAAGCTTTTGAAGATGCTGTTATCGAGCACAAAGGCCAAAAACAGGCCGACACCGGCGCCAATTAATAATAAGCCCCATTTTAAAGTTTGATAAGGGGCGGATTGCGGTTTGTAACGGCGCGGGTCCATATTACGTTCAATCATTGCCAGCCTTTCGCGCTTGGTCAGGTAAACAATCCCAAAAATCATTGCAAATAATGCTATTGGCACTAAAATCGCCACCATAACACCTAATTCTCCAGTACGGTCCATCGTATTTAATTTTTAAATTTAATAATGTTTTATTTTACCACCCAACGGTGTATTTGCAAGCTATGACCACATGGTTTTGAGGGAGGTTACACCTGGACGAAATTTTTTGTTGAAAGGTTGAAAAGTTTGAATGTTGTAAGGTTAATGGACACTTCCATGCTATTTTTATTAAACTGCATAACCACATGCTAAAAATAACATTACAACCTTTCAACCTTACAACCTTTCAACAAGAAAAAACTATCTTTACATAAAGGTGTAACCTTCGGTAACAACACGTCGTCAGAGAGCTATAACAAATGCAAAGCAAGCTTTCGGATATAGAGTTAATACAGCAAACACTTGCTGGAGACCAGGGGGCCTACGCCGACCTGGTAAAGCGGCATCAACGTTTTGTGTTTACTTTGGCTATGCGTTTTGCAAAAGTAAGGGAAGATGCGGAGGAGATAGCGCAGGACTGCTTTATAAAAGCATTCCGGTCGTTGGCATCGTTCCAGGGGCAGGCGAAATTTACCACGTGGTTGTATAGCATCGTTTATACTACGTCCATGACTTTTTTACGAAAGAAAAGAGTTGCAACGGATTCGATTGATGATGAAAACACTTTTATACAGGTTGAAGAAACGGCATCGGCATATGATATAAACAATGCCGAAAACAGGTCGCGGTCGTTTTATCTTAACCAGGCGATCGAACAACTTTTACCCGATGATGCTGCCATCATTACCCTGTTTTATAAAGGCGAGCAATCGCTAGAGGAAATTGCGGTAGCCTTGGGGATGGAAGCAAACACCATTAAGGTAAAACTATTCAGAGCCCGCCAGCGGCTCAAAGAAAAGCTGGAACGAAATTTAAAACATGAAGCACGGGAGTTGATATGAATAACATGGAAGATATACTCTGGAATTACATTGATGGCAATTGCACCGCAGAGGAACAAAAAACCATCAGTAACCTTATTGCTGGCGATGAGGCTTACAGGCTTAAATACCATGAGCTGATGAAACTGAATAACGAGTTTGCTGCAATGGAGCTTGATGAGCCTTCAATGGCCTTTACTTATAACGTGATGGAAGTTATCCGCACCGAAAATGTGCACGTGCCACTAAAAGCCACCATCAATAAGCGCATAATTTTAGGCATTACTATTTTCTTTATTTTAACACTGGTGGCTTTATTGGTAGTGGTTTTTGCAAACTTTAATTGGGCTGGGCAAAAGGCACCTGTCAATCTGTCATTAGGTTTTACAATGCCCGATATTAATTTCAGCAAGGCAAGGCCGCTGCTCGAAGGCTTCCTGTTTTTCGATGTAGTTTTAGGGTTGTACCTGTTTGATACATGGCTGCGCAGAAAAAAACTGGTAAAACAGGCTTAAATGCCCTGAAAGATTACGCTGGTGTGTATTGCAAAAGCAACAGTTTTTTTAAAAATTGTTCAGTTTTCTGAAAATTTTCCTGAACTCGGTTCCCCTGGCAGCAGCCATTTGTAAGGCTTAAACGAAGTTGTTATCAATTGGTATAATAATTGTTATTTACTTATCGACTGGCACCCGCCAGTTAATTGTGATAAGGTTTAGGTTGAAAGTCCCCCGCAGCAAGTGTGGGGGGCTTTTATTTTTTATACCAAATTGAACCGATTTGCAATTTTAGCTATTGCCATTACGTTGCAATAAGACTAATTTAGTTTCAAAAAAAAATCTAACGATGAGAAAGCTTAGTTTCTGCCTGGTTGCCATTGTGTTAGCCACGGCAACTTTAAAAACACACGCCCAGGCCCCGCGCATCCCCGAAGCCAGTTCAACCCAAACCATTATTCAGGACTTTGGATTGGGCAAAATAACGATAACCTATAGCAGGCCAAACGTGAAGGGCCGTTTAATTTTTGGCGGTATAAATCCCTGGGGCCAGGTATGGCGTACTGGAGCAAATGCAGCTACAACCATCAATTTCACGGAAAATGTGATTATGGAAGGCCATAAAGTAGCGGCGGGCACTTATTCGCTTTTCACCATTCCTTATAAGGATGAATGGACCATTATTTTAAACAAGGTTGTTAAACAATGGGGAGCCTACAGCTATAAGGATTCTGCCGATTACCTGCGCTTTAAGGTAAAACCAATCAACCTTGCAGAAAAACGCGAAACATTTACCATTCAGTTTGCCAATGCAACTACCCAATCGAACGATTTGCACCTTGTTTGGGACCATACCGAAGTTGCTATCCACATGCAAACCGACGACGATGCCCAGATAACCGCGAATATTGATGAGTTGATGAAAGGTAACCGCAAACCTTATTACTTTAACGCCATACAATATTATTACGAGAACAATAAGGACATGAATAAAGCCCTGGGCTGGGCTTTGGAGGCTGAGAAAGTTGATCCGGGACCATGGTATAAATTATGGGAAGCCCGTATACATTTACGAATGGGCGACAAAGCTGCCGCGATAGCCGCCGCGCAGGAAGGCATTAAAATGGCGAAGGCCGCAAATGATGACGAGTATGTCCGTTTAAACGAAGCCGTAATAACCCAGGCGGGAAGTTAGTCTCGAGTCCTAAGTCGGTAGTCGTAAGTCTTGAGCCAGGCTTGTGTTTTGACTACGGACTCCCGACTTTAGACTCAAGACTTTTAGCCTTGTTCCAACTTGTTTCAACATGAACAAGGTATGTTTTGCCCGCTATTCTTCAGTTTTTTACATTTGGGTATCAACCAAACCCAATAATGGATAAACTGAAAATAGCAGCCCGCATAGCCTATTGTATTGGCCTCGCAGGCATGGTAGTCCCCCAATTGTTTTACAGTCAATTTGGCAGTAATTTTTTCCCGGCCTGGCCTCACTTGCTATGGGTGACTCTTTGGGTTGGCCTGTTCACCTGTATTGTGCTTGCGGCATGCGCCGCTATCGTTTTTGATAAACACGCAAGGGTAGCCGCGCTGTTGCTGGGGTGCCTGCTGTCGGCCATGTACTGCTTTGGCTATATCCCGTACGAAATACTGCTTGCCCCTTACGCCGACCATCTTGGGACCTGGGGCGATGGCTTAAAAGAGTCCGCACTGGCCGGCGGAGCTTTTGTGGTGGCTGGCTCCTTTCCCGCTAACCCAAATACCGAAAAATCAACATTTATAAAATGGCTGGAAAAATTGATACCATTTGGCCCTTTGTTTTTTTGTATTACGATGGTGTTGTACGGCGTTTCACACTTCCTGTACACCAAATATATATCGCCGCTGGTACCTCACTGGGTGCCAGGAAGCCCCGCTTTTTGGACTGATTTTGCCGGCGCCGCGCTTATCGGTTCGGGCCTGGCTATTGTTATCGGCATAAAACGCAAGCTGGCTGCATTGCTTTTAGGGTGTATGATATTGGTATGGCTTTTTATCATCCACATTCCACTCGCCATTGCCGATCCCTTTGGGGCTAACAGTAATTCAATCGTGAGCACGTTTTCAGCATTAGCGTTTTTAGGGATTGCGTTTGTTATTGCTGCGAATTCAGAAAAGAAAGCTGGTTAAAAACCAAGAAGAGGCAATTAAACATGTTTAGCCGGTGTTCGGTCAAATGCCGGATTAATTATCGCCGAGATGATGATCACCAAAATACAGCCAATCATATTCAACCATAAATAAGCCACAACGTTAAAATTACCCAGTATAATGATCAGGATTTCGGTAATAATGGCTGCTATAAAAACCGCATGTCCGCAAATTTTTTTCAGATAAAAAGCCACAACAAATACACCCAGGATGGTGCCGTAAATATAGGAGCCCAGCTTATTTACATATTCCAACAGGTTGCCCACTTTGCTGGCATAAAGTGCCATCAGCACGCAAACAATCCCCCAAAAAATGGTAAACAGCCTCGAAGCATTGAGATAGTTTTTCTCGGAAGCACCGGGATGGATGATGCGTTTATAAATATCAACGGCGCTGGTTGAAGCCAGCGAATTCAAAGCACTCGCCGTTGATCCCATGGATGCCAGGAAAACAATGGCTACCAGCAAGCCGATGAGTCCGCGCGGCAGGTAATGCGTTACAAAAGTGAGAAATACATAATTGGTATCATCGTCGTTGGCCTGTTTATTATTTTTTTTCATCACGGCAATGGCCTGTTTGCGGATGGATGATGATTGTGCATCGGCAGTTTTTAGGGCCGCTTGTGCAGTATTGATCTGTGCCTGATCGTTGCTGTTCAGCGCGGCGACGAGTTGCTCTGCCTTTTCCTTGCGCTGTTGAAATGCTGTGTTATACTGGCTTTCCAGTTGGTTGTATTGCGCTGCGTAACTGCTACTTTTTACTTGTTTTACCTCGTACTGGTTAAAAAACATTGGGGGACGGTTAAACTGGTAAAAAGCAAAAACCAACACGCCGATTAATAATATGAGGAATTGCATAGGGATTTTTACCAAACCGTTCATAATAAGCCCCAATCGGCTTTGGCCTACTGAACTTCCCGTTAAATACCGGCCAACCTGGCTCTGATCGGTACCGAAATAAGATAGCTGCAAAAAGAAACCACCGATAACGCCGCTCCAGATATTGTAGCGGTTGTTAGGGTCGAACTTCCAGTCAATAACGTTCATCCGGCCAAGTTTGCCCGCCAGTTTTATGGCGTGGCTAAAACCTACACCACGCGGCAACATGCTTACCACCAATACGCCGGCAAAAAACATCCCTAAAAAAATAATACTCATTTGCAGCAACTGCGTGTACGACACGGCTTTGGTGCCGCCGTAAACGGTATAAAAAATTACCAGGCCACCTATAAAAAGCGTTGTATAAACCGTATTGATATTAAGGATGGTTGATAAAATGATGGACGGCGCATAAATGGTAATACCGGTTGAAAGGCCGCGCTGTATCAAAAACAGGAACGAAGTGAGCGTGCGTGTTTTTAAATCAAAACGCTGCTCCAGGAATTCATAAGCGGTATAAACTTTAAGGCGATGGAATATAGGGACGAAGGTTACACAAAGCACAATCATAGCCAGGGGCAACCCCAGGTAAAATTGCACGAAACGCATCCCGTCGGAATAGGCTTGACCGGGGGCAGACAGGAAAGTGATGGCACTGGCCTGGGTAGCCATTACCGATAGACCGACGTGGTACCAGCGTAAGGAGCGGCCGCCCATTAAAAACTGGTCGATGTTTTTGTTAGTGCCGCTTTTCCAAACACCGTATAAAACGATGCCAAGCAGGGTAACGCTCAGTACGATCCAGTCGGTTAAACTCATTCAAAACTAAGGGTGATGAGCCAGAAAATAAGGATAAGCAAAATCAGCCAGCCGATAACAACGGCGTAAAACCGGTTCCAGCTGCTGATAAACGAGGGGAGCTCAGGATCAGGCGTTTTCATCGCCTTCAACCAAAACTTTCAGGAAAAAGGCACTGAAAAGAAATCCGAAAACAGCTAAAACAGGTATCCAGATTAGATCCTGGAAAAACGTGCCTGTAACCAGACCGGCGGCGGTTCCAACCAGCATGTAAAGGTTATTGTAGTTTTCTTCTTTTGAGTGTTGATGTGTCATGATGCAAATAATAAGTGCACAAATTTAATTTTTTAATCTATTGCTGCCTAATTCAAAGGCTGATTTTTGGGTTTGCTCAATAAATTTATAAACAAACGGTATGCCCCGGGCACACCGGCAGGCAATTGCCTGAAAAATGCCAGCGATGTATATACAAACCGGCCTTCGCCGTAACTGCCGGTTATCAGTGCGCCATCGTTTGGCGCTTCGCCGGGATCGTTCATTCGTAAAGGTGTTTTATAGTTGGAGTCAACGTCGCCTACATAATAAAGGCCACGTTCCTGCACCCAGCCGTTAAAATCGTCCTGGGTGATTTTATTCGGATAGCTTAGCACCGGGTTTAGGGGGTCTAAAACAGTGATCTTCGCATCCTCATCGGTAACGCGTTTGTTTACTACGCTAAAAGGGTAAGGGCCAATTTGTTTGGTAACCAGCCCATTATTGTTATTGTATTGTACAACCAGGTTGCCGCCATTTTTAACATATTCAAGCAGTTTGGGCTGCTCAATCGCGAGTCGCGGGTTTACATTATAGGCGCGTACGCCTGTAATAATAGCGTCGTAGGTGGATAGGTCACCATTCATAATCTCATTTTCGCTAAGCGGGTGAACATCGTACCCCACCTGTTTTAATGCGTCGATGACCAAATCGCCCGCCCCATCAATATAGCCAATTTTTTTACCGGCAATTTTTAAGTCGAGGTTGATCAGTTTTGCTTCCGATGGCGGGAATAAAGTAATATTGGGGATGTGGTCGTATTTTATCTCGTGGATACCCATCGAAAAATCTTTGCCGTTTGCATTAACTATGGCTTCCAAAGTGCTGGTTTTTGCATCGGCACCGGTTGGGCGAACAACAAACGCAACGGTCCATTCATCGCCTTTATTTTTATTGGCGAAATCTATTCTTTCGGGTTCAATTTTCCATCCTGGTATAGGTTTTATCCTGATACTGCCCGCACTTTTGGTAAAGCTTTTTAATTTAATTTGGATCGATTGCGGCAGGTTGCCATTAAAAATATAGTTTTTGCCCTCAATATTGGCGGTAACAGGTGGAGCAACTACCAGGGGCTGGTAAATTTCGCCCTTAGCAGGATCAACAAATTTATAGGCAATTTTCCGGTTGACGATCACCGGCTGGCCTTCTATTGTAAAATGAAATTGAACTGTCGGCGCGTCGGGGTTCTCCGGGTTGCCGGCGCTGCCGTCGTTTACCAGGGTATAGGTGCCAATAGGGTGTGGCAAGTCAAGCCAATAGGGTTGCGATATGCTCCCGGTCGCAAAATCATTATTAAAAGTCTGTAATTCATTTGCAGGAATATCTTTATTGATGGCGATAGGGCCGTAGTGCGCAATCGGTGCGATAAATGATCCGCCACTGCTGCCCAAATTATCGGGATGTTGCAATACATTTAATTCATTTAGCGATATTTTTAAACCATAACGGCTTATTGCCTGCGTACGGATTGGCATTTGATCGCCCAAAGCATAAACAGGCTCTGGCGTATAAGCCTCAAACCAAAGCCCGGCACAAGCAACAACAAGGTCGTTTAGTTCTTTTGTTTTTTGTTCGCGCCAATAATTGTCGGATACATTTGCAATGCTGTCGCGGCTGTCCAGTAATTTTACCAATGCCGGTACCGATTTCTCCGGATGCTCAGCGTTAAATTCCCCCTGTATTTTTTCGATTTCCCGGCATGTTTTGTCGCCGCCCTTAACCCTACTCCATGTCGTATTCACCCCATCCATCAAATCGTTTTTCGGGGCATCGCCCAAAATGGTTTTAAAAAACTCAAAGGCTTGTCCCCGCTGCCTGGCCGAGCCAAAGCCTTGTGTTTTATGATTGGAGCGACTTTCGGCAGCCATTTCGCCGTAGCCTTTACCTAATATGGGGTTGTAAACGCCTACGTCAATTTTAAACTGGTCGGGTGCTGTGGTATTAACCGTGCCGAAGCTGAATGTATTCCATAACAGCCGTTTCGCTTGCCAGGTTTGTACATATTTTAATTGTTCGGGATAGCGTTTTGGGTCGGCGGCAGCTGTAAAAGCTTCCTGTGCCAGTATGGCCGACGAGGTATGATGCCCGTGGCCGCCTTCGCCGGTGGTGGGGAAACGGCATATAATTACATCGGGCCTGAATTTACGGATCACCCAAACCACATCGCCCAACACTTTTTCTTTATCCCAAATCTTCAGCGTTTCATCGGGGCCTTTTGAAAAACCGAAGTCGTTGGCTCGGGTAAAAAACTGTTCGGCGCCATCAACCCTACGGGCTGCTAAAAGCTCCTGGGTGCGTATCAGACCCAAAAGTTCGCTTTGATCATTGCCTAATAAATTCTGTCCGCCGTCGCCGCGTGTCATGGATAAATAACCGGTACGATAATGTTTTTCCTGTGCCAGGTAGGCCAGCAGCCGGGTATTCTCGTCATCGGGGTGTGCAGCTACATACAGCACACTGCCCAGTACATCCAGTTTTTTAAAGTTTTGCTCAATGGTGGCTAAATCGGTCGGTGGCGCCGTTTGCGCAAATGCCAAATGAACTAAAAATAAAAGAGCGACAGTAATTTTGATGCGGTTCATATGAGCAAATATATTGAAAGATAGATGGCATATTAAAAGTGTATCAATAATTTAACAATCAGATTGATTTCGGAAGTTGGATTTCGGAATGCGGCATTCGGGATTATGTGTTGCAAACCGGCGTAAATTATTTCATTTTATTTAAAGCAAAAACAGCAATTAATCGTCTTTGTAAAAAACGCGGCGGCAGTTCATTTGCATTGGTGCTAAAAATCGGCGCGCTGTCCAATTCGCATTGTGTCAATCGTAATTGAAATAAACAAAAACAATGCATTTTCTTACTTGTTAATCGATTGATTGATTTTTTGCTACTGTGAATCAATAGTTTACAGAAGATTGCAAAACGATGATAAACTCAATCAATCGTTTGATTAATTTTGTTCAGGAAAAGCAATGGACAAAGATAAAATTGATAAGAAGGACCATATCCTGGATGTAGCCGAAAGAGTGTTTTCGGACCTTGGATTTGACGGTGCATCAACCCGGATGATTTCGGGTGAAGCCGGTGTGAACATGGCAATGCTCAATTATTATTTCGGATCGAAAGAGGGCTTGTTTTTGGCGGTTTTCGAAAGGAAAATATCATCGTTTCAAACGCTGCTGCAAAACATAGGCAATGATGAAACCATGACCTCATGGGACAAACTGAGTTTGTGTATCGATAAATACGTTGAGCGGATAATTGTAAACAACTGTTTCCAGAAGCTGATCAACCGCGAGATGTCGATGAGCAAACGTGGGGAACTGTCGGACAAGATCACCCAAATATTAATGATTAATGTTTTGGAGATCCAAAAAATACTGGATGAGGGGATAAAAAACGGCAGTTTCTTTCCGGATGCGGATATACAGCTTGTTGTGGCTTCCATCTTCGGAACAAAAAATTATATAATTAATGCACCCAACATATCTTCCTTAATCCTGGGTCACGACATTCGCGACGAGATTTTTTTAGAGGAACAACTTAAGCCCCGGATTAAAAAGTACATGAAACGACTTTTGAAAGCTTACTTAATGAACGACAATGACTACACTAAATAAAACAACCCACCTTTTAAATGCCGTAAGCAAAACCTTTATGTATTTAGCATTACCGGCAATTATTTTAACCTTTTTAACGGGCCAAACCGTTAAGGCACAAGACCGCGTAATTACTTTGGATGAAGCGCTTAAGCTTGGTGTTGAAAACAGTAACATGGTAAAATTATCCAAAGCCAAGGTTGATCAAGCTATTGCACAGTACAACCAGGCCAAAGATGGCGAAATGCCAACCGGAAAGGCCAGCATTGGCTATACCCGTGCCGAAATACCTGACAATACACTCGACTTTGGATCTACCAAAATAGGATTACCCAAAAACGCCAATGCATTTTTGGGTATAGCGTCCTTAAACGAAGTGATTTTTGGCGGGCATAAATTAAAATACGCCGAACAATCAACCGACCTGTTGGCGCAGGTAGCCCGTTTGGATATTGATAACAGCCGTGATGTTGTTGCTTATGATATCATCAGCTCGTACTATACCTTATATAAGGTGTTGCAAAGTAAAAAAGTAGTTGACCAAAACCTGGCGACGATAGATCAGCAAATAAAACAGGCCCAGCGGTTTTTTGACCAGGGGATTGTTACCAAAAACGATGTGCTTCGTTTTCAACTACAACGTGCAAACGTTGAATTGAACGGCATTGACCTGGAGACCAACCGCAAAATAGTTAACTATAATCTTGATGTGTTATTGGGCTTGCCCGAGACTACACAGTTGAGCATTAATACCGTTGCCGAAGACAACAGGCAGCTTAACCCGGTAACCGATTATATTGACACCGCATTAAGCACCCGTTACGAATTAAGGCAGTTGGATATACGTAACAAGGTTGCCGATGTAAATATCAAAACCATTAAAGCCAATACATCGCCTACGCTTGCGGCATCTGCAGGTTTATATTATGTTGATGCTTCGGCCGACCCGATTCCGCAGAGTGGCAAATTTATTACGCCGATTACCGTGGGCCTAACCTTCGGGTGGAATTTTTCATCGTTGTGGACAAACAAAAATAAAGTAACTGAGGCCAAAATACAGCAGGATGAAGTTGGCTTTACCAAGGCGCTTACCATCAATAATATCAAAAGAGAAGTCAATCAAAACTATCAGAATTATTTGATGGCTTTAAACAAGATAAAGCTGCTGCAAACATCAATAGACCAGGCCGGCGAGAACAATAAGATACTGGAATCGAAATACCAGAGCAACATTGCCTCGGCTACCGATAAAGCTGATGCGCAAACCCTGCTTTACCAGGCCGAAATTAACCTGGAACTGGCAAAGGCAGATGCAGGACTGGCATACTATACTTTAATTAAATCAACTGGAAAACTTAATAAATAATAACGAAAAACCCTAACAATACATACAATGGCAAAGGCAAACGAAACACAGGAAAACGAAACCAAAAAGAAACCGAACAGGGTATTGCCCATTATATTGGGTATAATACTTGTAGCGGGAATTATTTTCGGTATCAAAGAATATATATACTACGGCAAACACGTGGATACTGATGACGCCCAAATTGACGCCGACATTAGCCCGGTAGTGGCTCGCGTAGGTGGTTATGTGGATAGCATTTATTTCCAGGAAAACACCCACGTTAACAAAGGTCAGCAACTGGTAAAAATTGATGACCGCGACTATATGGTTAAACTGGAGCAGGCAGAAGCTGCAAAAACAGGCGCCAGCGCAAATGTTAATGTAGGCCAGTCGCAGATATTCGAAAACGCAGCAAATTCGGCAAGTGCAAAGGCAAAAGTAGAGTCGGCCAATGCGCAGCTTGAAAAAGTAAGCAAAGATTATCAGCGCTATGCCAACCTGGTGAAAGATGGCTCTATCACCCAGCAGCAATTCGATCAGTCGAAAGCGGATTTACAGGTTGCCCAGGCAAATTACAAGGCAGCCCAGGATCAATATAAAGCTGCCGTTGAGCAGGAAGGCGCTACCAAAAATCAATTAACCGTTACCAATACCGGCGTTAGTCAGAAACAAGTTGACATTGACTATGCAAAACTGCAATTATCTTACACAAACGTTAAAGCGCCATCGAGCGGTTTAGTGTCAAAGAAGAACGTTCAGATTGGTCAGTTGGTGCAGGCAGGACAAACCTTGTTTTCGATAGTAAATGACAGCAGTTTATATATTACAGCCAACTTTAAAGAAACGCAGCTTGATAAAATACGTTCCGGACAAAAAGTTGAAATTGATGTGGATGCGTTCCCGAATTTAAAGCTTACCGGCAGCGTGTACAATTTCGCTCCGGCAACCGGCGCTAAATTTTCGCTGCTCCCTCCAGATAACGCTACAGGGAACTTTGTAAAGGTTGTTCAAAGGATCCCTATTAAAATAAAGATCAACGGCTCAAAACAAGACCTGGATAAGTTGCGCCCCGGAATGAGCGTGAACGTATCGGTTATTGTTTCCGAATAAGTCCATAGTCCATGGTCTACAGACCTTGGCAAAAAATAAGGAGGTTTTGGTTTCACCATGGTCAGTGGACTATGGTCTATCGACTAAAATCTCTATCGACCAAAATTAATATAACAAAAAAATGGCTGAAACTGGCTTTAAAAAATGGATCATCACCATTACGGTTATCGTCGCTTCGTTACTGGAGCTGATTGATACCACGATAGTGAACGTATCCTTACCGGTTATCCAGGGTAACTTGGGTGCCACGCTTGAAGATGTTGCCTGGGTTGTTACCGGTTATGCTGTTGCAAACGTAATTATACTGCCAATGTCAGGCTGGCTAGGTAGCCGATTCGGGCGTAAACAATACTTCATAACATCCATCATCGTATTTACCGTTGCCTCGTTTTTATGCGGTAACGCAACAAGCCTTGATGAACTGGTAATATTCAGGATATTACAAGGTGTAGCGGGCGGTGGTTTAATATCGACATCGCAGGCTATATTGGTGGAGACCTGGCCCCGCGAACAAATAGGTACCGCAACGGCACTTTTTGGCCTGGGAGCGGTAGTAGGGCCAACTGTGGGTCCAACAATTGGCGGCTTTATTACAGACCACTTCTCGTGGCGCTGGATATTTTACGTTAACATACCGGTAGGAGCGCTGGCGGCATTTTGTGCCTACACGTTTGTGCGGGAAACACCTAAGGAAGCGAAAGGAAAGCCCATAGACTGGTGGGGCATCGCCCTGCTTGCCGTTGCGGTTGGCAGTTTACAAACCATCCTTGAAAAAGGCGAGTCGGAAGACTGGTTTGCCAAAACCTATATCCTGGTGCTTACCATAACCGCCATATTGGGTGTAATACTGTTCATCTGGCGCGAACTGAGCATCGAATATCCCATCGTGAACTTTGGTATAATGCGACATCGAAGTTTCGCGGTGGGTATGTTTACGTCCTTTGTGCTGGGGTTTGGTTTGTACGGATCGGTATTCGTGTTCCCGGTATTTTGCCAGAATTTGCTGGGGTTCTCGGCACAACAGACCGGTGAACTTTTGTTCCCCGGCGGATTGTGTACCATTGTAATGATGCCTTTCATCGGTAAAATGCTCAACCGTGGGATACCCGCGCAATTTATGGCTACAGCAGGCATGTTCTTGTTCTTCGTATTCACAACTATGCTCAGTAACTCAACGCTGGAAACGGGCCAGACTAATGTGTTGATCCCGCTGTTGATCAGGGGTGTTGGTATGGCGCTGTTGTTTGTTCCTTTGACCACGCTGGCTATAGCAGATTTAAAAGGCCCGGAACTTGGCCAGGGTACAGGCTTAAACAATATGATGCGACAGTTGGGCGGTTCATTTGGTATAGCTGTATTAACTACTATTATCCACATACGCACGGCAACACACCGCAGCAATCTATTGTCGAATGTTAATCCGTATAATAATGCGTTTAACGAGCGGCTTAATTTCCTGCAGCATGGATTTATGGCAAAAGGCAAGTCGGCAATTGATGCACTGCACATGGCTTACGCGGCCATTGAAGGGGCTGTAACCCGGCAATCGTTGTTGTTAACTTATGATGATGCTTACTGGATATCGGGCCTGGTGATGTTATTTTCGATACCGCTGCTTTATTTACAGCCATTTAAAAAGGCCGCAAAACTGCCGGTAGATGCCCACTAAAAGTAAAAAGCCGTTCGCTGTGCTGCGGACGGCTTTCCCCAAAAAACTACAATTAAAATTTTATCACCGCCCTGTGTTTCTAATTACCTCTTGAAATATATTATTGCACGGGGTTTATTTAATCTATGCAATAAATGTACAGGTTTTTTTAGCAAAAACGCAAATTTTATTTGCGATTTACCCCGTTTTGGCAAAAAAAAACCTTTTCTCACGGGTATATTTCATTTTTGTAAATAATTCCGAAAATAATTACCAGGCTTTCCTGCATCAATTAATAATGACACCGTAATATAAACCGGGAAACATTCAATAGTATTTATTGTCCTTACATTCCTTACGCGAGAATATTTAAGCTTGTTGATATTGTAACTGTCAAATTACGAAAACAAATTTCGTTTGTCGCAGACTTTTTTTTAAATTACGGATTCAAAATTATTGCGATGCCAAAACACTACCTTATCAGGGTTATTTGCTGTCTCATCCCCTACGCCCCAATCAATAATCTGTCCGCTCAGTCTGTTGTGGATAGCTCGGTTTATAAGCAGGGCATTCATAATATAGTGACTCAACTTGACCAGGGCATTGGCCAGGGCGCTTCGTTTTATAACGGGTATGTTTATACATACCATGATTCCTTTATCCAGAATAATGCTTATTTGAATGATGCCGGCAGTTGGGAAAACGGAACGGTAAATTACGACGGGCAAACTTTTAATAACCTGCCCATGATGTATGACCTGTTCACCGACGAACTTGTAATACAGCCGCAAATGAGTGCCTACCCTATTAGACTGGTGAAAGATAAAGTGATGAGTTTTGAACTCCTGAGGCGTAAGTTCATTAATATCGGCAGCGATGCTTACGGCATAAAAAGCGGATATTATGAGCATCTTTACGATGGCAAATCAACCGTTATTAATAAGCTGGAAAAAATAATAAAAGCAAGCAATAGCGGTAACGGCACCTATAAATATTTTACACCGGTAAATGATTATCAGCAATACTATATAAAAAAGGGTGACAAATATTATCCGGTAAGCTCAGAAGCCAGTGTGCTTGATTTGTTTAAGGATAGGAAAAAAGAACTTAAACAGTTCATTAAAACCAACGGGCTCGATTTTAACAAGCTGCGCGAAGTGGCTTTAACAGCTATAGCAACTTATTACGATAAACTAACCGAGTAGTATGCACAAAGTTTACCTGACCATTGTCCTGTTGTTTGTTGTTAAATTATCATTTGGTCAAAATGCGCCGGCAACGCTGATAAGCGTAAACTTTAGGCAGGCAACCATTGAACAGGTGGCAAACGATCTGACCGCCAAAACGGGCTACCGCTTTTATTATGATGCTGCTCAGTTTGATAGCCTAAAGGTGACTATCAGCCTGAATAGCAGAACGCTCGAGCAGGTACTCGCTGCTATTTTTCCCATGCCGGCATATCATTTTACTATTGCGCCTTCAAAAATGGCAGTATTTTTAACCAGGGATAAGGAGATAATAAGCCAACTTGCCGAAGGCTATTTCAATGATCAACCCAATAAAATACCACCCGGAAATACCAAACCGGCAGTAGATTACTTTACCAATGTAAAGCCGCCTGTAATTAAATCAACCGTTGAAAATAAACTGTACGAGGTTGGCATTAAAACCAATATTATAAAACCGGGAAAAGCAACACTATCGGGCTATGTTAAAAGCAGTAAATCTGGCGAGGCTATCGGGGGAGCAACTATATATGTAAGTAATTCAAAAACCGGGGCAGTTACCGATAAGTTTGGGTATTATACCATGGTGTTACCGCGTGGCAAACAAAGTTTGCTGATCCGGGGAATAGGTATGCGCGATACCCACCGGCAAATTATAATTTATACCGATGGCGAACTGGATATTGACCTGGACGAACAAATTACGGCTTTAAAAGAAGTAAAAGTATCGGGCGATAAGGTTGCCAATGTGCGCAGTGTTGAGTTGGGGGCAACCAGGCTTGATATTAAAGACATAAAACAAGTGCCCACAGTTTTTGGCGAGACAGATGTATTGCGCATAGTTTTAACGCTGGCGGGTGTGCAATCGGTAGGAGAGGCAACTACAGGTTTCAATGTCAGGGGTGGCTCAGCGGATCAAAACCTTATTTTGCTTAATGACCTTACGATTTACAATCCTTCGCATTTTTTTGGTTTCTTTTCGGCGTTTAATCCCGATATTGTAAAAAGTGTTGAGCTTTATAAAAGTACTATTTCCGAAAAATACGGCGGTCGCTTGTCGTCGGTGCTGGAAGTTACCGACCGGGAAGGGAATAAAAAGTTGTTTACCGGTTCGGCGGGCATAGGTTTACTCACCAGCAGATTTAATATCGAAGGGCCTATTGTAAAGGATAAAACCTCGTTTATTTTTGGCGCCCGTACCAGCTATTCGGACTGGCTGCTAAATTTATTACCGGCGGCCTATAAAAATAGCCATGCTTCGTTTTACGATTTCAACCTTGATATAAGCCATCAAATAAATAAGGACAACAACATTTATATAAGCAGTTATCTCAGCAATGATAGTTTCAGGTTAAACAGCGATACTACTTACAACTACAGTAACAAAAACGCCAATATTAAATGGAAGCATAACTTTAATAACAAATTTTTCGGGGTACTTACGGGTGGTTTCGACGGGTATCAGTATGATATAGCAAGCACCCAGGTTGCCGTTGATGGTTACAAGCTGAATTTCGCTATCAATCAAACTAACTTAAAGGCCGATTTTACTTATTACCTGGATAACAAAAACACGATAGATTTTGGCATAGCAACCAGCTATTATAATGTTAACCCTGGCGACGAAGAGCCGAAGGGCGCCGGCTCATTGGTTATACCGGACGTTGTGCCAACCGAGAGAGCCCTGGAAAGCGCCATTTACCTGGGAGATAAATACGATGTTACGCCAGACCTTTCCCTCAGCGCAGGGTTAAGGTATTCGCTTTACAACTACCTGGGCCCGCAAACCGTTGACAGGTATGCGCCAAATTTGCCCCGGACGGCCGAAAATGTGATAGACAGTTTAACGTATGGAAAAAATAAGGTGATCAATACCTATTCACATCCTGAGATACGCGTGTCAGCCCGTTATAATATAAATGATAATTTATCAGTTAAGGCAGGGTACAACACGCTTGCGCAATATATCCATCTGCTTTCAAATACCACGGCTATATCGCCAACCGACGTTTATAAGCTAAGTGATCCTTCCATCAAACCGCAATATGGCAGCCAGGTTTCCCTCGGCCTGTTTAAAAACTCAAAAGCAAATACAATTGAAGCTTCGGTAGAGGTGTACTATAAACGCATATACAACTACCTGGATTATAAAAGCAGTGCCACCTTGTTGCTGAACCAGCATATTGAGCGGGATGTTTTAAATACCGAAGGTAAAGCCTATGGTATTGAGTTGTCGTTGCGCAAAAGCGCCGGAAAGCTAAATGGCTGGGTTAACTATACCTACTCGCGCACTTTCCTTCGTCAGAATGATCCCTATGCCGGCGAACTCATAAACAGTGGTGCATATTACCCGGCCAATTATGACAAACCTCATGCTTTTAATTTTACAGGTAATTATCGCATCACCCATAGGTACAGCTTTTCGTTGGATGTAACTTACAGTACCGGCAGGCCAATTACGCTGCCTATTGCCAAGTATTATGCTTACGGAGCTGAGCGGGTATATTATTCGGATAGGAACGCGTATAGGATACCCGATTATTTCAGGTCCGATTTTTCGCTGAACATCGACGGAAATCATAAAGTAAATCAGCGGTTTCATAACTCATGGACGGTTGGCGTTTATAACATAACCGGCAGGCAAAATGCTTATTCAACATTTTTCCAGGAACAGGGCGGCGCAATAAACGAGTACCAGTTGTCCATTTTTGCAAGACCAATACCGTTTATAAATTATAATATCAGATTTTAAACAGATTTAGCGGGCGTTTTAATGCAGCAAGCGGCATTTATGAAGGGGATTAAAAAATATTACTTAATTTTTCTGATGCTAACCATGTTGTGCGTGTTTAATTGTAAAAAATTAATTAATACGCCGGCTTTAGCAGCTTCCAATAGTTATTTGGTTGTTACCGGTAATATCGATCCGGGCGACACAACGGTTTTGGTGCTGAGCCGTACGGTAAATGTTTCGGGTACTGTAAATACAAAACCCGAATTAAATGCTGCGGTCACCATTGAAGGCTCGCAGTCGGGCTCATTTCGGTTAACAGCGGAGGGCAATGGCAATTATTATTCAGCGCCCGTTAATTTGTCACCTGCGCAAACCTATAGGTTAAAAATAGTTACCAGCAGCGGGGAGCAGTACGCATCGGACTATGTGCCTGTAAAAAACTCTCCGGCTATCGACAGTGTTAACTATGTGGTTAAAAGCGATGGCCTTCAAATAAATGTAAACACGCATGATGCGGCCAATACCACCCGCTATTACCGTTGGGAATATAACGAAACCTATGTTTTTCATACAGCGTTTCAGTCCAACTACATCGTGTTAAATCACGATACAACTGGTATCCGGCCGGCCTCGCATGAAATTTATCAATGCTGGCATAGTGACACTTCGTCCAATATTATTTTGGCCTCGTCGGCAAAGCTTTCGCAAGATGTGATCAGTTCTCAATCTATTATTAAAATTCCTGCCGGGTCCGAAAAGCTCAATAAAAGGTACACCATTTTTGTTAAGCAATACGCCCTTACACCCGATGCCTATAACTATTTTACGCTGTTGCAAAAGAACACCGAACAGTTGGGCAGCATTTTTGATGCCCAACCCTCAGAACTTCGGGGAAATATACATTCGCTATCAAACGCTGCTGAGCCTGTAATTGGCTTTGTAACCATTGGCAAAACATCAAACCAGCGCATTTTTGTGGATAACAACAATCTGCCCGCCTGGACACCGGACAATCCGTACGCGGGGTGCACGTCAGATACGCTGCTTTATAAACGAATAATCACATTCCCTACCGGCGGAGGCTCTGTGCAAGTTGAAGTTCATGATCTTATTTATTCCGGCGTGCAAATACCCCTTGATAAGGTTGGCGATTATCCGTCCGGCGGCTTTACCGCTGCTTACCCGCAATGTGTGGATTGCACGCTCAGGGGTACCAATAAACAACCTTCATTCTGGAAATAAAATTTATGCAGGTCAGGAAATATCATATAACCTTTATTGCTGCCATAATGAGCTTGATGACATGCAAAAAGCTGATCACCCCGCCGGTGATAAATGCACCGAATCACTACCTGGTGGTTACCGGTAATATCACCATTGGCGATTCTACCACTATCAACATCAGCCGCACGGTAAATATATCCGGAAACGCAAGTTCGAAACCTGAACTTGGAGCGGTGGTAACCGTTGAAGGGCAGCAGGGCGGCTTTTACAACCTCTCATCAAAAAATAATGGCGCCTATATAGCTGCACCATTAAATCTTAACATATCGCAAAAATACCGTTTAAAAATAATCACCGCCGATGGAAAGCAATACGCGTCGGATTACGTTACATTAAAAAAGGCTCCGCCTATTGATACGGTTAATTATGTGATCAACAGCAACGGCATAGTGATCAATTTAAACACACACGATGCTACAAATAACACACGCTATTACCGGTGGGATTATACCGAGACTTATATTATTCATTCGGCATACGAATCGCATTACGAGGCGAAAAACATGGATACTACCGTGATAAGGCCGCCTGTTGATGAGATTTATCAATGCTGGATCACCGATTCGTCCAGCACCATTATCATCGGTTCTTCTGCAAAATTGTCGAGCGATGTAATAAGCAGACAGCAGATCACTAACATCGCATCCAGTTCAGAAAAGTTACGGGTACGGTACAGCATCCTGGTCAAGCAATACGCGCTCACCGCCGATGAATACAACTATTTTGTATTGCTGAAAAAGAACACCGAGCAATTAGGAGGCATTTTTGATGCACAACCATCAGAAATTACCGGCAACATACATAACCTGGCAGATGCCGCCGAACCTGTAATAGGATATATTACCGCGGGCGCTGTAACAGAAGCACGCATTTTTATTGATAACAAAAACCTGCCGGGATGGACAGCAAATACGCCTTACGGTGCATGTACGCTCGATTCCGTTTACTATGCCTACCAGGCACCGTCGTCCGATCCGAATTCACCCCCTCTTATAACCAACCAGGTGCGCGATTTAATTTATCCGGGGACGCTGATACCTATAGACGCGTTTTCGGGCCATTATGGAGGTGGCTTTACAGCTGCATTTCCGGTTTGTGCCGATTGTACACTACGGGGAACCAACAAACAACCTGCATTTTGGAAATGATAGTTTATAAACAAAGAATGATTAACCGATGCCGACAATGAAAAAAAATCGTATTCTTTCAATCGCTTTTGTCCTTTGGGCTGCAAGCGGATTTGCACAGGTTAAGTCGCCGGCAGTTGAGCAGCAAATACAAGACAGCTTTAACCTGTACCAGGCCAGGAGCTTACCCGAAAAGCTATTTGTGCATACCGATAAAAGCGTATTCACGGCCGGCGAACTATTGTGGTTTAAAATTTATAACCAGGATGGCTTATACCTGAAGCCGCTCAGCCTGAGCAAAGTGGTTTATGTTGAAGTGCTGGATAATAACCAAAACGCCGTACTCCAAACCAAAATAGCCATGAATAACGCAACCGGTAACGGCTCGTTGTATATACCGCTTACCGTGGCTACGGGCAGCTATATTTTACGCGCTTACACCAGCTGGATGAAAAACTTTAGCCCCGATCTTTATTTTACAAAAAAACTCACTATCATAAATCCGTTAAAAAGTCCGGAGAAAAATCCAAAAGACCTGGCTGCCACGTACGATGTGCAGTTTTTTCCGGAGGGGGGTAAACTGGTAGCCGGTATTAACAGTGTTGTGGCCTTTAAAGCTACAGACCGCTGGGGCAATGGCGTTAATTTTAAAGGGGCTATTATTAACCAAAAGGATGATACCATTGTAAAGTTTTCGCCTTTAAAATTTGGGATGGGGCATTTTGCATTTAAGCCTGACAGCGGTTCGGCTTATCGCGCTGTGGTAAATATAAATGGCGCCAATATCCTCAAGGAATTGCCCGCGATTAGCAGCAAAGGCTATGTGATGAATTTAAAGGATGAAGGGAATGGCCAGCTTTTAGTTTCAGTACAAACAAATTTGCCAGCAAAAAATTTATATTTATTTGCCCAAACCAGAAATACATCCAAAGCAGTGGCCTCCGCTTTGAGCAATGATGGTATCAGCCAATTTACCATCGACAAAAGTATGCTGGGCGAAGGCATATCACAGATCACCATTTTTAATACCGAACGGCAGCCGGTTTGCGAAAGGCTTTATTTTAAACGCCCTGCTACCGTTTTAAACATTACAGCCAGCGCAAATGCACCGCAATATGATACGCGAAAAAAGGTGGAAGTGAATATTGGCACCAATATTAGCGGCAGCAAAGCGATTGCAGCCGATCTTTCAATGTCTGTTTATAAACTCGATTCGTTGCAGTCCCCCGACCAGGAGGATATTTTTGGCTATTTGTGGCTACGGTCGGATTTGGGTGGATTTATTGAATCTCCCGATTATTATTTCAAAAACACAGGCGCCGAAGCCGACGAAGCCGCGGATAACCTGATGCTTACGCAGGGCTGGCGGAGTTTCGACTGGAACAACGTTTTGAGTGGCAAAGTGCCTGGCTTTACTTTTTTACCGGAGTTTGACGGTCCGCTTATTGCTGCTAAAATAAGTGACCCCGTCACAAACAAGCCTGCCGATGGCGTTTTAACTTATTTGGGTGTAACCGGCAAAAGCGTTCAGCTGGCAGTTTCAAAGAGCGATGGGCAGGGCCGGTTGTTTTTTAATATGAAGAATTTTTACGGGCCTGCAGAAGTGGTTGCCGAAACAAATACGGAGATTGACACCAATTACCGTATAGATATTTTGAGCCCGTTTTCGGAACAATTTGCCCGCGTTGCCCTGCCCGATTTAAAGATTACACCCGGAATGCAAGCAACATTTGAAGACCAGAGCCTGGTTACCCAGGTGCAAAATGTTTATAGCAGCAACAATATGCAACATTTTTACGACCCCCACGCCGACAGCAGTGCATTTTATGGAACACCCTACAAAATTTATTTATTGGATAACTACACCCGTTTTACCACCACCGAAGAGGTAATGCGTGAGTTTATACGCGAAGCCAACGTATCGCATTTACATAACCATTTCCACGTAAAGGTACCCAGCGGCATAGGCTTTTTAAGCGAACACGATCCGCTGATGCTGGTAGACGGTATCCCCTTTTTTAATGTGAATAAAGTATTCGCCCTTGACCCGTTAAAAATACGAAAGATTGAAACTGTACCTTATGACTACGTGCTGGGAGCATCAATGACGCCGGGGATATTTAGCTTTACAAGTTATAAAGGCGATTTGGCCGGGGCAGAAATAGACCCGCATGCGGTTATTGTTGATTACGAAGGTTTACAAAAGCAAAGGCATTTTTACACGCCGCTCTATGAAACGGCACAACAAAGCGCAAGCCACATGCCCGATTTCAGGAATGTACTTTATTGGTCGCCATCTGTGAGTACAGGGGTAAATGGAAAAAATACAGTGTCTTTTTACACGTCGGACCAGACAGGTCATTATATAGGTATAATACAGGGGATTACCTCAAACGGGGAAGCCGGAAGCCAGGCATTTACATTTGAAGTGAGGCCAGGTTACTCGGCCCAGGAGAAAAAATAGCAAATTTTTTTAAGGAACTTTACAAAAACACTTTGCGCAATCAAAAATCAACCGTATATTTGCCGTCCCAACCAGGGAATAGGTCATCAAGACAAACGGAGTGGTAGTTCAGCTGGTTAGAATACGTGCCTGTCACGCACGGGGTCGCGGGTTCGAGTCCCGTCCATTCCGCTAAGAGAGCCTCAACGCTCTTTAAAACGCTTAAATCATCTGGTTTAAGCGTTTTTTTTGCTCAAAAAATCGCATAACTACTCAGGTTTTATGACTCACCCAGGTGACCTATTCGGTGGCCTGTTTCTAAACACTAAATTAGTCCAAATTAACAGTTAACTAAATGATATTCAATTAGTTAGTATTATAAAATTTAAGCTAAAAACACCTCAAAACTACTCAGGATTCTGGCTTATTGGAACCGTGAAATTCGGGCGATATCAAACCGTCTCAAATGACCTCATCGGTTAGTGTCCGGGGGTTCGGGTCCCCGGAGGGATTTGTACTACCCTTGCACTGCTCTGATATTCAATATTTTATGTGGAGTTAAATTCTTACTCACCGAATTACTCACCACTTTTCAAATAGAGATTGATAGCAAATTTTATGGCATAAAGATAGGCAATTGACATTTTCTTCACAAAAAAATCACCTCAAGCCGATCAAAGAACATTCAAAAAAAAGAAATGAATTATATTTTCTTATGTTGGTTCTTATAATTAACCGGTGAGAGGCCCATAACCTTTTTAAATAGCCTGGAAAAATAATAGGGATCGTCAAATCCGAGTTCTGTGCAGATTTCTTTGATATTCCGGTCACTAAAATATAAGTATTGGCATGATTTCTGGATTTTGAGCTGATTGAAATATTGATGTGGGGAACGCCCCGTTTTTTGCATAAATAACCGGCAATAATGTGCAATGGAAAGGCGCTGACGATCTGCAAAATGCTCGAGGCTTATTGACCGGTGCAGGTTTTGCTTCATATATTCGATTGAATCAGAAACAACATCCCGCTCCTGTAACGATGGATTTATCTCCATTTGAAAGATAAAGGACGAAATAAAGGCCATCAATTTGATGTTGATAATTTCAATCTCACGACGTTCAAAACTGTTCTCCAGCAGGTTGAATATCTCATTAAATGCATGCAGACGCTGCTCATCATAGGGGATGCTATCGCTTTCTAATTTTTTGTGTTCATAGTGCCGCTCATATAATAAGTCGGCCTGCTCGCCGCTAAAGTGCACCCAGTAGATGCTCCAAGGATTGTCGCGGCTGCTTTGATAATGATGAGGTATATTCTTTGGAATAATAAAAAAGGTGTTCGGCTTCATTTCGACTTCCTTTTTCTGAATAAATATTTTTCCGGCACCTTCCACACAATAAAGCAGAATATATTGCGGACAGCCAAACTTCCTTTCGCGGTCATGATTCAGGGCTTTGGGGTAATAACCAATATCTGTTAAATAAAACCTCTTGATCAGTTCATTTTTTAAAACACCTTTCCTGATATTTGGCGGAAGGACGATCATTCGCTGACCAACAAATCCCTCTTTTACTTTTCTATCATTTATAAAATTCATGGGGTTATTATTCTGGCAGTAAATCTAAAATGTTATAAAAACATTAACTTCTTATGTTATGAATATCCATTAAAATGATAATTTAATCCATTCTAAACAATACAACCGTGTGATGTATTGAAATATTAAATCATTTCTAAATATTTGAAATTTAAATTATTACGGTTTTACAGGCAGCTGGTCTATGTTTTTTTCGCCCCCTCATTTTGAGGCCGGTTCTGTGTAAAACTACAACTCCCCGGTTGTTATAAAAATCCAGCTTTTTAAAAATTATGTCCATTTTAAAAAAATGACGTTTCCGTTACGTTTACAAAGCCGATTACAACTGCACTTTTTCTGATTGAATAACTTCCGGAAGACAACTATCTGCTCGCATTCAATCGTGAAAGAGTTTCGTTACACCAAAACTTAATTTAAAAACCAAATAAACCGATTAACTATGCAAAGATTTACCAATTTATTTTTGCGGCGAGCAACGTTCATCCTGATGGTATTGTGTACCATCTGTTTTTCAGCCGCTGCGCAGACAAGCACCGTTACCGGTGTTGTTACCGCCAAAGAAGACAATACACCTATTCCCGGGGTGACGGTAACGATCAAAAACACCAAACAAGGCATCTCAACTGATGCTAACGGGAAATTTTCCCTGAGCGTGCCCGCAGGTGCCGTGCTTGTTTTCAACCTTGTTGGTTACGAACCGACGGAGGCCCCTGTTAACGGGCCGGTGGTAAATGTCAGCCTTACCGCCAGGCAAAATAACCTTAACGAGGTTGTCGTTATTGGTTACGGTACGGTCAAAAAGAAAGACCTTACCGGTGCCGTCGCCAACATTAAAGGCTCCGATATCAAATCGCAGGGTGTCAGTGACGTAACCAAAGCCCTGCAGGGCAAACTGCCGGGGGTGTCGATTGAAGCTGCCGGGGGTAATCCGGGATCGGGGACCAGAATATTAATACGTGGTGTAGGGTCATTAAACAATGCTACGCCTCTTTACCTGGTTGATGGTGTTCCGGTTGCCAGCATAAATAACCTGAGTCAAAACGACATTCAATCTATCGACATATTAAAAGATGCGTCGGCAGCTGCGATATATGGATCACGTGCGGCAAACGGCGTTGTGCTGGTAACTACTAAATCAGGAAAAAACGGGCAAACCCTTATACAGGCTAATGCGAATTACGGTGTTCAAAAGATCGCTCATCGCGTAGATGTACTCAACGCGGAACAATGGGCCACAGTGAGCAATGCGGCGCATGATGCAGCAGGTATGGCCAGGCTGGATATCGCACAAAACCCGCAATCACTTGGCGCGGGTACCAACTGGCAGGACGCGATCTACCGGAGTGCACCTATTCAGCAATATGACCTGCTTCTAAGCGGAGGAAGTCCTTCCACCAATTACAGCGTATCGGGAAGCTTCCTTGATCAGGATGGCATCGTTAAGGTAACCGGTTATAATCGTTATAACCTCCGTGCGAAATCTGAAACAAGTAAGGGGCCATTCAAATTTGGTGAAACTATTATTCTAACACGTGAAAAAACAATCTCGATGCCGGGTGGCTGGGGCGGACAGGGGGGCGACCCGGTAGGTTCTGCGGCCAAAATGATCCCTGTTTTTGGTATTTATGATCCGACAGCTGTAGGTGGTTTTGCCGGTGCAACGGGTCCGGTTGTAAACGTGGCTAACCCGGTAGCCCAATTGAACCTGGAAGATATCAACCGGGTATCGTCCAATATTTTGACGAACGCATACGGGCAGCTCACTATTCTGCCGGGCCTTACGTATAAACTTAACTTCGGTTACACAGGCAATTTTGGCACGGGCACCGATTATTACAAACGCTATGTTGTAGGCACCTTGTTCTCTCACCCTACTAATGATTTGAGTATCAGTAAAGACCAAACTGATCTTTTGCTGGTAGAAAACACGGTGAACTACACGAAATTGCTCGGAAAGCACAGCATACAGGCTCTGGCAGGTTATACTTATCAAAAGAATGACTACAGCTATTTACTTTCAGCCAGGACGGACTTGCCTGATGGGCTGGAGAACATAGATGCGGGCGCCGGTACATCTACAACGGGAGGAAACAGCGTCGAGAGCACTTTACTGTCTGCATTGGCCCGTATTATTTACTCTTACGACGATCGCTACCTGATGACGGCCAGTTTTCGCCGGGACGGTTCGTCGCGTTTCGGCGCCAACAATAAATATGGCAATTTTCCATCCGTTGCAGTAGGTTGGAATGCATCAAATGAAAAGTTTTATGGTTCGTTAAAAGACGTTATTTCTACGTTCAGATTCAGAGCGAGCTATGGCGTGCTGGGTAACCAGGAAATTGGTGACTATCAATATAGTGCGGCGGTTGCATCAAATATTAACTATGTGACAGGCGTTACGCAGCAAAAATGGTTTGGAGCTATTCAAACTTCATTCGCGGACCCCAATATAAAATGGGAAAGTACAAAGACAGTAAACCTTGGTTTTGATGCAGGATTTTTTAGCGACAAGTTATTCCTGACTGCAGATTATTTTATTAAAACTACCGATGATGTGTTGTTAAATGTGCCAATTCCCGGGTCAGCAGGCTCAACAAGCAACCCGGTTGTAAATGCAGGCAGCCTGCGTAACAAGGGTATCGAACTGGGAGTAAACTATACTAACCAAATCGGGAAAGTGAAATACAGCGTTTTCGGTACGCTCAGCGCAGTTAAAAACAAAGTACTTCAATTGGGTACAGGGACACAGCAAATATTCGGCGGACAGCCAACCCATCACGGCGCTTCGAGCACGATGACCGAAGCCGGCGGCCCTATCACCGGGTTTTACCTTATCAAGGATATCGGCATTTTCCAATCACAGGCGGAAGTGGATGCCTACAAGGATAAAAATGGAAATCTGATCCAGCCAAATGCCCACCCGGGAGATATTAAATTCCTGGATGCAAACGGCGACGGCCAGATCACTGACCAGGATAAAGTTTACCTCGGCAGCCCTTTCCCTAACTTCGAATACGGCTTCGGGTTCAATTTGGCATATAAGAATTTTGATGTGAACGCTTTTTTCCAGGGAACACAAGGCAATAAAATATACAACGGCTTGCGGCAAGACCTGGAAAGTATGAGCCTTGAATTTAACTATTCAACAACGACACTGAAAGCATGGACTCCTCAGAATACCAACACTACTGTGCCGCGCGCGGTGATCAATGATCCGAATTTCAATGATCAAACGTCATCCCGGTTCCTGGAGAGCGGCAGCTATATGCGGTTGAAAACGCTCCAGATCGGTTATACTGTAGCTGATAACATGAAGCGGAAATTGAAAATTAATTCACTACGGGTTTATGTGAGTGGCGACAATGTGTTTACCATCACTAAATACACAGGTTTCAACCCTGACCTTGGCAGGACCGGAAGCATATTTGACCGTGGTGTAGACTTTGGCCATGTGGCCTACCCGTTGGCAAGGACTTTTAGTGTGGGCTTACAATTAGGTTTATAAATGAAATTAAAAGCAAGAGATATGAAAAAGATATTAATACTTACAATAGCGGCCATGAGCTTATTTGGCTGCAAAAAAGATGTACTGGAAAAAGTTAACCCTAACCAGATCACAACGGATACCTACTGGAAAACAGAGGCTGATGTACAGGCGGCGCTTGCAGCAACCTACACTTTATTCAGGGATGTTAACAGCGGTTACTGGGGAGTTCGCGGAATTGAATTATCCAACGGCAGGGGCGATGATTTTTTCATCCGTAATGACGTTGCCGACCTCTACCGGCTATCAACATTTACCAATACGCCCGACGATGGTCCAGTAAATGATTTTTGGAACGGTAGTTATCGTGCGATATTCCGTGCGAATCAAATCATAGAAAATGTGGGAAAGATTTCGGGCCTCAGTGATGCTTCCAAAGCTGCCTATGTGTCAGAAGCCAAGTTTCTGCGGGGTGTAAATTACTTTAACCTGGTAATCAATTTTGGAGATGTCCCGCTGCATTTAAAAGTTCCGGTAAGCAAAGATGATTATTTCGTAGCAAAGTCTCCCGAGGCGGACGTTTGGAAACAGGTCATACAGGATTTTACTGATGCGGCCGCAAATCTGCCGGTTAGTTACCCGGCAAATTTTGTAGGCCGTGCAACAAAAGGCGCCGCTATTGCCTATTTGGGTAAGGCGAAATTATATACCAAAGACTATGCAGGTGCTGAAACCACACTTAAGCAATTAACTACGTCTCCTTTTAGTTATTCTTTAATGCAAAACTACCAGGATAATTTCCTGGCCACAACCAAAAACAATTCGGAGTCGGTTTTTGAAATTCAGCTTGCTGACGTTGGTGGTACGAATCCCTGGGCGGGCGAAAACGCCAATGAGGCGATCGGCGTAACCACAGCACAGGAGTTCGCCCCCGCAGAAGTTGCCGGATGGTTCGAAGTAAGCCCTACGGACAAGTTATTCAATGAATTCCAAAAGGAAAAGACAACCGCCAATGATTTCGATCCAAGAATGTATGCTACACTGATCTGGAACTATCCCGGCGCGACATTCTATAATAAACCTTTTACCGCTTTCCAATTGTTGTTTGGTTACAGCTCGATGTTTAAGAAATACCAGAATTTTAATCAGAACGGAGAAATTACCGGCGCCAGCGGTGCTTCTGATTATACCTCGAGTGATAATGAAAGGGCTTTACGCTATGCAGATGTGTTGTTAATGATTGGAGAAGCACTCGCAATGCAGGGTAAGACCGCTGAAGGGTTTGCTTATGTGAAGCAGATCCGCGACCGGGCTAATTTGCCGGCCATTGCAGTGCCGGCCAGCCAGGATGCCTTGATGACCGAGATCCGCCACCAGCGTATGATTGAGTTTGCGCGGGAAAATCAGCGGTTTTATGACCTGAAGCGCTGGGGCCTTCTTCAGCAGGAGATCAGCAACAGCGACAAGGTTGGCAAACAGTATTTCGTTCCGGGCAAACATGATTATTACCCGATTCCGCAATCGGAGATCAATTCGAACAGCAAAATGGTGCAAAATCCGAAATGGTGAAAAAGATAATCAAAGCAATTATAAAGAGTGCGCCAGATGGCGCACTCTTCCATGACAGTTTCGGTCTTTTTTGTTAGAAACCAGTTAATTACTTAACGGGCTCCGAAAGAATAAAAGACCCTCAAATTAAAGTTATGGACAAATCTTTCTGGCCTTAACACGTGGCACCCAAACAAACAATTCCCCTTAGGCATTCAGGGCGGTGAGCCTGGCTTTTTGCCCCGGAAAATGACAGGACAAAAATCCCGGTCCATTTACAGCGTTTAAGATGAGAAATCGCTATCTTGAATTTACTGCTAACCAATACAAAATAAATTATGACAAGCAAACATCAGCTTATTCTTATTTTAACGGCAAGTCTGTTTACTTTTTTTTCCAGTAATGCCGATGCCGGACAACGCGTTAAGGCCGGCGACACGATCAGCCTTTCCGGCAAATGGAGGTTTCAGACAGATCCCGCGGATGTTGGAGTCAAACAAAAATGGTATAAAAAACAACTAAAAGGAACGATCAGGCTACCGGGGTCAATGAACAGCAACCACCTGGGTGACGAAATTACAGTACATACGCCCTGGACAGGAGGTATCGAAGATTCTTCATGGTTCCATAAACCGGAATACGCCATGTATCGCAAAGCGGGGAATATTAAAGTACCGTTCTGGCTGCAGCCTGAAAAATATTACAAAGGTGTCGCCTGGTATCAAACCGTGGTTAACATCCCGGGTGACTGGCACGGAAAAGCGGTAGAGCTCTTCATTGAGCGTGCACACTGGACAACCGGGTTGTATGTTGATGACAAGTTCATAGGTACTGAGAACAGCCTCGGCACGCCGCATGATTACCTGTTATTAAACGGCCTGGCTCCCGGCCGCCACACCCTTTCCGTGCGGATAGATAACCGTATCAACGAAATCAATGTTGGGAAAAACTCGCACAGTGTTAGTGATCACACACAGAGCAACTGGAACGGGATGGTAGGTCAGATTTATATGACTGCGAAACCGCGGAGTTTTATCAAAGATATTCAGCTATACCCGGACATCGACAGGAAACAAGTTTTGGCCCGCATCGTTCTTGAACAGAACCCCTGGATAGGGAAACAGACAAAATTAACGCTGCAGGCAACTTCGGTTCAAAACAATAGGTCTTTGCCTGCTATATCAAAAACTAATACCGCAAAAAATTCTCAGGATACAATCAGCATCATATACCCGATGGGCGTTCACCCCGAACTCTGGAGTGAACATCATCCAGGTTTATATGTGATGAGCGTTAACGTGGCATCGGGCGCAATGCGGGATGCGCGAAAAATCCGCTTTGGCATGCGAAAATTCAGTACTGTCGGCACCCAATTTTTGATCAATGGACATCCAACGATGCTGCGTGGAACGTTAGACTGCGCGGCATTCCCATTAACGGGCTATCCGCCAACCGATAAGGCTTCATGGCTGCATATATTAAAAACCTGCAAAGCTTTTGGTTTAAATCATATCCGTTTTCATTCCTGGTGTCCGCCTGAAGCAGCGTTTGCTGTAGCTGACAAACTGGGCTTGTATTTTCAAATCGAATGCTCATCGTGGGCCAACCAGGGAGCAGCAATTGGCGATGGTGAACCGCTCGATAAATATATTTATGAGGAAAGCAAAAAAATCGTGGAGGTATATGGAAATCATCCGTCCTTCTGCCTGATGGATTATGGGAACGAACCTGCAGGCAAACACATGACGGAGTATCTTACCGGCTTTGTAAAATATTGGCAGGCGAAAGATTCCAGGCGCCTGTACACGACCGGTTCCGGCTGGCCTATTATTGCCGGTGCCGATTATAACAGCACGCCGGATCCCCGGATACAGCATTGGGGGGAAGGCATAAACAGCATTATCAATGGTAAAAAGCCTTCCACTGACTATGACTGGTCCTCAATTATTTCAAAATGGCAACACCCAACGGTTAGCCATGAGATTGGTGAATGGTGCGTGTATCCGGATTTTAAAGAGATCAGCAAATATAAAGGGGTATTCAAAGCCCATAATTTCGAAATATTCCGTGATAAGCTCGCGGCAAACGGATTAAGCGCCTACGAAGGCCGGTTCCTTGACGCCTCGGGGAGATTGCAGACGCTTTGTTATAAAGCAGACATTGAAGCGGCATTAAGGACAAAAGGTTTTGGCGGTTTCCAGCTGCTGGGACTTGAGGATTTCCCGGGTCAGGGAACGGCATTGGTGGGGGTGCTTAATGCATTTTACCAGCCCAAGTCGTATATCACTGCGGGGATCTACAACCGATTTTGTAATGATGTAGTGCCGTTGGCCCGTTTCCCGAAGATGATCTATCTGAATAACGAAAGCCTGAACGTTCCGGTTGAGATTTCGCAATTTTCTGAACATATCCTCAAAGGTGTTGCTCCGAATTGGACCATTACAGACGGAACCGGCAAAGCAATTTATTCCGGGACATTCGATAAACGCGATATACCCGAAGGCAACGGTATTCCTCTTGGTATAGTAAAGACCAACCTGAACGCAATCAGGCATCCGGAGGAATTAACACTCACAGTAAAAGCAGGAAATTACACTAACGACTGGCGGTTCTTTGTTTACCCAGAACATGTTAAAGAGGCAGATGACCATATTATTGTAACAGACAGGCTATCCGATGCTGTAATTACATCGCTTAACCGAGGTGGAAAGGTATTATTAACCTTAAAAAAAGGAACCCTGAAGGATGAATACGGAGGAAAAGTAGCTATCGGGTTTTCCAGCATTTTCTGGAATACGGCCTGGACACACGGACAGGCACCAGAGACGCTCGGCATCCTGTGCGATCCTCATCACCCGGCACTTAAATACTTCCCAACCAGCAGCTATGCAGATTACCAATGGTGGGATGCCATGACGCACAGCAGCCCGATTATGCTTGACAGCGTGGCAAAGGGACTTAATCCGGTTGTTCGTGTAGTTGATGATTGGGTAAAGGCAAGGTCGCTTTCCTTATTATTTGAGTGCAGGGTCGGGAAGGGCAAACTCATGGTTTCCGGCATCGATCTTCTGACAGATGTGGCAAACCGGCCCGAAGCAAAACAACTGGCTTTTAGCATCGAAAATTATATGAAAAGTGATGACTTTAATCCAAAAACAAATGTGGAATTGAGCCGGGTTAGTGCATTATATAAATCAAACTAACTAATAAGCGTAGAAATGTTACAAAAAAAAGAAGCTGTTAAATTTAATAATGGCTATATCTTAGGTATATCGTTCATATCAGCGCTGGGGGGATACCTTTTCGGGTTCGATTTTGCAGTTATCAGCGGGGCTTTGCCTTTTTTGAGGACAGTCTTTCACCTGTCATCATGGTGGGAGGGCTTTCTGACCGGTTCACTTGCCCTCGGCTGTATCGCCGGTTGCCTGCTTGCCGGAAGAATTGCAGACAGGTATGGACGAAGGCCTGGTCTTGTTTGTTCCGCAGCTATTTTTGCTGTCTCTTCTATAGGAATGGCGTTCTCTTCAGTCCTATGGCAATTTATTGCTATGCGGTTTACGGCAGGTATCGGCGTTGGTATGGCATCTATGCTGAGCCCGCTTTATATTGCAGAAATTTCACCAGCCCACACGCGTGGCCGAAATGTGGCGATCAACCAGTTGACTATCGTGCTGGGGATACTGATCACCAACCTGGTCAATTACCTGCTGGCTGGCAAAGGCGCCGACAGTTGGCGCTGG
>Ga0207667_10000452_pt1 | contig 55083 bp, 44 predicted proteins | sample KBSCornC52_FD_184301 | JGI IMG/M metagenome (GOLD analysis project Ga0207667, IMG submission 184301) | Corn rhizosphere microbial communities from Kellogg Biological Station, Michigan, USA - KBS Corn C5-2 (SPAdes) (version 2) | ecosystem: Host-associated > Plants > Roots > Rhizosphere > Soil ... | reverse complement strand
AGCAAGAGTGTCGACGGACGCGGCCTCGCCACTCATATCCCATCCTTCGCCAAGCACCAGGACCACGACATCCGAGGCTCGTGCCAGGGCATCAGCCTTGGCGAACTCCGTTGCAACCTGTTCCGGGGTCCAGGGCTTACCCTTCGGAGTGCGGTCCAGCGCGAGGAATGGAGAGGGAAACCGGCGCATCGGACGCTGCACACCGGGCGCCACCTCCACCCGAATCGATGCACCGGCCTGGTCTCGCACTGCGGCCGCGATGGTCCGGGTCTCCTCCAGGTTGAAGTCGAACGCCCAAGGACCCAAGGTATCGCGTTGGGAGTCGGCATAGGGCCCGATGACGGCAATGGACCGCAGCCTGGTACGGTCGAGAGGCAGGATTGAGCTCTCGTTCCGCAGCAGCACGGCTGAACGCTCCGCGGCAGCGCGTGCCAGATCCCGATGTTGTGGGGACTGCAACACTTCCGCGGCGTGTGTCTCATCCGGGAACGGATTTTTGAACAGCCCCAGCTCGAACTTTGCCTGCAGGATGCGCCGCGCCGCCTTGTCGATCAGCTTCTGCGACACACGGCCTTTGCGTACCGAGTCAACCAGGTTTGGGGTGATGGGCTTACCAATGGACATCTCCATGTCGAGGCCGGCCGTCAAGGCCCTGATCGCGGCGTCCTCGGGATCGCTGGCAAATCCATGTTTGGTGAGATTCCGCACCGCATCCGCATCGCTGATCACGAAGCCGTCGAAATGCCAGGTCTTGCGCAAGACGTCGGTCAATAGCCAGCGGTTGCCTGTGGCCGGCACACCGTTGAGATCCATGTACGCACTCATTACAGCGGCCGCGCCCGCCCCTACCGCCGCCTTGAATGGAGGTAGATAGACGTTCCACAGTTCGGCCGGACTCAGATTCACCTCTTCGTAGTCCCGTCCCCCAGTGGGAGCGCCATATCCCGCAAAGTGTTTGACGCTGACGAGTACATGACCCGGCTGCACCTGGGCGCCGCCTTGGAAACCTCGGACCTGTGCCGCAGCCATCGCGGCGCCCAGATAGGGATCCTCGCCTGCGCCTTCCACCATCCGACCCCAGCGAGGATCACGGGCGATATCGACCATCGGTGCAAACGTCCACTGAACTCCCGCAGCACGGGCCTCCGCTGCTGCGGCTGCCTGTACGGTAGTGACCATTTCTGGATCCCACGATGCTGCGAGTGCCAGCGGTACTGGAAAGATGGTGCGATACCCGTGTATGACATCCAATCCAAACAGCAGTGGGATATGCTGCGGCGACTCTTCCACAGCAATCCTCTGCAGTCGGTTGATCGTCTCAGGATTGCCGAGGGTCGCCACCGACCCCAGCTGTCCGGAGCGGATCTCGCTCTCGAGCGCTTTGCCTCCGAAATAGAACGCCTGAGCCAGTTGGCCGACCTTCTGCTCGAGAGTCATTTTCGCCAACAAGGCATCCGCCGGGTCGGCCGCGACCGCACGCAGGCTAAACCCTGCTGACAGGGCCGACAGTAACGCCAGTATCTTCAGGCCTCTCATGGCATGAGACTCTTGAATCCGAGGAACCGATTTGCCAAGCGCTTGCTCCTTGAGGTCTCATTCCGGCCTGACCAGCGTACTGGAGGATCAGGTGCGCGGTCAATAAAGGAACGATATCGTATACTTTTTCCTCTCAAGAGGACTGGATGATCTATGAGTTCCAAGCGCACCGTGCGCCGTACAGCACAACAACCCAAGGCTCGCCTGTTGGCGGGCGGCCGCTTGGGTCGGCCGACGCAAGATGAGGCGAAGGTCATTCACTCAACTGTCATCGAGGCGGCGCACCACCTGTTTCTGCAGGAGGGATACAGTGCGGCGGCCATGGAAGCGATCGCCAAACGCGCCGGAGTGTCGAAGAAGACGCTTTACGCCCGGTTTCCCACCAAGGCGCAGTTGTTCACGGCGGTTGTGGAGGCCCAGGTCGCCGCGTGGTCGACCAGGGCCGCGCAGTACGACAAGGCCATCGGGAAGACGCTGAGCGAGCGGCTCGAGCACCATGCCTTCATGTTCCTCGAGGTCGGCTCTCAATCTGAATCCCGGGCCTTTGAGCGGCTCCTTCTCGGGGAGGTACGACATTTTCCCGAAGTGGGTCGCATCTACTACAAGACCGCGGTCCAGTTCGCGCTCCAACTCATCGCGAACGAAATCCGCGGCGCAGCCGAGCGCGATCGCATCCCCGTACGTGACCCGGACCACGCTGCGCGAGTATTCCTGGAATCGCTGTCAGGTTGGTTGACTCTCCAGGACTTGACTGGCGCCAAGACCTCTCGCAGCGCGCGCCGCCGCGCAGCCCGCTACCGCGTTGCCATTTTCATGGCAGGTCGTGCCGCGTGGTAGCAGTCAGGAGCTGCACAGGACCCATCAAGCCGGATGGACGCAGCGATGCACCCGCCTGATAGGTGGGAAAGGTTGTAAATGTAACCTTGTGCGCGCCCGGTTGCGCATCCCCGATCAGCCGATTCACCCACAAGTCAGCGACGCGAATTTCCAGGGTATTCTTGCCAGGCTTCAGCAACTCCCCGATCGCTACTCGAAAGGGGGCTTGCCACACCGTACCGGCTGGTTTTCCGTTGACGCTGACTTCCGCAACGTCGCCGACGCGTCCCAGATCCAGCCACAGTGGTGCGCCCCTCTTCAGGCCGTGCGGGCGCGAGAACGTTTTCGTATAGGTCGCAATCCCGGAAAAATACTTCACGCCAGGATCGGAATTGTCGGTGAGGGATGTCAGGGCGGGGAGTTGAATCATTTCCGGGGCGCCACGCCCTGCCTGAAATCGCACCGACCAGGGGCCATCGAGCTGGCCCACGCTGATGTGCTGCGGCCTGTCCAGGCTCGCCGACCTGGCGACCGCGGGTTCGCGGAAAACGATGAAGCAGGATTCTTCTGGAGCCAACTGCAAAGGGATCAACGTTTCTTCGCCGGCAATACGATAGGAGATGGGTTCCACGGTTCCGCTGTCAGCGTGCCAGATCTGCGGCAGTCGATCACTCACGCGGAAGTGCGCCTCCAGCGATTCTGCGTGGTCTTTGCGGTTATCGATGTAGTACAGATCTCCATTGTCCAGCCTCCGGTGCACAAACAGCACCTCACTGTCAGCTGCCGATGTGGTGTAGCTGAAATCGGGCGGCAGCCCGAGGTCGGTCAGAGCCGCTTCGACCTGTTGACCGGCAATCACCTGGCCTTTGCCCAGCCGGCTGACCGGACCTCCCGGCCAGAGAGCGCGCACCAAGCGGTCGAACTCCGTGGGGTCATCGTGGAGACTCGGGGAGACGGTCGGGGCATTACCGATAACGACGGCGCCAGCTTCGACGAGCTGGGCGAGGCGCTGCAGAACCGGCACAGTCATGCGGCGACTGGACGTACCCAGATAGATCGCCCGGTATCTCGCGCCGCCGCGGCTGATGATGTCGTGACCTTCAACTGACAAGGCATTCTGCAGCATGTCAGTGTTTATGAAGTCATAGGCATAGCGCCTGGGCTCATCCCCGTGCAGCGTGGTCAGCGGATCCATCTCGCCTACAAAATAAGCGACGTCTGCCACATTGCGCCCCTGTTGTAACAGGTAGCTCGTGCGGGAGATGTATTGGATCCAAGGGCCGGCCATGTCGGCCCACGTCTCCAGGCGGGTGAAGTATTGGCCGAAGGTGGCCAGCGAGAGTCCGGGAGCCTTGTCGATCGGTTGATGCACCGAGGTGTGGATCACCGGCCTGTTGATGCCGTTGGCGAATTCCAGATCGATGATGCGCCGCAGATCCGAGGGTGCGAAAGCCCAGGGTTTCATGTTGCTGGTCATCGACTCGGCCGCAACAAATTCGCGGCCGTAGACGTGGGCCACAGACGCGGCACCCCGCATGTCCGCTAGAGCACTCGGCTGCGGTCCCTGCTCGCGCGGGAACGTCCAGAGCGCGGCCATAGGGATATCCGCGTGAGAGCGCATCGTCATGTCATCGCCGAGCGAGACAGCTACTCCTTCCAGGGACTCGCCGTAGACCTTCAGACCGACCTCGTGAGCCGAGCGCGCAATCTGACCGTAATGCTCACTGGCAATGAGATCGGCGAGAGTCTTGCGATAGTCGTACAGAAAGGCGTCACTCTGCGCTTGTGAGCCGACAACGACTCCGGTGAGCGTCGGCAGCCACGGCTTCGGGTCATAACCACGCAGCCGCTGGAATTGCTCGAGCAAGTGTGGGGTCCAGTTCGAGGGTCCGACCTCAATGCTGTCTGTGACCAACGCCTGCAGTCCCTGCGAACCGAACAGCGCGGGAGCTCCGGCCGCCGCGCGATAGAGCTCGAGGTAATGGTCGATGTAGGCGTGCACTGCTGTGGCGTCGTACTTGTCCACCTCGAGGCCTGTCGCCTCGGCTGCGGCCGGATGGTTCGTGACTCCCAACAGCGAATAGCCGAGGCGCAACACTCGCCAACGACCCGGGGGCGCAGTCCAATCGAGGACTCCCGCGGGGCTCATGTGGGCGGAAATGTCCAATACCGTGTCCGGGCTGACACCGCCCTCCTCCGCGCGAGTCTGCTCAGCCAACACATCGTAACTCTTGGCTATCTCGAAGCCGGCTTTGACCTCAAACCGATTGACACGGCCAACGCAGGACAGAAGCAGCTGGGCAATGCGCACCTGGCTTGGGGGATGTGCGGAATGCGAGGCCGGGTTGGAAGCCATCACAACCCTGAATTCACGGGCCTTCACTGGAGCGAAACTGACTGTGGTCGGCACGGAAGTCAGCGGCATCTCCGCCAGCGTGCGCCAGGCTGCGCCCTCATGGACCTCCAGTCGCGGCAAGACCGCTGGTTCGGAAAACATCGACGTGGCGTTGCGGATGAAGAGCGTCGCCGAACGCAGGGTTTGCGGGGTATCGTAACTGACCAACACCGTGGGTGGCTCGCCCGCAGCGCTGCTGGCGACCAGCGCGCTCGTTTCCAGGCTGTCATCCACTAATGCCGCCGCATCCACTGCTTGACCGGATGCACTCGTGAAGTGGGGATCCGGAGTTGCCGCCCTATCCTGTACCGGATACGCCAGCACCGCGACATCACCGAAATACGTATCTTTCTGACTGCTCAGCGCGAGCGCCTGGTAGGGGCCCGTGACCCTCGGGGGCTCGGGCAGTGGGCCTTTGAAGTGACGCCCTCCTTGGATCTCAACTTCGCTCCAGACCAGCTTTTTCATGGCGTCCGCCGCCGGGACCCAGGGGCCGCCACTCTCACTCCACCCGGGCGAGGACGCTACCGCCACCTCGAGCCCGAGCTGGTGGGCGGTTTCGACAGCAAAGTGAAAAGCGTCCTGCCATTGTGGTGTCATGAACACCAGACGCTGATCAACCACCTGGCGTTGCCCGAGGCCCACGTCGAAGTTCTGAACTCCGCCGATTCCCACCCGTGCCATCCACGAGAGATCCGACGCGATTCCGTCCTTGGTAATGTTGCCGTTCATCCAATGCCACCACACGCGGGGGCGAGCGCTGTTGGGCGGATTCGCGAATCCGGCGGCAAGCTCATCGGGGGCGCCATCGTGGGCTGACGCAGGCCCTGTAGGAAAGGCTGCGAGGACCATGAGCACGAAGCATACAGGGTAGGCAGCCTCAGGCCGACGCGAGCTCACCGAGCCGCTCCAGGAACGCTCAACAGACCGAGTCCGGCCAGCCAATTTTGCAATAGAGTCGGCCATATACTGAGGCTCGGCACGGTCATACCCAGGCCCCCACCGTGGCGTCCCTGGGCGAAAATATGCATCTCCACCGGTACGTTTGCGGCCTTCAATGCTCGATACATCGTCAGCGCATTGTCGACATCCACGAGTTCGTCAGTTGTAGTGTGATAGATGAAAGTCGGTGGCGTCTGCGCGGTCACGTTTTCTACGGGGGAGATCTGGCGCAATGTTGCGGCATCAGGGCGTGTCACAATGAACTGCTGCGCGTTCCAGCCCGGAGCAGAGCGGTCGGTGGCGGCGTAAGCCAACACCGCGAAATCGGGGCGACTGCTCACGCGGTCCACAGGGTCCGCTGCCTGGGGATTACCCGGATCGAACAACGTCTCCGTCATTGCGGCCAGGTGTCCGCCCGCTGAAAAGCCGACTATTCCAATGCGATCCGCGCTGATCCCGTAGTCCTGCGCATGCGTGCGGACCCAGCGGATGGCGCGCTGCGCGTCGTGGAGTTGCACCGGATGACGATATCCGGCGCTCGCAAGGCGATAGGTCAATATAAACGCGACGACACCGTGTGCAGCGAACCAGTCGGCAACCTGGCGCCCCTCGAGCCCCGTGGCCAGACCCTGGTAGCTGCCGCCTGGAGCAATGATGACTGCAGTACCATTCATGGGTGCGCCGTCGGGTCCTACGAAGGTTACTGCCGGTATGTCTCGTGGGCTCTTACCCAGGGCGTCCGGTGCACCGTCCGGCCAGAGCGGCAAGGTTTTCAACTCCAAGGCGATCCGCGGATCCGGCGGGGGCGCGGCCAATCGCGACTTCCGCGGATCCGCCGAGCTCACGGCCCCTGGGGTATGAGCCAATTCCGTATCGATCGCCCGCAGCCGGTCATCTGTCAGCAGATTGGGCACGTAGGCCTGCAGTGCCCGCAGAGTCAGGCCGCGAGCCTGCTCGATCTGCGGGTTCTTGAACATCGCCGGGATCTCTTTCTCCAGGACCTGCCTGGCGGCAGGGTTGTCGAGCAATTCCGCGATCGAGGAGTCGGAAGTCAGCGGATGTGCAACACCCGGGGAGGCAGCGGTGTCTCGTGCCATGGCAGGTGTTGGGGCGGTCAGGATACAGGCTGCGCACAACCCGAGGAGTGCCATGGCGTGCAGTGTTTCGCGTATGAGACGCATCGGTCCCCTCCTTTTGGGCATTAAGGATACGGTACCGTTTACTTCCCGGGAAGTCCACCGGCGCTCCTTTCGCGCGGCGCCCTCAACCCAACGGATTCTTCCGCGCAATCTGTCCGAGATGGGCGAGGCTTGGCTTGGGCGTGCGCGCGAACGTTTTGCGGTCGACCGCAACCAGGCCGAAGTGCGGATGGAAACCGAGCAGCCACTCGAAATTATCCAGTAGTGACCAGTGTATGTAACCGAGAACCGGAACGCCCTCGGCCATGACTCGGCGCATGCTGGCGATCGCTCCATCGATGTAGCGCACGCGCTGCGTATCGTCATGGGTGACGATACCGTTTTCAGTGATCAGGATCGGCTTGCCGGTGCCCTCGTGGATATATCGGACGGCATTTCCCAAGGCCTCCGGATAAACCTCCCGTCCCAAGACATCCTTTTCAGCCTCTTTCGGGGGCTTGACCGTCCCGTTGGGACCGATCACTTCCCGGTTGTAATTCTGCACGCCGACAAAGTCACAATTTCGCCTGGCCGCGTCCATCCAGGCTGCATAGACGTCGTAGCGTATTTCGTCGATGCGTGTTCCAGGCTCGCTGGCCTGAAAATCCACCACCGCCAAAGTAACGCCGACAGGTAGGTCGCTGCGCGCAGCCTTGATCGCTGCAAAACCTGCATCATGAGCAGCAATCAGGGTCTGCAGGTACTGATCGCTGTCCATAACCGTCATGTAGGGCTCGAAGCGATCCGAACCCATGCGCCTGGCTGCCGCGGCCTGCATTTTGGTCTTGGCCGCCAACAGGGACGCCATGAACGGCTGCCCCCGAAGCAGACGGTCAACCTGCGGCTCGTTCAAGGTGCAAGCGAGCTCGATGCCTTGGGCTATTTTGCGTGCGGCCCGGTCGCAGAAACGGGCGAAAATCTGTGGCGCGTCTGCTCGCAACCAGCCACCGCTGGCTGCAAACCAGGCCGGAGTCGTGTAGTGGTTGAAGGTGACGACCGGCCGGATGCCTTTGGCATGACAACAGTCGACGACGCGAAGGTAGTAGTCCAGGGAAGCCTCGGAGAACTGCCCCTCATTCGGCTCGATACGCGCCCATTCGAGTGAAAAGCGATAGGTATTCAAGCCCGCTGCGGCGATGAGCCCGATGTCCTCCGCGAACCGATGGTAACTGTCGCACGCATCACCGGAGCGCTCTGCGAACACAGTCGGCTTGACGTTCTCCATGACCCAATAGTCCGAGTTGACATTGTTGCCCTCGATTTGATGTCCCGCGGTGGCAACACCCCACAGGAAGGACTTCCTGCCCTCGCGGGCCAGCCGCCCTCGCCTTCGGCCATGCCTGGGAGGCCGCCACGGCGCCCGACAGGGCCCCGGCCAACACAGCTCGCCGCGTTACGTTTCCGATCTCATTAGTCATTGTGCACTGCCGATGTTGGACTGAGCATGCGAATTGCCGACCTTTTCTTCCAGTGTCATTTTGGCCAACAGGCCAACACGGAGGGCTGTATCGGTTTGCGCCGCCCGGGCGGGATTACCCACCCCCGAGGGCAGCGGCGATCAAGAGAGCAACGGTGTTGCGAGTCAGGGTACGGGAGATCGACGCCCACGGTCAATAAAGGAACGATTTCGTATATTTAATGACAACGCTGCCACAGCCCCCCCTGGAGCAGCCCTTCCTGAGGAGGCCAGGATCGAGCAGAAAGTCGGTGCCCGGTGAGCACAAATGGGGTGGCGCCGCCGGTGAGATCAGGTGGAGCATCCGCAAGCGCATCGGCTACGAATGGAAGTTTCCAATGAGAGCATCGCTCCTCCTGACCTGCCTTGCCGCCCTGGGGACACTACTGCCCGGAATCGGAGCCGCCGCCGAACCTGCGCCGGGTGCAAACGCCGCGCCCGCACCGCCTGCCCCCGCCCCCGCAACAACGGCCTACAACACCACGGACACCGACATCGGCACGCTCCTGGACAACCCGAAGACCCGCGCAATACTGGACAAATACCTGCCCGGCTTCAGCAAAGCCGAACAGATCGATCAGGCGCGGAACATGACGCTCAAAGCCGTCCAACCGTACGCTGCCGATACCGTCACGGACGAGGCGCTCGCGAAGATCGACGCTGATCTGGCCAAGCTGGCGGCGGAGACGCATTAGCGATCGGGCTTGATGGCCGGACTCGGGTCCGCGTTGGTTTGAGCCGCGCTGCCTCCTCTCGCCGGTGTGGAGGCAATCCGCACTTTCTATTCAATGGCAGTTCAGACCGGCGCAAAGCTCACCCTGAGCGGCCCCGTCCGTACGGCGGCCAACTCCGCGGCGTTTGCATTCTCCGTGCATGTTGCTGCAGCGGAGCCGCCGCGCAGAATCGATGTGATTGACACGTTCACTTTCAACTCGAACGGCCAGATCGGCGCGATGCGCGCATTCTGGGGACCCGAGAACGTCCACAACGCTTGACATGAACCCGAACGCAGCTGCGCCAGGAGGGAATTTCGTGAATAGAATGAAAGACAAGATTTCCATCGTCACCGGCGGAGCGCGCGGAATGGGAGCGGCGACCTCGCGCCTGTTCGGCGACGAAGGTGCGACCGTCATCATCGCCGATCTGCCGGATAGTCCAGGCGAGGCGCTCGCCCGCGACCTTGCGAACGGCGCACTGTTTCACCCACTCAACGTGGCCGTCGAGGCCCAGTGGGAGAAATTGGTTGCAACTTTGATGGAACGCTACGGACGCATCGACGCGCTGGTCAACAATGCCGGCGTCGTCCATTTCTGTGGCCTCGAAAATGTCGCCGAATCGGATCTCGACCGGGTATTCGGCGTCAACATAAAAGGGCCCTTTTTCGGTCTCAAACACGTTGGACGTGTCATGAAGGCGGCCGGACGGGGGGCAATTGTCAACACATCCTCCATAGACGGGGTCCGCGGCGCGAGCGGAGTGAGCGCCTACTCCGCCAGTAAGTGGGCCGTCCGAGGCCTGACGAAATGCGCTGCCCTCGAATACGGGCCGTACGGCGTCCGAGTCAATTCAGTGCATCCGGGGGGTGTTGACACCGCCATGGGCAATCCCCAACAGCTTCGTGGCCAGCAACGCAATGCCGGCTACGAGCGGGTTCCTCTCCAGCGGATCGGCGAGCCCGCTGAGATTGCAGCGGCCAGCCTTTTCCTGTGCTCGGACGAGGCCTCCTATATTTGCGGTGCGGAGCTGCTCGTCGATGGCGGCTGGGCAGCCGGTTGGTATCACGCGGGATTACCCGGCGCGCCGCCCAGCCTGCAGACTCCAGGCCCCTAGTCGTCGGTTCCGCACGAGCGGACGCAGCGCACGTATAAAGTCGAGCTCACCGTTCGCTGGTAAGGACAGCTCGGTGATGGCCAGTCACCACAGCTGTCCTTGCCGATCGAATAGAGCATCACGGGTTTCAGGTGCAAACGAACCGACCGCAGCCGGAAGTCTCCAGGAACGCCGGATCTGCATCGATCGCGCCGTCAATTCTTGATGGAGAATTGCACAGCCACCGTCCGCGGGGGGTCCGGATAGGCGAACGTAGAACCGTTGCCTCCGGTCAGGGGATTACGGTACGCCGCCGTAGCCTTGTCTGCGAGGTTGCGGCCAATAACGGCGACCTCCCAATGTTCATCCTCTGGACCATATCCCACGCGCAGGTCGTACTTGGCGTACCCGGACTGTTGCAGGAGCGGGTCTGCAGTCGCTACAGTGAAGAACTTGGATGTGAAGTACACGAGTGGATCGACACGCAGCAATCGGCCGGCCAGCGGCAACGCAATGTTGGCTCCGATATTGCCACTGAACTCAGGGGAGTACGGCCGACGCTTACCGGTCAGATCCTGTACGCAGGCCGGGCCGATCAGCGCGGTTTGCTCCATGGTGCACACGCCGTTGGTGTAGTCACGATACTTCGAATCGAGATAGGCAAGATCCGCGTTGAGGGTGAACATGGGAGTGGCTCGGAAGCTCACTCCGAGCTCGACACCCTGGGCACGCGCCTCCGCGGCATTCGCGACCGTGCTGACCGAGATTCCGCCCGGGAATGTGATCAGGGTTTCCTGAAGCCCTCTATAGTCGCTGCGAAATACAGCCGTGTTGAGCGTCAGCCGCCGATCGAGCAGCGACGTCTTCAAGCCGACCTCGTAAGCATTGACACTCTCCGGCCCAAAGGTGGCCCCGTCATTGGCACCGCTGAAGCCGCCCGCTTTGAATCCCTTTGAGTAACTCACGTATCCCATGACACCCGGCGCGAAGTCATACTGGACACCCGCCGAAGGCATGAACTTCTTGTCGGTGCGATAGGGAACGGCGAAGTCATTGAGATTCGTTGCGAAGATCTGACCAAACACGGCTTGCGTCATCGGGTCGAACGGTACGAACTTGCTGAAATCGGCGTCCGGTGCGGCGCCAAAACCATCGTATCGATGGGCTGTTTTGTGAACGACGGTGTAGCGCGAGCCGAGGTTGATCCGCATCGCCTCGAGAGGATGGAGCGTGACGGAGGCGAAGCCCGACCAGGTGTCATCGCGATAGCGCTGACCGTTGGTTCCGGAGACAGGCGTCGTGGCATCTGTGGTGCCCAGCGGATTGAACAGTCCAAACGGCAGGAAGTAGGCACCAAAACCGTTGAAAATATCGTTTTTGAGATGCGAGTAATAGGCGCCGGCCATGTATTCGAACGGCCCGTCCGTCTGCGATTGCAGGCGGATCTCTTGACTGATCTGGGTGACTTCCTCGGTGTAGGGCGAGACTGCCTGGCTGTAGTCGTCTACACCGCCGGCGGCCACAGGTACCAGCTCAACTCGTGAATCGTAGTTGTGATGAAAGTAGCCGGTGATCCCCACCAGGGCAACGGGGCCCAGGTTCAGGGTATTGGTGAGGCCGGCTTCCTGGAAACTGTAGTCAGCGTGGTTGGCACGTGCATAGCTGTTGTATTTGACATCGCTCCCCAGCGGACCGCCGTTCTGAGCTACCAATAGCGGACAGGCAAAGTCGGTGGGCCCGGCAAACGGCGACGGGCAGTTGAGCACGGTCATGGAGATCGCATCCCGACCCTGGGAATGGCTGAAATCGAACCGAAATTCGCTATGGAAGGCATCGCTCGGCTGCCAACTTGTGGAGATGCGCCCCTGGTAGTCGCGGTTGTGGGGCGCTTCATTGCCGGTCGTGCGATTGTCGATGTAGCCGTCCATTCCAGAGACGCGCGCGGCCAGGCGCACTCCGAGAGTCTGGGTAAGGGGTCCGCCCACCCCGCCCTCGACGTCGTACTCTCCGGTCTCGGCTTCGTAAAGAGTCGACGCGTTATATTCGAGCTCGTGGCCGGGTTTGCGGGTCGTTATGTTGATCGCTCCGGAAATGGCATTGTTGCCGAAGAAAGTCGTCTGCGGCCCTTTCAGGATCTCTACCTGGGCGATGTCGAACAGGGCCGCGTGGGTCGAGCGCGACCGGCCGCGATACAGGCCATCCACGAAGGTGCCCACGGACTGCTCGAATCCAGAATTCTGACCTGAGCCCACACCGCGGATGTTGAGCAGGTCGGTGAGTGGACCGGAGACAATTTTGACATCCGGCAAACGCGCGCTGACAGCCTCGATCGAGGTCAGATTGACCCGCGCCAGGGTCTCGCCGCTGACCACGGAGACCGACACAGGAACGTCCTGTAATGGCTGAGAACGCAACTGAGCGGTCACGACGACCTCACTCAATTCGGATGTTGCCCCGTTTGCCGCGGTGTTGGCCGGTGTCTCGTCCTGCGGCGTCGCCTGGACACTGCCGATGAAACCCGAAGTGATCGCCGCGACCACGCAACTTGTATTAATGCGCCTGACCATTCGCCCCCCCTAACGCCCGGCCTGTTGGATAGGATGAGAGCGTGCATCCCAGGATGCGTCCTGTCGCCTACCTATCCCAGCAACAGGCAACCGGCTCAGGTGCGCTGGCTCGTATCCACCTTGTCGTTGCGTCCCTCCGTCAGATACGGGAAGCGTTCGACGGTCGCGCGCACCTGTTTGATGCGCCGGCCGTGATCACCCCATTCAACGATGACTTCATTGCCGATTTGGGCTTGGTCGACATCGATACAGGCCATCGAAATGACTTCGCGAAAGAAGTAGCTGTAGATGGTGCCGGAGGAGTAGCCGATGCGCTTCCCGTTCGCAAGAAGATGGTCTGCATGTGCCAACCAACCTGTGGTGCTCCAGGCAGGACTGGTCGGCAAATCCAGCGTCTTGTACTCCTCTCCCGGCTGCAGCAGCGAACGATAAATTTCCACAACGTCGTCCGGATTCCAGCGCAGCGTCGCAACGGTGCGCCGGGGATCTGCAAGCTCTTTCTCGATGGGCTCGCGCCCCATGAAATCATGATTCAGGCGGACGGCCGACGACCAACCCACCTCGACGGGCGTTCTGTAACGCGCGCGCATATTCTTTGGGTCCACACTGCCCGTTACGCTGTAGGGCGGGAAGGAATTCCCGAGAAACTGGCTGAGCCCGGGATACTCGAGCATCGAGGGGAAAAAGGTCCACATGATCTGGGGAAACCCACCTTCCACGTGGTTCACGAGATAGGTACGCCAGCCCAGCCGTTGAATCCCCACACCCGCACCGGCTTTGAAGATGGCGTCGTAGACATCCGCGCCCTCCTCGATCGGACCGCGAACTTCGTAGGCAAGATTTCCGGACATGCCGATGCGTCCGATCTCCACTGGCTTGCCGGCAATCTTCGCTGCGCGAAAGCGCAGAAATTTGATGTCGCTCAGGTCTTCGCCCGTGGCCCGCTCGAGGGCTTGCAGGGAGGTCGGGCCGGCGACCTGGAATAGATAGCACCTCGGGGTGTCCACTTTCACCCGCAGCTTTGAATTGAGTGCGTGGAACATCGGCCAGGGACCGCCTGCGTAGAAGCGGATGTCCTGCTCGTCGTTGCGTTGCAGGATGCCATGGGTGGCGATCAGGCCATCCGGCGTGCACATGATGGCGTGCTTCATGGCACCCACTGAATACTTCTCGAAGTTGTTGACACATAACGATTCGAAGAAGGGGATGACATCCGGACCGCTGAAATTGAATTGCGTGTCCGACAGGCCTCCGTGGATGTAGCAACCCTGTTTCCAGGACAGGCTCTCGGTTTTCCACCCTGAAAACTCCCAGGCCCACAATCGGTTGGCGTAGACCCAGTAGGTGGCCGCCTCATCGTAATAGGGCAGTCCGCGCAAATCCGGGAGCAGCGGGAGCGTCATGGTGTCTCAACCTCAATAGCCTGAAAAATTGGCGTCACGTTGCGGTAACACCGCCATCCACCATCAAGGGATGTCCAACAACGAACGAAGCCTCATCGGATGCCAGAAACAACACGACCCTGGCGATTTCCTCCGGCTGCGCCCAACGGCCGATGGGATGCTGCCGCTTGATGCCTTCGACGACCACCGGGTCATGCAACCAATCCTGCAGCATAGCGGTATAGGTCGCGCCGGGCAGGACGCAGTTGATGCGAATCCCTTTTCCAATGTAGTCGAGTGCCGCTGCACGTGTGGCGCCGACCACACCGTGCTTGGATGCGGCGTACGCACTGATCCCGGGAGCAGCCACGACTCCGCCGATCGAAGAGGTGTTGACGATTGCACCGCCGCCGGCTTTGATCATCTCCGGAATCTCGTACTTCATGCACAGAAAGACGCCCTTGAGATTGATGTTGATCACCTTGTCCCAGGCACTCTCGTCGAGCTCGGCCAGTGGCACACCGATGACATGGATGCCGGCGTTGTTGAATGCGATATCGAGCTTCCCGAAAGTCGATACGGCACGAGCCACCATTTGCTGAACCGACGCAGCGGAACTGACATCGACGGCCATGGCAGCCGCAATGCCACCGGCCGCCCTCACCTGCTCGACCGTTTCCTCGGCAGCGGTTTCGTTGAGGTCGGCAACCAGGACCTGGGCTCCTTCCCGGGCAAAAGCCAGCGAGGTGGCTCGGCCCATGCCGCCCCCGCCACCCGTCACCAGCGCGACCTTGCCTCCAAACCGCTCACCCGATCGAGTTCCACCACTCATTTCCGATCTCCGCGTGCTGCGGCCCGCTCGACATCGCGCATTGACCGCATCTGTGTTTCGAATTGCATACGCGCCTCACTCACGTCGGCCGCTGGAGGAAATGACGCCAGCAGTTCCTCACACAGTGCGGCCACTTCGGGCTTGCTCTCCGGATGCGTGAGGATGTAAGCGTCATTGTTGAGAATTCCGCGCAGCACCGCGCGCCCCACTTCGATAGGCTCGGCAGCAGCCGCCGCAAGTTGTGACCTGAGGACCTCGTTGAGATTAGGACCGGGGGGTGGCGGTGCGATGTGGGAAGGTCGATAGCGTGCGGACTCCAAAATCCGTGTCCGCACGAGACCAGGGCACAGTGTTGATACACCAATACCGTGAGGCGCCAGCGCCAGACGCAACGCCTCCGACAACCCACGCACGGCGAATTTTGTCCCGGTATAGATAGCCGTCGCACTGAGCGGAATCAGCGCGGTCACGGATGCCGTATTCACGATATGAGCCTGTTCGCCGAGCGCCCGCATTCGGGGCATGAACGTGACCAAGCCATTGATGACGCCACCGACATTGACACCGAAGATCCAATCCCATTCGTCGTAGGATGCGTCCATGACTGGCCGGTCCGACCCGACTCCCGCGTTGTTGCACAACACGTGCACTTTTCCGAATACAGCGTCAGCCTCGTCGGCTGCTTTTGCGAAAGCCGCACGGTCTCTCACGTCGAGCGCGATGAAGTGGGCCGCATCGCCGTACCGGGCGAGATGGCTCCTGGCTTCGCTCAGATGTGAGCTCAGCAGGTCAGCGATCACTACGCGCATACCCGCTTCGAGAAAGACTTCTGCCATCGCGAGCCCAATGCCGCTGGCACCGCCCGTGATAAAAGCCGTTTTGCCCGTTACTGTTTGCATGACTTTGAAGCCTCAGAGTACCGCCGCATGGGCGATATCCGACAAACGCTGAAACCGCAGTATGTTGTCGGCTTCGTCAATCAAACCCGCCGTCAAACAGACGAACGTAACACTCGATTCCGGATCGACCCAGAAGACGGTGCTGCCGGCACCGTGACTGCCGAAGGTGCGCGGTGAAGCCAGCGTGCCGAATTGGTGTTGGCAGATGACATCGCCGCGCAGTGTGAATCCGAGACCGAGGTAGGCAGGGAAAGGTCTCCAGCCCCGCGAAAGCGCGAGCCCCTTATAAAGTTGATTGGGATGATCACCCGTCCAGTTCCGCGTCGCCATATCGAGAATGCGCGGACCTACGATGCGTTTGCCATCCAGTTCGCCGCCCCGGCGCAGCATTTCGGCGAAACGAAATACGTCGGTTGCCGTGGAAATCATGCCGACCCAGGGCATCTCGGAATTCTCTTCGAGCAGGGCGCCATGGGGTCCGAGGTTGCTGTGACCGGGGTGGGTAGCCGGAAAATGTGTCGGAAACTCGGGCGTGACATGCCGTGACTTCAGATCAGCGCGGACGCCGAGTGAGGTCTCTCGAAGTCCCAGGGGCTCCAGGATCTCCTCGCTGAGAATCTGTCGGAACGAACGTCGTTTCGGATCGGTACGGCGGACCATCTCGCCCAGCAACGCATGCGAGGCCATGGGCGAGTAGTCGACTCGCACTCCCGGGGCTTCCACCGAATGCACGTATTTGCAGATTGCGTCGACGATCTCTGACAAAACGTCGATGTTCATCCCCGGGCGGGGCGTGAATACTCCCGGCAAACCGCTGCGATGCGTCAGCAAGTCAACCACGGTGATATCTTCGCGAGGTTTGCCCGTGAACTCGGGAATGACGCTCGAGACCTTGGTGGTCAGCGCGAGTTGCCCGCGCTCAATGGCCCGAAAGACGAGCACATTCGTAAAACCCTTGGTGAGGGAGAACAGGCTGAAGACCGAGCTTTTCTCGATCGGACGCGGATCGTCGCTACGATGTTGCCCGAGGGACTCGTGCAGGCCGATCTGCCCGTTGCGGGCAACGAGGACTGTGGCTCCGCGATAGAGCCCCCGACTGATGTCTTCCGAAATCGCCGCGCGCAGTTGTTCCAGCCGCTGCGCGCTGAGTCCGCCAACTTTTGCCTCGTCTGTCATGTGTCCGCGTCCAGACCTTGAATGCCCGCATATTGCGCAAATCCGGGGCGTCCGAGACCTATCTGCCGGATAGGCGGGCCGCGCCCGTGACTGGTCGAGACCGGGGAAGGCTGTAAAACTAAGGTGCAATTGGAGGGGGGGAACACGACTGTGAGCACGCCGCTCGATAGTGCGCGAATCTACAATCGCATCAAGCTGCGGGTGCCGCGAGAGGCTCGGGGCCTCGTTGATCGTACTCGGCTGATGAGCCGGCTCGAGGAAGGCCGCGACTCGCGCCTGACGATCATCCACGCTCCCGCCGGTTACGGCAAATCGATCCTGATGCAGCAATGGGCCGCGCGGCTCGCTGCCATCGGTGACGTTGCGTGGTTTTCAGTTGACCCGGCGGACCGCGAGCCGACTGCGTTTCTCAACTGCATCGTGCAGGCATTCGAGGAGGCGGGCATCGCGATTGCACCGCGAGTCACAACGATTCTCAGCCGCGAGAAGTTCTTTTCATGGAAGCTCCTGGTCACCGCACTCGCCAACAGCTTCTTCGACACCGAGCGGGCTCACTGGCTGCTCATTGACGACGCTCATTGCCTGCGCGACTCCGAGTCCCTCACCTGCCTGCAATTGCTGTTGGAAGCGGCTCCGCCGACGCTGCATCTGGTCGTTGCGACCCGGGAGGATCTCGGTATTCCACTGGGACGCGCGCGTGCGTTGGGTCAGGTGTTGGAGTTGCGCGCGGATGATCTGCGATTTCTGCCGACCGAAGCGGCCAGCTTCCTCGAGCTCGAAGGTCACGCGAATCTGAGTCGCCAGGATGTCGATGACCTGCAGGAGCGCACGGAAGGTTGGATCGTGGGTCTGAAGCTGGTCAGCCTGTCTCTGCGCAACGCTTTCGATCCCGCTCGTTCGGTGACTCGGGCCAGCGGCGATCACCGGCCCTTTGCAGACTTCTTCTCGGAGGACGTGGTGGCGCACCAGTCACCGGAACTGCGCGAATTTCTGATGCGCACGTCGGTGCTCGATCGGTTCTGTCCGGCGTTGTGTGATCGGTTGATGGGCCACACGAACAGCCGGCGTCTGCTGGATGAATGCGCCAAGGCGGGGCTGTTCCTGGTGCCGCTGGATCCCACGGGCGACTGGTATCGCTATCATCATCTTTTTTCGGAATTTCTCGGCCGCTGCCTGCAGGAGCAACTGCCGGGCGAGCGGGACCGTTTGTGTCTCGAGGCGGCGGCCTGGCTCGTGGAATCGGGCTACATTGTCGAGGGGTTCGAATATGCTCTGCGCGGCAACAGTCCGATGCGCGCCGCCGAGTTGCTCGATGCGGGTTGCGACGATCTCTGGCGCGCGGGACGCCAAGATGTCTTTCAACGCCTCGCGGCACGCATTCCGCCCCATATCCAGGCTCTGCATCCGCGCATCATGCTCGCTATTGCCTGGCGGCTGATCATGCAATGGCAGGTCGGGGAAGCCCGTAACCTCATTGAGGTGAGCCGGGCCCGTCTTTGCGAGTTAGAGCGGGCCGCCAATATCGAACCGGCTGAGCTCGATCGCTTGCGCTGCCTCGTGCGTCATCGGGAGGGGCAGCTTGCGCATGTCACCTATGATCTGGCGACGCTGGAACAGCAATCGCTCGCCTCGGAAGGGGACATTCGCGGGCTCGACGATTCCTTCATTCTGGCCAGTCACTACAACTCGTTGCAGTTCGCGGAACGCGAGCAATACAAGCTGGGGCGGCTCGAGCGGCTCGCTGAGCTTTCGCGCCTCGAAGTGGAACGAGGGGGAAGTGAACATAACGTCGTCTTTCACGCGGCAGTGTCTGGCCCCTCTTACCTTCTGATGGGCAGAACGCAAAAGGCGTTGAGTGTGCTGGCTGGAGCCCTGGAAATTGCTGAAGCGCTCTCCGGGCGGGAGTCGCCCCTCGGCGCCGTCGCGGGGATACCGTTGGCGACTGTGCACTACGAGCTGAACGAAACGGATCGCGCGGGTGAATTGCTCGAGCGCTTCGCTCCCGTGAATACGATCGGCTTTGTCGATCAGTTGGTGTCGGCCAGTACAGTTCGAGCTCGGCTCGATGCGCTCGCGGGCAAGCACTCTGATGCCATGAAGGTGCTGGAGGATGCGGTCGAATTTGCCGAGCGCCACGATCTGCCGCGACTCGCGATCATGGCACGACTCGAGGCCGTGCATCTGCTTCTGCGTCGGGGATATCCGGATGATGCAGGCCGACTGATACGGTCGTGCGCGCTCTATGGCCGAAAGGGCGCGGCGGAACTCACTTCACAACGAAACATCACGCGCCTCGACGGTGCGATTGCTGAGAGTTGGTGTCGCTACGCGGCTGTACAAAACCGTATCCCCGATGCACTCCGTGTAGCACGCTGGTGGCGGTCCGCCGTCGCAAACGCCAACGCAACACTAGACCTGGTTCGCTGGGATATTCTCGTCGCACAGATGCTGGCGTTATCGGGAGATCGGCTGGCAGCCCATCGCGCACTGTCGCTGGCCGTGGCGAAGGCGGCGCAGCCTCGCCTTTTGCGAGTCTTTCTCGATGAAGGTGAACCCATCGCTCAGATGCTTCACCAGATGACCCGCACGCCGAATCGTGTCGCCGATGCCAATGATGCATTCATGCAGGAGATCATCGCGGGATTTCGTCGTGAGTTGCGCGATCAGAGCATCTTCGATGACTCGCAGGCTGAAGACTCGGCCATACTGTGTGGCCGCATGTCGAGCCGGGAGATTCAAATCCTCGAGCTCGCATCGACCGGTATGCCGAATCAGCAGATTGGCAACAAGCTCGGCCTCACGGAAGGCTCGGTGAAATGGTACCTGCAGCAGATCTTTGACAAAGTCGGGGTTCGGGATCGATTCCTGGCGGCCAAGAAGGCCCGCCAGTTCGGTCTCATGAAGTGATCACTACACCACGGCGGTGATCGCAATGTCGGAGTATTTCTGGAAGCGCTCAACATTCGCGCCCTCTGGAAGTACACCGTGCGACAAACAAACGAAGGTGACATCGCGTTCCGGATCGACCCAGTAGAGCATGCTGCCCTGGCCGTGTTGACCGAAGGTTTTTGGCGAGGTCAGTGTGCCGAACTGATGATGACAGATGACATCACCGCGCAATCCAACACCCAGACCGAGATAGGCCGGCGGGGGTTCCCAGTTGCGGGCGATCGCGTTCTTGCCGTACAGCTGGTTGATCTTCATTCCGGTCCGATTGATGAGCATCTGCTGCACTGTCACGGGGGACAGGATCCGGGCGCCGTTGAACTCCCCTCCCCGCCGCAACATCTCAGTCAAGCGGAACAGGTCATCCACAGTCGAGGCAATGCCGACCCAGGGCATTTCGGCGTCTTCCTCTTCAAAGGCGCCATCGGTACCGAGATTGCTGTGGCCCAGGTGGCGCAGCGCGCCCTTGTCGAACAACCAGGTGGGTTTGATGTGTCGGGCCCTGAGATCACGACGCAGGCCGACTGAGGTGCTGCTCATCCCAAGAGGGGCCAGGAGCTCGGCGTGCATGATTTCCCGAAACCGCCGTTTGGCGGGATCCGTGCGGCGGACCGCTTCGCCCATCAGAGCATGACCCACCATCGGCGCGTAGGTCGCTACTTCGCCGGGCGCGGCTTCCGAGTGCACCTTTTTGCAGATGATCTCGATTGTCTCATCCAACCGGTCAATGTACATGTCCGGTTCGGGCTGAAACATCACAGGCAGACCCGAGGTGTGCGTCAGCAGGTGATAAAAGGTGATGTTTTCACGCACGCCACCGCGGAATTCCGGAATGACCTCGGAGACCTTGGTGGTGAGGGCAAACTGACCCCGCTCGATGGCCTGCAGTGTCAGAATGGCGGTGAAGGACTTGGAGACGGAGAAGATGCTGAAGACGGCATCTTTCGACATCCGCGTCCCCGAGGCGACATCCCGATAGCCAACGGCTTCGTGCAGGGCCACTTTGCCGCTGCGCGCAACCAGGATGACCCCGCCGAAATACTTCCCGGCCTCGGTGTCGGCCTGCATGACCGACAACAGGTGATTCAGGCGGCCGAGGTGCATGCCGCAGGGGGCGATCTCATTGGTCATGGATTGATGTCCCGGTCGGTGAATATGCAACAGCCTAGCGGGTGTCGCTCGCAATCCACCTATCGGGGCGATAGGTGGCACACCCTCCGGGCGTGCAATGATGGGCCCCTCGGCATTTCGGTCGAGAGAATCCTGCGGGGCAGGGTCGCACTCGACGCACAGGGGTAAATCGTGAGCACGCGAAGACAATTCATACAGACGGGCGCGGCCCTCGCCGCGCTGGGCACGATCAGCGACTCGATCGCGAGCGAGCCGGCGCAGGTCCACATCAGTCTGTATAAGGTCATTGTCGACGCGACATTCGCGCCGAGCCTGGCCTTCGGTGAGCGTGCCGCATGGTTGGGTCTGGCCACGCACGCATCGCCCAGCGACGTAACATCACTTTGGTATCACGACCTGCATCCGCGCTGGATGCGCTCGGCCGCCCCGATCGCGGGGCTGACTTCCGCTGAATCGCTTTTCTGCCTGGAACGACTCGCGTGGGACCATTCCATGCGCGTGCTCTTCAAGGCCAGCCACACAGCTTTGCCCGGCGGTGAGATTCAACACTCGCTGATGGGGCCTGAGCCGGTGGTAGAGCGACTCGCTGCCGGGTATGAGCGAGACCCTCGGTGGGCAAGTCTCACGGCCGATGCTGTCGCGCAATTTCCAGCGATGCGCGGACGGCCCAGCCAACGAACCCTCCGGGCTCGCATGGGCTGTGTCGAAGCTCGTTTTGAGGGCACACTCGTTTCGTGGGTAATCGGCCCTGTTGTGGAGACGGTGCGTACATGAGGACTCCACCCGGCCTGGCTCCCGAGTCCTTCGCCGATGCGCTGCGCGAGTTTGAGGGGATTGTCGGCAAGAACTGGGTCTTCACCAGTGATGAAGACTTGCATTTGTATCAGGATGCTTACTCGCCCTTCTGGGGTGAGCCTGAGGAGCGCAAAGCCTCGGCCGCGGTCGCCCCACATTCGACCGAGGAAGTCCAGGCGATCATGCGTGTAGCCAACGCGCACAAGATTCCGATCTACCCGATTTCCACGGGGCGCAATCTCGGGTACGGCGGAGCAGCGCCCGTGTATTCCGGCAGTGTTGTGCTCGATCTCAAACGCATGAATCGCATTCTCGAGTTGAATGAGCGCAACGCGACGTGCCTGGTCGAGCCGGGTGTCAGTTATTTCGACCTGTATCGCCACATCCGTGCCAACAAGTTGAAGTTGTGGATCGATTGTCCGGATCCGGGTTGGGGCAGCCTCATCGGCAATGCGCTCGAGCGTGGCAACGGCTACACACTGGCGCCCTATCGTGATCACTGGGGCGCGCATGCCGGCATGGAAGTCGTGCTGCCCGATGGCGATCTGGTGCGAACGGGAATGGGCGCGATGCCGGGCGCGAAAACCTGGCAGCAGTTCAAGTATGGGTATGGCCCGCACCTGGATGGTCTGTTTTCGCAGTCCAACTTCGGAGTGGTCACGAAGATGGGATTCTGGATGATGCCGGAGCCGGAGGCCTTCCGTTCAGGCACGGTAATGGTGTACCGCTATGATGATCTGTTCAAGCTGGTCGACATCCTGGCGTACTTCGAGAATCTGAAGGTGATGAGCGCTACCACGCGCGTGGAGAGTCCGCTTCTGTTTGGGGCATTCAAGGCGCCGCCGCCGAGCCCCGAGTTGGCGGCGTTGCGCGCGCGCCATCCCAGCCGGGAAGAATACGAATCCTTCGCCGCCAAGAACGACGTGCCGTATTGGTCGGTCATCCTGCGCTTTTATGGGTCACCGAAGGTTACGGCCGCGCATTGGGAGTACGCCCAGGAAAAATTCGGCACCATCGCCGGCGCGAAGTTCAAGGATGGGGACTTCTATGAATTTCCTTTGAGTGACGCCGCGGCCAACCAGATCATGGATAAAGCCCCGCTCGGTATTCCGAGCCTGGAGGCGTTTTCGATGGGTGGGCGCACGCCAACAAATCCGACTCCGAGCAACGGGCACATGTGGTTTTCACCGATCATTCCGCTGTCGGGCGAGGCCGTCCAGGAATGCGAGAAGGTGTTCCGCGAGGCGTTCAAGGAATGGGGTGTCAATCCGCTCGGGCTGCCGTTGCCGCAGCTCTATCATGAACGCACGTTCTTCCAGATCTACGGATTTCCAATCAGTCATGATGCCGAGACGAATCGGAAGAATCGGGAGACGTTCAAGCGAATGATTGCGCTTGCAGCGGAGCATGGTTGGGGCGAGTACCGCACGGCGCCAGCTTTCATGGATGCGTGTGCAGATACCTACTCCTTCAACAATCACGCGCTCAGGCGATTGCAGGAAAAGCTGAAAGACGCTGTTGATCCCAACGGCATTCTGTCAGCGGGTCGCTACGGCATCTGGCCTGAACATCTGCGGAAGACGCGTTCATGAGTAAAGTCTGGTATTGCTCGACGGCCCTGCTCCTCGGCGCCACGCTTGGCGTGCCCATCAATGCTCTCCCGGCTGACGCGGCGAGCGTCGAGAAAGGCAAACAGGTGTTTCAGACCTGGTGTGAGGCGTGTCATGGCTCAGGCGGGGACCGACCCGGGACACTCGGACTCGAAGCGAAATACGGCGGCAAGATTCCGGCAAGGCTCGAAGATCGCAAGGACTTGACGCCGGACTTCATCAAGCTCTACGTGCGCAATGGGTTTGCGATGATGGCGCCCTTTCGCAAGACGGAAATCAGCGACGCCGACCTGGCTGCGCTCAGTGCCTATCTCACACGGACGCGAAAGTAGAGCGCTGGGGCTGCGTTCGTATAGAGATTGCGAGCGCGATGAGGCTGAGGGCCATGATCACCAGGGCCAGGCCCGTCACGATCGCGAGGAGCCCGGTTCGAATCGGTGGCACGTGCGAGGTCACGGCGGCGACCTCTTCGAGAGATACGCGGCCAGCGCGTTGAGGTCTTCGTCGCTGATCTCAGTCTTGCGGAAAGGCGGCATCACTGACACGCCGCGGCGCACGTACATTTTCACCAGGTCGGCTGTCAGGTCGTTTCGCTCTTCCAGAAGCGCAGAGACGGAACCTTTGTATTTAGCCTGCAGTGCGCCGGTGCCCGGCTTGTCGGGCCCAACGCCGTGGCAGGCGATGCACCACCGGTTGTAGACCTGATGCCCGCGATCGTCTGCGGACACTTCAGGAGACACAGCGGCGAATGCAACACCTACGAGGAATGCTCGGGCGAAGCTCATTACGATCTTCCATTGCGTAAGTGTTTGGGCCAGATACCACAACGACCGGCAGCCAGGATGCCGTTAGGATCGAGAGCGTCTTTGATTCTCTCGTGCAAGCCGCGCAGCGCGTGATTGTTGTAGGAGTAGACGTTCATGACGTCATCCATGAAAGCCGGAGCAGTTCGGTACTCGCCCCAGCCGTGTTCGGCTGCGAGCTTGATCATCCGGCGCACGGTCTCGCGCGTTTTGTGATTTACCGCCGGATCCTCACTCACCTCGAAGCCGAACAACAGATAAAACGCTCGGGGGGAATAGAGTTGGGGGAGTGCCCGGTACAGGGGCGCCACGCCCCACTCACGGAATGCCCCTGCGAACACTTTTTGTGCCTCGAGCACGGCTTCGGCAGACAGGGGCAATATCGGCGAGAGCCAGAAATGGCCGTGGCTGCCGACAGGCTTGTTCGGTGAGCGAGCGCCCACGAAGAATGCACCGAGGGAAGGAATGCCGAGAGAGGCTTTGTCCTGGACGGCCTCGGCCTGAGCGTCAGTCAGGGGGAAAGTGAGCCGATCGCCTTTGGTGAACTGCACATCGGGGATGGCGCTCTTGAACACGCGCATGGCGTAAGTCCACTGCGCTTCGACAACCTCGGTGCCACCATAGAACTTCAGGTCAATCGTCCAGTACGGCAGGTCATTTTTGCGACCGTACGCTTCGAGCTCGTCCGGGGTCACTCCGGGTTTGTCCAACAGGGCGGCATGCTCAGGTTCCGGCGGCACGCCGAAGACCCGACCGAGCTGCAGCGGGCTGCCGATGCGCGTCGTCGCCATCATTGCGTTGGTGTTGTTCAGAACGCTGAAGGCCTTCATCAAGGGTACGAGATCGGCGTGTCGTGAAACCATCACAGTGCCGGCGAGGTACGCTTCGGGTTCTGCCATCAGCCAGAAACCCATCTTGGTCACTACACCCGAGTTGCCTTGTGAGAAGATCCCGTCGACGTCGGGCCCGAATCCATAGCGCGACTGTTGCCAGGTCTTGGCGCCCGGCAACGCACCCATGCCAGTGCGCACCAGATCACCGTTCGCCAACACGACTTCCATGCCACAGTGAGCGCCGAAGTGATCACGGAACGGGTTCATGGTGTAACCGTTACCGTGATCGAGGGCGTTGCCGACCAGGCTGCCCCAGCCCGGATCCGGACAGTCGATCCACAACTTCAACTTGTTGGCGCGGATGTGGCGATAGAGGTCGAAGTAGCTGACCCCGGGCTCGACGAGACACGATGCGGCCTGTTCGTCGATCTCGAGTATCCGGTTCATGCGCTTGAGGTCCAGGACGACGCTGCCCGAATAGACGGGCGCCGCCCCGCCGTAGCCGAGATTGCGCCCCGTGGAAATCGGGTAGATCGGAATCTTGTGTGCGTTGGCAATGCGCAGAATGGCCTGAACCTGCTCGACGCTTTCCGGGGAGACGGCGGCCGAGGCCAGGCGCTCCTCGGGCTCACCCCAGAAGGGCGAGTAGGCGTCCCGATAGAGGTAGAGGTCTTCCTCGGACGTGAAAACCCACTGCTGACCGACGATGCCCTCGAGCTCGCGGACGGCGGCTGAAAATGCTTTCGAATCGATCCCGTGAGGGACTCTCATTCTGACGTGCCTCTGATGCAGGGGGCTGGCTTACGGAGCATAGGAGCGTGGCATAGCCAATTGCCCTACCGGCCCGATAGGTCAGTCGGCAAATCCGATCCCGAAACCGCCGTCCACGGCAATGTGCTGCCCAGTCACGAAGGCGGCGGCGGGTGAGGCGAGAAAAAGGGCGAGCCCCTGCAGGTCTTTGGGAAATCCCACGCGATGCATCGGGATCAGCCGCCCTACTCCGGCCTGCACGTTGGGATCGTGGCCGAAGCCTCCGCCGATGTTGGTCACCACGAATCCGGGCGCGATGGCATTGACGGTCACGCCGTCCGCGGCGAGCTCCAGCGCCGTATGGCGGACAAAGTGCGCGACTCCGGCCTTGGCAGCCATGTAAGCGGAGCCGATCAGGGGCTCGCATTTGAAAGCTGCCAGGGAGGTGGTGACGATGATCCGGCCTGATTTGCGCGGTCGCATGTGGCGGGCGGCGGCCCTCGTAGTCGCAAAGACGGCATTCAGGCTGATGTCGATGACCCGGCTCCAGCGCTCGGTCGGGTAATTCTCGATGGCTCCGTCGGGCGAGCGTTTACGCTCGGGACCGGGGGCAATAAAGCCGGGCCCTGGATCGATGCCGGCATTCGCGAACACGACATCGAGCCGGCCATAACGAGCGGCCGCCGAGTCGATCTCCCGATCGAGAGCGGCGTGATCGGTGACATCGAGGACCGCGCCGGTGACCTCACGACCCAGTGCGCGTAGGCGCCGCGATTCGGCCTCGATGCGTTCGCGATTCATGTCGAGCATCGTTACGCGCGCGCCGGCTTCTGAGAGGATCTCCGTGAACCCGAGCCCGATGCCGCTGGCGCCGCCTGTGACAACGACTCCGTAGTCCTTCACATTGAACATATCGAGGTAACTCATACGCGATACTCCTCAAACGTTTCCGGCACCGCGGTCGGACCTTCAGGCGATGGCTGCAGGGGTCTGAAACAGGTGTCGATGTTCGAGGAAGACGTCCCGGAGCGTGCGCGGAGGTCGCCCGAGAATTCGCTGGACGTCACTCGACCGCACTTCGAAGAAGCCGCCGCGCATTCCCTGCTCGTACGAAATGATGTCCTCGATCGAGGACGTACCGACCCCCGGCGTGTTCATGCGCTCGACATACTGCTGCGGCACTCCGGCCGCCGCGAGCGCAGCCGCTTCTTCTGCATCACTGATGACCACGAATTCAACGGCTCGGCCGCTCATCTCGGCCGTCAGCGCCGCTGCATCTCTGAACGAGAGCAACTCGCTGCCGGCCACTTCGTACGTTCGGTTCTCATGACCGGCTGAAGTCAGCACTTTTGCTGCGACGGCGACACAATCCAATTTGGAAATGAACGGACTACGTCCATCGCCTGCACAACAGACCCATTTTCCAATTGCAAGCATGCGCGGGGCGATCTCCGTCACGACGGCCTCGGCATACAGGCTGTCACGCAATATGGTGTAGGCAGCACCACAGGAGCTGAGAATTGCTTCCGTGCGCAGATGATCCGGGATGACAATTGCCGGGTTGTCGGTGCGGGCACCGCCGCTCGAGGTGTAGACGATATGACTCACACCAGCGGCTCGCCCAGCTACAATAGCGCGATAGTGCTGCTGGGCGCGCCGACCGACACTCAATGTGCTGATCATCAGCATCCTCTGCCCGCCAGCGAAAGCACGGGGCAGTGAGTCTGGATCGTCGAAATCTCCGTATCGTATCTGGGCACCCAGTGCAGCCATCTCGGCAAGGGATTTCGGGTTGCGCGTCACGAGGATCAATTCCGTCGGGCGAACTTGTTGGCACAGCAGTTTCGTGACCAGGCGTCCGAATCTTCCTGATGCTCCGGTGATGATGATAGACATATCGACCTCCGCGGGCTTGGCGGGAGTGTGTGCTCAGGAATGAACGGATAAACCTATCTTGCTGATAGGTTGCAGGATCGCCAGAACGCTGTGTCCTCGGCGTTGGACAGCAACCTCGGCGCGCACCTTGGCCGCGACGGCCGTCCCGTCCATCACCATCGCGGTCACGCGCGATTACCTCAGAACAACCGTCTTGTTGCCGTTTCGGAAAACTCTGCGCTCGGCATGCCACTTGATGGCACGGTTCAATACCACGGTCTCGAGCTCGCTGCCGATGACAGTGAGATCCTCGGCCGACTGGGTGTGATCGACACGTTCCACTTCCTGCTCGATGATCGGGCCTTCATCCAGGTCCGTGGTTACATAGTGAGCAGTGGCACCGATCAGCTTCACGCCGCGCGTGAAAGCCTGTTGATACGCCTTCGCGCCCTTGAAGCCGGGCAGGAAGGAATGGTGAATGTTGATGGCGCGCCCCTCGAAGTAACGGCACGCTTCGGGAGTCAAAATCTGCATGTAGCGGGCGAGCACCATCAGCTCCGAGTCCGAGCCCTCGAACACCTCGAACATCCGCTTCTCCTGCTCGGCCTTGCGACCGTCGATGATCGGCAGGTAGTGATAAGGCACGCCGTGCCATTCGGCGAGGCTGCGCATGTCCTGGTGGTTGGAAACCACCGCCACCACTTCGATGGGCAGCGTCCCCGTGCTCCAGCGATGCAGGATACTGTTGAGGCAGTGCCCATGGCGCGAAACCGCGAGCAGAACGCGGCACTTCCGCTGCACTTCGTGGAAGTGCCACGTCATGTTGAATTGCTTACCGACGGAGGCCCCGAACTTCTCGTCCAGAGCCTCCATGGCCGGCATTCCTTTGCCGTTGTCATGAAACACCGTGCGCATGAACGACGTGTTCCCGTAGGGGTCGTCGTAGTGCTGCGCCTCGGTGATCAGGGCGTTGTGAGAAGCCAGAAATCCCGAGATACCCGCGACGATCCCCGTCGTATCCGGAGCGGAGGTGGTCAGAATGAACGATCGGGGGATGATGGCCGACTTAACGGCTGGCGGCGAAACTGCGCGGCTGTCTATCAAATCAACCATCCGTTGCGCACCCACATTACGATAATCGATTGTCGGCGCGATAGTGCGCCCGGGGGATCCTGGGAGAAACCTATCTCGCCGATAGGGCGCGCACCAACCCCGCGTCGACACTGTCACCCGACCGACAGGCTCAATGAATCACAATCCGATCACCGTGGGAAGCAAGTTATTGGGTCCGGACCCTGGCTCGTTGGAAAGCGACGTTGCTATAGCAGCTCGGGTTCATAGAATATGATAGTGGGCTGCACGGGTAGAGAGCTCGCATCTGCCTGCGCTGCGATCGCCTCAGGCGACCTCATCGAAGCCTCCCACTGCTGACGAGAATCACACTCAATCTCGAAGATGCAGAACCACTCGCTCAGACCGACGGGAGTCTGAGGCTCAAACGCATAGGAGGCACGACCGCTGGAAGGGATAGCCCGACACAGCGGCACATGCCGCTCGATGTAGTGCTTCCTAAACGCCTCAGGATCGTCCGGTCGAGGATACAGAAACGTGACCTTGAACATGATGTAATCGCCTCATCTCGAACCTGGGTCAGGTTGGCACAGTCTGCTTGCGAGCAAACGCCGCGCTTTCCTCTGCGCTTAGCCGATCAAGAACCCTGCGAAACAGCGACAGGCCTCGATCCGCCTGTATCCAGCCCATCGTGCCCGGCGGGCCGGAGTCGATCATACGCTGTTGCGCTTCGATCATGGCCGTGTCCTCTCGAAACGCCTCGTCGACCATCCGGAAGATGGACGCCGCCGCCTCCGGACTCATGTCGGTTTTTCGGTGCCCCCCCGAGTAAATGTACCGTGTCGATCGCTCTGAAAGAGGCGTCACCGCCTGGCAGCTGAACGTATCGCTGATACATTCCAAATCCTTGGCTGGTTCGGCAAAGTTCAGTCGCTCCGCAGTCCCTGCAGGATAGGTCCTGAAATGATTGATGAAGATACCAGGCACCAAGTACGAGAACCACATCCACTGGTCGGTGACGGGCGCGTCCGGCGCCTGCATTGCGGTGCGTCCGATCGACCAGTTGTTGTTGCTCACCCCGCGCGGTAAGGGTTGAGCGCCGGCGCCGGTCACCACATTGGGCTGGTCGTCTCCTTGAATCTTGCGCCCGATCGTCTTCTCGTGCACGAAGGCAACGTGCGACAGATCGAGTAGGTTGTCGTTGATGAGATTGTAATTCGCCGCGTAGGTTAGCTCGCCACGGTGCATGTAAACGTCCTCGCGATCGAGCAGGCTACAATCGGGAATCAGCGACGTATCGGCATTTTCCGGGTCGCCCATCCATATCCAGGCCCATTGGTAGCGCTCAACCACCGGGTAGGTGCGAGCCTTGAGTGACCCCGGCGTGCTTTTCTGACCTGGCACCTCAACGCAGCGGCCATTCGTTGCCAGGCGTATGCCATGGTACATGCAGCGGATCGTGTCGCCTTCAATCCGTCCGCGCGACAACGGCGCCCAGCGATGCGGGCAGCGATCCTCTAGTGCGACGAGTGTGCCATCCTCCCGTCGCATCATCACAAGCGGCTCATCGATGATCCGACGAGCGTATAGCTGCCCCGCTTCGAATTCGCTGGTCCAGCCAGCTACGTACCAGGCGCTCTTCAAGAACATCCCTCATCCTCTCGATTTGCTTGTCCGACGCATGATTGCTTCTAACGAGTCAGCACAGCCATGGCGAATGTCATGTTACTCCACCCAGCGTTCAAGTCCGCTATCGAAAAGAGAGGTCCGGTCATTGCGGGCAGATCCTATCATCGGTCTCGTCCGAGCCTCACGAGGTCAATACGATGCGCTTTCAGCAGAAGATCGTTGTGATACTGGGCGGCAACAGCGGCATTGGTCTCGCCTCGGCCTTGGAGTTTGCCAAGGAGGGCGGACAGGTGGTGGTTACCGGCCGCAACGAACAGACACTGGCCGCCGCCGCGGCTCAAATCGGCCCGGGGACCCTGGCTATCCGGGCTGACACCTCGAAGCTCGAGGACCTGGACCGGCTCTATGCACAGATCAGGGAAAAGCTCGGCAGGATCGACGTCCTGTTCGTCAACTCCGGCATAGGCGGCATGGTCAGTCTGATGGAGATGACCCCTGAGATCTGGGACGAGATGCACAACGTCAATCTGCGCGGGCCTTTCTTCGCTGTGCAGAAAGCTGTCCCACTGATGGGGCGAGGAGGGTCCATTGTGCTCACCTCGTCCATCGGACACTTGAAAGGGCTGCCCGGAAACAGTCACTACGGCTCTGCAAAGGCCGGCATTCGTTCCTTGGCACGCACCCTCGGATTCGAGCTGGTGGCCTCGGGAATCCGCGTGAACTGCCTGAGCCCTGGGCCGATCGACACTCCGTTGTTGAGTCGCTCGCACATGGATCACATTCGCGAAGATGTCCGTCAGCTCAATCCGATGAAGCGCTGGGCGGATCCCCGCGAGGCCGCACGCGCAGTGTTGTTTCTGGCCTCGGACGACGCGTCATTTGTTACCGGGGTCGACCTGCTCGTAGACGGCGGGATGTGTAGTTTCTGAACCTCGGTGCAAGACCCGCGGCACGTAGGCGCCGCGGTGCCCGAATGGCTCATCAGGTCAGTCGTGACTGCGGCGCCCACCGAGGTACATCCGAGACATCGCGTTCCTCGTTTCTAACAGAGTCGTGGTAGGGTAATTTTGCCACCTTGACACGAACCTTCTTCTGCGGGGTACCCGGCGTGCCCCAGATCACGCTGAGCTCACTGCCGATGGTGGCGTTCGTCTTGTCAATAAAGCCAAGCGAAATCATTCTGTTGTAGTGATAATCGATCACTCGCCCCGTGCTGATGCCGATAGGCTTGTCGCCCGCAAGTACCCGGTCGGCACGATAGATAACACCCTCTCCCTTATTCAGACTGACAGCGTTTGCCTGATAGTACATATCGAGCTGCATGTCGATCGGCTCACAGGCCTGGGTATCCCGCCCCCGCAGTTGAGTTGCGTAGACGCTTGCTACATCGTCGGCATTCCATTCGAGCGAGACAACCGTCCGGCGGTTGCTGGCGGCCAGCTCTGTCAGTGCCGCTTTTCCGAGGAAATCGCCACTCTTCTCGAGTTTCACCAAATTGCCCCAGCCGACATCGTACGGAGTGACGAAGCGCTCCTGGAGTTCGTTGCCGACGCTGCCGGTCAACCGCCGGTTCAGGTTGAACCACCCGAGTTGCGGATTCTGTGCAAGGTAAGCGCTGAGTCCCTTGTAGCGACCCGTCTCGGACTCGAACCAAGGCAGGGGATAGTGGATATGGATGTTCGGGTAGCCCCCAGGGGTGTGATTGGGGCCCGAATAAGCGTTCATGCCAAGTTTGCGCGCGCCAAATCGCTCGCCAACGGAGCAGATCCGCTGGTAGATATCCTCGAATTCCTGGATGGGTCCATGTACTTCGTAGGCGAGGTTGCCAGTCATTCCCAGCCGAATGACGCGCATCTGTTTGCCATCGATGGAGACGGTACGGTGCGTGGCGAACTTGAGGTCGTGAAGATCGCCCTCACAGGCGTTTTCCAGGATCTCGAGCGATTTCTCGCCGGCGATCTGGATGAAATACTCCGTCAGGCTTTGATCCGTGCCCTCGACTCGCAACTTGGAGTTCTTGACCAGGAAGTCTATCGGTGGGTTCAACCAGTAGGTTCGAAAATGGTTCTCCCCCAGTTTAATGACGACTCCATCCGTCATGATCTGACCTTTTTCATTGCAGAGGATGGCATGACGCAATCCCTTGGGGCCGAGTTTCGCGAAGTCGTTGGTACAGATTGAATTCAGAAACTCGACGGCATCGGGTCCTTTGACATCATAGATCGGCGAGATCATGAGCTGGGTGCCGATCCATGCCGTCGTCCGCGCCGCCGCCGCTTCCACTCGCAGCCCGTCGTACTCATAGGGCAGGAAAATACCCGGGGCGAACGGATACAACAGTGTCGCCCCCTGATAGAGAGAGCTGGACGGCTGAAATGGAGAGCTCGTTGGATCAGAAGCCATGGCCTGCCTCACTACGATTGAAATTCGTCGCTGCTGATGGGATCAATTGCGACTGACCGATTGAAATCATAAAGGTGCCCCTCGAGCGGCCCATCCTATCCACAAGTGAGGTATCTCCCTCAAATCAAGTCATCGAAACGCGTGCCAATTCCGCCCAAGGCCGTGCCTCCATCCACCGCGAGCGCATGGCCGGTGATGTAGGAAGCTCCATCGGAACACAGCCAGAGCACGGCCTGCGCCATCTCTTCCGGAGTGCCCAGACGCGTCATCGGTGTACCGAACTTCAAGCGTTCGAGCATGGGTGCGGGGAGGGCGGCAAGGAACGGCGTATCGATCGCCCCGGGGCACAGCGCGTTGATCCTCAGCCCCTTCGTCGCGTAATCCATCGCAGCCGCTTTGGTGAGTCCCACCACGCCATGTTTCGCTGCCGTGTAAACGCCCAAGTTGAATCCGCCGAGAAGGCCCGCGACGGAGGCGGTATTCACGATGGCACCGCCTCCCTGCTTCACCATCACGGGAATCTCGGCCTTCAGGCAATAAAACACCGAAGTCAGATCAACATCAATAACCTTCCGCCAATTATCGGAAGGCAGCTCCGCCAGCGGAACGGTCTTACCTTCGATACCCGCATTGTTGTGAGCAATATCCAATCGGCCGTGCCGACGCTGTATTCCTTCAATCAGTGCCACAACCTGCTCTTCGATCGAGACATCGACTTGCTGAAACTCAGCGCGACCGCCGGCCTGCCGCAGAGCCTCGACCGTCGCACTGCCATTTTCCACGGAAAGGTCGGCGACGATGACCGTGGCACCGGCGGCCGCAAGTGCCCCTGCGCTGGCGCGCCCTATGCCGGAGCCGCCTCCCGTGACCAAAGCGATCTTGTTCCCAAAATCGAACTTCACATTCATTTCAGCCCCTCTTTCGAACGGTCGCCTGGCGCTTGTGGCGTTGTTTCGCTGCAGAGCGTTCGGCGATCACCTGATTGAGCTCATTCACTGGCACCAACGCATCGGCGCCAATACCTTGGGTCAGGAAGTGCATGACCCACCTCGCCGCCAATGCATCATCAACATCGGCCTCGCTGCCGACGAATCGCCCAATGCGCTCCGTATAGACCTGCGCAAATCCGACAGCACCAAACACGCAGTTGACGCGCCAGTCGAGCTCCGCCGTAGAGAGCTCCGGACACGCTCTGCGCAGCAATCGCAAGAAGTGGCTCGTGGTGTCCTCGAACAGATCGTTGCTCTCGGCAACGACCTCTGGCGAGGGGTCCATGAGGACGCGCCCAAAAAAGAGGTGAAAGCGGCTTCGGACTTCCGGATCGTTGTAATCATCGTTTGCGGATTTCACGCCAACAAGAAACGCCGGCTCGATGAGACAGGCCAGCACCTGGCCGGGATCCAGTTTGGCTGTGCGCGTCGCCGCGGCTTCGACCGCCGCAAGTCGCGCATTCGACTCATCGTGGATCGGCCGCAGCCGACGCTGGAGCAAATCGCGAAACAGCTCGCGCTTACTTCCCCAATAATGTTTCAGCGTGCCCAGATTGACGCTCGCCTTGGCCGCGATCGCCCGAATGGTCGTGCCTTCGTATCCATAACGCCCAAAGACGTCCTCTGCGGCCTCCAGAAACCGCTTCATGGTCTGCTGCGCGGCCTGGGATCTGGAGCTGCGTGAACGAACGGTCATTTCCGGGTCCTCCGGGTCTTTAACCAGAGCCAGATGATAAGGGTGTTCCACGGCATTTCCGCTGCAAGACCCGGAAGCGTTGACAGGCTCAATCAGGACATTATACATTTGTATAACGGCCGTGCACGGCCTTTTTATTCGCCGCGCAATTATACTTTTGTATAACCAACGGCGCGTATGACGCGCCCGATCTGGAGCGCGTAAGGGGGATCCGTGATTACACGCAGACAGTTCATTGGCACGGCAGCAGCGGCAAGCACCGTGAGCACCGGTCTCGCCTCGGGCTTTGTCGGGGTCCGCACAGCGGCTGTATCGAGTGTGACCGCACCGCCGCAAGTAGACCTCGCCCTGTTTGATGCCCGCTTCGATGCCGGAGTCATCTTCGGCCGAGCTATGAGTCATTACGGGGTGCTCGTGACGCCCTTCAGCGGAGACATCACCTCCATCTGGTATCACCGTCTCGATCCCATCTGGCGTCAACGACCCCTGGTCGTTGCAGGACTGACAACCGAGCCAGTCTTGTTTTGCCTGGAGCAACTCGCGTGGGACCATGGGCTGCGCGTGGCATACCGGGGACAACACGAGTCGTGCGCCCGGGGCGGGGTGCGGCACATCCTGGAATCATCGCGTACGCGCCCCCAGGATGTTGCCCCCGGCCTGTCGGGGCTGACACCCTGGCCCAACCAGGTAGCAGACCGGATTGTGGCTATCGACCAGCCACAACCTGCCTTCCCATCGCAAGCCAGTGCACGGAGTCGCGTGGAGTCAACAACCCGCTCGCGCGCTACCGTTCCTCAAACACGCCTCGTTTCCTGGCTGATCGCGCCCAAGAGGCCGCCCGCCTCTTTCGGCCCGCGCTGCTGACTCAACTTCACCAACGGCTTCGAATCCATGCGTACGCCCCCCGGCCTGAGTCCTACAGTCTTTGCAACTGCCCGCCGCGAATTCGAGTCCGTCGTCGGTGCGCAGTGGGTTTTCACCAAGGATGAGGACACTATTCTCTATCGTGATGCCTACTCGCCGTATCTGGGCGAGCCCGAAGAACGATGGGCCTCCGCAGCCGTCGCACCGGCAAGCACGGAGGAAGTGCAGCAGATTGTCCGGATCGCGAATCGGCATGGCGTGCCGCTTTATCCGATCTCAAACGGCCGCAACCTGGGTTACGGCGGCTCGGCGCCCACGTACTCGGGATGTGTCGTGCTGGATCTGAAGCGGATGAACCGGATCCTCGAAGTAAACGAAGAGAACGCCTACGCGCTCGTCGAGCCCGGTGTGAGTTATTTCGACCTCTATCGTTATATCCAGGAGAAAAAGCTGAAGCTGTGGGTCGATTGCCCCGATCCGGGCTGGGGCAGTGTTGTCGGCAATGCCCTCGATCGTGGCAGCGGCTACACGTTCCCTTACTTGCGCAACCACTTCGATGCCCACTGCGGAATGGAGGTTGTGCTCGCTAACGGTGAGCTGATCCGAACGGGCATGGGCGCACTCCCCGCGGCGCAGACCTGGCAGCAGTACAAGTCGGGGTATGGACCGTGGATCGATGGAATGTTCTCGCAGTCGAACTTCGGGGTGGTGACGAAAATGGGGTTCTGGCTCATGCCACAACCCGAAGCCTACCGCTGCGGCCGGGTGTTGGTAAGACGACGGGACGACCTCCACGAACTCATTCGACTGATGACGCTTCTGGAAAACAGCGGTATCACGAACGGCTACCCCGACTCGTCCAGCCCTCTGCTGGGAATTGGATCCATCGGAGCCCAGGCACGCTTTCTTGCAGTGGATGAGCCGATTCCGGCGGATGATCCCGAGCTACAGCGCCTGCGGGACCGGGCAGAAGCCGGTGACCCTTCCGGTTTGGAAGCCTATGGCCAGAAGCATGGCCTCGCATACTGGACGTTCGACCTGAAATTTTACGGACCCGCCAAGGTGATTGCCGCACAGTGGGAGCACGCGCGGGAGGTGTTGTCGGCTATTCCCGGCGCATGGTTCGAAGATCAAGACGAATATCACTTCCCCCTGGCCGAAGAGCCCAAGGACCACGCGCGCTATCCTGAATTTGGGATTCCAAGCCTGAACAACTTTTCACTGGGTGCCCGGTCGAGCACCAATCCCACGCCGTCGCACGGCCACATGTGGCTCGCGCCGATCATTCCACGTACGGCAGAGGCGATCTTCGAGGCGAACAGGGTCTTTGCCGAAGTGGCTCGTAAATTTGGGCTGCCACAACTGCGCTTCTCTCTACCCGCCTGGTACTGGCAGCGCAGTGCGATCTTTATTTTTGGATTTCCAGTGAGCGAAGACCCGGCGCAGAACAAGCGGCACCGTGAAGCCTTCTTTCACGTAATAGAAGTAGCAGCACAACATGGCTGGGCTGAATACCGAACCGCCCCGGCATTCCAAGACGCTGTTGCGAAACAGTTCTCCTTCAACAATCACTCGTTGTTGCGCTTCCACGAAACCGTCAAGGACGCGGTCGACCCGAATGGAATTCTATCCCCTGGGCGCTATGGGATTTGGCCGAAACACCTGAGGAAGCAGCCATGAATGCCGTGAACTCAGCTCGTCCGTCCGGATTTCGCCAACTGATGGGGATGGCACTGCTGCTTACCGCACTTTTCACGCTGGAAAGTGCACGCGCCGAGACACCTGCGGTCAACACGGCGCAGTACATCAGTTGGACTCGTAAAACGGTCAGCACCTCCCCTGGCACTCCACGCGGCTACGTGGAGTATCAAAACAGCTGCGCGGTATGCCATGGCCCCATGCCCGAGCGGCCTGGCACTCGCGCGCTTGCCGCGAAATACCGCGGTGCGCTGCCTGCGATGCTCGAAGATCGTCGAGACCTCCAACCGGCCTTTATCCGAGCGATGGTTCGCGGTGGAGTGTCCCTGATGCCGCCATTCCGTAAGACCGAGGTCAGCGATGAGCAGCTCGATGCGATCGTCGCCTATCTGACGCGACCCAGGAACTGAGGCTCACAATGAAATCTGTCAGGGAAAAAGTTGCCTTCATCACCGGCGGCGCGAGCGGTATCGGGCTGGGGATGGCGCGGATTTTTCTGCGCGCGGGCATGAAGGTCATCATCGCCGATATCCGCACCGACCATCTCGATGCTGCGAAATCCGAACTGGCTGCCGGGCATAACGCACATTTCGTCAAGCTCGATGTGACAGATCGAAGCGCGTTCAAGTCTGCCGCGGACGAGAGTGAGCGGATATTCGGCAGTGTTCACGCACTCTGTAACAACGCCGGCGTGGGCTCTTTGGGCGATGTCAAGCGATACACGTACTCGGACTGGGACTGGAATATCCAGGTAAATCTGGGGGGCGTCATCAACGGCATCCAAACTTTCCTGCCTCGAATGCTGGCCCGTGGCGAGGAGTGTCACATCGTCAACACATCCTCCATGGGCGCATTGCTCCCCATGCCAGGCGGTGCTGCCTACATTGCGGCGAAGTCTGCGGTAATGGGGCTGACGGAAGCGCTCCGGGCGGACCTGGCAGCAACGGCCATCGGCGTTACGCTGCTGATCCCCGGACCAACGCGAACCAACATCCACGAAGTGGCACGCTTGCGCCCCCCCGAGTTTCGGGACTCAGGACTCACGGAAATCGAGGACGAGCTGTCGAAGCGTAAGCCGCCGCAGGTGTGGCTTGACCCGGACTCGGTGGGGCAAATGGCGCTGACGGCGATCCAAACCAATCGCCTGTTCGTCATCACCCACAACGAATTCGTCACAGGAGTGCGCCAACGCCTCGATGCTCTCATGACGGGATTTCCTCCTGGGCCGCCCGATCCGGAGAAGATCCGGCAACTGGGTTTCGATGTCACCAATCCGATCTACGCGGCAGTCCTCGAAGGCAAGGCGTGATGCTGATCGAGACGTTGTTCAACGTCGAGGGACGGCGAGTCATCGTAACGGGGGGCGCGAGTGGCATCGGCCTGGGGTACGCGGAAGCCCTGGCCGCCAATGGTGCTCGAGTAGCGCTCCTCGACCTCGACTCAGGCCGCATCGAACAGGAAGTCGATCGACTCCGCCAGGCGGGCCGAGCCGTTTCAGGTCACGTGGTGGACGTCACCCATCGCGCCGAGCTCGACCGGGTGTTTGATCAGGTCGCCACCGAACTCGGAGGCCTGGATGTGGTTTTCGCAAACGCAGGCATTGATCCAGGCGTGGGGTACGTGGGTGACTGGGTAGGTAGCCAGCGCCCCCGAATCGCTGCAGGGGCCCTGCATAACTATGGCGATGCTCGATGGGATCGCGTCATCGATGTGAACCTGAACGGCGTATTCGCTACCACACGCGCGGCGGCACGGCATTTGAAGCCAAAGCGCGAGGGGCGAATCATTATCACAACATCCGCTGCCTCGCAGCGCATCGAGCCCGCCATTGGAGCGGCCTACATGGCCGCAAAGGCCGGAGCGGCCCACTTCATGCGCTCGGTTGCACTCGAGCTGGCCGCTTTTGAAATTACCGTCAACGCTATCGCACCCGGTCTGTTCGTGACCAACATCGGCGGCGGTCACTCCAAGAATCCGCAAGTCCAAGCCGCTTTCGCCAGCGTCGTTCCGATGCACCGTGTCGGCTTCCCCGCCGACATGTACGGTCTCGCCCTATTCCTCGCATCGAACGCATCGGGCTATATTACAGGTCAGGAAATCGTGATCGATGGGGGGCTGTGTCTCGGACAGGCCGACTAGCGCAAAGCCACCGGAACGCGCGGCCGGGCGCTCAAGATCCCGAGCCGGATCGCCCCAGATAGCGGGCAATGGCATCGACCTGTGGGTCGCTCAACTCCGTCTTGCGAAATCGAGGCATCATGGCGACGCCATTGCGGATGAAATAACGCACCGCCGCCGGCGTCAGATCCGTACGCTCTTCCAATAGCGCCGGCAGCTTGCCCTGATACTTGACCTGCAGTGATGCCGTTCCAGGCCGGTCCGGACCCGTCCCATGACACACGGCACAGGCTCGATCAAATTCGATCTTTCCACGAGGCGTGCCTGCGGGCTCTTGCACCGGGAACCATGTCCAGGAGATCGTAGGCTCGACCGCACCCGCACTGACACACCTCACCAACAGCACAACCGTACATACGAGGCGAACGCTCACGAAGGCTTCCTCAAGTGTTTGGGCCAGATCCCGTAGCGACCCGCGGAGAGGATGCCGCGCGGATCGATCGCATCCTTCAGGCGCTCGTGCAGCCTCAGCAACGCGTTATTGTTGAAGGCATACAAGCCCATCCCCTTGTCCATGAAAGCCGGATGAATGCGGTATTCGCCCCAGCCGTGTTCCGCCGCAACATCCATCAGGCGCGAGAACGCCTCGCGCGCCTTTTGATTGGATCGAATGTCCTTTCCTACAGGTATGGCGTAGATCATGCACGCCGCGCGAAGATGATATGTGATGGCGCGGCCACCCAATGGCGCGACCTCTCCCTCCTGCAGCAACCGGTCGAACAGGCTCATGGCTTCAACGATGGTTTTGCCGTCGAATGGCACGATGGGCGAGAAGTCCATATGCCCTTCGAACACCGGAGCTTCTGGCGCGAAACGCGATTGGAAATACGCAAGATTGGGGACGCCGAAGCGGGGCTTTTCGGGCAGCTGCGCTACCTGCTCGTCCGATAGGGGGAAGCGCACGAGCTCATGGTCCTTGACCGTTCCGCCGGCGATCCGCTCGAAGGAGGCCCGAATGTGTGCCGCCTTGGCGCGAACGACCGATTCCGGTCCATAGAGCGCGAACGTCGCGGTCCAAAACGGAGCCCCCGTGCGGCTGGCGTACGCGTCCAAGCCGGCAACTCGCGTCGCATCCCACTTGCGGCGTAAGGCAGACAGCTCCGGTCCCATCGGAAACCCCAGTACCGGGCTCTCGATGAAGACCTGCGAGGAGATCAGCCCGCTGTAGGTCAAACTCGCGACAGTGTCAATGAATGCGGGACCGTCGTCGTGACGTGGAGCCAGTGCTGTCATCCATAGCGCACACTCCGGCTCAGGCATCAACCAGAATCCCATTTTGGTGACAATGCCGAAGTTGGATTGAGTGAAGATGCCGTCCACCATCGGCCCCAACCCGTAGCGGAACTGCTGCCACGTTGGGGAATTGTGCATCGCGCCCATACCCGTGCGGACCAACTCACCGTCGGCCAAAACCACTTCCATGCCGCAGTGCGCCTCAAAGTGGTCGCGGTAAGGAGCACTGGTGTATCCGGCTCCATGATCCAGAGAGTTGCCGATCAGGCTGCCCCAACCCGGATCGGGGCAATCGATCCACAGCTTCAGCTTCTTCTCACGGATGTACCGATACAGGTCAAAGTAACTCACCCCCGGTTCCACCAAGGCGTAGGCGTTCTTTTCACTGACTTCGAGAATGCGATTCATCCGCTTCAGATCGAGGACTACGCTGCCACTATAGACAGGCGCTGAGCCCCCATACGTCAGGTTCTTGCCGGTGGAAATCGGATACAGGGGAATCTGGTGGCGATTCGCGACTCGAACGACTTCCTGAACTTGCTGGACCGAATCGGGTGCCACGACCGCCGAGGCCCGACGCTCCTGGGCCTCACCGGCGAATGGAGAGTAGGAGTCCCGATAAGGATCCAGATCCGCGTCCGAGGTGAGCACCCATTCCTCGCCCACGACTTTGCGCCAGTCCCCGAGAGCCTGGCGAAAATCGACGGTCGCGATTGTCGGCGGGATGGTCATGACTCACTTCTCCCGTGATGCCGGTCCGTCAGTAGGGCTTGGCATCGAGAGCCTGCAGAAGCTGGACCTGGGGAGGCTGCTCCAGCAAGGGAAGAATGTCGGCGCGGTAGGCTTTGTAGTGCTCCGTTTCACGATGAGCCCCCACAGAGGCTTCGTCGGCGTAATGCTCCACCAGATAGAACAGGATTGCTCCAGAAGCATCATTGGACTTGAACAAATCGTATCGGCGGCAGCCGGGCTCCCCGCGCGTGGCCGGCACCATCCGTCGCAGGATTGCTTCGACCTTCTCGTGGGTTCCAGGCTTGGGACTAAAGCGTACAACGGCCAGCGGGGTCTGCATCGAACTGCCTCCTAGGGATTTGCGGGGGTGATTCTGGCTCTATTTTATACATTTGTATACTCAGTGAATCCTACCTTTGCGACAGGTGCGTCCATCGGCAGATCTTGGCCAACTTGGGCCCGCTGAACGAGTAATGAGCGCAATGGCTGACGTCAATGAAAGGGCCAGCGGCGTGGATGCCGCAACTGCTGAAACTGACTACCTGATCATCGGGGCGGGTACTGCCGGGTGCGTGCTCGCCAACCGTCTCTCATTCGACCCCAGCGTACAAGTGACGCTGGTGGAGGCTGGCACGCGAGACAACTCGTGGTTGATCCGAACACCCGCAGCCGTGGGTGCGCTGATTCGCCACAAGCAGTACAACTGGAACTACAGCACCGTTCCACAACCGCACCTCGCCGATCGCCGCCTCCCGATGCCGCGTGGCCGGGTGTTGGGCGGTACTAGCTCCATCAACGGCATGGTGTACATACGAGGTCATGCCGCCGATTTCAATAGCTGGGCTGAAGAGTGCGGCCCGGAGTGGGACTTCGCACACGTCCTCCCCTACTTCATCCGATCAGAAAGCAACCGGAATCTACAGGATCGGCATTTTCACGGCACCGACGGCCCGATGCGCGTCACCCATATCGAGCCGCGCAATCCCCTGGTGGAGCGATTCGTCGCGGCAGCTGAAGAACTGGGCTACACCCGTCGCGCCGATTTCAATACCGGTGCATTGGAGGGGTTTGGACCTCGCCAGGCAACGATTCGGGACGGCCGCCGGGAATCCATGGCATCAGCCTTCCTGAATCCCATTAGCCGACGCGCCAACCTCAGGGTCCTCACCGACTGCCTGGTGCGGCGGGTCACATTTTCGCAGAATCGCGCGACCGGCGTGGAGTTTGAACGTGGCGGCTCAGTCAGACGGATCAGCGCGCGCCGCGAAACCATCGTTTGCGCTGGGGCCTTTGACTCTCCCGCGTTGCTGCTCCGCTCAGGAGTGGGAGACGGCGCGGCGCTATCGCGACTAGGTATCGGCACTATCGCACATGCACCGGAAGTCGGTCGCAACTTGCGTGACCACCTCTCCACCGTAGTGACCATGCGTACGCAAAACACCGACTCCTATGGTCTGTCGGCGCGTGCGCTGCCAAGAGGTCTCTGGAATGTGCTCGAGTATCTTCTTGCGCATCGTGGGCCCTTGGCGAGTAATGTCTTTGAGGCTCACGGGTTCATCCGCTCCTCACCTCAGCTCGCCGCACCAGACCTTCAGATCATCTTCATGCCAGCGTATCGCAACCCTTCCGGCTTCCCAATTCCGCTAGGTCACGGATATGGGATCAACGTCGCGCTGCTGACACCGCGGAGCCGCGGCATTGTAACTCTCACAGACCGGGATCCGCATACGGCGCCCCTGATTGATCCCAACTTCCTGGGAGCACCTGAAGACATCGGGCCCCTCTTGTACGGGCTCAAAGTCGCGAGGAGAATTTTAGCGGCCAAGCCCTTTCAAAGCCTCCAGGGACAGGAGGTGCTTCCTGGGCCGGGCATGGACGGCGATGAGGCTCTCGAGAGGCATATTCGCAATACGGCCGGAACGGTCTTTCACCCCGTCGGCACCTGCCGGATGGGCGGCGATGACAGGTCCGTCGTCGACCCGCAGTTGCGTGTGCGAGGCATTCAACGACTGCGCGTGGTCGATGCCTCCGTCTTCCCAACGATCGTCCGCGGGAATACCAATGCGGCGGTCGTCATGGTCGCCGAAAAAGCCGCTGATATGATCCTTGGCAAGACGCCTCCGCAGGCGATGTATGATGCAGCGCTGCCGGAAAGCCCCTCGGATCGAGGGAAGCTCGTCACACTGCCGCCGTAATGACGAGGTCAGAGAGGCGTTGAAATCGCTCGATACTCTCGCCTTCAATCATCACACCGTGCGAGAGAAAGACAAACGTGACCTGGTTTACAGGGTCCACCCAGAACAGTGCCGAACCCTGCCCGTGCTGACCGAAGGTCGACGGAGAAGTGAATGTGCCGAACTGATGGTGACAGACGGAAGAGCCCCGCAGAAACACACCCAGCCCGGAGTAGGCAGGCATCGGATCCCAGCCCCGTTGAATGGCATTCTTGCCGTGCAACTGGTTGATCTTCTCACCCGTTCTGTTGATCTGCATCTGTGCAGTGGTGACGGGAGACAGGATACGGGCCCCATCGAGCTCACCCCCGCGACGAAGCATCTCGGCCAGCCGAAACAGATCGGAGACCGTCGTGGAAATGCCCACCCAGGGCATCTCGGCATCCTCTTCCTCAAACGCACCATCAATGCCGTAGTTGCTGTGTCCCAGGTGTTTGAGCGGCGACTTATCGAAGAGCCACGTTGGCTTCAGGTGCCGGGCGCGCAGATCCTTGCGCAAGCCGACTGAGGTACTGTGCATCTTCAGGGGATTCAGCAGTTCATCATTCACGATCTCCCGGAAGCGGCGCTTCTTGGGATCCGTCCGGCGTACCATCTCGCCCATGAGGCAGTGGTTGATGGTTGGCGAATAGCTCGCTTCCACGCCGGGCTCAGACTCGCATTGGATCGACTTGCAAATGGCCTCGATCACTTCGTCGAGACGATCGATGTACATACCCTGCACCGGCGTGAAGGCCATCGGCAATCCTGACTGGTGGGTCAGTAGCTGGTAGGCGGTGATGTTCTCTCGGCGGCCTCCACGAAACTCGGGAATGATCTCCGAAACTTTCGTCGTCAACGAGAACTGGCCACGCTCAATAGCCGCCAGTGTCAGAACACTCGTAAAGGTCTTGCTGACGGAGAAGATGCTGTAGACGGCGTCCTTCTCGAGTGGCTTGTCCCGTTCGGGGCCACGAAAGCCAAAGGACTCGTGAAGCGCGATGCGGCCATTGCGAGCAACAAGGATCTCCGCGCCGAAGTGTTTCCTGGCGTCGATGTAACTTTGGATGAACGCTCTCACTCGCTCGATCCGCTCGACCGACATCCCCGTATCCGCGACTTCATTCATGGTTGCTGCCTCTACTTGACCTTGCTGCGTACGCCGTCGGCCAGCGCAATTTCTGTGATTCGCAGGCCCTTCTCTGTAAGTCGGGATGGGAAGCGCTCTGCGAGCCGATCTTCATGGGCCGGAATGACGCGGGATGCGTCACCGCCCGCACTCTTCACCATGGCATCGGTCGCCGTGAGAAGCGCGTAGTTGCCACCAACGCCTGCGGCAATCGCCGTATATTCTCCCGGGGTCGGACCGACCAGACCGAGGTTTTCATAGGTGTAGACCAGATCACCGGCAAGAACCCAGGTGTCGTCACTGACAGTACGTCCATCGTTGCGGACAACGACGTACATCGACCCCCAGGTGTGCGTGTCTTTGGCCAGCCGCAGGTCGATATGTGGGAAGAAATCCTCCCGATCACCTGACACCAGTTTCACCCGACCCTCGGACGCGAGTTGCACCGCACCTAGAATGTCAGCGGGATTCACCGTGAAGTGCAGCTTTTTCAGGCGCGAGTCCACCGACAGCGCCCAAACCCACTGCGTCAGCTCCCGCTCCTGCAGATAGAACGTGGCGTTAGGGAAGAACTCCATTCCACCCATGTGGTCGAAGTGCGCGTGCGTGATCAGTACGTCGGTGATCTGCCGCGGATCTACTCCGACGTCAGACAACGCAACCTGGGGCGGCTGCCAATCATCGACGCCTAGACTGTCCAGCAGCGCCTTGGCGTAATCGCGGTACGAAAACCCGACGTCCACCAGAATGGTCCGCCCTTCCCCTTGCAAGACGGTATAGGTGTATGGCAGGCGTCGCGTCCCGGTTCCTACCGTGCCGGCGATCATGAGTGCTTCGGGAAATTGACGGATTGAGGCAAACTCCACGGACCAGATCGAGTACTTAGCCACGCCTATCCTCGCAATGAGCTGTTTTCAAAGCGACGCCGCTGCCGCGCATATAGAGATCCGCACAGCACGCGGAAGATCGATCAACCAGGTCCACTCCGGGAACCAGGGTGCTTGCGGCTTGCAGGTCGCTCAAAGCGAGAAAGAGTGTCGCCGCCGTAGTCAGAACATCGGAACGATCCCGCCGTGCACCGTTCAGGCGAGAAATTGCGAGCCGCAAGTGCGTCGTGCATCGATCCAACAGGAGGTGCGCCCGTCTGCAAGATGAGGGAGCTTCGCGATGCGGTGCAGCCTCGCGCAAGTCATATTGGGACAGGGCTGCAACCTCAGTCAAGCGCGAATCACGTGTCTGTGCCAATGAGTCGATCAGCGCAAGGCCCGACAGCTCCACGAGAATGCGCTTGAGCAGTTCGAATCGCCGCACGGCGTCCCGGAAGTATGCGATCTCCTCGTCGTGCAATTCCCATCCAAACTGCGAAGGTCGAGGCACACCACCCTCCTCTATTCCGCCGCAGCGAGCGCCATATCCGACAGGCGCTGAAAGCGCTCGATGTTATCCGCTTCGTGCAGAACGCCAGCAGATAGCATGACGAAACACATGTCTCGCACGGGATCTACCCACACAACGCCACTACCGGCGCCCTGATGGCCGTGAGTGCGGGGGCTGGCGAGGGTTCCAAATTGATGTCGGCATAAGGCTTCACCCCGCAGGAAGAAACCCAACCCGATGTAGGCTGGACACGCCTCCCAACCACGGGAAAAACCGAGCTGTCGAATGAGCTCGTTCGGTTTGTCTCCGGTACGATTGATGGTCGCCTGATCGAGAAGCGCCGTTGAGACAATCCGCGGACCCTCCAGGGAGCCACCTCGTCGCAACATCTCTGCGTATCGCAACAGATCCGGTACCGTCGAAACGGCGCCGACCCATGGCATCTCGGCGTGCTCCTCCTGGAACGCGCCGTCGGGGCCATAGTCGCTGTGGCCCAGATGTTGCGCAGGCACATTCCCGCGCAGGTCCGGGATCACATGCCGCGACTTCAAATCGGCGCGTACGCCCAGTGCCGAATCCTTCATTCCGAGAGGTACAAACACCTCTTCGGTCATCAGTTGGCGCACCGTACGCTTCTTGGGGTCTACACGGCGCGCCGCCTCCGCCATGAGCACATGAGCCACCATCGGTGAATAAGTCACCCGCTCACCGGGCGGTGACTCGCAGTGTGCGAGTTGCACAATAGCGGCAAAGACCTCATCGAACCGATCGATATACCTGCCGGCCCCGAGCGTGAAAATCGACGGGAGACCCGAGCTCTGAGTCAGGAGGTGATAGAACGTGACGGTGGACCGTAACCCACCGCCAAACTCGGGTATCACAGCGGATACGCGATCCGTGAGCGCCAGGAGACCGCGGTCGACCGCCTGGAATATCAACAGGTTGGTGAATGCCTTGGTGATCGAAAAGATGGAAAACACCGAGTTCTTCGCAAGAGCGGTCTTCCCAGCCGCATCGGCGTGTCCGATTGCCTCGAGCCATGCCGGCTCACCGTGGCGGGACACAGCCACTACGGCTCCGTAATACTGTCCCTTGGCGATGTCGGACTCGATGGCGGCTTTCAGTCGATCGAGCTGTTGGGAAGACAGAACTGCAGTCATGGGTAAACGCTCGGAATCCTTAGAAGTCTTTCTCGATAGATGCGCCGTAGGTACGCGGCGGATCGACCATCGCGTTGACCAGCAGGAAGTTGTCGAGGACGGGATAGCCCCCGGCGACGGTATTGATCGTCGCCCTGTTCGTCGCATTGCGAACGAATGCTGTAACGCTCCAACCACCCTCGTTGGACTGCCAGCGCACATTTGCATTGAGCTTCGTGCTCGAGGATTGCGTATATAGCGCGCCGTTCGCGGTCGCCCCCTGATTTCCGGTAACGACGTAGGGGTCGGAATAGTGGGCATCGGCGCCGGCCGTCAGAGTACCCACCTTTCCCAGGTCGAACACGTGAGAGTAAGTCAGCGTGACGGCCTTCTTTGGAGACAGCGGTACGTCGGTGTCGGATAGATTGACCACAGGAGCATACGGCAGCGCAATCACGAAGTTGGTGTACGTGTTGTCCAGCACGTTCAGCGAAACTCCCAGTCGATCGACCTGGGTCAGCGCCGCCTCGAGCTGCAACTCACCACCCTGGAACCTCGCGGTCTGTGAATTGACAGTCGGGAAGATCGTGGTACCCGCCAACGGCCCTCCGGTGGGTTGGTAGAACTCGAAGGTCTGGAAATTCTTGTAGTTATAGCGGAACGCAGACAGATTGACCTGGAGCCGATCGTTGAGAAAACGGTTTTTTGAGCCGATTTCATAGGCCGTGATTTTTTCGGGCTGGTAGGTTGAAAGACCGGCGGCTGCGGGTAGGTTGTTCAGCCCCCCCGACTTGAAACCCGTGCTCACGGTCGCGTAGAGCAGGTTCGCTGCAGTGAGATCGAAATCCAGGCCGGCCTTCCAGGTAAGCTTCGAATAGGTTTCGGAAGCCGGGTTGTATTGCAAAGGCGCTGGCGGAAATCCCACTACGCCGGAAGTAGTAGTGCCCAGCTCGTCCTTGTGCTCGTTCGTATAGCGCAAGCCACCGCGGAAACGAAACCGATCGGTGAAAATCGGCACGGTCGCGTCGGCAAAACCGGCAATCGACCGGTTCGTCCCGTCAGGAGTCTCAAATCGTTGGTAGAAACCCGGCGGCGCACCGAAGAAGGCTTGCAGAATACTGTTGTTGTACAGGTATTGTTCGGCTGCGGCCTCCAACTCGTGGGAATAAAACACCCCAAACACCCAGGGAATAGCACTATGAGCGGGGCTTCCCAGGCGAAGCTCTTCCGTGTACGCCGTATCGTGGTCCGGATGGTGGTACAGAAAATTGGCCGTCCCTCCAGGGCCGGAGGCCGGCGCGGTGGTCGAGTCGAGGTCATAGCCCCGATATGACGTGATGGACGTCAAGGTAGCCCAGCCCAGGTTTCCATTCGCGTCGAACGAAGCCCCATAGGTCGAATAGTTGTTGATTTCTCCCGCAGGAGAAGGCGAGAAGCCGCTCCAGGGCCGCCAGGGCACGCCGGCGCAACCCGGCACTACATTGCCGGGTGGACACATCCCTCCATAGCTTTGCCCGAGCGACCTTCGCTCACCGCCGTTCAACGTCAACTTGAAGGACCAGTCCTCGTTCGGTGTATAGAGCAGTTTGCCGCGTGCCGCCCAGCTATTGAGGTTGTTCGTTCCATCGTCGTTATAGCCGCTGTGCTTCTCGGAGGCCGCCGCCAAGCGTAGCGCCCAATGCTCGTTGAACGGGAGATTGACGGCACCTTCGGAATTGAAGGCGGAATAGTCACCGCCGCCCAAGCGAACACGTCCGCTCAGCTTGTCGGTGGACGGGTCGTTGGTTACGAAGCTCATGACACCGGCGTTCGTGTTCCGCCCGTACAGCGTACCTTGGGGCCCCAGCAGCACTTCGACTCGTTGCATGTCAAAGAGCACAGGCGTCAATGCGGAGGGATGCGTCAGATAGACTCCGTCCTCCGAGTAGCCTACCGCCGAGTCGACGCCGGGATTGTCGTTGATCGTGCCGAGCCCGCGAATCAGTACGGTCATCTGATCGGCGGCCACGTACCTGACGGTTGGCACGATGTCCTGGATATCAATCGCGTTACGGATACCCTGGCTCGTCAGGTCACTCGATTTGACGACATCCAATGCAACAGAGGCTTTTTGCGAAGCCTCTACGCGCTTCTGCGCTGTGACCACGATCTCTTCGAGAGCGGGTGCGGCAGCCTCATCGGCCGCGGATTCAGTAGTCCAGGCGAGCGGAATAACAGCGACGAGCGTGCTGAATCCCGCATAGGCCGATCGGACGAAACCTCGACTCATAGCCCCCCCTCCACATTTCAATGCCTGACAGCAGGTGATCGGATAGCGAAAGCCTAGTGAGGTCGCGCGCAAGTCGGTCCTATCGAAAAGTTAGGCCGGACAGCCGGCATCGCCTTACTGGCGCGCACGGGCGGCGCTTTGGGCGCTCACAACCGTCCCTGAACGTGCCGGCGCTGTTTCTATGAGCCCAAGTGCAATCAGCCCGCCAGCAATCGCACAGCCCACCTCGATCCACAAAGGAGCTGTCAGACCCCAGCGGTCAGCCGCCATTCCGGCCAGAGTCGGCCCCACAACGCCACCCAGAACCTCCCCGACACCCATGACCAAACCGAGTGCCGTCGCCACAGAGCCTTGCACAACAGTCTCTGCGGGAATCGTTCCCATGAACAGCGGCATGGTGCCGGACGCAGACCAACCGATAAATATGCCGACGGCCAGCAGTGCCGGCGGCGCTTGCGCGTTGAGTAGAACAAAGGGTCCCAATGCACCTATCAGGCAGAACGCAACGACGACCGGCTTACGTCCGAAGCGATCGGACAGGCGAGGCACAATGAATGCAAACGACGTTGCCGAGAGGCCCAGCACCGCCATCATCCAGCTCATGGTTCTCTCGTCGAACCCCAGGACCTGGGTGTAGTACTGCGGGAGGAACGCCCAACCGACAACCACCCAAGTCACAATGACAATACTGATCAGAGTGCACAGAACCATGTTCCGGTAGCGCAGCAACGGCAGGTAGTGTCGTCGCAGAATAAGACTGTCTCGCGAGTCGTGTGACTGTACGCGGCGAGGCTCCCGGACGATACGCCAGACGATTGCCGCCATAACCAACCCTGGCGCCGCCGCCAGGAAGAACGCTGCACGCCAACCCAACCGCTGTGCAATGGCTACGAGTACCAGGGGCGCCAGAAAGGAGCCCAAAAAGGCGCTGCCAGTGTTTTGCATAACGCCCATGTTGTGTCCTCGGTTTTCTTCCGCGGACTCCTCCGCAAGCAATGCCTGGGAAACCGGGAGAATCGGTCCTTCGGAGATACCCATGAGCAGGCGCGTCGCCAAGAGCGCTGCAAAGGATGCTGCGAGACCCGACAAGGCGGAACAGATGGAGAAGGCGCAGATCGCAATCAACAGCGGCAGCTTCCGCCGTCCCGTCCGGTCAGAAATTGCGCCCCCAAGCGTGCCGGAAAGCGCCCAGGTCAAGGATAGTCCGGCGGACAGCAGGCCGACCTGGGTGAAGCTCAATCCGAGGTCTCGCGCTATAAAAGGACTCAGAAAATTCGCGGCATTGCGATCGAAAAAGACGACCCCGAATGTCATCGACAGCGTCCAGATGAGCTGCCGCTGATAAGTATCATTGTTGCTTTGCCGCATCAGTCTTGCCCCCTGTCACCGTTCCGCCTCGCCCACTCAAAATGAGGCGTGCACGCTTCGTTATACGTCTGTATAATCTACCATGGGTTTGGGGGTGCTGTGGCAATCCTTGACGCGTGGGATCCCCGGCAGACCTGTGAGGGGGGGGATATGCCCGACTCGAAGCGAGATGCCCGTTCGCGGGAAGAAGGGGGCGCCGAACGGCGCAGGTGTTCCGTTGGTTCGGGGATGTCAGGTCGTGCCAACATCAGGGCGTTGCGTGCTCGAATTCCGCAACGCTCGCCGTTACTGATCGCCCGCAAGGGCCTGCTCGAAAAACTCGACAACGCAGTCAATGGATCAGCCGTCACGCTGATTCAGGCGCCACCCGGCTACGGCAAGACCAGCATTCTGTCTCAATGGGCGGCAGCGCATACCGATGAAGTCGTAGCTTGGCTGAGCGCAACCCCCGCTGACGATGATCCTGCCCTTCTCCTGAGTAATCTCTCTGAGGCGCTCTCACATGCCGGGGTGCAGACTCAGGGCGTAGCACCTGGACCCACGCCGTCTCGGCATCGCCTCGGTACGCACGCGCTTGCGAATGTCGTCCTTGCTCAGTCCGGTCGCGTCATCCTGTGCATTGACGATATTCATCAAATCAATGAGCGGCTGGCCATTGACTGTTTAGCGACTCTCATCGAAAGCACCGGTCCGAGCTTTCGCATTATCCTGACTTCGAGACAGGCGCCCGCCCTGCTCATGGGGCGACTGCGAGCCTACGGAGACCTGACAGAGCTAGGGCCGGATGACCTACGCTTCGGCCAGAAGGAGATCATCGAATTCTTCAGCCGCAACGGCCCCCTCGACTTGAGCGCGGAAGAAGTTTCGGTGATCGAGGAGCGCACGGAAGGCTGGGCTGTCGGTCTGCGACTGACCAGTATGGTGCTCGGCGAGCCTGCTGCGAGCCGCACCGAACTGCTCTCGAGCCTGACAGGCGATCGACGTCAGTTGGTCGCCTTCTTTAGCGAAGAGATATTTGCACGCCAACCCGCGCGACTGCAGGAGTTTCTGTTGCGGACCTCGATTCTCGACCGCTTCTGTGCAGATCTTTGCACAGCCGTCACTGGCGAGCGAGACGCACAGGAGTTGATCGAACAATGCGAGTCCAAGGGACTCTTTGTCATGGCGCTCGATCAGTGCCGGACCTGGTATCGATATCACTATCTCTTTTCACAGTTCCTGCAGCGCAAGCTCGCTGATCTACATCGAGACGAGGCTGCAAAACTGCATCGGGCGGCCAGCGACTGGTTGTTCAGCGCCGGGCTGCCGCTGGAGGCAACCGAGCACTCCCTGTTGGCCGGGGACGCGTGCCGTGCGGGTGAAATACTCGAGTCCCAATGCGATCGGCTTTTTTCCTCAGACGAGCAGCCCGCCGTAGTGCGGCTAGCAGGATTACTTCCTGCCGAGACCCGCAACCGGCTCCCCAAGGTACTGTTGATGGTCGCGTGGCGCCTCATCTCGACTTGGCGTCTGCAGGATGCCGAAGATGTTCTACGCATATGTCGGGAGCGAGTTTCGGCCTTGCGTATCAACGGCCCCACGGACGAAAGCACCGTGGAGCTACTCGAGAGCTACATCGCACATCGTGAGCTGAATATCGCAATTTTTCGCGACGACCTGATGAAGGCCGAAAGATTGGCTGAAGGGCTCCTATCCCGTACCCCACCGTTGCTGCCCTACCTGAAGGTGAGCATCTATCATGACTTGTTGGATGCACAACGGGGCCAGTTGAATTTGTCCGGCATCGACCGCATAGCGACATTGACTCAAAATTTGAGTGAAGAGGCGGTCAGCGATTTATCCAATATCTTCGATGCCGCGCGCCTCGGATCGGGCTACATGAGCGCCGGTAGGCTCGATGATGCCAAGCGCACTTTGACCAAAGGGATGGCTGCGGCACACCACCTTAGCCGCCGATCAGACGATCTCGCCTCGGTGCCAGCAATGCCTTTGGCGGCAGTCCTTTACGAGCGTAACGAAGTCGGTGCGGCGCGCGAGCTTGTTGAGCGCTATCTGACTCCAGCCACCCACCTGGGACTCGTCGACCAGTTGATCTGCGGGTGGATCACCCAGGCCCGTATTTTGTGGCTCGAGGGCACCAGGGAGCGAGCAATTCAGGTCCTGAAGGATGCCCGGGTCTTCGGTAGCTCACGCGACCTGGAACGCCTGAAAGGAGCGGTAGAGTCGGAAATGGTCCGCCTGTTGCTGGCCGGTGGACAGGTGACCCAGGCCATGGCTGTGTGCCCGGAGCTGGCCGCCTTGAGCCCAGCCCAGCTTGCCGAACGGCATCGCCACGCAACGCTCCGCGGTGCCGCCGAGGCCGAAGCGTGGGTTCGTCTAGCTATCGCACACGGACGGACGCAAGCGGCACTTGACGTGATCCGCCGCTGGCGCAGAACTCTGGCGCCCACTCACGCGATGCCTCTTAGCGTTCAGTGGGAGCTGCTCTATGCAAGAGCGCTATTTGTGGATGGCAACCAACAGGAAGCACTCCGCACCGTCGACCGCGCAATGAATCTCGCGGAGGTCGGGCGATTGCAGAGAACGTTCCTCGATGAGGGAGGCGTGCTGGGAACCTTGCTCGAAAAGCTGGCCGAAAGCCGACTCGATGTGGGATCGGGCACCGGAAAATATGCAATCGAGTTGCTCGCCGAGGTACGCAAAGCCTCGACCCATACTGCACAGCCGCCCACGCACAGCGGCGACACAACGGGCCTCTTGGGCTCTCTCAGTCGACGTGAACTTGAAGTACTGCGCATCGCCGCGCTGCGGGTATCCAACCGGGAGATTGGCGAAGCGCTCGGCCTCACCGAAGGATCCGTGAAGTGGTATCTGCAACGTGTCTACGACAAGTTTGGTGTACGCAGACGTTCCGATGCGGCACGTAAGGCGCGGATGTTCGGACTGATCGCCTGATCGGTATTCAGGCACGCCAAGGGGGTGCTGACAACCTCAGCGACGCAATCGAACCGCGGCCCTGTCGCGGTGGACTGGCTCGACCTGTCTTTCAGATAGGTGCCAGTCGGCATCCTCATATCTAATTTGTGATGCTGCACGACATGAACGCAGTTTCGACAGCAGGAGCACCTGATGAGCCCCACGCCGATCGACAATACTCAACTCGCACACCAGCTGTTTCAGACACTCAGCGACAGTGACTATGTCAGTCTGGAGAAAATGTTCACTCCTGACGCTGTATGGACTGTAGTTCCCGTATCGATTCCAGGCTCCGGTGACCACAAGGGCGCGGCGACCATCACTAACGACTTCCGGGAGATCCGCGCGATGTTCGAGAGCGGCGGCCCGAAGCTCCATGTGACCAATGTCATCGATGGCGGCCGCTGGGTCGCCGTCGAAACTCACACGGTGGGAAGGTTCAAGCAGGGTGGAATTTATGACAGCCACTATTGCTGGGTCATGGAAGTGGTGGGGGGCAAGATCCGCGTCCTCAAGGAATACATGGACGGCGGGTACGTTGCAAAGCAGATGTAGTCCTCGAGGAGACCGAGCGGCCATGCCGGACAAAATGCGCGGTAGTTGGAAGATCACCCTGTCAACGTGCGCTCTATTCGCCCTTGGGCCTGTTACGGTGGACTTTTCCCTTCCGGCGCTACCGGCGATTCAAGGAGCCATCGGGACCGCCAACATGCGCGCCGAGCTGTCCCTGACTGCTGTTCTGTTTGGCATGGCGCTGGGGCAATTCCTCATTGGCGCAGTCGCGGATCGGTACGGCCGCAAGACGGTGATCGGACTTAGCCTGCTGCTTTTTACCGGCAGCGGCCTTGCATGCGCGATGGCGCCCAGCATGCCGCTCTTCGTTGCCTTCCGATTCCTGCAGGCCCTGGGTTTGGGTATCGCCAGTGTCATGGCGCGCCTGATCGTCGCCGATGTCTACGACGACCGAGGCATGGCACGGGTCTTCTCGAGCGCTGTCATGGCAACCGCGATCGCTACCGTCCTCGCACCGTTGATCGGCGGGCAGATCCTCTCAATACAGGGTTGGCGTGCTATTCCGGTCATTATGGCGGTCCTGGGTGCATTGGTTCTCCTCTTTGTGCTGGCGAGCGTGCCGGAGACGCGCCGGGAGGACAGCCACTCTGCGGGAGGCTTCGGACAAGTCGTGACCGCGTACGCCGGGCTGTTGAAGAACCGGACTTTCTTCGCATGCTCGGTCGTCGCCTCCTGTGCCGCTGCCTCCCAGTTCGCCTACAACACCGGCGGACCCTCCGTACTGATCGAACATTACGGTCTGTCTCCTTCGAGCTGCGGGCTCTATATGAGTATCATCGCGCTCAGCATGGAGACAGACCGAAATGTTCGATCA